>Ga0214230_100004_pt1 | contig 178490 bp, 186 predicted proteins | sample TroBogypolimnion_6_FD_153068 | JGI IMG/M metagenome (GOLD analysis project Ga0214230, IMG submission 153068) | Freshwater microbial communities from Trout Bog Lake, WI - 22MAY2008 hypolimnion | ecosystem: Environmental > Aquatic > Freshwater > Lake > Hypolimnion/Profundal zone | place: Trout...
ATTGAAATTATGGACAAAATAGCTAAAATTGAAACGATTGTAAATAGAAATGAAGATTTCATGACCATAGTAGCCACGCTACGCAGTACGACTCAAGAATTGCTTGGATTTAGGTGCGAAAGTTGAGTAACTAAAGACACCAACAAAAAGGAAATTTCATTTGCTCAAGTGTTGAAGTGCGACTATAATTTCATCCATTTTATTGCTTACTTCACTTACTTCATTTGATATAGTATTTACATCTTCTGCATTTTGGTTTAAACTCTCAGATACATGGGAAATAGACTGAATGAGAACATTTGTAGTACTTGTTGTTTCTGTTAAACTTTTTTGTGTACGTTCTGCAAGCTTTCTGACTTCATCTGCAACCACGGCGAATCCACGCCCATGTTCTCCCGCACGTGCTGCTTCTATGGCAGCATTGAGTGCTAAGAGATTGGTTTGGTTTGCAATATCTCCGATTGTTTGAAGTATAGCCTTTGTTTCTTTTGCGTGCAATGTAAGTTGATCTAGATTATCTACCAGATTATTTTCTCTTTGAGATACATTATATACTTTGCCAACTATATCATTGATCATATTTTTATAATCTACGACAGTAGTATTTGTGATCTCTTCAATTGTTTTATTAAGACGCGTGGATGAATCCATAATAGTTTTATTTGAATCATCATTCTGGGATTTCATATTTTGAAGAGATTCTCCTAAAAGATTGATATTTTCTAGGAGTTCACCCATATTTGCTTGTACACTTACACTGTTTCTTACATCAAATTTTCCATTTGCAAGATGTTTAAGTGTTGTAATTGCATTATCGAGATTGTTTTCTGATGATGCAAGCATATTGTTCATACTATCTCTTAAAAGATGCATATTTTCTGTAGGTGAGTCACTCTTGATTCTTACAGAATAATTTCCTCTTGTTATCTGCTCTGCAATTTGCACCATCTCCTTGGCAACATTTGAATCTGCAATAAAACTTTTCTCTATAAGTGTAATATTTTCATTGATCATCTTCGCCATTTGACCAAACTCATCTTCTAGATGAAGTTCAATCGATTCTACTTTGTGTGTCTGACGATTGAGAAATTTGAAAAATGAATCAAGTGCACTTTGAATAGTGACAAGTGAGTTTATAATTAGCGTAACAATAATAAATGTTACGACAACCGAGATAACAAGAGACAAAATAGAGATCATAATGATAGAGTTTCTGCCAAAGATGTATTGCGCGGCACTATCTTCTGTTGCGGCTTTTAGGTTTTTTTCATTATTACTAATGATAATGTCAAGTGCTTTATTACATTTTTCTATGATTGGCTTTGCTTCGGTTTCACTCAAATCCAAAGCACCATGATCATCACCAAATTTTGTTGCAGTATAGATTTGTTTAAATACCGGTGCATATTCGTTATTGACATATTTTTCACAAGCCAAGATATATTGTGTATTTTTTGATTGAGAAATACTTTTTAGTTGCTTTATATTGTTATTAAAATCGGTTCTATTTTTTTCAAAAGCTGTCGCATACTCATCTTTACCACTAAAGGTCTTTACCAAAATAGTATTGTTTTCATTATTCTGCATTTTCAATATTGACATACGTAGCTTTTCTGCCAGTCTCGTTTGCTGGTCTTGGATCATAACAGTGTCCATACTGGCTTTCATATTGCTGCTTGCATAAAGTCCAATAGCAATGATGAGAATCATTCCAGTTATTGCGATACCAACTAATAAGATCAGTTTTGTTTTGACATTTAGATTTTTTAGCATTTAGAAATACTCCAATACAAATTTGAGCGCATTCTAATATTGGATTGTTACGTTTTGATTGCAGTATTTTTTTGTAAAATCCGGTCTATAATTTAGCGTTTAATGGCCTATTAATGATCTCTTAGATATAATCGCGATAATTTAATTGCCAAATTTTTGGTGATACTAACAAGAGAGAAGAAGATGCTAAAAACAATAAAACTCACGAAAAGATTCGGAAATAGAATCCTATTTGAAAATATCAATATTAAACTTGACCGTCATAAAAGATATGGTCTTATCGGTGCAAACGGTGCTGGAAAAACAACTTTTTTAAATATCCTCAGTGGTGAAAATAAAGAGTACGAAGGTGATATCATCATTGGTTCAGGTCTTAAAGTCGGGACTTTGGGACAAAACCAGTTTGCTTATGAAAACTACACCATTATGGACGCTGTTTTATTTGGAAACAAACGTTTATATGACGCAGTTAAAGAGAAAGAAAAGCTTTACGAGACAGGCGATTTTGAAGATGATGCTGTAAATAATCGTCTGGCAGAATTAGAGATGATCTCTGTTGAAGAAGATCCGACTTACGAGTATGAGATCAATATAGCAAAAGTTTTAGAAAACGTTGGGATTGGTTCTGAGCATCATTATGACCTTATGTCAAGTTTGAAAAGTTCTGATAAATTTAAAGTTTTACTTGCACAGGTTTTATTTCCAAAACCTGATATCTTATTCCTCGATGAGCCTACGAATAACCTCGATATGGAGTCAATTGCTTGGCTAGAAAATGAGTTGCAACGCCACGAGGGAACACTTGTCGTTATCTCTCATGATAGACACTTTTTGAACTCTGTTGTAACACACATTTTAGATGTTGATTATCAAAAAATTCGTGAGTTTACTGGAACGTATGATGACTGGTATCTTGCGGCAAATGTGATTGCGAGTCAAATGGAAGCTGACAATGCTAAAAAAGTGAAAGAAAAAGAGGATTTAGAAGCTTTCGTTCGCCGTTTTAGCGCAAATGCATCGAAAGCAAAACAAGCAACTTCAAGACAAAAACAACTTGATAAATTAACTATAGAAGATATCAAACCATCTTCTCGCCGTGATCCAAGTATCGTCTTTAAAGCAAAACGTCAGATGGGCGATGAAGCCTTGGTAGTAGAAAACATTTCTCTCTCATATGGAGATTTGGATGTTTTAAAAGATATGACCATCAGAATAGAGCCGGGTGAAAAGATAGCGCTTATCGGCGGAAATGGTGTCGGTAAAACTACTTTATGTAAAGTGATCATGGAAGAGATAAAACCGAGTTCAGGAACTGTACAATGGGGCGCAACTGTTGAGCAAAGTTACTTTCCTCAAGATACTGCAGATCAAATCTCTGGTGATGGAACATTGTATGAGTGGTTACGTGGATACGATCCAAAACGTGATATCTCAGAGATAAGAAATTGTTTGGGACGTATGCTTTTTTCTGGAGAACAACAAGAAAAATCTGTTGAAAAAATCTCAGGTGGTGAAAAACATAGAATGATGCTTTCAAAGTTGATGCTTGAACAAGGAAACTTTTTAGTTCTCGATGAGCCAAGTAATCACCTTGACCTTGAAGCTATCGTTGCACTCGGTGAAGGACTTTTCAACTTTGAAGGAAATGTTATCTGTGTGTCACATGACCGTGAACTACTTGATGCATTTGCAAATCGTATTATCGAGATTATGCCTGATGGAAGATATATAGATTTTAAAGGCACTTATGAAGAGTATGCTGAAGCGAAGCACGCCGGTACACTAGATTACGTATAAAACTTTTTAAAAAAAGGATCTGTTTTGGAGAAAGATTATAAAAATTTCTTAGGTTTAGGAATCGCTGGAAACTTTGCACTTCATTTGAAGCAAGCTGGCGAGCTTGAAGATTTTAAAGATATTATCACAGCAGATGAAGCCGCTCCAAAAGGGATCTTTCCCTTTTATATTCCAAATAATTCTACATTTTTGGGAACGTATCCGCTTTCAAATGATACCATTGCTCTCCCTGATGCAGTTGTAAACGTCCAAGCAGAACCCGAAGTAGGGCTTACATGTAAGATAGTTTATGAAGATGGAAAGATAGCTTCTATAATACCTACACATTTTGCTGCTTACAATGACACTTCGCTTAGAAAAAATGCTCCAAAGATTAGTCTCAAAAAGAACTGGGGTGCTTCTTCTAAAGGGATCAGTTCTAAACTCATCGAGATAGAGAGTTTCAAAGAGGGTTCAAATATCGACAACTATCGTATCTGTAGCTTTTTACGCAGAGATGGGAACGTTTTTCGTTATGGCGAAGATGTAGCACTCACAGGATACAGTTATTTTCATGAAACACTTTTGGACTGGATAAAAAATCAGATCAATACGCAAAAAGATTTTGGACCGCTTCAGGATGTTTTAGCGCTTATCAAAGAGGCTTCATATCCGCCGGAGATGATTATCTCAATAGGTGCTACTCGCTATACTGAATATGGAGAGCATACATTTTTACAAAGTGGAGATGAGGTGATCGTGGCTTTATATGACAACAACCTTTACTGTAAAAATCCAATTATGTCTAAAGTAGTAGCAGGTGAATATGAGGCTGAAGGAATGAGTGTTTTAGCTCAAAAGGTTCTTTAACAGTGTCTCGAGGAACAAAGCTTGATCTCTTCATAGGTACTGAGATAGATGCTGGCTGGAGTGAAATAGTTGAGCGAAGAAGTGAAGTTGCAGAAGAAATAAAAGTACCATCGAAGCACTTTCTAGTTTTTAGAAAAGAGAAACGTCGAGGGAAAGTTGTGACGCTTGTCGGTGAATTTTTTCTAAATGAAGATGATGGGAATGAGACACTAAAAACTCTAAAGAAAAAGCTTGCCTGCGGTGGAACTTATAAAGATGGCTGGATGGAGTTTCAAGGTGAAGCGCAAGAGAAATTAAAAACTAATTTACAAGAGCTTGGATTTCGATTTAAGAATTAAATCCTTCAAGAGTTTTTTGTAGTTTTGCATAAAACAGTTCAAATTCTGGAAGTTCCAGTTTTGCTTCGCGCTGTTTTTCTCCCCACATTGGATTTGGAAAATAACTGTCATTTTGATATCTTGCCATTACATGTAAGTGTACACGCGGGAGGATATTTGCAAAAGAAGCCATATTGATTTTGTGTGGTTTGAAGTAGAAAAGCATCTCTAGCTCTACGATATCGTAGAGTTCGAAGAGTTTGAGTCGAAGCGGCTTTGGAAGCTCACTTAGCTCTTTGTATTCTATTTTTGTAAAGATCTTCAGCCAAGGAATCTCACTTTTTTCACTCTCGATAAAAAAGTCGTCATCCTCGTAGATTTTCATAGCTTACGCTCTTGGTCCACGATTTCTATCGCCGCTTGGACGGTTTCTGTCACCTGCAGGACGATCTCCACGTGGAGCTCTGTCTGGACGACTTCCACTTGGACGATCTCCGCCAGCACTGTTTCTGTCTCTATCAGAACGGCTTCTGTCACCGCTTCCGCTTGGACGGCTACTATTACTGTTGTTGCCTCTGTATCCGCCACGACGTTGTCCGCCGCCACGATTTCTATCGCCACCTCTGTCGTTTCCACGGTTATTGATACGAGCAAGAATTCCTTCAAGTCTATCAGCAGGAATACCGATGTTGTTTGGCCCTTGGATTGATTGTTTTTCTAATAACATAGAGATCATTTTGAAAAGCATTGTTTCTTCATCAATATCTTGTTTAAGTTTGTCTAAAATCATATGCGCTTCATCAAAAATATGTTGCTCTTCGATTGAAGCAACCAAAGTATCGATAGTTGATTTTTTCATATCATTTTTACTTGGAATATAAGCGTGAGCCATAGTTGTTCCAACTTTAGCTTTGATACGTTGCAATTCTTTAAACTCTAAAGGAGTTAGTAAAGTGATCGCTTTTCCCTCTTTACCAGCACGGCCAGTTCTCCCGATACGGTGAACATAACTCTCAGGATCAAAAGGAATATGGTAGTTAAATACGTGAGTGATATCATTCACATGTATACCACGTGCCGCAACGTCTGTTGCTACAAGAACTTGTACATTTCCAGCTTTTACAGCTTTGATAACAGTTTCACGTTGACGTTGTTCCATATCTCCATGAAGACCGTTTGCGATAAATCCTGCAGCTGAAAGAACATTTGCAAGACGATCAACTTCACGTTTTGTACGACAAAATACGATCGCTTTATCCATGTCTTCAGATTCCATCAAACGGATGATCGCAGCATCACGCTCGCTCTCTTCGATAACATAATACTCTTGAGTAATATCTTTGTTTGTTGTTTCACCTTTAGTGATAGAAACAAACGCAGGGTTTTGTAAAATACGCTCTGCAAGAACTTTAATTGGTGCAGGCATAGTTGCTGAGAATAGTAATGTTTGACGACTTGTTGGAAGATATGTGAAGATTTCATTGATATCATCCAAGAATCCCATATCTAGCATCTCATCCGCTTCATCCAAAACAACGATTTTTGGAGCAAAGTTAGTGAGCATATTGCGTTTTAAAAGGTCAAGTAAACGACCTGGTGTAGCAACAACAACTTGTGCGCCACGTTTGATAAGGTCAAGTTGACGGTTGTATGAACTACCACCAAATATTGTTACAGTGTTTGCGCCTAGGTTACGTCCGTATTTGAAAAGTTCATCACTTACCTGAGTCGCAAGTTCGCGAGTCGGAGTGATAACAAGAATTTCAACGCCTGATTTCATATCCATCATATTTAATGCTGGTAAGCCAAATGCTGCAGTTTTACCTGTACCTGTGTGTGCTTGTCCAACAATATCACGACCTTGCATAACTAAAGGTATAGCTTCTGCTTGGATAGGGCTTGGTACTTTAAAGCCAGCGTGATCGATAGCTCTTAGTAAATCTTTTTTGAATCCGAATGATTCAAAAGTTATAGTTGGTGCTTCAGTTTCCTGAATTTGTGTTTCTTCTTGCATGTAAATCCCATTGCTTAAGGACACGACTCAACTCTACGCATAGAGTTTAGAGGTGCCCTAGTTAAATTTTACCGCCATTTTTTTGCGGAATGGAATTATATCTAAATAACCTTATAAGTAAGGCTTAATATATATATTAGTTTATAATTAAGAAATAAAGCATATAATATGTGTAAAAAATAATAGGAGTCAGCCATGAATAAAGGTTTAATAAGCGTTGTCACAGCGGTTTTATTGTCAAGTTCACTTTTCGGTACGTGTGAGTATGGGCAAAATGGAGATATTATAGTTGGCTTTCAAGCTTATAAGACACCACTCAAAATCGGAGTCGGCGGTGAATTTAATAATGTCGAGTATGTAAATAACACCAAATTTGCAAAAGATCTCTCAACTCTTTTAAAAGGTGCAACAGTCAATATCAATACAGGAAGTGTCGATAGCGCAAATCCGGCGCGTGATAAAAAACTAGTTGATTTTTTCTTTAACACAATGACTCAAAAAGAGATCTTGGCAAAAATCACTGATCTTAAGGTTGATAAAGTGGATGCAACAGGAAAAACTACAGGAGTAGTCTTTGTAGATATCAAGATGAATAATGTTTCCCATCCAGCAGAGATGAAATTTAATTATGAAAAGGGTGTCTTACAAGCTGATGGTGTGATTGACCTTGGTGACTATAAAGCGCTTGGTGCTCTTTCCTCTATTAACAAAGCATGTTATGATCTACATAAAGGCAAAACATGGTCGGATGTTAGTATCAGTTTTAATATGAATATTCAAGCAGATTGCCAATAGTTATGAAAATTGCTACACAGTATAGCTATGAAAAAACTTGGCAGATCACAAGAGATGAAGATCTACTGAGAATGCTAAAAGAAGAAGTGGGAGAAGAAGCAGCCGAGGGCACACTCTCTTATGTGAAAGAAATCTGCAAGAGCGGTAAAACAATTACTGTAGGTTCTTGTAGATTTAAAAAGGGCGACTAGCCCTTTTTAGCATCTTTGACCATTGAGTCAAGATATCCAAACAGCTCCTGTGATGCTAATTCTGATTCTTTAAATAAATTTACAATTTCTGTATTCGTTGCATTACCTCTTTCGAGAAGCTCCATTGCTTTTTTGATATTTCCATGAATGGTTGCATGCGGCTTTTCTATAGTAGTAAATGCAGAACTATGTGAAAACAACTCTCTGCCCTCCGCGTTATACCATTTTCCAAGATTACATGTAAGGTGATCATTAAGATTTTTATCTACTTTTCCATCTAATACTGTTGAGTAAGAAGTAGATTTAAAGATCATGTGATCGAGTTTTGCCATATTTGCAAAGAGTTCATACCCTATTTTTTGACTATCATCTTTGATTTTATTTACATTTCGAATCATTTCGTGGAGCGTGATTTTAAATGCGTCGAGTTTGCTTTGAGACTCTGATGCAGAGAGATCGATTCTCTCACTATTTTCTGTCATGGCGATCGAGTTTTGTTTTAAGACGCTGATATTGGCTTCCACTTCACTTGTTGCTTTTTGCGTGCGTTCTGCAAGTTTTCTTACTTCATCAGCAACAACGGCAAATCCTCTTCCGTGTTCACCAGCACGCGCGGCTTCTATGGCAGCATTGAGTGCTAGAAGATTTGTTTGATCTGAGATATCTTTGATGAGCGTGATAACATTAAAAATCTCTGCAACATTTGTATTAAGCTGATCTGCAGAGTTTTTGGAATCACTGATCATCTCTGTAATATGGGCAATATTATCGATAATCTCATCAGTTGACTTTGTGACTTTGGTGATAATATCTCCCGTTTCATCATTGAGTTTATTGACTTGGTCTACATTTTGAATATTATCTTTCATACTTGTTTGAAGATTTGTTGCATTTGAGACTGAACCTGAGATCATCTCATGAGAAAGATTAAGATTTAGTTCATTTTTTTCTTGAGCCTTTGCTATCTGTTGAGATATTTCTTGTGCTCTGAGTGCTTCACGTTTGGCTTCATTCGAGATTCTCTCTACGATGTCCAAGAAGGCATTAAAGCTTTGACTTGCACTCCCTAGTTCATCATGTGAGACAATCGGAAGTCTCCTAGAAAGATCTGCATCTCCTATAGTAAGCTCTTTTGCCACTTTATCAAGATTGACGATAGGATTAATAACAGCTTTTTTGATGATAAAAAGTAAAAATAATACAATGAAAATATTTATCAAAGCGACGATAAATATTTGTCTTAGTAATGATCTCTCTGAATCTTGAATCGTTGCTTCAACTTCAGTTTTAAGTTTACCAACCATTGCATAGCCTACAACATTGTTTGAAAAATCTTTGATAGGCACAGAAGAGATAAAATAGTTTTTTGATTTTTGAAGTGATGTAACATCTTTAGGATCTACAGCAGAAAGCTCATCAAAAAAGGAACTATTTATAGCTTCTTTTTTCACTGCAAGAGTAAAATCATTTACTTTAGGAGCATCTTTAAGATCTGTTGCAGTAGATAAATATTTATTATCAAGAAGAACAATGATATCAACATTGTCACTTTTTTTTGCAGAACTGATAATAGAGTTTAAACCTTGAATAAATTCCACTGAGCCCAGATAAGCTCCTGATACCATGACAGGCGAGATACCTCTAAGAACTAGTCCTGCTTTTCCTACTTCTATAGTCACAAGAGGTTTGTTGGTTTCTTTTACTTGAACTATACTTTTTCTAAAGCCACTGAGATCATCACCATACTTTTGGGGACTCCAAGATCTTAGAAAACTTTTGATATGGGCATCATGAATATGGATCTTCACATTATTAAAATCAGTATTGTCTTTGAATGTTTTGGAAAGAGAACTAAGACCGTCCATTGCAATAGTTCTGTCGTTTTCTTTTAAAGCTCTTATCGCATAGTAGTTTTCGGCGATGTTAATAGCATTTGTTAAGCCAATATCTTTTTTACTATTAAAAAGATCAGTATAGAGCGAACGCAGTGAACTGTTTTCTTTCTTATATATATCATCTTTCATATTGTTGATAGAATAAAAATAGTTGATCGCAATAATCACAAATCCGCTGAGGATAGATATAATTAGGGGTATCTGAATCTTTCTGCTGATACTGACATTTTTCATAGTAAGCCTTTAGTTGATTTATGGATGTGGAACTTTAAGTGTAGAGTTTAAACTCCAGCCAATGAGGGCCATTAAAAAAACAACAGCGACTGCAGGGATCAGTGTGTAAGAGTTTGCAAGATAGACAAGCCAAAGTAAGATGGCACCAAGTGGAGTAGGTACGCCTGTAAAAAACTTAGAAACTTCACCAGCGTCTGCATTGATGTTAAACTGAATAAGACGTCGAAGTCCTGAAATAACATAGTAGATGCTAATAACAGAAGCGACTATGATGATCGCTCCCTCAGTTTTTGCATATACCGCTTGAAAGATCAAAAATACAGGAACAAGAACAAAAGATAAGAAGTCTGCAAAACTATCAAGTTGAATGCCAAACTCATTTGAAAGTTTATATTTTCTAGCGATCTTGCCATCGAAGATATCAAAAGCTCCTCCAACCCACGCTAGGATGATTGCAAGAAAAAAATTGTTTTGAGTAATAAAGTAAGTTGCCATCAAACCAGCTGTAATATTGACCATTGTAAAGAGGTTTGCAAGATTGAAGTGAGAAGTAGATTGCCACAAAAATTTCATCTCTGTCCTTTTTGCGCAATTATAGCATCAGTAGGTAAAAAATACCTACGAAATGCCTAAAAGAAGAACACTTTTATATGCTAAAAATGCCAAAGAATACGCGACTGTTGTCGTGAGTAAAAAGAGATAAACAGCGTACTTGATTCCACCGGCTTCTCTTGTAAAGACAGCCGTTGCCGCAAAACATGGTAAATAAGTCATAATGATAACAATAAAGGCGATCGCTGAAGCAAAAGAGATATTTGCATGTAACCTTTGCATTAATCCGTCATTATGCTCATCCGCATCGGCTCCTACGGAATATAAAACACCAAGGGTAGAGACGACAACCTCTTTAGCAGCAAGTCCAGTTTGCAAAGCAACAGCCATTTTCCAGTCCATTCCGATAGGCTCAAATACCGGTTCAATAAACTTACCAATGCGACCTAAAAAACTCTGTTCAAGAAGTTGTTCATTTAGTGATGTCTGTAACAGTTTTTTTTCTTGCGTATCTGCAGTGAGCTCTATCTTCGCTTTTTGCTCTGCTACCATTTGAAGATTGTGCGGATAGTTACTTAAAAACCATACAAGCATGGAAGCTGCGGCGATAAATGTTCCCGCTTTTTTGATATACATGTAAGTCTTTGTCTTGACTGTGTGCCAGACAAGTGAAAAAGATGGAAGGCGATACTTTGGCATTTCCATGACAAATGGTTCATCTTTACCCTTAAAGGCAGTCATTTTAAGCACTTTCGCTGCTATAAGTCCGATAACAGCTCCACTGATATAAATAGCAAATAAAACATTTCCGGCACTGCCCTCTCCAAAAAAAGCTCCGGCAAAAAGCACATACACAGGAAGTCTCGCTCCACAACTCATAAATCCGATGACAAAAAGAGTAAGCAATCTGTCTCGATCATTTTTTAAGATTCTCGCACTCATGTAAGCAGGAATGGAACATCCAAAACCTGTGACAAGAGGGATGAAAGATTGTCCATGGAGTCCAAAGCGGTGGAAAAAACCATCGAGTAAAAAGGCAACCCGACTCATGTATCCGGTGGATTCGAGGAGTGAGATACCGATAAAAAGAATCACGATATTTGGTACAAACATAATAACCGCACCGACGCCTGAAATAACGCCATCTACGACGAGTGAACGTACTTCAAGATTTGGTATAGTAGCACCCACAACACTGCCAAACCATGTGAAAAATGCATTGATCCATTCCATCGGGATAGATCCGAGTTTAAAGGTCAGCTGGAAAAGTCCCCACATAAAAAAGAGAAAGATCGGGATACCAAAAACAGGGTGGATAAGAATTCTGTCTATTTTATCTGTTGTGCTGATCTCGTGAAGTGTAATATTGTCCTGTTTTACAACCTCTGCGACGATTCCTTTATTAAACGCCATATATTCTTCAGCAAAAATATCTTGCATATCTTCCGTTGCGTGATGCAAGGCAAGATGCTTGTTTGCTTCATGTAAGATAGGCTGGAGTTCTATCCAGATTGGATCGTCATGCATTTTTCTATATGTTTTTTCTTTGTTTTGTAAGAGGTTGATAGCTATACGTCGAAAAGAGTTGTGAGATTTAAAATGGTGCTTTGTAAGACAGGTAATAATATTTTCTATCTCTTCTTCGATAGGTTCACTAAATATCAGTTTAGATTCGCTCAAGTTATTTTCAAAGGTTTGAATAATTGCATCGAGTAATGGCTTGATTCCCTCTTTTGTAGCCGCAGAAACAGCAATGGCTTTTACACCTAAAAGTTGTGAGAAAAGCTTTGTATCAATATGGATTCCCTCTTTTTTTGCTTCATCGCTCATATTGAGTGCGATGACGAGCTTTTTATTCATATTTAAAAGTTCTGAAGTGAGTTGAAGATTTCTTTGCAAATTTGTTGAATCTACAACATTGACGATGAGGTCATACTCTTCTTCACATAAAAAGTTCGTAGTGACTTTCTCTTCGATGGAGTATTCACTCAGCATATAAGTTCCAGGAAGATCGACGATATTGATTGTATAACCGCTATGAGTAAAAATTACTTCGCTCTTTTCAACTGTAACACCCGTAAAATTGCCTACATGTAAGTGAGCATTTGAGATGGAGTTAATGAGCATACTCTTGCCCACATTGGGTTGTCCGACAAGAGCTATTTTTATCTTTTTCATACTGTTTTTACCTCGATTGCTTTGGCTTCGTCTTTGCGAAGCGCTATATTCATCTTGCCCACTTTAATCTCAACCGTACTTTTTGTCGGAGAATATCCAAGTAAGCTAATGGTTGCTCCTTTTAAAACACCAAAAGAGACAAGTCTTTGTCTTAATTCACCTTGTGTATTAAGTTTGACGACCTCTAAAATATCATTTTGTTTACACTCTAAAAGATTCATTTGCTTTTGCCTCCAAAATTGTATGCTATATTTATTTGTACCCTATCCCAATTGGTTTGTGTATTATTTGGGTCAATCTTATCGATATCTTTTGCATAAATTGCAGAAAGTTTCAAATCATTATTGATATTATATTCAAAACCTATGTTATGCTCAATGATATCCGCTTTTTCTCCTAAACTATTTGCACTACCGTGAAAATCTCCATAAGCGTAAATGAGTTTGATATTATCGTAGGTATAACTGATTCCACCAACAAAAGCTTCTGCATCGCGGTCTGTAGCGATTTCTTTTAAAATCATTGTATCCATATTTGTATATAAGGCTCCGCCGCCAAAACCGCTGAAACTCGTTTTATCTTTACCTACTAAAGTTTTGTTATAAGCAGTACTTATAGCAAATCCCTCAAATTCGACTGTACTTTTAACTCCATAAAGTTGTGCATTTATTGTACTTTGTTTTAACTCTTGTTCGTTGATATATTGCGCCCTTACATGTAAGAGTACATCATTGTTGACGTGTATGTGCGTACCTGCATCTGTGTAAAAGAGATTTGAAAAATCAGTTACATTATAAAACCATGCACTTGCATCAAAAAGGTTGTTTGAAAAAGAGGCAGAGCCTAGCCAAGCGCCTTGTTTACCGACTGGTGTAAAACCATTTTCCAATCCCGCATCATAACCTTGCCAGCTTACAAGTTTTCCAGCTTGAAACGTTAATGCATCATTTGTATAAGTTGCGATGTAGGCTTCAAACGTATTTTGTATGATACGGATTGAATCGCTATCTGCTAAAGGCGTGTCAATAACTTGACGTCCTGCGCGGAGATTGAAACCTTCATATCCATAATTGATATAAGCTTCAGCCGCCTGAGTATAACTTCCTTTGTCTGAAGAGAGTTCACTATTTTGTTTCCCTTTAGAACGATCTCCTGTGGCAAAATTTATATCTTGCGAGGTATAAAAAGCAACCGCCGTATTGAATCCTTCAAATGAAGCTGTTTCATATTTTAGTTTTCCGCCAAGCGCGGTTGCATAGTTGTTCGTGTCTGTCGCATTTTGAAAATTTTGCTGTATGTATGTAGAGTCTATTTGTCCTGACACCACCCCATCTTTGAAAATATCTATAAGCTGAGTTTGAGCAGAGAGATTAAGAGTATATGCGCATATCAAAAAAACTTTTGCTATTAATTTCACAATCAATCCTTCTTTTATTTTTGTAATGATATTCATTATCAACTTAAAATAAGATTAGTAATGATAATTGTTATCAATAATGGAATATCACTTTATTATCCAAACATTAAGAGAAATGCGTTAAAGTATCATTATGAATAAAATACTTATGATAGAAGATGATTTGGAATTAGCAGAGATACTTACAGAGTATCTCGAACAGTTTGATTTTAAGATAGTGACGGAAGATGATCCTTTCAAAGCTGTGAGTATCTTAAAACTAGAACCTTTTGATTTGGTTATCCTTGACCTTACACTTCCGGGAATGGATGGTTTGGAAGTATGCGAAGCAATCCGTGAGCGTCAAGATATTCCTATTATCATTTCTTCAGCAAGAAGCGATGTGACAGATAAAGTTACAGCACTTGCGCTCGGAGCGGATGATTATCTGCCAAAACCATATGATCCGCGTGAGCTTGAAGCACGCATTCACTCTGTTCTTCGCAGATACGAAACAAAAGTATCTCAAAAAGATGAGATGAAGAGTGATTTTAAATGTGATACTTCTTCAATGCAGATACATTATAAAGGACGTTCGCTTGATCTGACAAATGCAGAGTATGGCATCTTGTCATATATGATCCAAAAACAGGGCAATGTTGTATCACGTGAAGATCTTATCCATAATGTCAATGCCATTAATGAAGATTCATCAAATAAAAGTATCGATGTAATGGTTGGGCGTATTAGAAATAAGCTTGGAGATAAATCACTCATAGAATCTGTTCGAGGCGTGGGATATAAACTCATAAAATGAGACGCCACGCAGTTTTACTCACCGTTTTATTTGCGCTTTTTGTAACGCTCGTGAGCGTGAGTTATGTTTTTTGGCAGTTTTATCAGCTAAACTATACAAGGTATGTCACCAATATCTTCGCAAAACACTCTGTAATCACCCAGCTTTTTCACGAATATCAGCAAAATCAAAGCTCAACGGCTATTTTTGATGCCAATCTTGCTATCTATAATCTTTCTGCGATTCCTGAGAAAAAAGCACAACAGATTTTAAAAATAGGGAAGATTCTGACACAAGAAAGTAGAAATGTTAGGCGTAATGATGATTTGGCAGAAAATACAAATATGATGTATCAAGGATCATCGCGTGTAAAAACAGTGATGCTTCAGTATCAAAATGCCATCTATTTTTATATACGTACAAATATGGGCTCCATCATGGTGATCGATTCGACGCTTAAACCCTATAAACCGTGGAGTTTAATCTCGAGTTATGTGAGTATTACCTCTATTATCATCATATCGTTTATGCTTATATTGCAAAGACTTCGCCCCTTAATACGCTTATTTCAAAGAATTGCACTTTTTGGTGCGGGAAATTTGAATGTCTCTTTTAAAGTGAAGGGAAAAGATGAAATAGCAGTTATCGCCAATGAACTTGAGACTGCGAGACTGAAGATTAACTCTATGCTGAGCGCTCGGACTCTTTTCTTACGCAATATTATGCATGAGCTTAAAACTCCCATCGCAAAGGGAACTATCGCAACACAGATGCTTGAATCACAAAAACAGCGCGATAGATTTACCTCTATTTTTGGTCGACTAGAAACACTTGTGAATGATTTTGCCATGATAGAAGAGGTGACTTCGCTGACAAGTAGAAAAGAATTTTCCGAATACAGAATAGTAGATATCATAGATGGTGCGATAGATATGTCGATGGTGGAACCTGAGCATATAGAAGTTGATATTAAAAGCTCGGCTAAGCTCGTGGCAAATTATAGACTTTATACGACTGCTATTAAAAATATGATTGACAATGCGATGAAATATTCGCCAGATAAGCATATTAACATAGTGATCGTCGATGCGGAACTTTGTTTTGAAAGCAAAGGCGCGAGGCTGAAGTATCCACTTAACTTTTATATAGAACCATTTACAAAAGAGTCTTCATCACAAAACAGTTTTGGTTTGGGTTTATATCTTGTGGATTCAATATTAAAAGCTCATAAGCAAGTGTTAGCTTATGAGTATGACAACGGTATCAACCGTTTTATCTTTGCAAGAGATACTAACAAAGAATCTTAAGTTATTTTTTGTTTAGTTTCTCTTTGAGGATGATCTTGCCCATCTCTACGCCGGGTTGGTCATAAGTGTTGATATCAAGCATTTTTCCAACAAGCGCTGCTAGAAGCTCATAATAGTAGATAAGTTCACCGATAGAATGGGCATTGATTTGAGAGATTTCGATAACATCGAGAGGGATATGTTCAAGTGAGAGAAGAGATTCGACAATAGAATCAGCTTGCATATTGATAATCTCTGAAAATTTATATCCATTCAAAACATCCAAAGACTCTAAATGTTTCAATGAGTTATTTGGCACTTCCATTGCGTTTTCAAAATTATTTATCTTGATTACAGTCACACTTTTATCACGTTTTCCATCAACGATAAGTTGTAAAAAAGAGTGCTGATCTGTGGGCCCGATAAGTCCGACTGGCGTTAGGCCTACATGTAACTGTGAATGGATCTGTTTTTTCCCAAGGCTTTCTCCCCAAAGTTGCACATACCATGCGTTGAACTCCCGAAAAACTTCTGAGTAGCTAAATAAACAATTAATATTATAAGTATTTGCAGTTTGAGCATAATAAGTTGCTTTTTTCAAAAGTGAAGTATCATAACCCTCTTGATTGAAAAATGAGTTATAGATCTTTTTTGCACCATCTAAAAGAGACTTGATATCGATGCCAATCATAGCTAAAGGTACAAGTCCCACGGCACTTAAAACTGAAAATCTTCCGCCGACATTATGAGGAATATGAAACACTTTGATATCACTGTCAATTGCGTGCTTTTCAAGAAGTGAGCCCTCATCAGTAATAATGGTACAGTTTTTAGAAGTGATTTCTATGATTGAAGCGATATATTTATAAACAGAGATCGTCTCAACCGTCGTTCCCGATTTACTGATAATAAGAAAATGAGCATTTTGAAGATCGATATGTTCCATTTCATCAGTGATAACAAGAGGGTCTGTTGTTTCTATAACATGGAGTTTTTTTGAAAAATGGTTGGTATATTTTAAAAATTTGTAAATTGCAGAGGTTCCAAGTGCACTGCCACCAATACCGACAACGACGATGTCTTGCGCATCTATGCTCTTTGCGTATGCTTCATATTCACTTACATCGTTATGGCAAAGTTCATAAAAGCCTATCTCTTCTCTTTCAGCTTTAATCAATTCAAGAATATTTTCGTTTGGTTTGGTGTCAAAATAAAACCTATTTTTCATGGTTTAAACCTTAATTTGAGTGAGTTCTTGACATAATAACATAAATGAGGGTAAAATACGGTTACTAAAAGTGTAAAACAATACTTCAAAATCTATACAAATCTTTCATATTCGCAATAAATCTAACTTAAACAAGGTGAAGCAATTAATGGCTGAACAAACTCCGACACCAAACAAAAAAAGTACGAAAAATAGAACCCACACGCCCGTTGTAGGTCATAAAATAGAAGATCTCAGAACGAAGACTACAGCAGAACTTGTAGTGATCGCAAATGAACTCAATGTTGAAAACCCAAATGAACTTATACGTCAGGATATTATTTTTGAAATCCTAAAAGCACAAGTAGAACAGGGTGGATTCATCCTATTTACGGGTATCTTAGAGATGATGTCTGATGGTTACGGATTTTTACGTACTATAGATAAAGATTTCGGTGACAGTGTTCATGATGCGTATGTTTCAAGTACACAGATCAAGCGTTTTGCCCTTCGTAATGGAGACAGCGTTACAGGTCAAGTTCGTCCTCCAAAAGAGCAAGAACGTTACTACGCACTTCTCAAAATCGAAGCGATCAACTACCTTCCACCTGAAGAGAGCAAAAAGCGTCCTCTTTTTGAAAACCTTACTCCTATCTATGCAACAAGCCAGATCAAGCTCGAATACCAAGCAAACAAACTCACTGGTCGTATGATGGATCTTTTTGCTCCTATCGGTCGCGGTCAGCGTGGACTTGTCGTTGCACCTCCTAGAACGGGTAAAACTGAACTTCTAAAAGAGATTGCAAACGGTATCACGCATAATCATGCAGATATGGACTTGATGGTTTTACTTGTTGATGAAAGACCTGAAGAGGTTACGGATATGGAGCGAAGTGTTAGAGGCGAAGTTTACAGCTCGACTTTTGATATGCCTGCAAAAAACCACGTAAAAGTGGCTGAAATGGTGATCGAACGTGCAAAACGCCGCGTGGAACTTGGACATCATGTCGTTATCTTGCTTGATTCTATCACACGTCTTGCTCGTGCTTATAATACAGTAACCCCATCAAGTGGAAAAGTTCTTTCAGGCGGGGTTGATGCAAATGCACTTCATAAACCAAAGCGCTTCTTTGGTGCGGCTCGTAACATAGAAAACGGCGGAAGTTTGACGATCATCGCGACTGCACTTATCGAAACGGGTTCAAAAATGGATGAGGTCATCTTCGAAGAGTTTAAAGGTACGGGTAACTCGGAACTTGTTTTGAGTCGTAAAATCTCAGAACGTCGTATCTATCCTGCAATCGATATCCTTAAATCTGGAACTCGTAAAGAGGAACTTCTTATCTCTCCTGAAATACTTCAAAAAGTGTTTATCCTTCGTTCAATGTTGCATAAACAAGATGATGAAGTTGAAGCACTTAGATTCTTATATACAACAATGATGAAAAACAAAATGAATGCAGAGTTCTTAGAAAGTATGAATAATCAATAATGAAAGTAGGTGTTTTTGACAGCGGGATCGGCGGATTAACGGTTGTAAAATCCCTTTTGGAACACCAATTTTTTGAAGAGATCATCTATTTTGGTGACACTGCACGTGTTCCTTATGGGATTAAAGATAAAAATACCATCATCCGTTATGCTATCGAAGCCGTAGAGTTTTTTAAAAACTTCGAACTTGATCTTATTGTAGTTGCATGCAACACGGTAAGTGCGTACGCTCTGCCTGAAATGCGTGAAACTGCAAATTGCCCCGTTGTGGGTGTGATAGAATCAGGCGCACTTGCAGCCAAAAATGCCCTTACATGTAAGGATGCAAATATTCTTATTATCGCTACAAAAGCGACTGTAAACTCTTCATCTTACGAAGATGAACTCCATTCTCTTGGATATAACAACTTACAAGCAAAAGCGACAGGTCTTTTTGTACCGCTTGTTGAAGAGGAGATTTATGAGGGTGAAATACTCGAATCAACTTTCAAATACTATTTTGAAGATATAAAATCTCCCGATGCGCTCATCCTTGGATGTACCCATTTCCCACTTATCGCACCCGCTTTGCAAAACTATTTTGGCGAAAAGTGTCAGTTGATCCATTCAGGGGATGCGATTGCTCAGTATTTGGAAAAAGAGTTTGATTTTATAGAGCGTTATCCAAACCCAGAGATCAAATTTTTTGCCTCAGAAAACCCTGAAGCACTTCGAAAAATTGCCAAAAAATGGTTAAAATTATAAAAAATTAGGAACAAAAAATGGCAATTACAAAACGTGTGACTTTTATAGCAAAACCAGAGGCAATAGAGATGATGAAAAAGCTTTTAAGCGCGATGGTCGAACCTTCAAAAGCAGAAGATGGTTGTCTCTTTTATGAGATTTTTCAGTATGAAAACAAACCAGAAAAATTTATGGCGTATGAGAGCTGGAGAGATGAAGCCGCACTTGATGGACATAAAAACTCTGCACACTATGCGGTTTACAAATCAAGTTATGAGCCATACTGTCTGAGTAAATACACAGACGAGCTTGAAGTTTTAGGTTAGAAGATGAAAAATCTTTGGTCTGATGAAGAATCAAAAAAGTTTACGAGTGATTTAGACTTGAGAGTTTATACTTCAAATCTTTTAGGGCAGAGTGATGAACTTGTCCTTCATGGTGGCGGAAATACTTCTGTCAAAGTGGAAGTAGAGGATGAAGATATTCTTTATGTTAAAGGCAGTGGATGGGATTTAGTCAGTATAAAGCGTGAGGGTTTTGCACCTGTAAAACTCGAAGCGCTCTGGGAAATGGCAAAACTTCCGACTCTCAGTGACAGTAATATGGTTATGCTGCAAAAAGCCGCCATGATTGATAAATCTGCCCCAAACCCTTCTGTAGAAGCCATATTACACGCTATTATCCCTTTTAAATTTGTAGATCATACGCATGCAGACGCCGTTGTGACTATTTCAAATTCAGTAAACGGCATTGAAAATATTCAAAAACTCTATCCAAATTTTCTTATCATTTCCTATATAATGCCTGGTTTTCTTTTGGCTCAAAAGATTTATAAAAAAACGAAAGATTTGGATTGGTCAAAATGTGAGGGGATTATCTTGCATAATCATGGAATTTTTACTTTTGATGATGAGCCAAAAATCTCTTATACAAAGATGATAGAAGCTGTGACAAAATCTGAAGAATTTTTGACAGAAAATGTAAAAATAACGCTCAAGCTTGCAAACTCTAAAAAAAAGATTGATCTGAAAAAACTCCAATATCTTCTTTGTGAGCATAAAGGCTTTCCTGTTGTCTTACATGTAAACAGATCGAACCTTGCATATACGTATGCCACGCAAGAGGATTTGTCCCACTTTACATGTAGAGGTGTGCTCACACCTGAGCATATTATCAGAACAAAACGGATGCCTTTAGTGCTTAGCGATGATTATTTTGAAGTTGCGATAGAAACATATGAAGCAAAATATATAGAGTATTTTGAAACTTTTGCCACAAATGAGATATGCTTAAATCCTGCTCCAAACTACGCCGTTGTAAAAGATTATGGAATTATCTGTTTTGGAAAAAATGAAAAAGAGGCTTCTGTCATCAATGATATCGTTGAACATACGATGCTCGCCGTTCTTCGAGCCGATCAGCTTGGCGGATACAAAAGTATCAACGTAGCCGAGAGTTTTGCGATGGAATACTGGGAACTTGAACAAGCGAAACTGAGAAAATAATGTCCTACTTAATGGCGATTGATGCTGGAACTGGCAGTGTTCGTGCGGTGATTTTTGATACTAAGGGCAATCAGATAAGTGTCTCTCAAAGTGAGTGGACGCACTCGCACGAGGGCGGTGTGCCTAACTCTATGAGTTTTGATTGTGAGAATAATTGGGGTCTTACATGTAAGTGTATTCGTGACTCTTTAGCACTTGCAAATCTTAGTGGCGAAGATATCATAGCACTCTCTGCGACAAGTATGCGTGAGGGGATCGTTCTTTACGATAAAGATGGAAATGAACTCTTTGCAGTAGCAAATGTGGATGCAAGAGCAGACAAAGAGGTACGATATCTCAAAGAAAACTTTCCAGATATGGAAGCTGAGTTTTACGAGACTTCTGGTCAAACCTTCGCACTCGGCGCACTTCCTCGTATACTATGGCTTAAAAATAACAAACCTGATCTGTATGAAAAAGTAGCTGCTATCTCCATGATAGGCGATTGGATACTTTTTCGCCTCAGCGGTATTTTAGCGACAGACCCAAGTAACGGCGGAACAACGGGAATTTTTTCTTTAAAAGAACGCAACTGGGATACTTCGATGGCTAAAAAAGTGGGAATTAAAGATGATATTTTTCCTCCATGCTTAGAAGTCGGCACGCTTATGGGAACTGTGAGCCAAAAGGCTTCCAAAGAAACAGGACTCTCAAAAAATACAAAAGTCGTAATGGGTGGAGGCGATGTTCAACTCGGCTGTGCAGGTCTTGGCGTGGTCAATCTCGGAGATGTTGCTGTACTTGGCGGATCGTTTTGGCAGCAAGTTGTCAACATTCCAAGCGACTTGACTCCTCCAAAAGATATGTCGGTTCGTGTGAATCCGCATGTTGTAGCCGGACAATCTCAAGCGGAGGGAATCACTTTTTTTTCTGGTCTTATTATGCGCTGGTTTCGAGATGCTTTTTGTGAGATGGAAAAAATAGAAGCCGAGCAAAGAGGGATAGATACTTACGCAGTTTTAGAAGAAAAAGCTTCAAAAATTCCAGCAGGATCTTACGGAATTATCCCGATATTTTCAGACTCTATGAACTATGGGAAGTGGATTCACGCGGCTCCAAGCTTTTTAAATCTTTCACTTGATCCGCTTACATACAACCGCTTTTCAATGTTTCGAAGTTTGCAAGAAAATGCCGCAATTGTTTCGAGTATCAACTTAGAAAAGATCAAGAAGTTTAGTGGCATTGAAATAGACATAATCGTCTTTGCCGGAGGTGCTAGCAAAGGTGCGTTGTGGTCGCAGATACTCGCAGATGTGAGTGGATGCAAAGTAAAAATTCCAAAAGTGACTGAAGCTACGGCTTTAGGTGCGGCGATGGCGGCTGGCGTGGGCGTGGGAATTTATAAAGATCTTATTTCTGCTTCAAAAGAGTTGGTCGTCTGGGATAAAATGTATGAACCAAATAGAGAAAATAAAAAGATCTATGATGAACAAAAGCAAAAGTTTGAACTCGCGTATAAAGCACAACTTGCTCTTGTATATGAGGGCGTGACAACTTCTATGTGGAAAGCTCCAGGAATATAATAATCCAAATTTTTGAACAATTTAACCTGTTTAAATTCGATAAATACAGTGTAACCATTTTGAAATTATGGTTTGTTATATTGCGCTTATGCAAACACAACTCACACAGATATGGCTGGATAGATTAAAAGTTTTAGATATCGCTTTTCAGCCCATTCTCAATATCAACACCGGTAAGATTTATGCAGTGGAAGCACTTCTACGCAACGTAGAAGATGCAGGGTTTAAATCGATTTTTTCCCTGTTTGATAAAGTGTATAAAGAGGGAATGCTTTATCCTTTTGATATAGAGTTACGTGAGATAGCTTTTAGAAAATTTACAACTATTGAAAGCTATGAAAAGATAAAACTCTTTTATAATCTTGATAATCGTCTTTTTGAGATACAAAACTACTCTCACGGCAACACGAAAAAATTACTTGAAAAATTCAATATTCCAAAAGACAATCTCTGTTTTGAAATTTCAGAACGTCATGAGATAACGCAAGAGTGTGATATTTCAACGGTATTGAAACACTATCAGGATGAGGATTTTTGTATTGCTATCGATGATTTTGGGATAGGACACTCTGGATATAAGCTTCTTTATGAAAGTACGCCTGAAGTTATCAAAATCGACAGATTTTTTTTAAGTAATATAGAAAATAATATCAAGAAAAAACTGCTGGTTCGCAACATTACAAACCTTGCAATTCAGTTTGGCATAAAGGTTGTTGCGGAGGGAGTAGAAACTAGGGCGGAACTGCTTACATGTAGAGATATTGGATGTCATTTTGTTCAAGGGTATCTTGTCCAAAGACCGACACTAAACACCAAAGAGATACAATACAAATATGAACATATAAAAGAGATTCTTAAAAGTGATAAGAGAACCAAAGAGATTAATTATCAAACACTCTCATATATCGATAAAGCCAAAGCTTTTGATATTAAATCTAAAACTTCTGAAGTAGTGAACTATTTAAAAAATAATCCAGATGTCAGTATTATCCCTATTGTCAACTCTTTAGGGGAGACTTTGGGCGTTTTGCAAGAAGAAGAACTAAAACATTTTCTTTATTCTCCATATGGAATGGCACTTCTCAATAATGAGTTTACAGAAAAGACAAAGCTAAAAAATCTCATGACGCCTTGCGGTAGTGCTGATCTTGGCAGTGATATCTCGACAATCATAGAACTTTTTTCAAATAATCCTGAGTCTGTGGGAATTTTGATAACTAAAAACTCTAAATATTTGGGCTTTTTATCTGCACGTGCAATTATCACGATTATGAATGAGCAAAATATTGTTTACGCAAGAGAACAAAATCCTCTTACAAAACTTCCTGGAAATATTGCTATCGAGAGATATCTGGCTCATCTTAGTGATGAAAACTCTCTTCTTTGCTATTTTGATCTAGATAATTTTAAAGCCTATAACGACAACTATGGCTTTAGAAACGGAGACAGAGTGATTATGCTTTTTGCTGATATTTTAAGACAAAATCTTATGGCTGAATTTTTTAAAGCACATATCGGCGGAGATGATTTTTTTGTGGCAGTGGAGTTCCGTAAAAAAGATCAGATGAAATATATAGAAGATATCAAAGAGATCATCGCAAAATTTGCAGAGGATGTTAAAGCATTTTATAGCAAAGAAGATATTGACAGAGGCTATATCACCGCAAAAGACAGAGATGGAGCTGTGAAGAATTTTGATCTTTTAAGCGTGAGTGCCTCAGTTGTCATCGTCAAAGCCAAGACAAAAAAAGATACAGAAGATATCAATGCCATTCTTTCACTTCAAAAAAAGTGTGCAAAAAAAGAGCTAGGAAAAATCTGTATTAGCACAATAATATAGAGTCAAGCTCTTTTAGGCTTGACTAATCTGTTTATAAAGAGAGTGTAAGTCACCCAAGACGTTTATACTGGAAATTTTTCCATTTTTAAAATGAAAAAAAGATGCACCTGAGTAACAGATACGTTTTTTTGTCGCTTCATAGTTTAACAGTTTTCCTGCATGCGTGCCAGAATAGGTAACGTAAGCCGCAGCAAGATTGTCCTCTGAAACTACCATTTCCACTGCATGATAAAGATTTGGAAATGCTTCAAAAAGTATGACTGCGTAGTCTTTAAAACCTTCTATTCCATTTGCTACGATATCAAGTGAACCATGGAACCGAATATCGTTGTCTAGTAGTTGTTCTGCCTTTGAGAAATCATGGCTATTCCACATAGCATAATACTCACTGACTAATTGTTTATTGTCCATCATACTTCTTTAATCTATGTAATTTTTTTTGTGACCGAATTTTTCTACTACTGGATACTCATCATAAAAATCGTCATCCTCTTCATCATGAACAGAGAAAATACGTTCATAACCTTTTTTCTCAAGCTCTTCATCGAGGGCTTGTACATCATAACCTTGAGCTTTACAAATTTCCAAGATTTCAGTTATATCTTCCAAATCAACGCCGTACAGTTCCATTTCTAATTTAATATCAGAAATTTTCATTCATTCCTCTTACAAAAAAAATAAAAAAAGTGCTCTAAAAGTCACTCTGAAAAGTTTGAAAATATTCAAACACAGACACCAAATACACGATCCCGTTTAAGAGATTTTGAGCAAAAATTATACTCTCTTTCTCTTGGTTTTATAGTAACTCTTAATTTTTTTAATGATAAAATCCCCTAAAATATATGGGAGCGTGATGTGAAAGAAAATTCAGAAGTATTGGCACTCAAATACCGTCCAAACAGTTTTGACGAGTTGATAGGGCAAGAATCGATATCTCAAACACTTTCACTCGCTCTTGATTCAAAAAGACTCTCTCATGCCTACCTTTTTTCTGGACTACGAGGGAGCGGAAAAACCTCTACAGCACGTATCTTTGCAAAAGCACTTATCTGTGATAATGGCCCAACTTCAAATCCTTGCGGTGTTTGTACTCACTGTGTGATGGCCGCACAAAACCGTCATATGGATATCATAGAGATGGACGCTGCATCAAATCGTGGGATTGATGATATCCGTGATCTTGTCGAACAAACAAAGTATAAACCAGCCTCAGCAGCATATAAGATCTTCATTATCGATGAGGTTCATATGCTCACTCCTCAGGCCTTTAACGCGCTTTTAAAAACCCTTGAAGAGCCGCCTGAATATGTGAAATTTATCTTAGCGACAACCGATCCACTCAAACTTCCTGCGACCATTCTCTCACGTACTCAGCATTTTCGTTTTAAGCGTATCTCGAGCGTGAAAGTTGTGCAACATCTTTCTCATATTTTGCATCTTGAAAACATTGAGTATGAACCTCAAGCACTCGAGATTTTAGCACGTAGTGGAAATGGAAGTCTTCGTGATACGCTCACACTTTTGGATCAGGCGATCATCTACTCTAAAAATTTTGTAGATGTTAAAACTGTCACCGATATGCTAGGACTTGTCGATCCACATTTCATCGCAAATATCTTCAAAGCGGTGTTTAAAAAAGATTATGCCGCACTCGTTGAGATAGCAAAACTGCTTGAAGAGTATGAAGCTGAAATGGTCGTTGATGAACTCATTATCTATCTAAAAGAGCGGATGTTTGAGCAAGATCCACTTTTTTCTACTTTGATTCTGGATAGATTTTTTAGGATTTTAAGCGATTCAAAAACACTTTTTTATATGAATGCAGATGGAGGTTTTGTTCTCTCTTTGATACTTTTCAAAATGGTCGAAGCGCTTCGTATCAAAGAGATAGACCAGATGATTGAGTCTTTGCAAAAAGAGGTGAAGCGCGTGGATATCGTAAATCTTGATATTCCCGTTTCAAAAATCGCAGAGATAAAACCGAGTGAACCAAAAGTAAGTGAAGTTGAACCTTCTCTCGCACAAGAGAAGATACCGCAACCACAGATGAGCGAGCCTGAACTCTCAATTGAAGAAGAGGGTACTTTACATGAAGAAGAAGCGTTATGGCAGGACGAGACTTTATATGAAGAGATAGTAGAAGAAGATCCATCTTTAGAACTTTATGAGAAGTTAGTGGTAATTATTATGGATAGAAATATACAGCTTGGAGAATGTTTTGTAAAACATATCCGTTTTGTCTCATTTGTTGATGGTGTTTTGACATGGGAAAGCTGTGCTGATGAAGAGTGTAAAAAAGCGCTTGGGCATGGTTTTAGTGTGATCAAACAGCTTGTGCGTGAAGTGTTTGGCTTTGAAACTGTGATGAAAAATCTTCCATGTACAAAGCAAGAGGAACCAAGCCGCCCAAAGTTTGAAGCACCTGAAGAGATTCTTCAGGTTTCTTCAATGGTCGAAGAGAGTGAAGTAGGAACTGGAAGCTGTGTTGCAAACTGTTCAGAGGGCGATGAATCTGTCAAAGAGTTTGACGGCGCTTCAATCTTAGAAGAGCCGATGATCCAAAAAGCGGCAGAACTTTTTGAAGCAACGAAGATAACGGTGCAATCTAAGATTTGAAAAAACCTCTTTCAAACAATAAAAAGTACGCCATTCATGGCTTTTTTATCTCTGTTGCAACAACCATTGCCGAGCCTTCGACCATCCTTCCTTTGATGGTGAGTTTTTTTGGTGGTTCGCATCTTCTCATCGGTTTTTTCACCTCTCTTATCAAAGGCGGTTCTATCTTAGTTCAGCTTTTTGCGGCTTTTTATGCCCAAAGCTATCCGCGGATGATGCCCTATCTCTACCGTGTTTTTGCCGCACGCTTTTTATCTTGGTTTGGCATAGGTTTTGTCATCTTTTTCTTTGGAGAGAAGCATCCAAATGTGGCACTTGCAAGCATTGGAATAGGGCTTTTTATCTTCTCTTTTGCCGCGGGATTTGGAACAGTCTATTTTAATGAAGTGGTCGCCAAAGTGTTTTCTCATAAAGCACGAGGACGAGTTATCGCCAACAGACAGTTTTTTATGGGACTTGGTTCACTCATAAGCGGCGGGATCGCTGGAGTTGTGATGTCTATGGCAAAAGCGCCCGATTCTTACGGAATGCTTTATATGCTGAGCGCTCTTTTGATGCTTCTTGGCATTTACGCTTTTGCCACGATACCTGAACCCATAAAAGAGCAGGTCACACAAAAAGAGGAAAAATTTCGCCACTTTTTAAATAACAGTTTTAAAATCCTCAAAAATGATGATGCTCTTCAAAAACAGATTATTGTATATCTGATCTCTTACACCTATCTTCTTTCTTTACCATTTCTCATCTTAGATGCCAAAAATCATATCGCACTTAGTGGTTTTGTCATTGGCGGACTTATCACCGCGCAGATGGCTGGTGGAATGCTGAGTAATATTTTATGGGGATATCTTTCTTCAAATCGTCTTATAGTATGGATTGGATTTGGCTTACATGCTAGTGCGATTTTGCTTTTGTTACTGAGTAAGAGAGCTGAAATTTATTTTGTAGTTTTCTTTCTTATCGGTGCGGCCATGGATGGACTTCGCCTTGCTTTTTCAAATATGATTCTCATATTAGCTCCACAACATCAACGTCCAGTATATATTGCCTTGCAGTCAAATCTGACATCAATAGGGCTTTTTTTCCCTATTTTAGGTGCTTTGATCGTAGATAATTTTGGATATAACGTACTTTATAGTGTAACGATTGTGAGTTTAGCAATAGGATTTTTATTTTCTTTAAAAATGGAGCGTTGTTCTTAGAAGAAGCAAAGGCAAAAAAGCCTTTACAGCGTTTTATGCAGCGTTTTGAATTTTTTCTACAGCGTTATTGAATGAATCAAGATCAAGACCAAACTCTTCTATTAAGTCTGTTGCTTCTTTGAGAGATTCTTCAGTGATCTCTCCATTAAAGTTTACGACATCTTTTGCAATTTTAAGATATTTTGCAAGATGTTTTGTCTCTTCATCAAGTGCATCATCTGGTTCATCGGCGTAACGTACAAGGTGAACAAGATCTGAGTTGAAGTTCCAGTTAAAGAAGATAGTCGCTGCTACGTCGTATGAACGGCTTCCACAAAGATGAAGTTCACTTTTTTCATAAGAATGGTTTTGACTGAGATCAGATTTAAATTCAGAAGAAAGATTGTTTTTTTCAAGATACTGGCTGATAATAATCTTTCCAATCTCTACTAAAAATGAAGCTGGAGCAAGAAGTGCAAGTGCTTGTCTATCTGTCTTTCCAATCCAATTTGTAATAAGTGCGTTTTGCACTTGAGCTTTTTTAATATATCCGCTCACGCTGATGCTATATGGATCGACATTTATTGGCACACATTTATTTGCCGCGATATTGAGTGCAAAAGAACGGATAGTGTCTTTGCCATAAAGTGAAACAGCCTGCGCTATATCTTTGATCTCTCTTGAGAATCCATATAATGGAGAGTTGGCAATCTTTAAGATATTTGCAACCATCAAAGGATCACTTTCAAGCGCCGCCGTCATCTCTTTTATTGAGCTTTCTGGATTTGCATACACTTTTTCTATTTTTAAGATAGATTCCGGAAGCATTGGAATCAATTCAATTTCTTTTATCAGTTCTTGTTTCATAATAAAATAACCTCTATAGTGTAGTTTTCTGCTTGTTAGTATACAGCTATATCAAAAAATGTGATAAAAGTAGAGTAGGATTTTGTAACAATAAGTGTTAAGTGTTTCGTATTGATATAATAATATAGTAAAATCACGTTATGAAAAAATTAAAGATATTAATAACGAATGATGATGGGTATGAGGCAAAAGGTTTGCGCTGTTTAATCGATGCGCTCAAAAGTATAGCAGAGCTTACAATAGTAGCACCTGCGACGGAAAAATCGGCTTGTGCGCACTCGCTGACTTTGACAAGACCTTTGCGTTTTATTGGCGTGGATGATGGGTTTTATAAGCTTGATGATGGAACTCCTGCGGATTGTATTTATCTTGCACTTAACTCTCTTTTTGAGGGAACAAAACCCGATCTTGTCATAAGCGGAATCAATCGCGGTTCAAATATGGGCGAAGATATTACCTACTCAGGAACTTGCGCGGGAGCTATGGAGGCGGTACTTCATGATGTGCCTGCAATCGCCATCTCTCAAGTCGTGGATTTTGCTGTTTCAAACAATGACTATACATTAGCAGCAAAGACGATAAGAGAACTTGTTATAAAGATAACTGAGGGCACTTTTCCACTTCCTCACAGAGAGTTTTTAAATATCAATATTCCCTCAGGCGTACATGAAGCAAAGATGGTTGTGACTTATGCGGGATATAGATTTTATGCCAATGACGCGCATCTGCATCGTAACCCTAGAGGCGAAGAGTTTTACTGGCTCGGGTTACATCCTTTGGCATTTAAACCAAGAGCGGATAAAAAAGGACTGTGTGATTATGATGCCATAGAAAGCGGGTTTATCTCCCTTACACCTGTTCATATGGACTTGAGTGCGTATCATTCTATGGAAATGTTGGAAGAATGGCTTTGAGATACACAAGAAGCGAGATGCTTTTTGGCGATGATTTTGCCAAACTTCAAAACGCAAAAATCCTTCTTTTGGGAGTTGGTGGAGTAGGGAGTGTGTGTCTTGATTGTTTAGTGAGAACAGGTATCACAGACATTACCATTGTGGATTGTGACACTTATGATGAAACAAATCAAAACCGTCAAATGTGGTCGGAACTCCATCTGGGAGAGTCGAAAGTTGAAGCACTCAAACAGCATTATCCAACTGTAAAAGCCTTACATATAAGGGTCGATAAAGAGTGGATAGACAGTGTGGATTTTGATGAGTATGATCTTGTTTTAGATGCGATAGATGATATCCACGCAAAGTTGTATTTGGCTCAAAAAACCTATAAAAAACTGATCTCTGCTGTGGGTTCTGCAAAAAGGCTTGACCCGACAAAGATAGAGGTCGCGACCATTTGGAAAACACATGGAGACCGCTTTGGCGCGAAGATACGTTATGAACTCAAAAAGCGAAAGTTTGACAAAAACTATACGGTCATCTTTTCAAGTGAACCCGCACTCATCAAAGAAAAAGGGAGTTTTATGGGCGTTACGGGTGCATTTGGATTTGCGATGTGTTCTCAGGCAGTCTTAAAACTTACAGGGAAAAAATAATGGATTTTACGGTAATTGTGCCCTTTGGTGCGACAAGCTGGTGTAAGGGGATTATCGGTGATGGTTGCGGCGGTGGACGGATTTTCTTTACATGTAAGGATACTTTGAATGTTTATGATCCGACAACAAAAGAGATGATGACGCTTTTAGAAAATCTCCAAGAGCCTCAAAGTATCTCAAAAAAAGGGTGTCATCTTCTCTTTACATGTAAGCAAAAAAAGATGACGTTTGATCTCTCAAAGATGAGTTTGATCGAAGATTAATGCGTCGGAATTTTGACTTGCATCTGTCCTGAGTTATTATTTTTATAGCTTTGAACCTCTTTAGCCTCGTAGGAATCATATTTTTTCATCACTGGCTGAGTCGTTTTTTGTACCTTTTTTTGCTGTGAATGCTTTGCATCTTTGAGCGCAGAAACTGCTGTTTTTTTCTCTTGTGTTTCAAAAGCACTTTGCCCAAGAAGCGATGTCAAAGAGCCTAAAAGTGTAAACGCGAGTAGTATATTTTTCATTTTCATATTTTTTCCTTTGCCTCAGTCATTATAGAGCAGATTCCATTGCTTGACTCAAGCATCGCTTCAAAACTCTCTTTTTCCATAGGTTTGGAGCAGAAATACCCCTGCATAAATGTTGCTTTTCTTTCATTCACAAAAGCATACTGTTCATAAGTTTCAACACCCTCGATGACTACTTCGAGGTTGAAGTTTTCGGCGATGGTGATGATGGTGCTGATAAGTTCTTTGTCATCGACATCATTTCCAATATCCTGAGTAAAAGATTTATCGATTTTGAGTGTTGTAAAAGGGAGTTTCTTGAGATATGAGAGCGAAGAATAACCCGTTCCAAAATCATCTATAGAAAGATTGACGCCAAGATCACGAAGCTGTTGCATCTTAGCGCGCACACCTGAGATATCTTTTACGATGATAGACTCTGTAAGTTCAAGCTCAAGATGTTCTTTTACAATGCCGCTTTGGGCTATGATATTTTCAACTTGCATTAAAAAATTAGGAGCGTTAAATTGGTGTACGCTGACATTGACAGCAATTTTTTTCAGATTTATCGTGTGTGCAAACTGCTTTTGCCAAATCATAAACTGACTCACGGCCTCTTGAAGTACCCACTCTCCGATTGATAAAATCATCCCACTCTCTTCGGCGATGGTGATAAATTCATCTGGATACATATCTCCGAGCTTTTGGCTTTTCCACCTTATAAGCGCTTCCATTCCGATAACTTTAGAAGTTGCAAACTCGACAACGGGCTGATAAACGAGTCTGAGTTCATTGTTTTTAATAGCATTTTTGAGTTCATTTTCTACTTCAAGACGTCTTTTGATCCATTGATCCATACTCTCTTGATAAAATCTTGTAGTATTTCTTCCATCTTTTTTTGATTCATACATGGCAATGTCGGCATGTTTTAGAAGGGCATCTTCACTTTGGGATTGAGCATTTATGAGAGTAATACCAAGGCTGGAAGATATATTGAGTTTATATCCATCGATCTCAAAAGGAGTACGAAATGTTTCGTGAATTTTTTGAGAGACGATCTCTGCACTTTTTGCAGCTTCAAATTCATCTGCAGAAAGATCAGGAAGCAAGATCACAAACTCATCTCCACCAATTCGAGCAACCATATCTTCATCTCTTATTGTATTTTTAAGACGAGTAGCAGTTTGTACTAAAAGTTTGTCTCCTACATCATGGCCTAAAGAATCGTTGATATTTTTAAAATGGTCAAGATCCAAAAAGATAATTGCAAAGATCACTCCATGCCTTTGGAAACGGATGATATTTTTAGCTATCTCCCGTTTTAGATTTGCTCTATTTGGGATATCTGTGAGCATATCATGGTGGGCTTGGTGTTCTATTTGTATTTGAGTGAGCATCCTCTGTGTGATATCAGCAATGATGCCAACTGCGCCGATTATTTTATTTTCACCGTTTCGAAGGGGAGACGTGCTCATTGATACCCATAGATCTTTTTGTTTATAGAGTGTTGTGTATGGCCCCTCATAAAATCCACTAATCCCATCAAGGGCTGCTTTAAATGTGGGCATAAGGCTTCTGTCTCGACTTTTTTCAAGGTCTAAACCGATAAGAAAATCTTTGGGAGCTGCGATGAAATTAACGAAGCTATCATTCACTTCTTGAATGACGAGGTTTGTATCATAAAATAATATTCCTATGGGAACACTCTTGAAGATTGCTTTAAACTTCTGTTCAGATTCTAAAAATTCCTCTTTTTTTTGTTCAAACATCAACTGTGACGTGATAGAATCGAGATAAGTTTGATTGAATTTTTTTGCAACAACAAGTAAAAGTGCCAGATAAAGTGAAACAAGGATGGCTATATCATTATGTATTGCAGTTTTTTGCAAAAGGAGTTCTATGATAAGAGGAATGATAAGAATAATCAAGTAGAGCTGAATATTGAGACGGATATGAGAAAGGGTACTTATGCTACCGGCACTAAGTCCAGCCAAAATTACAATAAGTACCATCTGATATAGATAGTTTCCGGGAACAAAAAAAAGAAAGGGAGTTATACCCCAACTTAGTGCAGATAAAACAATACCGATAAAAAGTAATTTTTGCCATTTATCTATGTACAAAAGAGTTTTTTCGGCTTTATATTTTAAAACAGTCAAGTAACGAAATACTGAAATTAATAGGATAAAAGCTCCCCAGATAATGAGAGTAGTATTATTTGTATGTCCAAAAAAAATATAAAATAAAACAGCTGCATTGGCAAGAGCTCCAAGGATGGAAAGCGTTAAATTATTATAAGCCTCACTAAGCTGTTTGTATATATGCACAAAATATCCTCTATAGAAGTTTATAATCTAGACAAATTATAACAAAACTTTGTTTTAATTTTTTGATATAATCCTTTAGCTAAATACACTATGAAAAAAGAGAAATAATGACAATACAAGAACCTATGACAAAATATGGATATGAAAAACTTCAAGCTGAGCTCACTTACCTTAAAATGGTGGAACGTCCGCAAACTGTAAAAGATATAGAAGAGGCTCTAGAACATGGAGACTTGAAAGAAAATGCTGAGTATCACGCTTCAAAAGAGAAACAAAGACTCATCGATGGAAGAATGATTGAGATAGCAGAAATGATTTCAAATGCGCAGATCGTCAATCCAAGTGAACTTGAACATGCGAAAGTGAGTTTTGGTTCAACGGTAACTTTAAGTGACATGGCAAGCGGTGAAGAAAAAACTTATACGATAGTAGGTGGCTGTGAAAGCAATCCAGATATCGGGCTTATCTCATTTAACTCTCCGCTTGCAAAACAGCTTTTGGGACGAGAAGAGGGCGATGAGGTGAAGGTCAAGCTTCCAAATGGTGAAAAAGAGTTTGAGATCGAATCAGTTAGATATCAGGAGATCGTCTTTGAATGTCACTAATGTAGCCATCATCGGAGCAAGTGGATACACAGGGCTTGAGCTTCTAAAGATATTAATTAATCATCCGAATTTTAAACTTACTTATGTCGCAAATAGTGAAGGAAATATGAGTCTAGCAGAGCTTCATCCCTCACTAAAAGGTGTTTATGAGTGTGATATACAAAAAGCGGATATCGATGAGGTGGCAAAAGTGAGTGATCTTGCCTTTTTGGCTCTTCCACATCAAACTGCTATGGCGTATGTAAAACCTCTTTTAGAAAAAGGTTTGAAAGTCGTTGATCTTTCGGCTGATTATAGACTCGAGCTTGATCTGTATGAAAAGCATTATTGTGAGCATACAGATAAAGAGAACCTTACTCACGCAGTTTATGGCTTGCCTGAACTCTTCCGCGAAAAGATTAAGAGTGCAAAACTCATCGCAAATCCGGGATGTTATCCGACAAGTGTCATTCTTGGCGCATTGCCGTTTATGAAGTATAAAAAAGAGCATTCACCTTTCATAGTTGATGCAAAAAGCGGAGTGAGCGGAGCGGGTAAAAAACTCAGTGACATTACCCATTTTGTCAATGTTAACGATAACTTTTTCGCGTACAATCCTCTAGGACATCGTCATGCACCTGAGATAGCCGAAAAACTTGGTATTGATTTCTCAGATGTAAGTTTTGTGCCTCATTTGGTTCCCGCTACTAGAGGCATGGTTTCATCTATTTATATGCAAGTGCGTGGAGATTTTGATCCTATTGCTGTATTAAAAGAGTATTACAAAGAGGAAAGATTCGTGCGTGTGAGAGAAAATCCAGTTGATATGAAAAGTGTTGCTGGAACCCATTTTTGCGATATTTTTGCAAAAAGAAACGGCGATACGCTGTTTATCTCATCGGCTATTGACAACCTTCTAAAAGGCGCATCTTCAGCAGCAGTTGCAAATGCAAATCTGATGATGGGATATGATGAACATACGGCTTTGCCAGCAATAGCGTATGTCCCATAGTTTTCTTCTCAAAGAGGGAGCATTTGTTATTTCAGATGCTCATTATTCGCCGCATCGACCAGAATTAAAGGCTCTTTTAGAAGAGATAGATTCTGGTGTTTTAAAACCCTCACAACTTATTTTGATGGGTGATATCTTTGATACTCTTTTTGGACCTATCCCTTATACTTTAGATGGTAACCAAAAAATGATAGATTTACTAAACTCAATAGCGCAGAAAATAGAAGTGATTTATCTTGAAGGAAATCATGATTTTTGTTTGGAAGGTGTATTTGAAAATATTAAGATCTATCCGCTTGCCTCTCAGCCTCTCTCATGTAAATATAATGATAAGAAGATTTTACTCGCGCATGGTGATTTTGGCGAGGACTTGGGTTATAAAATATACACATCTTTGATACGAAACCGATTTATCCTTACTTGTTTGAAATACATTGACCTTTTTGGGAATCATTTTATACTAAAAAAACTCGATACGTATCTTCAAAAAAAAGAAGATTGTAATAATTTTGAAGGTTTTGAAAGATACATTACAACACGTCTAGATAAAAGATTTTCTAATAGCTGTGATTATTTTATAGAGGGACATTTTCATCAAAACAGAAGCTTTGGCGTGGACGATTTTACCTATATTAATTTGGCTGCTTTTGCTTGTAATCAAAGATATTTTATTGTACAATCCCCGCAAGAAGAGCTATTATTAGAGGTCGATGCTTCTAAGGAGTTAGGTGAATGAAAGAAAACGCAACATTAAAAGTTGGCAGTAATGAGATGGAACTTGTGGACTTTCGTATCTTCAAACAAGAAGATGATGAAGTGTATGAGGGGATTTACGGTGTCAATGTCGCTAAAGTTCGAGAAATTATTCGTGTTCCCTCTCTAACAGAACTTCCGGGAGTTCCGGAATTTATAGAAGGTATTTTTGATCTTCGTGGTGTTGTCATTCCTGTTGTGAATTTAGCTAGTTGGATGGGTGTGAATGTTCCTGAAGATGCTGGAAAAAATGCGCGTGTCATTATTGCTGAATTTAATAATGTTCTTATCGGCTTTATTGTTCATGAAGCGAGACGAATTCGCCGTATAAACTGGAAAGATATTGAGCCTGCTTCTTTTGTTTCCGGAGGAGAGGGATTTGATGGCAGTAAGATAACAGGAGTGACACGTATCGAAGATGATGCGGTACTTTTGATTCTTGACTTGGAAGCTGTTGTCCAAGATTTGGGACTGTATAAACCAAATACTGGAGATATTCCTCAAGATCTTGATACTTTTGCAGGACTTGTATTGTTGCTTGATGACAGCTCAACAGCTAGAAAAATAGTAAGAGATGCTCTTGAAAAGATGGGCTTTGATGTTGTTGAAGCAAGTGATGGACAAGATGGGCTTGAAAAACTTGATGATATCTATGCGATGTACGAAGAGGGAATAACAAATCATCTTAAACTCATTATCTCAGATATTGAGATGCCTTTGATGGATGGCTTTCACTTTGCAGCAAATGTTAAAGAAGATGGGAGATATAAAAATATTCCGATAGTTTTTAACTCATCAATTAGTGATCATTTTAGTGAAATGCGTGGCAAAGATGCTGGTGCTGAAGCCTACTTGGTTAAGTTTGACGCTAATTTGTTTTACGGTGAAGTCGCACGCGTTGTTCGTGCACATATGAAGTAGGAGAGTAGTTTATGGATGAATTTCAAGAGATATTACAAGATTTTTTAATTGAATCTTTCGAGCTTTTAGAACAATTGGATCAAGACCTTGTGTTGTTGGAGACAGATCCTGAGGATTTAGAACTTCTCAATCGTATTTTTCGTGTTGCACATACAGTAAAAGGCGCTTCATCATTTTTAAATTTTGATGTTTTGACCCATCTTACTCACCATATGGAAGATATCTTAAATAAAGCAAGACATGGAGATTTATTACTAACGCCTGATGTTATGGATGTTGTTTTAGAATCTATTGATCTCATGAAAGAACTTTTAAATACGATCCGTGATACGGGTGCAGATGCTGGTGTAGATGTTTCTATGTGTGTTGTGAGACTTGACGCAAAATCCAATGGCACTTCGGTAGAAGAAATTCCAAAAGAAGAAAGTATAGAAGAAGAAACCGAGGAAGAAGAGTTAGAAGAATCTCTTGAGGAAGAAGAACCTGATTATGACAATATGAGTGATGATGAGGTTGAAGCTGAGATAGAAAGACTTCTAGCACAAAGACAAGTAGAAGATCAGAAAAAAAGAAAAGCTAAGCAAGCTGCAGGCGAAGCCGTTCCACAGATGCCACAAGGTGATGAAGAAGAGCCAAAAAAAGAGCCGGCTCCACAAACAAATGCAGTGGTAGTAAAACCACCGATGCCTCCAAAAAGACAAACTGAAGAACACTCTGAAGATGCAAAAGCGGCCGCTCCTGTAAAAGGGAACGCAACAACAGTTGAACAGACTATTCGTGTGGATGTCAAAAGACTTGACCATCTCATGAACCTTATCGGCGAACTTGTACTTGCAAAGAATCGTCTTATCAAGATCAATGTAGATGTTGAAGAGCGTTACGAAGGGGAAGAGTTCTTAGAGGAACTCAACCAAGTTGTCTCAATTGTTTCTTTGGTTACAACTGACCTTCAAATCGCGGTTATGAAAACAAGAATGCTTCCGATAGGGAAAGTTTTCAATAAATTCCCACGTATGATCCGTGATCTTTCACGCGAGCTAAATAAAAAGATAGATCTAGAGATTTTTGGAGAAGAAACTGAACTTGATAAGTCGATTGTTGAAGAGATTGGCGATCCGCTAGTTCACATCATCCGTAACTCTTGTGACCATGGGATTGAGTCTATTACTGATCGTATTGCCCTTGGTAAATCTGAAACAGGTACTATCATTCTAAAAGCTTACAATGAAGGAAACCACATTGTAGTGCAAATTGATGATGATGGAAAAGGTCTAGATCCTGTTATGCTTAAAAATAAGTCTCTTGAAAAAGGGGTTATTACAGAAAAAGAAGCTGATGCAATGACTGATAAAGAAGCCTTTGCTCTCATCTTTAGACCAGGGTTCTCAACAGCAGCGCAAGTTACAAGTGTCTCTGGACGCGGTGTCGGTATGGACGTTGTTAAAACAAATATTGAAAAACTCAATGGTATCATCGATATCGACAGTGAAGTAGGACGTGGAACTTCGATTAAATTGAAGATTCCTTTGACCCTTGCTATTATTCAAGCACTTCTAGTTGGTGTGCAAGAGGAGTATTATGCTATTCCTCTGGCGTCTGTTTTAGAAACTGTTCGTATTTCTAAAGATGAGATCTACACAGTCGATAACCGCTCTGTTATGAGACTAAGAAATGATGTGCTCTCTCTTGTTCATATTGGCGATATTTTTGAAGTTGAGCGTATCATAGATGCGGCTGAACATGCGTATGTGGTTGTGCTTGGTCTGGCTGAGAGCAAACTTGGTCTTATCGTCGATTCACTTGTAGGGCAAGAAGAGATCGTTATTAAATCTCTTGGAGAATATCTCAAAGGAATGGAAGGGATCGCGGGAGCGACTATCCGTGGAGATGGCGGTGTGACTCTTATTGTCGATGTTGCTGCACTTATGCAGATGGCAAAAGGGGTAAAAGCAAAACCAATGATCGAGTCAAAATCAGCGGCTGTATCCAAAGAAAAAACAAAAGCGAGTGATTATAATGTCATGATTGTTGATGATTCAAAAACAGATAGAACGATTATGAGAAAAGCTTTAGAACCAATGGGAATAACTCTTACTGAAGCCGTAGATGGTCAAGAAGCGTTAAATATTCTCAAGCAGGGTGATACACATTTTGATGCGATGCTCATAGATATTGAGATGCCAAGAATGGATGGATATACATTAGCAGGCGAGATCAAAAAATACAATAAATATAAAAATCTTCCTCTTATAGCAGTTACGTCACGTACAAGTAAATCTGACCGTATGCGAGGGGTTGAGTCTGGAATGGTAGAATATATTACGAAACCTTATTCATCTGATTATCTAGCAAGTGTAGTACAAAGAAATATCAAGTTTAAAGCGGAGTTAGCATAATGAGTGATAAACTACAAAATATTATCAGTAAGCAAAGTGAACAGCAAAATCGCGGTGTTGTAAGTCAGCTAGAAGATGCTGTTCAATTAGTTGGATTTATTATAGGTGATGAAGAGTATAGTGTGCCTATATTAAATATTCAAGAGATTATCAAACCTATTTCTTGGACAAGGGTTCCTCAAACACCTGCGTATGTACTTGGTGTTTTTAACCTTCGCGGTTCTGTAATCCCTCTTATAGATTTGAGATTAAAATTCGGACTCCAAACAAAAAAACATACAGATGAAACCCGTTTTATTGTTATGAAAGATGGAAATGAGGTCGCTGGATTTGTGATAGATCGTCTGACTGAAGCCCTTCGTATCAGAAAATCAGATATCGGACCAGCGCCTGATACAATGCAAGATAGTGAAACTATGATCGATGGTGTTGGAAAACAATCAGATAGAATCATTACGATACTCAAAGTCAACAAATTGCTCGAGAGAGATTTTTAAAATTTTTTTGTATGTTATCTAAAAAAAATCTCTCCTTTACTTCTTCATTTGCTAACAATCGGTTAGACTTTAGTCTCGCCGGTGAAATAAATCTTTATACTCTAGTGAGCTTTGAAAAAGAGCTTGAGTCAAAGCTTCGAAATGGATCTGAACTCTTTTTAAATCTTGATGATATCACTTCTATAGATACGGCAGGTGCGATCTATATCAATAAGTTGGAACAGACATTTACTGAAAAGCAACTTGCTTTTTCTCTTACATGTAAGAATGAGCAAGTGATAAGTACCCTCAAAACAATTCATGTTTTACATCTTGATTTAGAAGAATTTGTTTATAAACAACCTTCATTTATCGAAAAACTGGGTGAAGATGCTGTTTTAAGGATGAAAAAATTTGTTGAATTTCTCTCTTTCTTCGGGCAAATCTCTTATGGATTTTTTTATCTTTTTAAACATTTAAGATCACTTCGATATAAAGAGATTTTTTTTGAGATCAATGAAAATGCGATCAAAGCATTTGGTATCGTTGCCCTGACGAGTTTTCTTGTTGGTGTCGTTATGGCATATCAATCCTCTGTACAGTTAAAAATCTATGGCGCAAATATTTTTATAGTTGATATGCTCGGAATCTCTATCTTTCGTGAGCTTGCGCCCTTACTTACCGCAATCGTTATTGCAGGAAGAAGCGGTTCCTCTTTTACCGCTCAGATAGGTGCTATGAAGATAACGGAGGAACTTGATGCTATGCGTACTATGGGTTTTGATCCTATTGTATTTTTGGTGATTCCTCGCATTATCGCACTTATGTTGATGATGCCGTTATTGATTTTTGTTTCAGATGTCACTGGACTTTTAGGTGGTATGCTTGTCGCAAACCTTGACCTTGGTATCTCAACTTCACTTTTTTTAGACCGTTTAAATGAAGTAGTAGCGGCAAAACATTTCTTTGTGGGCATTGCTAAAGGGCCTTTCTTTGCCTTTTTGATCGCTTCTATCGGTATATTTCGAGGAATGCTAGTGAAAGATGACACGCAAAGCATTGGGATCAATACAACCAAAAGTGTTGTTGAATCTATTTTTGCGGTTATCGTTTGTGATGCAGTTTTTTCTATCATCTTTACAAATTTGGGTATCTAGATGAAAAAAATAATTGACGTTAAAGATCTTTATACGCAATTTGGCGCCAATGTAGTGCATGCAGGACTCAACTTTCATATCAATGAAGGGGAAATATACGGAATCCTTGGACCGAGTGGATGCGGAAAGAGTACGGTTTTACGAGAGATGGTGATGCTTCAAGCAGTCAGTGGCGGTTCTATAGAAATTTTTGGTCGAGATGTGGCAAATATCTCTTACGATGATGCTCAAGAGTTGCGAAAAAACTGGGGAGTTTTATTTCAAGGAGGAGCATTGTTTTCCTCTTTGACCTTGTATGAAAATATAGCACTTCCCCTGCAAGAGTATACAAAACTGGATAAAAATCTCATATCTGAAATTGTGGCATATAAAATAGATATTGTAGGCTTAAAACCTAAAGATGCATATCTCTATCCATCACAGATCAGCGGCGGAATGAAGAAAAAAGCGGCTTTAGCTCGTGCATTGTCGCTTGATCCAAAACTGCTATTTTTAGATGAGCCTACATCAGGACTTGATCCGATCTCCGCACGCGAATTTGATAAACTTATCCTAAAATTGCGAGATTTATTGGGTCTCACTGTTGTTATGGTCTCTCATGATCTCAAATCGATTTATGATACACTTGACCGCGCTGCTATTATTGATAATAAAGTTATTGTGGCACAGGGCAAATTAGATGATATCATTTCTATGGACAATCAATTTATACAAACATTTTTTAAGGCAGATATATGAATAATAAAGTCAATTATACTTTTGTAGGCTCCATTGTTTTAGCCATACTCGTTGTTATGACATTTTCTATTTATTGGTTGATGAAACCCTCGGATTCAAGTAAGCAAAAAGAGTATCTTATCTATTTCAATGAGTCTGTTTCAGGACTCAACATCAACTCTCCCGTCAAGTATCGTGGTGTCAGTGTCGGAAAAGTTGAAGAGATACAGATAAGTAGTAAAAACACGCAAGAGATAGAGGTCTTAATCTCTATCTTGACTACGACTCCAGTGAAAGAATCAACGATGGCAACGCTCAATGCTCAGGGAATTACAGGACTTGTTTTCATTGATCTTTCTTTAGGCGATGTAAATTCCAAAGATCTAGTGAAAGATGAAGAGGAAAAATATCCGATCATACACTCAAAACCCTCACTTTTTCAAAGGTTTGAGAGCTCGATTGGAAGTGTGACTGAAAAACTTTCAGGAACACTCGATGGTACAAATACACTCTTAAAAGAAGAAAATCAAAAAAATATGACGATGACACTTGCCGAGTCAAAAGAGTTTATGGCTAGACTCAACACTCTTCTTGATGATAAAAGCATCGAGCATCTTCATAGTACAATGGAGCATCTTGACAGTATAACGACAAAGTTAGACACACAAACACTTCCTAAAATAGATCTCTTAGCAGACAAAAGTGGTCATTTTGCGGATACTGTTTCTGCATCGATGATTTCAGTTGCAAGTAGCTACAAGGTTATTCAAGGCTCGATGGCTGCATTTCACGGAGCAATTGATAGTGGAGAGTTTAATCTAAAAGATATCACAAAAGGCACGGTGACAAATCTTAACAGTTCGCTCGGTGCTTTGCAAGATGTGATGATAGAGATGGATAGCATCTTAAAAAAATATGAAACAAGTCCAAGTGATATGCTGTTTAAAAAGCAAGAGATTAAAAAAGGTCCGGGAGAAAAATGATGAATAAAATATTTTTATATAGTTTGGTCGTGTTCATAATATCTGGATGTTCTTTGCAGACAAAAGTTCCTCCAAGCATGCAGTACAGATTGCAAGTTGCATCGGTTGTGAAAGATTACAATGCCCCGTCTTGCAAAAATGATGTGTTGCAATTGAAAAATATTGTGAGTTATGATCCGATTATGGGACGATCTATCTACTACCAAAGAGGAGATCTGAATGTTGAAAGCTATGCTCTTTCAAACTGGGAAGCAGCACCATACAAAATATTAGAAATATCACTTGTCAGCAGTGTACGGGATACAAAAATATTTAAAGATGTATTATTAGCAAAATCGTCTGCAAAGCCAGATTATGTCCTTGAATATAGTGTTGGAGAGTTTATTCAGCATTTTAGTGAAGATATGAAAAGCTCGTATGTAACAGTCAAAATCCATTTTGCACTTCTTGAAAACGACAATTCAAAACTTCTCTACGCAACAACTATAGAGAAAAAAGTTCCTTCCTCTTCGCTCGATGCACAGGGGGGAGTAAAAGCTCTTCAAGCAGCGCTGAATGATGTCATGCAACAAACAAATATGTGGCTCAATAATCAATGTCAAAAAGAGCTTCAATAATGGATGAGCAGATCTACAAAAGTAGACGAGAAGATTTTTTAGTTCAAATGAAAAAGAGCAGTGTCGCTTTGCTTTTTAGCGCAACTCAAAAAACACGCTCAAATGATACTGAGTATCCCTACAGACAAGATAGCGATTTTTATTATCTCACTGGTTTTAAAGAGGACAATGCTATTTTGGTTTTACTAAAGGGAGAAAAGTCTGTTAAAGAGATTTTATTTGTTCAAAAAAAAGATAAGAGTTTAGAACTTTGGACTGGAAAGCGTTTAGGAGCAGAAGGTGCAAAAGAGCGCTTTGACGTCGATACAGTTTGTACTTCTGAGCGTTTTGAAAAGAAATTAAAAAAGATTTTACCAAGTAAAAAAAGAGTTTATCTTGATCTCTTTAGCGAAGAGAAAAAACTCTTACATGCGAAGTGCCCAGAGGGTGTAAAGGATTTCATAAAAAAAAGTTCAATGAAGCTCTTACATGTAAAGAAAATTACTCAGAGTATGAGAGCTATAAAAACACCCGTAGAGATAGAACTTATCAAAAAAGCTTTGTCTATTACAAAAGAGGCACATCATAAAGTGATGAGTATGCAAAAGAGTGGAATGTTTGAGTATGAACTTCAAGCAGTGTATGAATATGAGTTTAAGAAAAACGGCGCTTACAGCGATGCATATACAACCATAATCGCAGGCGGTGACAATGGAAATACTCTGCATTACATTAACAACTCTGAGATTCTTAAAGAGGGTGAGCTTATCCTTATAGACGCGGGATGCGAGTTTGAGATGTATGCGAGTGATATCACAAGAACGATTCCTGTGAATGGTAAGTTTAGCGAAGCACAAAAAGAGATTTATGAGCTTGTTTTACAAACTGAACTCAAAGTCATAGAGGCGATTAAAGAGGGCGTTTTACGAACTGATCTTCAGATGATGGCTAGAGAGTCTTTGTGCGAGGGAATGGTTGCGCTTGGGATTCTTAAAGGCGATGTCAAAGAACTGATCAAAGAGGAAAAAGACAAACGCTATTTTCCTCATGGCATCGGGCATTGGATGGGCATCGATGTGCATGATCCCTGTCCTTATAAAGACAAAAAAGGGAAAGAACTACCGCTTCAAGCTGGGATGGTGATGACAATAGAGCCAGGATTGTATTTGCCTTTGGATGATGTGGATTTACCGCAGAAATACAGAGGCATAGCGGTGAGAATAGAAGATGATATTTTAATCACAAAAGAGGGTTATGAAAACCTCTCTTGTGGGATTGCTAAGAGTGTTGCCGAGATAGAAGAACTCTATTCTCGAACGTAAGTCCAGCCAGAGAGCGATTTTTCTACAACCTCTTCAAACTGATCTGAAGCAGCAAGAAAATCAATTACATGTAAGGGTACATGAGGGATGGCATTTTGATCTTGTATTTTGACTAAAAGCATCGGCATCGCAGAACCTAAAGATGTCGTTGCAAAGCCCACGGGCATAAGCTGGCTCATCACTTCCGCTGAGGCTGTTATTTTATAGTCTTGGCAAAATTTATCAAAGATCATCTCTTTTATCTCTTGTGAAAAATGCTCTTGCGTGTTTAAAAATATCGTTACATGTACGGGCGTTGCACTAAAATGATCAGGCGAAGGTGCTGCCATGATAATGTATTCAACGCCTTCAAGGATTGTCTCTATCTCCGGGATCTCTAGATACTGATTTGTTTTAATAGCTTGATGTTCTTGCATAAAAATCTCCTTTTATAAAAGTGATTTTACAACATTTTTAACGCCTTGGTGTACGTTATAGTTCGCTATTGGAAAATCAAGAGATTCATCGAGCATATTGACATTGTATTTTGAGAGATAGATCGCTAAGACAGAGACATCTACTGCTGTATAACTTGAACACTGCGTTTCGTTTAAAGACGTTCGTAAAAGTTTTGAACTCTCATTTGATTTTTGGATTGTAAAAGCCAGCATCTTTAAACTCACAAAATCCATCCACTCTAAAAACAGTTCAGGCGTTAGGTTTTCTTGAAATCTTCCTTGTGGATCAAACAAAAGATTTTGTTCTCTTAGGGGAACTAAAATAGAAAGTACCGCTTTAGCAAAAGGGATCGCTTTATCTAGCCAAAATGGAGATTCATTTCTACTTTGAAGTGTTATATCGAGCGCTGTTGCGATATCATCGGCTGATTTTGTACTAAATAATTCCAATGTTGCTTGATTCATAAGTTGAGTGCCTTGTTTTTTTGCAGAAATATAGCATATTGTTTAAAATTTAATCATAAAAAAATTTTGTATCGGGAATAATAAAGTTATAATAAACCCATTTTAAACTTTTGGAGAAGAGGGATGAAAAAAATAGAAGCGATAATCAAGCCATTTAAGCTTGAGGATGTTAAAGATGCACTAGCAGATATCGGTATTACAGGTATGACTGTAAGTGAAGTAAAAGGTTATGGCCGTCAAAAAGGGCATAGTGAGTTGTACCGCGGTGCTGAGTATGTTGTGGATTTTATCCCTAAGATAAAAATGGAGATGATCGTTGCAACTGAGCAAGTTGACGCAGTTATCAATACGATTGTAGAAGCAGCGCGCACTGGTAAAATCGGTGATGGTAAAATCTTCGTAAGTGATATAGACAAGATTATCCGTATTCGTACAGGTGAGACTGATAACGAGGCTATATAGGTGGTTGCGGAGGTAGATTTTAAATATATTATAGATACATTTTTTATGCTCTTTTCAATGGTACTCATTATCTTTATGGTACCAGGATTTGCGATGCTTGAAGCGGGACTTGTGCGTACAAAAAACGTTACGGCAGTTCTCACAACAAATGTGATGATCTACGGGGTTGCTTCTACAGCTTTCTTGCTTGTTGGATATGAACTCGCATTTGGAACTTGGGTAAAAGTAGAATATAGTATGTGGGCGGCTTTTTTGTTTCAGATGGCCTTTGTCGGTAAAACTATCAACATCATGAGTGGCGGGGTGAGTGAGCGTGTGCGTATGATTCCTCTTGCTATTTTTGCTGTTGTTATGGGTGCTGTGATCTATCCGCTTGTTGTCAATATCAGTTGGGGAGCAAACTTTTTAAAAGGTACTCCACTCGAGCTTCATATGTTTGATCTTGCTGGTTCGACTGTTATCCATTCAACTGGAGGCTGGGCACTACTAGCGGCGATCTTTATCATCGGTGCGCGTAAAGACAGATACAAAAACGATATGATAAAAGTTATCCCTGCATCAAATATCCCTCTTGTTGTTCTTGGTGGACTTTTGCTTTGGATAGGTTGGTTTGGATTTAATGGCGGATCAGTTGGTTCGATCTCAAGTAAAGCTATGGCAGATAGTGTCGCTCTTACTATTCTTAACACCAACACAGCAGGTCTCGCGGGTGCAATCGTGGGTGGTGTTATTATGTATTTGAGATACAAACTTTTTGATATAACGATGATCTTAAATGGAGCTCTTGGAGGGCTTGTAGCTATCACTGCGGGAGCAAATCTGTATGATATCCATACACCTTTACTTATCGGTGCTATCGGTGGAGCTTTAGTTGTTTTTGCTATTCCATTATTTGATAAACTCAGACTTGATGATCCCGTTGGTGCACTTTCAGTTCACTTGGTAAATGGTATCTGGGGAACACTTGCTGTTGGTATTTTTGCACCAAAGATCTCATTTTTAGATCAGCTCAAAGGTGTTGTAGAAATCGGTGTTTTTGCTTTTGTAGTTTCTTATATTGTTATCTACAGTATTAACAAATTGGTTCCATTTCGTGCTGAAAATGATATGCAGGTTCAAGGTATGGATGTCGTTGAATGTGGCGTGGAAGCATATCCGGAATTTAGACGCGCAATCTAATCTCTTGCGTATTAACAAAACTGTAACAGTTGCTGCGGTATCATTTTAAGATGATACCTCGCCGCAACTCTTTTTTTATCTCTCTTGGTGTTCATCTGGTTCTGCTTTGTTTTGCTTTGTTTTTATATAGCTTTGTAACACCGCCAAAAAAAGAAAAGCGTATACCGATCAATCTTTGTCAATGTGTTGTTCAAAGTAGCTGTACATGTAATTCACAAGAGGAACCAGCAATTCAAAAAGTGATTCAAACTCCTCCAAAACAAGAAGTTAAAAAACTGCCTCCTCTCAAACAAGTGTCTGAGTCTGTAAAAAAAGAGATAGTTGCTCAAAATACAGTGCAAAAGACAGTTCAAAAAGAGATAGTTCAGCCGAGTTCTAACCCATCAGCGCAAAACAGTGTAGTCGTTGCGCCAACGCTAGAGAAGACACTCCTGTCAAAACCTGTAGTGCAAGAGAGTAAAACTCTTCAAAGTACAGAACCCAAAACACAAGCTCCAAAACCCTCCGTACAAAAACAGTATGTTCAGACAAATCTCTCCGCCATAAGAGCGATGCTACAAGAGAATTTCTATTATCCACTGAGTGCGAGAAAAAGAGGGATTCAAGGAGAAGTTGTGGTAAAATTTACGCTTTTAAAAAATAGTAGTATAAAAGATATTATAATTATAAAAAGTTCGCAAGGGTTACTCGATAGTGCAGCTCAAAGAACTATAGAAGCCCTTGATGGCAAGCTTCCAGCACCTTCAGAAGATCTGGTTTTAGAACTGCCTATAAATTATAGATTACACTAAGGATAGATATGAAAAAAATAGTTTTACTTATAGTTTTGGCTCTTTCATTATGGGCAAATCAAGCAACTATTGCCGCACATGAATTGGGATATATCAACTCTTATGCAGAGGGTTTGGCTAAGGCGAAAAAAGAACATAAGTTGATGATGTTAGTTGTCGTACGAGACGGATGTCACTGGTGTAAAAAGTTTGAAAACGAAACGCTTAAAGATCCTGCTATCAAAACGAAGATAAATGACGTTGTAAAAGTTTTAATAGATAGAAATGATCCGATGCCAGAGGCTCTTCGAGCACATTTTTTTCCTGTAACACATTTTGTAGATCCAAAAATTGAGAAAAGTGTGTGGGATCTTGCTGGATTTAAAGAAGCTGTAGATTTCCAAGAAGATATCGGTGCGGCACTTGTAGAGTATCAAGCTTCTCAAAAATAATTTCAATCGATAGGTATTTTTAATCTAAACGTTGCTCCGCCGTTTTGGTTGCGTACGTCTAATCTGCCATCAAGACGATTTTCTATAATCATCTTGCTCATATAAAGACCGATGCCAGTACCATTTTTGCCCTTCGTACTAAAATAGGGTTCAAATATTTTTTCTCTGATATCATCTGAAACTCCGCCGCCATAGTCTCTTATATTAAGATAGATATACTCATCTTCCTCACAATAATCACTATCAATAATAATCGTGGGATTTGATAAGTACTTGAACAAGTTCATTAGAGTGCGTATTAATAGCAATATCGTTTTTACACTTACTATCAATATCAATATTTTTTGCTATAGCTTTGTCAATATCTCTTGTGCTTTTATCTCTCGTAACATCGAATTTATTTGAAGATTTGAGATTTGCAGCGTGATGTTGGAGAGTGGCTGTCTCCATTGATGTGCAATCATACTTATCATCTCTCCCATGGCGGCATGACGGGATTGTGCGAGGATGATTCTATCTTTTTTTAAAAGTTCATTCACTTTTTGTTCCACTTGATTTTCATGGAATATAGATTTTATCCAAAAGTTCGTTATATTCGCTTTGTGCATCACTATCTAAAGTGATCCCTCCGCCGCTTTTATAAACAAGTTGTCCATTTTGATTTTCTATGAAGCGTATCATCACGGCACTTTGAAGATTTACTCCATCAAACACACCAAAGACACCGCTAAAATAGCCTCTCTCATAACTTTCTATCTGTTGTATCAGCTCTACGGTTTTTTTCTTTGGTGTTCCGCTGATACTTCCTGCTGGGAGCAATTTTTTTAAAATGCTAGAGAGATGATCTCTCCAACCTGATGGGAGTTTTGCATTGATCTTAGAGCTTACATGTAAGAGTTTTTTTTCTCCTGCATTGATGATTTCGGTGTATCGAAACCTTTCTACTTTGACATCCGTTGCGATAATTCCAAGATCATTACGTAAAAGATCGACGATCATCACATGTTCTGCCATCTCCTTTTCATCGGCTAAGATGATCTCTTTCGCATTTGGCAATGAAGCGTCTATTGTGCCTTTCATAGGAAAAGTAGAGATGGTATCATCTTCGATGCTGATGAAGCGCTCAGGAGAAAAACAGACAAACTCATCTTTTACTCTGAGCTTAAAAGGCGCATTTGCAGCGCTAAATATCTCTTTGAAACTATGCTTACACCCTCTGGGCACTCTGCATGTAATCGGTGTTGGGGCAGTGAGATTAAAAAGATAGGTATTTCCCGCTTTGATATTTTCTATGACTTGATCAAATTTTTCTTTGTAGTTTAAAAATGATAGAGGGTATTTTTGTAAACTGAGATAATGTTTTTTGTAGGAAAAATTTTCATCAAAAGAGAACTCTATATCATTTTCTGCGAGTTCATCGAGTCTAAAAACATTAAATGTTGAAGCAGTAAAATCAGTAAAAAAAAGAAATGGCTCTCCCGACTTTGCGAGAGAGTCAAGTTTATCTAACATTATGTATCAGTTTTTTAAGTACCGCCATACGGATATTGACACCGTTTGCAACCTGCTCTAAAACTTTACAGCGTTCATCTGCTAAAAGTGCATCATCAATGTCTATGTTTCTATGCACTGGTCCAGGATGAAGTACGATGATATTTTTCTCACCCAAAAGCTCTTTTGTCACACAAAAATCACTTGCATAATCTTTAAGTGATGCGTAGTTTTGCGAAGAGTGGCGCTCTGTCTGTGTACGTAAACTCATGATGGCATCGACATTTTCTACTGCTTCTTTGAGATTGTGTGTCGTGTATAAAGATGTTTTTGGCAAAAACTGCGGCGGAGCGACTAAGATCACTTCCATTCCAAATCTTTGTAAAAGCTCAATATTTGAGTTTGCAACGCGCGAGTTTTTGATATCTCCGACTATTGCAATACGTTTACCCTTCACATCTCCAAAACTCTCCTTTAAAGTATAAAGGTCTAAAAGTGCTTGAGTCGGGTGAGCGTGTGCTCCATCTCCGGCATTGATGATAGAGGCTTTTGTGTGGTTTGAAAGTATCTTTGGAACACCTGCATTTTCATGACGTACGATGATAGCATGCGGACCCATTGCGTCAAGGTTCATCGCCGTATCTACGAGTGTTTCACCTTTTTTTGTAGAGCTTTTTGAGACATCAAGATGCACCATTTCAGCACCCAAACGTTTTGCCGCTATCTCAAAAGAACTTCGTGTTCTTGTAGAGTTTTCAAAGAAAAGTGTGATGATGATCTTATCTTGTAAGATTTTTTCAAAATGACCGTCGCTGAAGCGCTTTGCGTCTTCTAAAATTGTTTTTACTTCATCGGTTGAAAAGTCATCGGTACGGATTAAATGCTGCATAGTTTTACTTCTTTAATTTTTTATAGATTATACAAGAGTTCACATATCAAATCAATATCATCATCGACTTTTAACACTTGTTGTCCAGATTGTAGAAAATATGGAAGCGATACAGTTGCAAAGTTTTCATCCTCTTTTTTACAATTAAACGCTACAAAATGGCTTACATGTAACGCTTCGAGAGCTTTTTTACTAAGCAAAGTATCGTTGATACATCCAAGTGCACAATGCGTCACCAAAAGAGCTGATGCATCAAGCATTTTGATAAGATCGATCATCATTGTGTTTTCATCAATGGGTACATAAAGACCGCCCGCACCTTCGATAAGCACGATATCGCAATTTGCCTCCATCGCTTCAAGTGCGCGCAATACTTTTTTTAGGTCAAAAGAAGTGTTTTTTGAAGCAACATATGGAGCGGCAGGAAGTTCATAAGTGATGGGAACAATATCTTCCACTTCAAGCGACCAAAGTTTTGGATTGAGCGATTTTACACACTCTAAAAGCTCTTCTCCATCGGGCGCATACTCATCTACGACGCCCGTCTCTATTGGTTTAATAACACCAACAGCCAAACCCATTTTAGCAAAGGCGTGTAAAAGTTTTTTTGTCGTGTAAGTTTTGCCTATGTCAGTATTTGTTGCAGTTATAAATATTCTTTTTTTCATATATCAACTTTTTGTTATAATATCGCAATTTTATACTAGGTTTACTTATGAATCGTTTTGAAAATTTTTGTACGCAGTTTGTTCAGTCAATTGGGAAAAAAGAGGGCGCAGTGAGTCCGAGTATTGTAGGTTCTGCTTCTTTTGCTTATGGCGATTGCGAGACAGGCGAGGGGATTTTTGATGGCAGTGTGAAAAAACCTCTTTACTCTCGAATGGGAAATCCTACATCGGCACAATTAGAGGGAATTCTTGCAAATATGGACGGCGGAGTTGGCGCAGTTGTCACAAGCTCAGGCATGGCGGCGACCACTTTGGCGTGTATGTCACTTTTAAAAACGGGCGATGAGATTATCAGCATCGGTGGTTTATTTGGTGGAACGTACTCATTTTTTACTGAAACGCTTCCGCGCTTTGGTATCACAACTTCTTTCTTTGATGTTGATGAACTCGAAGCAATCAAAAATGCGATTACCGATAAAACAAAGATTATCTTTTTAGAAAGTGTGGGCAATCCAAATATGCGCCTGCCAGATATCAAAACAATAGCAAAAATTGCCAATGACGCAGGCGTAGTTTTAATGGTGGACAATACTATCACACCTCTAAGTATCACTCCTCTTGCTCTTGGTGCAGATATAGTCGTCTACTCTACGACCAAAATCATCAGCGGAAATGCGGCAGCGCTTGGTGGTGCGGTAGTCTTTCGTGCGATAAATGAGGATGAAGACAAGTTTAAATCTTCAAGATATGAAGAGGTGCATAAGTTCATAAAAAATATGGGCAAAATGGCATTGATCGCCAATGCCAAAAAACGTGCGATGCGCGATTTTGGAATGAGTGCGAGTGCATATAACAGCTACCTTACGATGCTTGGCATCGAAACTTTACCGCTTCGAATGGATAGAATCGTAGAAAGTGTTGAAAAAATCGTTCGAGGTTTGAATGAAAGAGGCCTACATGTAAATCATCCTTGCCTTGCATCTCATCCTCATCATGAAAGATATTTAAATGATTTCGCAAACGGATGCGGCACACTTTTTACTATCGACATGGGAACAAAAGAGAAAGCTTACAAGTTTTTAAATAGCTCAAAACTTGCAACTATTACAGCAAATATTGGTGATAGTAGAACTTTGGCTTTACATATGGCTTCTACGATTTACAGAGATTTTGATGCACCAACAAGAGAGTTTCTTGGAATCACTGATGGACTTATTCGTGTCTCGGTTGGACTGGAAAATCCGCAGGATATTATTGATGATTTTTTAAATGCGGCAAAATAGCTAAAGAGTTTAAGCTAAGAAACACAAAAAAATAGGTAAAGTTGATTCTTCGATATTTAAACACTATATTTCAGGAACTATTTTGAGTATAAAAACAGAGTACCAAACAGGCGCGGAACTCTCCGTTGCTTTGCCAAAAAAATATAAAGTCTTTCTTTTAAATGATGACTACACTTCTATGGATTTCGTCATCGATATTTTGATGAATGTTTTTCACAAAAACTACCAGCAAGCTGAGATGATCATGCTTGATATCCACAAAAAAGATAAAGGACTTTGCGGCGTTTACAGTTATGAAATAGCTGAAACGAAGATTATGCAAGTCCACAAACTAGCCCGAGAACAGGGTTTCCCACTTAAAGCAACTATGGAGGAAGAGTAATGATTAGCGCAGAACTCAATTCAATTTTTCAACAATCTCTTACTTACGCAAAAGATCAAAGGCATGAGTATCTTACAATCGAACATGTTTTCTTCGCAATTTTAGGTTCACAAGATGGAATCTCCATCATCAAAGAATGCGGAGGCGATCCACACCTTATGCGTGAAGAACTCGCTGAGTATATTCTCACAAGTATGGACAAGCGTCCAGAGGAGATACTCAGTGATCCTTATGAAACAGTTGCTCTCTCACGTCTCATCGACAAGATGATTCGCCATATCCAAAGTGCGCAAAAGCAAGAAGCGGATGTAGGTGACTTACTTGCAGCAATCTATGAGGAGCCAAACTCATATGCATGTTCAATACTTGAATCGTATGATATAGAAAGAGTAGATATCTTAGCTGCGATCTCTCACCGTGAAGTCACAAGTTCAAGTGAAGGTGAAGAGGAAAGTGCACTCCAAAAGTACACGATCAATCTTTTACAAAAAGCAAGAGATGGCAAGATAGACCCAATAATTGGTAGAGATAATGAGATAGAACGCGTCATTCAAACACTTTGTAGAAGAAAGAAAAACAATCCTTTACTTGTGGGTGAACCAGGAGTCGGTAAAACGGCTATTGCTGAGGGTTTAGCACTTCGTATTAGTGAAGATGATGTTCCAGAGATAATTAAAGATGCACCTGTTTTTGGACTTGATCTTGGTGCTTTACTTGCTGGCACAAAATACAGAGGCGACTTTGAAAAACGTCTCAAAGCTGTTATGGATGAACTAAAATCCACAAAAAATGCAATTCTTTTCATAGATGAGATTCACACCATAGTGGGTGCAGGCGCAGTAAATGGCGGCGGTATGGATGCGTCAAATCAGCTTAAACCTGCTCTTGCAAGTGGTGAACTCAAATGTATGGGTGCGACAACATATGGCGAGTTTAGAAACGGTTTTGAAAAAGACAAAGCGCTTGCCCGCCGTTTTGCTAAAATAGATGTGGAAGAACCGAGTTTAGAGGACAGTTATCTCATCCTCAAAGGTTTAGCTCCAAAATATGAAAAACATCATGGAGTAAAATACACAGATAAAGCACTTCACGCCGCTGTGGATTTGTCTAAAAAATATATCACTGACCGTTTTTTACCCGATGTGGCGATAGACCTGATGGATGAAGCAGGAGCTTCTTTTCACTTACATAAAAGAAAACGTCTTAATGTCACTCCTCATGATATTGAGTCGATTATCTCTAAAATTACGGGAATGCCGACATCTAAAATAGGTGAGGGCGATATTGAGAAGCTTGCAACTTTAGAGGCTGATCTTAAAGAGTTGGTTATCGGACAAGATGAAGCGGTGAAAAAAGTGAGTGAAGCGGTCAAACGCTCACGCGCTGGACTCACAGGTGAAAACAAACCTATTGCCTCATTTTTATTTTCAGGGCCTACGGGTGTGGGTAAAACAGAGCTCTCGCTTGCTCTTTCAAGTGTTTTAGGTGTGCATTTTGAGCGTTTTGATATGAGTGAATATATGGAAAAACATGCTCTCTCTCGTTTAGTGGGTGCACCTCCGGGATATGTGGGATACGAGCAAGGCGGACTCTTAACCGAGGCCGCAAAAAAGCATCCTTATATGGTGTTACTTCTTGATGAAATAGAAAAAGCGCATCCTGATCTGGTAAATATTTTACTTCAAGTGATGGACAGCGCGACACTTACGGACAATAATGGCTTTAAAGCGAACTTTAAAAACGTTATACTTATCATGACTTCAAATGTTGGAGCGGCTGAGCGTAATGTGATGGGCTTTAACGCGGATAGTTCACTTTCTCGTGGAGAGGCACTAAAATCATTTTTTACGCCTGAGTTTAGAAACCGTTTGGATGCGATCGTAGAGTTCAAAGCTCTGAAAATGGATGTTGTTGAACGTATCGTCAGAAAGTTTATCAACAATATCAACAAAGAACTTGGCAAGAAAAAAATAGTCTTACATGTAAGCGATAAGGCAGTCGGATACATCGCTGAGATGGGCTATGACAAAGAGATGGGTGCGCGTCCTTTGGTGCGTTTTATCCAAGAAAATGTCAAAAATCCGCTCACTGATGAGATGCTCTTTGGCAAACTTAAAAATGGCGGCGATGTAAATATTGACTTTGATAAAAAGTTGACATTTGAATATAAAGAGAAGTAGTATTGAGTATTGCGAAGCTTTCGTATCAGCTAACTTTTCCAGACCCTAGAGATGCAGACGAGACTGGCATTGTGGCTTATGGCGGCGACCTCAGTCCGTCTCGTCTTATCCGTGCATACCAAAATGGGATCTTTCCGTGGTATGCCAAAGGCGACCCCATTCTTTGGTGGTCTCCAGATCCCCGTTTTATCTTAGAACTTTCCGATTTTAAACTTCGTCCTTCACTCAAAAAAAGAATGAAACATTTTACATATAAGTTTGATGAAGCCTTTGTTGATGTAGTCACTGAGTGTTCCAAAGTCCCTAGAGAGGGACAAAATGGCACTTGGATCCAACCTGAGATAATAGAAGCGTATAATGTTCTCTACGGAATGGGAAAAGCACACAGCGTAGAAGCGTATCAGGATGGAAAACTTGTCGGTGGAGCTTATGGCGTGGTCGTGGGCGGAGTGTTTTGCGGAGAGAGTATGTTTGCAAGGGTAAATGATGCTTCCAAAGCCGCCTTTGCTGTTTTGGTGGAGCATTTAAAAGAGTGGGGATATAGTTTTATAGACTGCCAAGTTCCCACTCCTCATCTGGCAAGTTTAGGAGCAAAAGAGGTCGCGCGGGATTATTTTTTAATGCGCTTACAAAATGTTGTCTTTGAAGAGATAAATCATGAATGGAGAGTAAAATGAAGTTAGTAAAATTGTTTTTAGTGATGGTAACAGCGATAATGATGTTTTCTGGTTTTTGGTCAGGAAAGAGCACCATGGAGTTAAGAGAGGATCGTTTGACTACAAGTAAAGAGACACTAGGCTTGGTTTATAAATACGCACCAGATTCAAAGCAGATGATAGCAAATGCCTACGGTTACGCGACATTTTCCAATCTTGGAGTAAATCTCATCTTACTTTCTGCTGAGGGCGGAAAAGGTGTAGCCCATAACAATCAAAGTGGACAAAATATCTATATGAATATGGCATCCGGCGGAGTTGGATTTGGACTTGGTGTGAAAGATTTTAGAATAATATTCATATTTGAGAACAAGAAAGTTTTTGATAATTTTGTAACAAATGGTTGGGAAGCAAATGCTCAAGCAGACGCGGCAATAAAAGCTGGAAATGAAGGCGGAGCATTAAATGCTGCGATAACAGTTGAACCGGGCGTAAGAATCTACAAACTCACACAAAACGGACTTGCTCTTCAAGCGACTATACAAGGAACAAAGTATTGGAAAGATGGGGATTTGAACTAAAATTTAGTTGCGTGTTTGATTTTGTCTTATATGTGTAAAAAAGATGAATTATAGTAATAATTTTGTAGTAAAATAAACAGCACTTAAGCTAAATCCATCTATACTAACCAAGATTTTAAATTAAAGGATGTGACTATGAAAAAGATTTTATTGGGTGCGGTGGTAGCATTGGCTTTGGCGACGACGGGTTCAGCGACGGTAAACGATCAAACTGGTTGTGGTCTTGGTGCGATGATTATTAGAGATAACTCATCAGCTGTAATGCTTGCACTTCAAGCTACAACAAACGGTATCTTTGGAAACCAAACTTTTGGTATCACTTCTGGGACACTTGGCTGTAAAAAAACACAGTTTGTTATGAATGATAGAGCATCTGAGTTTGTTGCATCAAATATGGATCAACTTGCAAGCGAAATCTCAAAAGGGCATGGTGAGTCTGTAGATACTTTGGCAGAACTTTTAAATGTTCAAGATAAGCCAGCTTTTGCTTCGGCTCTTCAAGCAAACTACAACAAAATCTACGCATCTCAAAATGCAAAGATGTCAGATGTACTTGACAACATCTCAACTACTGCTATCTAATGTCAGTTTAACTAAGCGAATCTCTTCGCTTAGTTCTTTTTTATAATCTTCATTTAGGATTTTTCATCAAATTTTTTCACATTATTTTTTTCTTATTTTTGAGTTTCTACGAAGCAAATGCAGATGTTCATGAATATCAAAAAAAAGCTGACGACCTGCATCTTGCAGATGAAAGATATTGGCATCTTTTACTCCATTTTACAGGCAAAGAGAGTGAGATAGATGATCCAAAGTTTTTTTTCACAAAGAATGGAAAAACAGATCCACAGAGAGAACTTCATGCAACTATAGATGCTTTTTATAATGAAACAACTTTGGATGACAATTCGAGTGCATGTAGATTTCCTGCTCGTTTAGAATGGCTGAAAGAAAAACTTGAGCTCAAAGATCTTCCAATCGTTACATGTAAGAAATATGATGAGATAGTCAAGAAGCTTGATCCAAAATCAGTGACTCTTGTTTTTCCAGCCGCACATATCAACTCTCCGGCATCGATGTTTGGACACACTTTTTTGCGTATCAATTCTTCATATAACTCTAAACTGCTCTCTTATGCCATCAACTACGCTGCCGCAGCAGATCCAGATAAAGAAAATGGATTTATATTTGCCATGAAAGGTCTGAGCGGTGGATATTATGGAACCTATTCTCTTTTGCCTTATTATGAAAAACTTAAAGAATACCGAGACACGGAAGCGCGCGATATCTGGGAATATGATCTTGATTTGACTCCTGATGAAACAAAGAAGATGTTGCGTCATATCTGGGAACTTAGCGATACCTCTTCGTTTTACTATTTTTTTACTGAGAATTGTTCTTACAATATGCTGTGGCTTTTAGAGGTTGCGCGTCCATCTTTGCATCTGAGAGAAAACTTCAGATATCAAGTTATTCCACTTGAAACGGTTCATGTGGTTGAAGATCAAAATATAGTGAAGTCAAAGAACTATCGAGCCTCTAAAAGAACTGAACTTTTGGCTTATGAAAAAGTGCTCGGCGAAGATGCAAAAGAGAAAACTTTAAAACTTGTGCATGAAAAGATAGCTTTGCAAGATATTGTCGAAGATACAAGTTTGAGCTTGGAACAAAAGCAGGTTGTTTTAGAAGCTGCAATCGATCTTTTAGAATATGAATTTATGAAAAGCAGGATAAAAAAAGAGGAGTATATAAAACGTTTTCACGAGATCTCAAGTGCTCGGGCATCTTTGGGTAAGGGCACACCGTTGGAAATAGTCACACCGCCAAATCCAGATAATGGGAATAGGGCTTTGCGTACCTCTGTAGAGCAAGGCTGGAGAGATGGAAAATCTACGCAATTCATAGGCTTACGCCCAGCATATCACGATATACGCGATAGTAGCATAGGTTTTATGCGTGGAACTCAGATAGAATTTTTAGATTTTGAGATGAGCTATAGCGATCATAAAATTCAGTTGGAAAAAGCCACCTTAGTTTCACTCGAATCTTTGTCTCAAAGAAGCACATTTTTTCCAGAGTTTTCTTGGCGGATGAAAACAGGATTTGATAAAAACTTTATGGATAATGACGCGCACTATATTTTTACAGTGGGTGCAGGATATAGCTGGGGAAATGAATATGGTTATCTCTATACTTTGGCAGATCCTTTTACCTATTTTAATACAAATCTGCAAACAGGAGTAGGGGGTTCAGTTGGTGTTGTTTTAGATAAATCAGAAAACTTTACGACAAATTTAGCGCTGACACACCGATGGTATTATGCTCAAAAAAATCAGTGGCTTGCAAGTTTGAGTGAAAATTACAGAGTAAATAAAAATATTTCATTGCAATTTTCTTATGAATACAAAGACAAAGAGATAACTCCCCAAAAGACTTATAAAGTTGCATTCAATTACTTTTTTTAAAAATAGAGATTTGAATTGAAAAATGCTATAATCATCTAAAATAGATATTAGGGTGTTAAATGGTTATTGAAGAACTGAAATTTTCGTTGTGGGCTGATTTTATCGAACGTGATTATTTGGATAATGAGTTTAGGGAGTTGGTTGATTCTGGTATCATCAATGGTGCTACAAGTAACCCCGCGATTTTTAAAAATGCGATTCTTTCGTCTTCTGCGTATAAAGAACAACTTGCAACTTTAAGTGGACTTTCTCCAAAAGAGAAGTACGAAGCTGTGGCGATTTTTGATATTCAAAAGGCAGCTGATATATTAAAACCACTTTATGACAAAGGCGATGATGGGTATGTGAGTATAGAAGTTGATCCGTTTCTTTGTGATGATGCACAGGCGACTATTGCAGAGGGAAAACGCTTACATGTAAGTATAAACAGACCAAATGTTATGATAAAAGTACCGGCAACAACAGCAGGGTATGAAGCGATGCAAGTGCTTGTTGCTTCTGGCATTGCTGTCAATGCAACACTGATCTTTTCAACAGAGCAAGCTGTCTCGTGTGCAAAAGCATTTCAAAGAGGGCTAGAAAAATCGAAGAGTCATGTAGATACTATCATAAGTGTTTTTGTTAGTCGTATAGATCGAGCATTAGATGCGATTTTAGAATCAAAAAATATTACTCCTTCTCTTGCTGGAGTCTATAATGCCGCAAGCATATATAACAGTGTTGAAGCCTTACATGTAAGTAGATGCCGCACACTTTTTGCGAGCACGGGCGTCAAAGGTGATAATCTAAGAGCTTCTTACTATGTAGATGAGCTTTTAGCATATAATAGTGTCAATACTGCTCCTATAGATACCATTAAAGCCTATATAAAAGGTCAGGATAAATCAGCGAAGCTTCCTATCTCGCAAGAAAAAATAGATGCTTTTTTTGAAGAGATAAAAAGTGCTGGAATTGATTTTGATGAGGTTGTGCGTGTTCAGATAGAAGATGGACTTGAAGCATTTAAAGTTGCATTTAAAGAAATATTGGAGAATTTATGAATCAATCACCGATTAATAGTCAAGTAGATATTTTAGGGCTTACTTTTGAGACATTAAAAAAGGTAAGAGCCTACCTTAAACGTATGATAGATGCAGGTGGAAGTGACTTGCATGTAAAGGCAAACTCTGTTATTCGCGCACGTATCAATGGAGAGATTATTCCACTCTCAGGAGAGATATTTTCTCACGAAGACTCTTTGAATTTTGCCAAAGAGCTCTTACGTGGACGATTTGGTGAGTTTGTTGAAAACAAAGAACTTGACCTTATCTATCCTTTTGATGAAAGAAATCGTTTTCGTGTGAATATTTTCTTTCAAATGGATGGAGTTTCAGCGGTTTTTCGTGTCATTCCAATAAAAATTTTAACCATTGATGAACTCTTCTTGCCAAAAGTCGTACATCAATTTACAGCTGCTGAACGTGGACTTATCTTGGTAACGGGTGTAACAGGAAGTGGTAAATCAACAACCTTAGCAGCGCTTATTAATGAGATCAACTGGTCAAGACGTAAACATATCATCACCATTGAAGATCCGATTGAGTTTGTTCATAAAGATAGAAAATGTATCGTCAATCAAAGAAGTGTCGGGCAGGATACAAAATCATTTGCTGCGGCTTTGCGTGCAGCGCTTCGTGAAGATCCGGACATCATTCTTGTTGGAGAGATGCGTGATAGAGAAACTATAGAAATAGCTTTACATGCAGCCGATACCGGACACCTTGTTTTTTCAACTTTACATACTTTAGATGCAAAAGAGACGGTAAATCGTATTATTTCAACTTTTCCGACAAATGAGCAAAACAGAATCCGCTTAACGCTTGGAGGTGTTTTAAGGGGAGTTATCTCTCAGCGTCTTATTCAAACTGTTGATCATAAACGTATAGCGGCGCTTGAAGTTTTGGTACGCACGCCTCGTATTGAGCAACTTATCAAGGAAAATCGTGATGATGAAATCGTCGATACGATGGCAGAGGGAAAAGAGATTTATGGCTCTCAAACTTTTGATCAGGCGATTTTGGATCTCTACAGAGAGGGAAAAATTACTCAAGAAAAAGCATTTGAAAATGCGACTTCCGCATCAGACTTAAAACTAAAAATGGAGGGTTTTGATGATAAAATGGTCATTCCTTCTGATGAAGAGGAACATAAAACGAAAAAAGAGTATAGAGAAGATGAAATATTTGAATTAAAAGGATAATTTTTATATTCTTTTGGATATAATTTCATCCATTTTTAAAATTAAGGATTTAGTATGTTAGAAGGCATAATTAGAGAGAGTATCGGTAAACGTGGTACAAATGCGTTGCGTCGTGATGGATATCTAATTGCAAACATTTACGGAAGAGGGATAGATAATATCCATGCTGCATTTAAACAAAATGAGTATATCCGTACTGTTCGCAACAAAGAGACTATCGCGTTCCCAATAACAGTTAATGGAAACGAGATGAATGTTGTTGTTCAATCATACGAATCTCACCCAGTAACAGGTAACTTATTACACGTTGATCTTATGATCGCACAACCGGGTGTAACAGCACATTACTTTATCCCAGTAACTACAAGTGGTATAGCATTTGGTCTTAAAAACAAAGGTATGGTAAATATCTCTAAAAGACGTTTACGTGTTAAAGCTGCTGTTGAAGATCTTCCAAAATCAATCGTAGTAGATGTTACAAAAATGGACGTAGGCGATTCTAAAATGATTCGTGACCTTGATCCAATTGCAAATGTAACTTTTACAGACTCTGATCGTGTTGCTGTAGTATCTATTATTAAAGCGAAATAATCATGCTTATTGTCGGACTTGGAAACCCAGGTTCGGCGTATGCTTCTACACGTCATAACATCGGTTTTATGGTGATTGATGAACTAGTACGAAGAACCTCTGCAACTCCTATTTCTAAAGCCTCATTTGAAGGTGAACTTTTCAAATCCAAAGATAACTATCTTCTTAAACCTATGACTTTTATGAATCTTTCTGGCAGCTCTATAATAGCCGTGAAAAATTTTTATAAAATTGATAAAGTTTTAGTGATCCATGATGATCTTGATCTTCCTTTTGGAGCACTCCGTTTTAAATTTGCAGGTGGTCACGGTGGTCATAATGGGCTCAAATCTACAGATGAAGCAATATCTAAAGAGTATGCAAGAGTGAGAATGGGGATTGGCAAACCAACACACAAAGGTGAAGTTTCTTCCTTTGTTTTAGCTCCGTTTTTTGAGAATGAAAAACAGCATTTAGACAAATGGATCTCCACTGCTGCAGATGCAATCGAAAAACTCCAAACTATGAGTTTTGATGATGTTTCATCGCAATACTCTATAAAACAGATTTAGATACAATTGCCTTATGCTAGCATTTAAATACATCTCTTTTCATTATCTGAAATATTTTTTTATTATCTTGATTGCGCTTATCATGTTTATGGTGGGGTTTGATTATCTTCAAAATGTCAATGACCTTCCAAAATCTGCAAATATACTTTTGATCTATCTTGTTTATAGAGTATTTTTTGCCATAGATATGCTTCTCCCTCTAGCTCTCGTTTTTGCGATGATATCAACAAAAATTTATCTTATACGAAGTAATGCTCTTGTCTCATTTTATTCCCTTGGATATTCACGAACAGATGTATTAAAACCTTTTATTTATGTTTCCACTTTGATTATTCTTTTGTTTATATCCGCGCATGCAACAAACTTTGCAAGAGCAGATGAGTTCGCAAACAATATTCGAAAAACACAGCAGTATTTAAACCCTACACGCGATCTTTTTTTTACATATGAAGATAAATATATCTATTTTGGACAACTTTCTCCTTTACAAAAAAAAGCGACCGATGTGAGAGTTTTTTCTGTTGAAAATGGGAATTTAAAAGAGATGATAAGTTCGACGGAAGCTCTTTATCAAGGTGGTGACTGGCACTTGAAAGATGCGCATATTATCAAAAAACCAAGTATCGTCGGTCCTGCAAAAAATGGTATCGAGATGTCCGATGTGCCAGATCTTGCAATGCTGCATGATTTTAAACCAAAAATTTTGGATCAAGTTTATGAGGGAAAAGTGAACTTTACTATTGGAGATGCAATAGATGCCCTCTATCTTTTTCAACATCAGAAGATCAATACTTCTCAGATAAAAAGTTCACTTTACAAGATATTTATCTATCCATTTTTTGTTCCTGCACTTATAGTTATTATATTTTTCTTTGTCCCTACCAGTGGAAGATTTTTAAATGTTTCGCTCTTTAGTTTTGCTGCTATTTTATCTACTCTTGTTGTTTGGGGACTTATTTTTATGATGATCGAGTACGCAAACAATAAAAGTGTCTCAAGTGAAGTAGGTATTGTTTTACCCGTTTTTATACTTTTAATTCTCTCGATGATTCAGTACAAACGTTTTAATATCCGATAAATCAAAGAGATGCTCTTAAGCAAATTTTGGATAAAATCAAAAAAAAATAGGAATTTTAGTGATAAATTTTCAAGAATTAGCGGATAAATATAAAACTCCCCTTTATGTATATGATTTTGATTATATGAAAGACCAGTATAACGCGTTAAAAGAAGCTTTTAGAGGAAGAAAATCTCTTCTCTCTTACGCTGTAAAAGCAAATTCAAATCTCAGTGTTGTTCAAAATTTTGCTCGTCTTGGAAGTGGCGCGGACTGTGTTTCTATTGGCGAAGTGAGACGCGCTTTGATGGCTGGAATCCCTCCATATAGAATCCTTTTTAGCGGAGTTGGCAAGCAGGATGATGAGATACAAGAAGCGATAGGACATGATATTTTATATATCAATGCAGAAAGTATTGCAGAGCTTGAGCGTATCGATATAATCGCTAAAAAATTGGATAAAGTTTGCCGTATCAGTGTTAGAGTAAACCCAAATATCGATCCCAAAACGCATCCTTATATCTCAACTGGTTTGAGTGCAAACAAGTTTGGTGTTGATATCGATAGTGCAAAACGTATGTATATTTTTGCAAAAAATTCTTCTCATCTTGATCCTGTCGGCATCCACTTTCACATCGGCTCACAGCTTACTGAACTAGAGCCTATCCGTGAGTCTGCTATCATCGTTGCAGACCTTGTTCGTTCTTTACGAGTAATTGATGTTGATTTGAAGTTTTTCGATATCGGCGGCGGACTTGGCGTTATTTACAAAGATGAAACAACGATCACTCCGTATGAATACGCACAGGCAATTCTTTCTACTTTAACAGGACTTGATTTGACAATCGTATGTGAACCAGGACGTTTCCTTACGGCTAATGCAGGTTATTTTTTAACTCGTGTTTTATATGAAAAAACAAATAAAGATAAGCGTTTTATCATCGTAGATGGTGCGATGAATGATTTGATTCGTCCAAGTCTTTACAATGCGTATCATAAAATAGAAGCTCTAAAACAAGAGGGTGAAGCAACAAAAGCGGATATCGTAGGACCAGTTTGCGAAAGCGGCGACTTTTTGGCAAAAGATTATGAACTTCCAGCTCTTTCTCATAATGATCTTTTAATCGTACACAGTGCTGGGGCATATGGCTTTGGTATGGGAAGTAACTATAATACTCGCGGACGCAGTGCTGAGATTGCGGTTGAAAACGGAGTAGATAGAATGATTCGTCAGCGTGAGACTTTTGAAGATATCATTGCCTTAGAAAAAGATTTTTTACAAGAAAATTAAAAATGAGTAGTATCAAGATGCAAAAAGCTTATTTTATTGATGTTCAGGGAACTTTGATCTGTGATGATAATAGATTGCCTATTCGTGGAAGTAAAGAGTTTATAGAGAGTTTAAATACTCAAAATATTCCTTACATGGTGATCACGAATAATACAAAGCATGCAAGTGCTGAGTTTTTAAATTATCTTCAAGATATTGGTTTAGATATCAAAAATGAGCATTATCTTGATCCTTTGATGCTCTTAGAAAGTAAGCTAGACAAAAGTGAAGGTTTAGCGGCTTATGGAACTAAAGAGTTTTTGGATGTGCTTATCTCTATGGGTTACTCTTTAGATTATAAGTATCCAAAAACTGTTTTAGTATCGATAAAAAATGATTATAATTCTGAAGAATATGCGCAGATAATCGACTTTTTGCTAAGCGGTGCAAAACTTGTAGGGATGCATGAGACGACGATCTATGCAAAAAATAAGAAAAGATATCCGGGAGTGGGAGCGATACTAAAAATGCTTTCATTTGCAACTTCAGCGCCATATGAAGTGGTTGGAAAACCGAGTGATAATTTTTATAAAGAAGCTTTGCATAGGATTCAAAAACAGGATTCTTCAATAGCTTTTGAAGATATCACCATTATCAGTGATGATGTAAAAGGTGATCTGAGCGGTGCGGCGATCTTTGGTATGAAAACTGTGTTTGTGTTAAGCGGAAAGTACAAAAAAGCTTCTGAGATTATTCCCTTTTTAAAAGATGAGGAAAAACCAGATGAAGTATTTTCTGATATGCAAGAAGTGATGGAGAGATTATGAAAACATTAGAAGAGTGCAGAACAAGAATTGACGCTATTGATGATCAGATTTTAGAGCTTTTAAATAACCGCATGAAAGTGGTGGTACGTGTTGGTGAGATCAAAAATGAGACAGGTGGTGCGATCTACAGACCTGAACGTGAAAAAGCGATCGTCAAACGTTTAAGTAGTAAAAATAAAAAAGAAAATGGGCTCTTAAATGATTCTGCTATAGAAGCGATCTATTTGGAGATTTTTGCTGTTGCGCGTAATCTTGAACTTCCAGAGCGCATAGCCTATCTTGGGCCAGAGGGAAGTTTTACCCATCAAGCTGCTGAAAGCCGTTTTGGAGCGATGAGCTCTTATCTTTCTCTGAGTTCTATACAAACAGTTTTTAAAACGATAGAGGCTGGACGAGCAAAGTTTGGCGTTGTTCCTATAGAAAACTCTCGTGATGGAGTTGTGGGAGAGACTCTCGATCTGCTTGCAAAATCTTCACTTAAAATTGTCTCTGAACTTTATATGCCCATTCATATGGCATTTGCTTCAAAAGCAAGAGAGCTCAAAGATATAAAACGTATCTATTCAAAAGATAAGGGTTTTGGTCAGTGCCGAGAGTTTTTACAAGAACATGAACTTATAAACATTGAGCAAATTCCTGTAGAATCAACTGCAAAAGCAGCGATTTTAGCCGCGGCTGATCCCGAATCTGCAGCGATTTGTAGTCATATTGCCGCAAAATTGTATGGTGTACCTACGATGTTTGAAAATGTAGAAGATACTATAGATAATACGACAAGATTTGTCATCTTAAGTGATTTTAAAAACGCTATCAGCAAAGATGATAAAACATCTGTTTTAGTAAAACTAAAAGATCCACTCAAAGCGGGAGCCCTAGTAAACTTTTTGCAAGATTTTAATGATGAAAAAATCAATCTTTCAAAAATAGAATCACGCCCTTCAAAAGAAAAAAACAAGATGGGCTACTGGTTTTTTATCGACTTTTTTGGGCATATAGATGATGAAGCGGTACAAAGAGTAATAGCAAAACACCCAAAAGAGGTTACTTGGCTTGGAAGTTATGTAAAGGAAAAATATGGAATTTAATAAACATTTAGCAGATATCAAAAGCTACGAGGCTGGTAAGCCGATAGAATTAGTTGTAAGAGAATATGGAATAGACCCAAAAAATATTGTCAAACTTGCAAGCAATGAAAACCCTTTTGGCTGTTCACAAAAAGTGCAAGATGCTGTCTCAAATATTGTCAAAAATATGGCTTTATACCCTGATGACTCGATGCTGAAACTTAAAAATGCTTTGGCAAAAAAATATGAAGTTGATACAAAAAATATTATTATCGGCTCAGGAAGCGATCAGGTTATCGAATTCTTAATCCATGCAAAAGCGGTAGATAACGCTACCGTACTTATGAACAGTGTGACATTTGCAATGTATGAAATCTATGCAAAACAAGTAGGTGCAAAGATCGTGAGAACTATTTCACAAGAGCACAATATGGATGAATTTTATGAGCTTTATAAAGAGCATAAACCTGCAGTGATTTTTATCTGTACACCAAACAATCCTACGGGAGATGCCATAGATGCTGTGTCTTTGAGAGAGTTTATAGCAAAAGTAGATGAAAACACTTTGGTCGTGATTGATGGTGCTTACATGGAATATGCAATAGGTAAAGATAAATCAAAAAAAATCACTCCAAAAGATGTACTTGAGGGCTTTAATAATACGATTTACCTTGGAACTTTCTCTAAAGCGTATGGTCTTGGAGGAATGCGTGTAGGATATGGAATCGCACCTGAGCCAATTATTGAAGCACTCTATAAACTCCGTCCCCCTTTTAATATTACAACGCTTTCTCTTGAGGCTGCCAGTGTAGCACTTGAAGATGAGGCATTTGTAGAGATGAGTATAGAAAATAATTTTAAAGAGATGAAACGTTATGAAGAGTTTGCAAAAACACATTCGCTTAAAATAATAGAAAGTTATACCAACTTTGTGACATTGTGTTTAAATGAGGGACAAAATTCTTCGCACTTAGCTGATTCTCTGCTTAAAAAGGGTATGATAGTAAGAAATTTAAGCGGGTATGGTCTTAATGCGATTCGTGTGACTATAGGCACACCTTCACAAAATGATCGATTTTTTGAATTAACATCACAATTATTATAACGGGAAGATATGGATTTTAAAGTACTTTTTTCGCAGCTTGCCATAGTTTTTACTAAGCTAAGTAAAACTCAGCGCATTATTATTGGTGGTGCAGTTGCCGGTATTGTTGCGTTTCTTGTTTTTTTGATTGTCTTTACATCAAAGGGCGAGGTTAAAGATAAGAACTACGATATTTTGTTTGAAAAATTGAGTAGTGAAGATGCTTCAAAAGTGATTGGGCAACTTGACAAAGAAAAGATACCTTATACGGTCGGTGAAAATAATACGATTAAAGTCCCTAAAGAGATGGTCTATAAACAACGTATCTCTATCGCGTCTATGGGAATTCCTTCAAATAAAAGTGTTGGTTTTGAACTTTTTGACACCCAAGAGTTCGGCGCAACGAGTTTTGATCAAAATGTTAAATATCTTCGAGCCCTAGAGGGTGAACTCTCCCGAACTATATCAGCACTTGATCCAGTGGAAGGCGCTAGCGTTTCACTTGCATTGCCAAAAGAAACACTTTTTGTTTCAAAGCAAACTGATCCTACTGCGTCTATAGTAGTCAAACTCAAAGAGGGTAGAACACTCACGACGCAACAGATACGTGGCATTAAAAACCTTGTTGCTTCTGCGGTTCCTAAACTAAGCATAGAAAATGTTGTACTGGTTGATGGTAATGGAGATATCTTAGGCGATAATGATGAATCGGCACAACTTGGAGAACTTTCAGCCGTTGAGCAGAAGTATAAATCCAAAGAAGAGAAAAAAAGCGAGCAAAAGATCATAGAAGTTTTATCTCCATTTTTGGGTGGAGATAGTCATGTTGTTGCAAAAGTGACTATTGAATATGATTTTGCACAAAAAAGTTCAACTTCTGAAAAATATGATCCTGATAATGTTGTGAGAAGTGAGCAAACCTCTGAGGAGAAACGTGATGGCAGCACTCCTGTCGCTGAAGGTGGTGTCCCTGGAACTGTGAGCAATATTGGTCCTGTTGCTGGGACGGATACCAATAAAACAAGTACGGAAAAATATCAAAAAACAACTGGAACAACAAATTATGAGATATCAAAAACAGTATCAACTCAAAAAGATCAGTTTGCAAGTATAAAAAGAATTACCGCAGCCGTTGTGGTGGATGGAAAATACCAGCATAAAATGGACAAAAATGGTAAACCGACAGATGAGATGGAATATGTAGCGCTTGATCAGACTCAGCTTGACTCTATCAATCAGCTTGTTTCACAGTCTATAGGGATTTCTGGGGAACGCGGTGATCAGGTTTCCATTAAGAATTTTGAGTTTAAAAGTTCTAGTGATGCAATGGCTGGTGCTGATGGTGCAGGTAAATTTTCAGGTTTCATAGCAAAATATATTACACCTTTTGCAGATCTCTTTAAATATATATTTGTGGCACTTGCTCTTTTTATTCTTTACAAAAAAGTTATTGCTCCATTTGCGCAGAAAATGCTTGAAGTCTCCAAAGAAGAGGATGAGATTGAGAGACCTGTCTTGGATATACAAGATGATGAAGATGATGACCTTATTGAGAGAGTTCAGGAGATGCGTAAAAAAGTGGAAGACCAACTTGGAGTGGGACAAAACTTTAATGAAGATGAACTCAAATATGATGTTCTTTTAGAAAAACTCAGATCTTTAGCTGAAGATCATCCTGATGATATGGCAATGCTCATTCAAAGTTTGATCAGTGAAGAATCTTCAGGTGGATATACACCAAAAAATGCGGAGGGCTGATACAATGAATTTATCTACAAGCCAAAGAGCACAGTTTGATGAGATGTCCATGTCTGAGAAGATAGCAATTTTATTACTGCAACTTGGAGAAGATATTACAGCCAATATATTTTCTCATTTGAGTGTTGATGCAATCACTGAGATTTCGAAACATATAGCATCTAACAGGGCTATTGACAAAGCAGTAGCGACAAATATCTTAGAAGAATTTCACGCGATAGTGCAATCAAGCCAATATATCACATCTGGCGGTATGGAGTATGCAAGAGAGCTTTTATATCGTACTTTGGGACCGGAAGAGGCAAAAAAAGTATTAGACAAACTTTCAAAAAGTATGCAAAATTCTCAAAATTTTGCTTATCTTTCAAAAATCAAGCCGCAACAACTTTCAGACTTTATTATTAATGAACATCCTCAAACAATAGCCCTTATCTTAGCGCATATGGATCCTTCAAACGCCGCAGATGTGCTTGGATATTTTTCAGATGATCTTCGTGCAGAAGTTGCGATGAGAATGGCAAAACTTGGGGATATCTCTCCATCTGTCATTAAGCGTGTAAGTGCGGTTTTAGAGTCTAAACTTGAATCTCTTGCGAGTTATAAAGTTGAAGTTGGTGGGCCGCGTGCTGTGGCTGATGTCTTTAATAGACTTGGAGCAAAAGCATCTAAAGCGACCCTTACTTCTATTGAGCAGATTGATGAAGAACTTGCAAGCGCGATTAAAGAGATGATGTTTACGTTTGAAGATATTGCCAAGCTTGATGGTAATGCAGTAAGAGAGATCCTTAAAGCTTCTGATAAACAAGATCTTATGCTTGCACTTAAAAGTTCTCCTGAGGATCTTAAAGAGAAATTTTATGCAAATATGTCTCAGCGTGCTAGAGAGACATTTGAAGAAGAGATGCAGTTTATGGGCGCTGTGAAGATGAAAGATGTTGAAAATGCACAACGTAAAGTTGTAGAAGTCGTAACTCAGTTATCTGAACAAGGACTTGTTCAGATGGGTGAATCTGAAGAGATGATAGATTAATGAAAACATTAATCACGACAGATAATCTCGTGAATCACACGGTAGATAAGTATAGATTTAAGGTTTTTTCTAGTCATGGCAGTGAACTCGAAGATTCACATGATCAAGGTTTAGCGCATGAAAACTTTCAGCCATTAGATTTAGAATTTGAGCCTGAACATGAAACTCCTGTAGATATTGGCAATAGAGATGAACTTGTTGAATCACTCTTGAAAAAAACTGATGAGATGACATCCAATTTTATAAAACTTCAGATGAAACTTGAATCACAAGAAGAAGAGTTTAAAGCAAAAATCGAACTAGAGAAGAAAATCTCTTATGAAAAGGGTCTAGAAGATGCAAAAGAGCAAACAACTTCTAAACTTGAAAGTGATAAAGTAACAGCAATAGCGCAGTTTGCAGAGTCTATCAAAGCTCTTGAAAATAGTGCAAATGAATATAAATCAGCTTTAGAAAGTATCAAAAAAGAGCTTTTAGAAGCGGCTTTAGACATTGCAAAAGAGGTTATAGAAGTGGAACTCAATTCAAACTCTTCAAAAGTTGCCTATACGTTAGCATATGAACTCATAAAAGATTTGCAAAGTGCAAGTAAGATCAAACTTAAAGTGAACCCTAATGATCATGGGTGGCTTTCAGAGAAAATCGGATCTTTAGGAAATATAGAGATAATTTCAGATCGAGCAGTAAGTCCTGGTGGAGTTGTTGCCATTAGTGACGCTGGAAATATAGATGCGCAGATTTTAAACCGCTACGAACGAGTAAAACAAGCGGCGCTACAAGAAGATTAGGAAGAAATGAAAAAAGAACTAAAATCATACAATATTGAACAATTAAATAAATTATGTAAAGATATAAGAGGAAGAATTTTAGAAGTTGTAAGTAAAAATGGCGGACATCTGGGTTCTACTTTGGGTGCAACAGAACTCATAGTGGCTATGCATAAGGTTTTTGATTCTTCCAAAGATCCATTTATTTTTGATGTTTCACATCAAGCATATGCACATAAACTTATTACGGGTCGTTGGGATGAGTTTGAGACTCTACGAGAGTTTGGCGGTCTTAGTGGATATACAAAACCATCTGAGAGTCCAGACGACTACTTTATAGCAGGTCATAGTTCTACTTCTATCTCTCTTGGAGTAGGCGCGGCAAAAGCTATTGCTTTAAACAATCAACAAGATTCAAGAGTGCCAGTTGTGATGATAGGCGATGGTTCGATGACGGCTGGAATGGTATATGAAGCTTTAAATGAACTCGGTGATAGAAAATACCCGATGATCATTATTTTAAATGACAATGAGATGAGTATCGCCGCACCTATTGGGGCGCTTAGCCGAATGCTCAGTTCTGCTATGGCTTCCCCTTTTTACCAAAAGTTTAAAAAAAGAACAGAAAGTTTTGTTGATAACTTTGGCGAGGGAGCACGCTATATAGCGAAAAGATTAGAAGAATCGCTTAAACTCATCACTCCGGGAATTTTATTTGAAGAGATGGGTATTGATTATATCGGTCCTGTAGATGGGCATGATCTGAAATCTTTAATTGAAATTTTAGAACTTGCTAAGGGAATGAAAAAACCTGTGATTATCCATGTGCAGACACTCAAAGGAAAAGGGTATGAGATTGCTGAGGGGAAACATGAAAAATGGCACGGAGTTGGTCCATTTGATTTAGCAAGCGGCGATAGTGCAAAAAAATCTCCAGCAAAAGCAGCAACACAGATTTATACAGAAGCGCTCTTACATGTAGCTGATAGAAATGAGAAAATCGTCGGAGTGACTGCGGCGATGCCAAGTGGAACAGGCCTTAGCAAACTGATGGAAAAATATCCAAACCGTTTTTGGGATGTTGCTATCGCAGAACAACATGCGGTTACTTCTATGGCGGCTATGGCTAAAGAAGGCTTTAAACCATTTTGTACCATCTACTCTACATTTTTACAGCGCGGCTATGATCAGGTTATTCATGATGTTTGTTTGATGGATCTGCCAGTTGTATTTGCCCTTGATCGTGCTGGCATCGTCGGTGAAGATGGAGAAACACATCAAGGGGCATTTGATGTCAGTTTCCTCCGAGCCATCCCAAATATGACACTTTTAGCACCACATGATGAAAAATCTTTTCATCAAGCTGTTGGTTTTGCTTCGACATATATGCATCCATGTACTATTCGCTATCCAAGAGGTGCATTTTTTGAATCTGAACTTCCTGAGTCGATCCCTTTTGAAGTGGGAAAATCACAACTGATGGTTTCTCATGTCAGTGATGTTTTACTCATAGGTTATGGCAATGGTGTTGGACGTGCTTATGCAACCATGCAGTTACTTGATTTTAAAGTCTCTCTTTTAGATCTAAGATTTGTAAAACCTCTTGATGAAGAGATGCTACTTTCTCTTACATGTAAGCATAAAAAATGGTTTGTATTTAGTGATAGCGCTAAGATGGGCGGTGTTGGAAGTGCGATTTTAGAGTTCTTGTCTGCGCAAAAAATTCAAGATGTTGAACTTGTAAGTTTTGAGTATGAAGACAGCTTTATCAAACATGGAAATACTGTGTTGGTTGAAGAGAGTTTAGCTCTTCGTCCACAGCAGTTGGCAGAAAAAATTAGAAATATTGTAAAGAGTTGAAAAAATTGTGTTAGAAAAATATTACAGTTATCCACCACTTGTAGATGGAGAAGATATACAAATAAAGCGTGAGGAAATTCGTCGCTATTTTCATAATAGTTTTGACCTTTTTGAAAGACTGTTTGATCTTTTAAAAGATGATTCTGTCTTTTACAGACAATCCGAATCCACACGCCACCCGATGATCTTCTATTTTGGTCACACAGCCACTTTTTTTATCAATAAGCTTATCTTAGCAGGTATTATTACAGAGCGTATCAATCCTGAATTTGAATCTATCTTTGCGATCGGTGTGGATGAGATGCACTGGGATGATCTCAGCCGCCACGGATGGCCACAAGTCAGTGAAGTACGAGCATATAGAGATCAAGTGCGAACCCTTGTAGATACTCTTATCTCAACGCTTCCTCTAAGCTTGTCAATAGCGTGGGAAGATCCATTTTGGATCATTTTGATGGGCATTGAACATGAACGTATACATATCGAAACATCTTCTGTATTACACCGCCAGATGCCCTTAGAGTTTATCCAAGAGGTCAAAGAGTTTGATATTTTTGATGATGCTAATGAGAGCTTTCCTTCTAACTCTTTAGTCGCGATTGATGGTGACACTCTAGTTTTAGGAAAAGATCATACACATCATCTCTATGGCTGGGATAATGAGTATGGAACTCTTACATGTAAAGTCGAAGATTTTGAAGTTTCCAAGTTTTTAGTCAGCAACGGCGAATTTTTAGAGTTTGTAGAAAATGGCGGATATGAAGATGAAACTTTATGGGATGCTGAGGGATTGAAATTTTTGCAGATTTCAAAAGCAAAACATCCTGTTTTTTGGGTCAAAGAGGCAGATTCGTTTAAATACAGAACACTCAGTAAAATCATCGAGATGCCAAAAAACTGGCCTGTAGATGTCAATGCTCTTGAGGCGCAAGCGTTTTGCCGTTACATCTCAAAGCGTGATGGTGTACTTTACGCATTGCCAAGTGAAGCGCAATGGAATAGGCTTTATGAGTATGCAGAGTTAAATGATGTACCAGAGTTTGATGATAAAAATGCAAATATCAATCTCACACACCATATGAGTGCGTGTAGTGTGGATCGCTTTGCATTTAAAGAGTTGTATGATGTTGTGGGAAATGTCTGGCAATGGACAAGCACACCTTTTGATGGATTTGAAGGTTTTCAAGTCCATTTTGCATATGATGATTTTTCAACACCGACATTTGATACAAAGCACAATATTTTAAAAGGTGGTTCGTTTATAAGTACGGGCAATGAGATTATGAAACACTCACGCTACGCTTTTAGGCGTCATTTTTACCAGCATGCGGGATTTCGCTATGTTGTTGACCAAGGAAAGCCAAAGATGAAAACAGAAGATATCTATGAGAGTGATGAGTTAGTTTCACAATATTGTGAGTTTCAATATGGAGATGAGTATTTTGGAGTGAAAAACTTTGCTATAGAGTGTGCAAGCATCGCTGCATCATTTTGTGAGCATAAAACAAAAGCACTCGATCTTGGCTGTGCAACTGGGCGGGCCTCTTATGAGCTGGCAAAATATTTTACAGAAGTGGACGGTGTTGATTTTTCAGCACGTTTTATTTCTGTGGCAACACGCCTTAAAGAAGATGGATATATCGCCTACCGCTCAAAAGAGGAGGGCGATCTTTTTACTTTGAAAAAAGTGACACTTGAAGATCTTGGATTTGAAGAGCTACCATGTAAGACAAACTTTTGGCAGGGTGATGCTTGTAATTTAAAACCGAGTCTCAGCGGATATGATCTTATTATGGCGACAAATTTGATAGACAGACTATATAACCCGATGCTCTTTTTGCAAGATATCCAAACGCGTTTAAATGCTGGCGGAGTTTTAGTGCTCACATCGCCTTATACTTGGCAAGAAAGTTCGACAAAGAAAGAGTTGTGGTTTGGCGGTTATGTGGATGAAAACGGCAAAGAAGTAAAAACAATAGAGAAGTTGCAAGAGGTTTTAAAAGAACATTTTGAACTTCAGCATCTTCAAGATCTTCCTTTTGTTATCAAAGAGAGTGCGAGAAAATATCAGCATACGCTTTCTCAGATGAGTGTTTGGAAAAAAAGATGAAAGTCGATTTTTCTCTCTCGTGTAAAAGAGAAAATACAAATGCAGAGAAATATGTTCTAAGAAATAGGCTCTTTGGCACTGAGAATCTAATCCCTATGTGGGTTGCAGATATGGATATAGATACACCCTCTTTTATACTCGAGGCTGTACAAAAAAGATTACAACATCCAAATTTTGGCTATGAAGAGATGCCCTCATCGGCATTTGTAGCACAGATTGAGTGGCTTAAGCGTCATCACAGTGTTACATTTTTACAAGAGGAGCTTCTCTATTCTCATTCTGTTGTGGCAAGTATTAACGCAGCCATCGAAGCATATAGCACTGAGGGCGATAAGATCATCGTTCAAACTCCCGTGTATCCTCCATTTTTTAAAAGTGTCACGCATCATAATAGAAAAGTTTTATTTAATCCTCTTAAAAAAAGTGAGCATGGAGATTATACGTTTGATATTGATGATCTTGTTTCAAAGATAGACAAGGACACAAAACTTTTACTTTTATGTTCTCCGCACAATCCAGTTGGGAGAGTGTGGAAAAAAGAAGAACTTAAAGCTCTAGGGGATGTTTGTCTTGCACATAACATCGTTGTTTTTTCAGATGAGATACATAGCGATCTTGTCTATGAGCCACACATTCATATCCCTTTTGCCTCTTTAAGTGATGAGGTTGCAAATATCACAGTAAGTGCGTATGGCGTAGGAAAAACTTTTAATCTCGCAGGATTTGCGATCAGCACGGTTGCAATAACAAATGAGATTTTAAGAGAAAAATACAAAAAAGTTTATAATGAGATCCATTTTGCTCAAGGCACGATTCTCGGACATGTGGCGTTTGAAACGGCTTACATGTACGGAGATAGTTGGTTAGAAGTGTTAAAAATTCATCTAAAAAAGAATATTGTTTTACTTGAAGATGTTTGTAAAAAACATAATGATAAAATCTCTTTTATTGCACCTGAGGGGACTTATCTTGCATGGCTGGATTGTTCGAAGATGAGTCTTAGTGATAAAGAATTGAAAGAGTTTTTTGTTAAAAATGCAAAACTCGGACTCTCAAACGGAGTATCATTTTCAAAAGAGGGAAGTGCTTATATGAGGTTGAATTTTGCAGTTTCTTCAGAGATTATGGAACAAGCGATGCAACAACTAGATTTTGCACTAGAGAGGTTTCAAAGATGATAGAAATCGATTGGGAAGAGTATAAACTTTATAAAAAAACGTGCTTTTTAAAGGCTGAGATTAAAGATAATTTTGATACTTTGCTGGATTTTTTAAAAAACAATTATAAAATCACAAGTGCGCAAGAGCTTTTTGATACGATCAAAGCTGATGAGGTCGGAATGATGATGCTTAACAAACGTGAATTTATAACGATCGAATTATTTGAAAAATATCTCTACAAAGAGATCAAGTTTGATGCCTGAAAATCTCGAAAAAATAATAGAGTTTTTAGAAAAACACCACACACTAAGCCTTGCTACATGTAAGGATAATCAGCTCTCCTCTTGTACACTCTTTTACGCTTACGATAAGCAGACAAACGCTTTTATTGTTGCATCTGATACCAAAACTGAACATATTCAAAATGTGCTGGAAAATCAAAATGTATCAGGAACTATTCATCTTGAAACCGATATTGTAGGTAAGATTCAAGGGATACAGTTTAAGGCGATTATGTCAGCATTTAAGGATGAAAGAAAAGTTTATCTCAAACGTTTCCCCTTTGCTTTAGCACTTAATCCAACTCTTTGGAGCATAGCAGTAGATTCATTGAAGATGACAGATAACAGACTCGGATTTGGAAAAAAACTTATGTGGACACGGGAGTAGGTTTCTCACTAAAATATGAACAATCGATTCCACTGCTTTGTTTAACGACCATTGATGGGATCATTTTTGATTTAAAACCGTAAGCTTTACATCCGTGTGGTTGAGAGGCATTCCACGTTACAAAATAATGAATACATCTTCTACAGTTGATACGTTGCATAAATAAAAACTTCTTTATAATAAATTGTTGCAAAATTTTATCATAACTAAGTAAAATACAGATGTAGATTTTTTTGCATCGCTTAAGATGGTCTACTAGTTTTTATAAAGGGTATTCATGGACAAAATAGTAATTATGTTAGAACTCCAACAACAGTTAAATGATTCTACAAACGGTAAAGATTGGACTTCTGGAGTGAGTAAAAACTCTAAAGAGATCAACTGGAAAAGATGTATTTATATGGAGTGTGCAGAGATGATAGACTCTTTTGCTTGGAAACACTGGAAAAATATCGATGCACAGTCGGATTGGAATAATTTGAAGATTGAAGTGGTGGATGTTTGGCATTTTATCTTAAGTTTGGCAATCGAGGAAAATACAAAACATGGTCAGCTTGGTTTTGAAGATCTTGCAAATGAGATCTGTTCTGTGTCATCATATGCGGCTACCACGAAACAAAATGAGAGTTATTCTACTCAAAAAGAGATCATAGAACAGGTGGAATTTTTAATGCTTGATGCATTGAAACGGGAAGGTTTTACTCTTTTTGCAATGATGGAACACTTTTTTACTCTTGTGAAGATGAGCGGACTTGATATTGTAAGCTTATACCGTTTGTATGTCGGAAAAAATATCCTCAATCAATTTCGCCAAGATCACGGATATAAAGATGGCACTTACATCAAAGTCTGGAACGGACAAGAAGATAATGTCGTGATGAAACATATCTGGGAAGTGGATGGCGATATCGCTCCTGAACTTTTGTATGAAAAACTTCAGGAAAAATATGAGAATTTAGAGGCGTAAATATGGAAAATTTTTTAAAAGAAGCAAAACAGTCAAGTAGAGTTTTAAATGAACTCAGCGGTGCTGAGAAAAATAAAATCTTACGCCAGATGGCTGAGTCTCTGCGCTCAAATACGATGAATATTATCGAAGCAAATGCTCAGGACATGAAAGATGCAGATACTAATGATCTTTCATCAGCACTCAAAGACAGACTCTATCTGGATGAAAAACGTATCGATGCAATGGCAGTTGCACTCGAAGAGATAGCAGCACTTAAAGAGCCAGTTGGTCGCGTGCTTGATGGTTGGGTAACAGAAGAGGGACTTAAAATCGAGAAAGTTTCCATCCCAATAGGTGTTATCGGAATTATCTACGAATCTCGTCCAAATGTCACAAGTGACACAGCTGCGCTTTGTTTTAAAAGCTCAAATGTTTGTGTACTCAAAGGTGGGAAAGAAGCTGAAAACTCCAATATTGCAATTGCGGATATTTTACGCGGGGTCTTAGTCAAAAATAATCTTCCAGCCTCGATGATCTCTCTTTTACCTGATTCATCACGAGAGGGCGTTGCTAAACTCATTAAGATGGATAAATATGTTGATCTTATCATCCCACGTGGTGGAGAAGGCTTGATCCGTTATGTGAGTGAGAATGCGACAGTGCCAGTTGTCAAACATGATAAAGGGCAGTGTCATACCTATATAGATGTTGATGCAAACATAGAAGATGCGATTAAAATTGCCATCAATGCCAAAGTATCTCGTCCTGGTGTTTGTAATGCGATGGAAACTTTACTTGTCGATATTGTTATTGCAAAAGAAACTTTGCCAAAACTAAAAACTGCATTTGATGATGCAGGAACATCACTTAAAGGTTGTGCATCAACTCAAGAGATTATTACAGTAGCACATGCGAGTGATGAAGATTTTGACACGGAATATTTGGCAAATATCTTAAACATCAAAATCGTCGATGGAGTTGATGGAGCTATTGAGCATATTACCAGATTTGGCTCAGGACATTCAGAGGCAATCATCACTCAAAATGTCACAACGGCTGAGAAGTTTTTAAATGCAATTGATGCAGCAGCTGTGTATCTCAATGCTTCGACACGTTTCACCGACGGAGGATCTTTTGGCTTTGGCGCGGAAGTAGGAATCAGTACCAATAAACTCCACGCTCGTGGACCGATGGGCATAGAAGGTCTAACGACTTACAAATACAAAATATATGGTTCTGGTCAGATACGTTGAGTGAAAAAGTCTTACATGTAAAGGATCTTAGTTTCGGATATAAAAAAAATAAACTCCTCTATAAAGATTTCAATCTCTCCTTACATGTAGGCGAAATTAAATCGATTGTAGGAGAAAGCGGAGTGGGGAAATCTACGCTTTTTGAACTCATACTTGGTAACCTCAAACCATCTTCTGGAACGCTTACATGTAAGGATGTCTCACAAGTTTTTCAAGATCCATACAGCTCATTTCATCCAAGTTATAAGATTATTGATCAGATAAAAGATGTGGCAGATACTACAGAGATAGAAAAATATTTAAAGAGTATGGATTTGAATTATGCTCTTTTAGAGAAATTGCCCCACGAACTCTCTGGCGGACAGCTTCAGCGTGCTTCAATAGTGCGGGCATTGCTTATGAAACCGAAGTTGCTTCTTTTGGATGAACCAACATCCGCACTCGATAATATCATTCAGCTCGAAGTTATGAAGATGCTTTTAGGGCACTTAGATGAGTTTGGAATGCTTCTTATTACACATGATACTGATCTTGCATCGTGGTGCAGTGATGAGGTTATACAAATCGGTTAAGGCAGAGGAGCTATAATCAACTTCGCTAAGTAAAATCCACCGCCTGCCATTAAAACAGTTCCAAAAAGATTGAGTCCCATATTCACAAATCCTAAAAAAAGAGTTCCGCTTTGAAGAAGGAAAAAACTCTCTATCGCAAAAGTAGAGTAGGTTGTAAATCCGCCTAAGATTCCAGTCGTGAGAAAACTTTTTACATGTAAGGAAAAAAAGCTTGTGTACATAAAGTATGCAATGAGAACACCCATGATAAAACTTCCAATAAGATTGACACCAAGCGTTCCAAAAGGGAGTTCATGAGGAACTCTTTGAGAGATGAGACCATTGACATAAGAACGTAGAACAGCGCCTATAAAACCGCCACTACCTATTGCTAGTATTGTTTGCCAGCTCATCATCATACACCTTTTGCATTGTAATTCTTAGATTATTCATCCACTCTTTATCCTCTTTATCGGCAATAAATGAATCTAAAAAGATCGCTTTTATCTTACGAGGTCTATAATAATATTTTTTGATGTTATAACAAGAAGCGGTTGCTATTAAGACAATAGGCTGAACACGTAGTGCATATTTGTCTGCTACAAGTTTTGCTCCTGGTTTAAAGGGAAGCATCTGGCCCGTTGAGCTTCGTGTACCCTCTGGAAAGATGGTTATTACTCTTCCCTCGTCAAGTCTCTCTTTGCTCGCTTTGAGAAGTTTGACTAAAGAACTTTTACTTTCTCTTTCTATAGGAATATCATTTGGCAGACGCAGAGTAAGACCAAAAAATGGGATATCAAAAAGCTCTTTTTTTGCAACCCATGCAAGATCCCGTTTAGATAAGAGTTCCACAACACCAATGTCAAGATCACTTTGATGATTGACTAAAAACATTTGAGTTTGAGGATTTTCAGTTCCTATCTTTTTATATGACCAAAATGTAAGAAGCTGAATAAACTTTGAAGCTATTTTTTGTGCATAAGGTTTGGGTACGATCTTGAAGATGGCTATCATCAAGGTCATACCGGTAAAGATTACAAGTGTCGCATATGCCCAACTAATTCGAGCAAGCATCTTCATTCTTTATCCATCCAATTTTATCACTGCTGAGTTTTACTTTTGTAAAGTTGCCGCTTTCACCCTCGATCTCAAGGTTTTCTTGGCTTGTTGTTTTCTCAAAGATAGTTCCATTTGTTAGAGGGAGTAAGTATACACTTGATCCTTGTTTCACACACATGGAATCTGCAGGCTTCATGAGATAAACTAAATAAGCAATTGGAAGGATTAAAATTACGAGAAATTTGTATTTTTTCTTCCACATGATTAAAGCAAATAATATTAATAAGAAAATAATAGTAATTGCAAGTTTTAAACCCGTAAATTGTTGATCTTTTGGATCTAAATCACTCATCGTAGTTACTTTATCATCATCTACTATGATTGGAATTGATATTTTTTCAAATGTCTGGTTTTTGAGATTATAATATGTGAAATCAAAGCTTTGCACACCTTTTTTGATGATTGCATAGTAAGTGATTTTTGGACTCATAAAACTGTTGTCTATGGACTCAATACCTTGTTTCGTAACATCTTTCATCTTCATTCTACTGAGATCTGATCTTGTAGCTGTTGCTGTAAATAATACGATATTATTGTTTTTATCATAGCTTGTGATTTTATGAGTTAAAAGATTGAACTCTTCTGCAATGACATTTGAAAAGTCACTTCTTGGATTGAGTGTTATAACATTGAGAGTTTGTCCCTTTAATGTAGTCGTCGTAGGATAAGTGCCTTGCGCATCATCTGAAGCTGTTGCTACGATATTTGGAAGTGTTGCACTAGACCCAGTTACTTGAAAGTAGAAAGTATCATAAAAATAATTTCCCTCTTTTGTTTGAGTCGTTTTATCATCTATAAGAACAATATGACTACCATTTTCAAATGTAAATGAGATATCTTGATAATTTGAATCAGTAGAGAGTGATTTTATCGTAACAGCAAAAATTTCACCATTAATGATTTTATTTGGAACACTACTGTAAGAAAGGTACACTATTTGAGGTCCCGCTGGTTGTGTAGCTACTGGTGGCGTATCTGCAACTGTATCAGTTGGAGTAGACTCAACGCTGACATTATTATCTTCAGCAAAAGAGAATTGAAAAACAAGCAAAAATGCAAGAAGTAAACGTATCACGCGCTTAAAAAGCCCTCAAGCATTTTGACTCCATCATCACTTCCAAGTAATATTTCCATAGCACGTTCAGGGTGTGGCATAAGTCCAAATACATTTTTTTCTTTGTTACATATACCGGCAATAGAATCAACAGAACCATTCGGATTTGATATCTTACCTGTCGCATCAGTGTATTTTAAAAGGACTTGGTTATTTGCGTATAACTCTTCTAAGCCCTCAGCATCAATAAAATAGTTTCCATCATGATGCGCGATCGGAACATTAATAACATCATCAACTGAGAGTTTCTCCAAGAAAATATTATCATTTGCAACTACTTTAAGATTGTGATGACGAGAGATGAAATGTAAACTTTCATTTCTTTTGAGTGCGCCTGGAAGAAGTCTTGCTTCTGTTAAAACCTGAAAACCATTACAGATTCCAAGAACTTTTCCACCATTATTTGCATACTCTTTGACTGCTTTCATAATAGGTGAAAATTTTGCAATAGCACCACTTCTTAAGTAATCTCCATAGCTAAAGCCACCAGCAACAACTACAAGGTCTATATCCTCTGGAAGTGATTCCTCTTTGTGCCAGATAACCTGAGTTATAGCACCAAGTTTTTTAAATGCATAAACCGTGTCATATTCACAGTTTGTACCAGGAAACTGTAATACTGCTACTTTCATTTAATAAGCTCGATATCATAATCTTCGATGACAGTATTTGCAAGAAGATCTTCACACATTTGTGTAACATCTGCGCGAACTTTGTCATGATCATCACTGTCTATTTTTAAAATGATCTGTTTACCAACTCTGACATCTTTAATCCCCTCAAAATGAAGTGAATCAAGTGCATGATGTACCGCTTTTCCTTGAGAATCAAGAACGCCGTTTTTAAGTGAAATATTTACTATTGCTGTCATTATTATTTTCCTAATATTCTATTTAAAACTTCTTCATAAGCCATTTTAAGTCCGCCTAAACCTTGACGAAAACGGTCTTTATCCATCTTCTCACCTGTAGTCATATCCCAAAAACGGCAGTTATCAGGAGAAATTTCATCTACGAGGATGATATTTCCACTGCTGTCTTTTCCAAATTCAAGTTTGAAATCTACAAGATTTAAACCTTTGTCTGCAAAATAAGGGCGTAAAATATCGTTGATCTCTCTTGCCATACGGCGGATTTTATCAAGCTCATCTTGGTACTTGACAAGACCTAAGATAAGAGCATGTTGGTCGTTGAGTTTTGGATCACCAAGCTCATCGTTTTTGTAGTCAAACTCAACTAAAGTAAAAGGTAAAACCATGCCATCAGCAAGTCCAAGATTTTTGCTCAAACTACCAGTTGCAATATTGCGAACAATAACTTCGATCAAAATAACATCTACTTTTTTATGAAGCATGTGATTGTCATCAAGCATCTTTACAAAGTGAGTTGGAATCCCTTTAGAATCTAAAAGTTTAAAAAGCTCTGTTGAGATCTTATTATTGAGAGCTCCTTTTCCAGCTTCACTTGCTTTTTTAAGACCGTTAAATGCAGTTAGGTCATCCTTGAATTCAGAAATTACTAACTCTTTGTCGTCTGTTAAGTAAAGTTTTTTAGCTTTTCCTTCGTAAAGAAGTTCGCGTTTTTCCATTGTGTTTATCCTTTTGTTATGATGAGTGCTTTGATGATGCCAAAAGCCTCTTTGAGTTGTAAATCTTTGAACATTTGTTCTTTTGTAATGACTTTATCGTCTTTATCTTTCTCTTTTGTTTTGTCTGCTTTTCCGGCATCTTTTTGAAGCTCTTTTTCAAGATGTTGTTTCAAATCAGCTTCTTTGATCATAAAGTCATTATTGTCATCTGTTTTGATTACGCCTTCGTTGACTTCAATATCAGGGGTAACACCTACAGCTTGAATAGTGCGTCCGCTTGGAAGGTAATATCTAGCGATTGTAAGCTTGATCGCTTCATCTTCAGAGATAGGAAGGACAACTTGAACACTTCCTTTTCCAAAACTTTTTGTACCCACTAAAACTGCACGTTTATGGTCTTGAAGTGCACCAGAGACGATTTCAGAAGCACTTGCACTTCCGCCGTTGATAAGAACAACCATAGGCATTTTTGTCATAGTTGCAGCTGTAGTAGCATCGTACTCTTTGTCTTCAGTTTTTGTGCGTCCTTTTTGTGAGACGATAATTCCTTTATCCACAAAAAGATCTACAAGTCCAACAGCCTGATCTAAAAGTCCGCCAGGGTTGTTGCGAAGATCTAGGATGATCCCTTTATCTTTATTTTTATATTGGTTTATAGCTTTTTTAACCCCTTCAACTACCTTCTTGTCAAAACTTGTAATTCTTATATAAAGGATAGAATCATCGATCTGTTTTGTGTAAACAGATTGGATATCAATCTTACCTCTTATGATATGAAAATGAAGGGGTTTTGTTTCACTTTTTCTTACAACAGTGATATCAATAGGTGTTCCAATCTCTCCACGCATAACGGAAACAGCGTCATCGATTGTCATGCTAAGCGTCGATTTATCGTTGATTTTTAAGATAATATCTTCAGCTTTCAATCCAGCTTTATCCGCAGGAGTTCCCTCTAGCGGTGCGATAACAGTGAGCGCTCCATCTTTCATACCAACGGTAATCCCAAGTCCGCCGAACTCTCCGTCTGTTTGGACTTTTAAGCTCTCAAAACTTTTTTTATTCATAAATGCAGAGTGTGCATCAAGGTTGGTCATCATCCCCTGAAGAGACTTATCTATAAGCTCTTGAAGTGTGACATCATCGACATTGTATTGCTCGACAATACTTAAAACCTTTGTGAATTTTGCTAATGCTTCAAGCCTTGAAGCTTCAGTAACAGGTTTTTGGATAACTTTAGGCGGTGTTGCTGCAAAAAGAGATGGTGAAAAAAAGAGACTGATTGCCGTCGCGGTTGTAATAAAACCAAGGGTAATGAATTTTTTATTAAGCATAATCTACCTAGTGAATGTTAAATTTTAAAGTTGGATATTATACTTAAAACTCATTTACATAACAATAAATTTATAGAAGCATTTTTGAATAAAAAATATAGTTGTTGAGATAGACTAAGATAACTTGACAATGATAGACTCAATTTGATATAATTTTTCATCTTTAAAACAAAGGCAGAATCAATGAATAATATTTTTGAAAAACTTACACACAATATGAGTGAAGCGATAGAGTCTTCACTCTCTTTAGCTTTACACAATAAAAACATGGAAGTCGATCCAACTCACTTCTTATGGGCGCAACTAACAAATACAAATTCAGTTTTGAATCAGGCATTTAACAAAATGAACATTGATAAAACTGCCATAGAACTTGATATAAAAAGTATGGCAAACAGGTTTCCTACCTCTTCATCGGTGAGCAAAGAAAATATCAAACTCTCTAAAAAGTTTGTAGATTCTTTGCAACGCGGTGCTGGGGAAATGACAAAAAATGGAGATACATTTTTAGCCGTTGACAGCTACATCATTGCAAATTTAAAAGAATCTCCATTTAACGAGATCATCGGAAAATATGTCAATATAGTTGATTTGACAAAAACACTTGAGTCGTTTCGCGGTGGTCAAAAAATAGACTCTCAAACGGGAGATGAAAATCTTGAAGCACTTTCAAAATATGGTATTGATCTTACAAAACAGGCGGCTGAAGGAAAACTTTCTCCTGTAATCGGACGAGACGAAGAGATCAACCGTACTATGCAAATTTTGATCCGTAAAACGAAAAATAATCCTATCCTTTTGGGTGAACCGGGAGTTGGTAAAACTGCTCTTGTCGAAGGCTTGGCGCAACGAATATATAACAAAGAAGTGCCTTTGTCTTTACAAAATAAACGTGTCATCGCCCTTGATATGAGTGCACTAATTGCTGGTGCAAAATATCGTGGAGAGTTTGAAGATAGATTGAAATCTGTCATTGATGAAGTGAAGAAAAATACGAATATCATCCTTTTTATAGATGAGATTCATACGATTATTGGTGCGGGGGCAAGTGAGGGAAGTATGGATGCGGCAAACATCTTAAAACCTGCTCTTGCACGTGGAGAACTTCGCACTATTGGTGCTACGACACTCAAAGAGTATAGAAAGTATTTTGAAAAAGATGCGGCACTTCAAAGACGTTTTCAACCCGTTCGTGTGGATGAACCAAGTGTCAATCAGGCTTTACAGATACTTCGAGGAATCAAAGAAAATCTTGAGACATTCCATAATATAACGATTACAGATTCAGCACTCGTGGCAGCTGCAAAGCTAAGTGAACGCTACATTACAGATAGATTTTTGCCAGATAAAGCGATTGACCTCATTGATGAAGCGGCGGCTGAACTTAAAATGCAAATAGAGAGTGAACCAAATGCGCTGGCTTTTATAAAAAGAAAGATTCAAGAGTTAAATGTAGAAAGAGAAGCTCTTAAAATGGAGGAATCTATAAGTAATACAAAAAGAATTGAAGAGATTGCTAAAGAGCTTGCGGACGCTGAAGAGGAAAAACGTGCTCTAGAATCGCAGTTTAATCACGAAAAAGCAATCTTTGAAAAGATCGCGAGCATCAAATCTGATGTCGAAGCTAAAAAGCGTGAAGCAGAACATGCTAAAAACACTGGTGATTATAATAAAGCCGCAGAGATCGAATATGGCATAGTTCCAAAACTCTTAGAAGAGGAAGCTTCGCTTCAAGAGAAGTGGAAAGAGATGCAAAAGGAAGGTACACTACTTAAAAATAGTGTGGACGAGGATGCAATCGCTTCTATCGTCAGTAGATGGACGGGAATTCCTGTGAGTAAGATGCTTCAAAGTGAGAAAGAAAAGATCTTACATGTAGAGGATGAGCTCAATATCTCTGTAATTGGTCAAGAACGTGCAACGCATGCTGTGGCTCGTGCTATAAAAAGAAACAAAGCTGGATTGAGTGATAAAAACAGACCAATAGGAAGTTTTCTTTTCCTTGGGCCAACGGGTGTAGGAAAAACGCAAACAGCGAAAACATTGGCAAAGTTTCTCTTTGATACAGAAGAGGCAATGGTAAGAATCGATATGAGTGAGTATATGGAGAAACACGCCGTTTCCCGTCTTGTCGGTGCACCTCCAGGATATGTCGGATATGATGAGGGTGGACAGCTCACTGAAGCAGTACGCCGTAAACCTTACAGTGTAATACTTTTAGATGAAGTGGAAAAAGCGCATCCAGATGTGTTTAATATCTTGCTTCAGGTACTTGATGATGGACGTTTAACAGATAATAAAGGTGTGACGGTTGATTTTACTAACACTATTATTATTATGACGAGCAATATCGCAAGTGATAAGATTATGACAATGGGCAGTGACTATGACAAGATGCGTGATGCGGTCATGGGAGAACTCAAACTCGCTTTTAAACCTGAGTTTTTAAATAGACTTGATGATATCATCATATTTAATCCGCTTGGAAGTAGTCAGATCAAAGGAATTGTAGATCTTTTCTTTAGTGAGATCGTAAAAAAAGTACAAGAGAGGGATATCACTATTACTCTGAGTGAAGCCGCGAAAGAGCTTATTGCTGAAGCTGGATTTGATCCAGTGTACGGAGCAAGACCGCTTAAACGTGCTCTTTATGAGATCGTCGAAGATAGACTCGCCGATCTTATCCTTGGTGGAGAAGTTGTTGAGGGTTCAAGCATAGCTTTTGATGCGCAGGGTGATGAGATAAAAGTCACCGTTTCGTAAATAAAAAAATGGTTATAATTTTTTTATGAAAATAATAACTTTAATACTTATAGCTTATATCTATTTGATGGCATGTACAGGTGATTGTCTTACATGTCATCCAAAACTTGTTCCAACGATCAATACCGACTTACGACACAAACCAATGCTTACATGTATAAAATGTCATTCTGCAAATCCTGCAAAGATGGCGGATTGCGGAAGTGATTGTTTTGCCTGTCACAGTATTGAAAAAATCGAGAAACCAAATATAGCTGAACATAAAGTGATACGTGGATGTCGTGATTGCCATATGAAACTCAATGAACAGCTTCTTTCTGCACCGCCACAGCAGTCCCACGAACAACCACTAAGAGAGTTTTTAAAGCTTTAAGCGTAGATCTCTTTTTGACTTTGCAGATGAAGAGATTGTTTTGGGAATATTAATAGAAGGCTTACTTAACCCTTATTTAAGTAAGATTTTTGTAAAATTCCAGACTTAAAATTTCAAAAGAGGATTTGGCATGAAAAGAACATACCAACCCCATAAGACGCCACGTAAGCGTACTCATGGTTTTAGAGCTCGTATGGCTACAAAAAACGGCCGTAAAATAATTAACGCACGTCGCGCTAAAGGTCGTAAATCATTGACAGTTTAAGTCAATTTTCATTATTGAAACAACATAAAGAGTTTCAATACGTATATAACAAAGGTAAAAATGCACACTCAAACAGTGTGGTACTTTTTTACCTTCCTGCTAATGGAGTCAAGAGAGTAGGATTCACAGCTACCAAGAAGATTGGTAACGCGGTGATTCGGAATCGGTCTAAACGAAGATTTAGAGCTCTTTTTAGTGAATTTTCATCTCTTTTAAATGATGGCACTTATATTTTTGTCGCCAAAGTCGCACTCAAAGAAACCTCCTATCTTTCACTTCAAAACGATTTCAAAAAAGTTCTTACAAAAGCTGGTGTATTACACAATGATTAAAAAACTTTTTCTCTCTTTTTTAGGTTTATATCAAAGATTTTTCACACTTCTTGGTTATGGAAGTTGCAGATATTACCCAACTTGCAGTGAATATGCAAAATGGGAGTTTGAAAATAACAACATTTCAAGTGCTTTTTACCACACTTTGACTAGAATACTCCGTTGCAATCAACTTTTTGATGGTGGTATAGAGTATCCTCTCTTGGATAAACTAAGATGTAAGCCCCACAAATTAGAACTTGGTGCTATAAAGTATTGGATGGTTCCAAATAAAAAAAACCGCTTTTATATAATTAAAAATTTTGCTTTTAAAGGGTAAATGTGTTTGAGAAATTAACTTCAAATCAGAGATTGTTGGTAGCTGTCGGGCTATCGTTTGTATTTTTTATAGGTTATACAACAATATTTCCACCAAAACCAACCTTGGCGGAAAATAATGTAACAAAAGAGGCAAATGCCACCCCCGCAGTTGCACAAGAAAAGTCACCAGTTGTGTCAGACTCGTCTGTTAAGCTTGATAATAGTTTGAGTACAGGAAATAAAGTAGGCTTGGTAACTGTAAAGTCAGATGATTTTACTATGACTATAGATACTTTAGGACGTATTTCTTCACATATTATGTTACAAAAAAAATACGATAAAGCAGAAGGGCAACACGCTGAACTTATAGATTCAGAGAGTGTAAAACCCCTTTTAGTAAGATTCGCAGATAACAGTTTAAATGAAGAAGCTGTTAAGGTTCCTTATATTGCTGATGTTGCAACCTTAACACTTGGTGACAAACCTCAAAGTGTTGTTTTAACACAAAGACTTTCTAAACTTACAGTTACAAAAACTTTTACATTTTATAAAGATGGTCATTATGATGCAAAAGTTGCATTGTCAAATGATGCACGTTATTATTTAGATCTTGGACAACGTCCAAAAATTGAAAAGAAAATGATGACGGTTGCCGGGGCTATGGTTTACTATGGTGATGGAAAAACTACGATTTTTAAAGATGGTGATGTAGAAGGGCGTTCAACTTTTACTGATGTTCACCTTATCTCTGCATTTGATCAATATTTTGCAAATATTCTTTATGGATTTGATAAAAAGCTCAATGTTTTAGTTGATCGTGATAAAAATGGAGATCCTCGTACCTATATTGATGCACCTCGTGAAATTACACTTCATGGTTATATTGGAGCAAAAACATATACGACTCTTAAATCAATTGATCCGGTTTTAGTCAATGCTATAGAATATGGCTGGTTTACTTTTGCTTCACGTCCACTTTTTGCTGTTTTAGCATGGTTAGATTCTATTTTTGGCAACTGGGGATGGGCTATTATTGGTCTTACTGCTTTGGTTCGTATGGTTTTATATCCTTTGACATACAAAGGTATGGTATCTATGCAAAAAATGAAGCAGATATCACCTAAGATTAAAGAGCTGCAAGCAAAATATAAAGGCGATCCGCAACGCACAAATGCGGCTGTTATGGAGATGTACAAAAAACATGGAGCAAATCCTCTTGGTGGTTGTTTGCCGATGGTTTTACAAATTCCAGTATTCTTTGCGATGTACCGCGTATTTTTAAATGCTCCTGAACTTCAAGGTGCACCTTGGATATTATGGGTTCAAGATCTTTCTCGTATGGATCATCTGTTCATTTTACCAATACTTATGGGTGCAACGATGTACTATCAACAAAAAATTACACCTAGTAATTTTACAGATCCATTACAAGAAAAAGTGTTTAAATTTTTACCGGTAATCTTTACATTCTTCTTTGTAACATTTCCTTCAGGTCTTGTTCTGTACTGGTTTATTAACAACTTATTTTCTATCGGTCAGCAGTTTATAGTAAATAAACAGTTTGAAAAAGCTCCTGTAATTAGTGATGAAAAGCAATTGGAGAAGACAGATGATAAAAATTGAATCAGCTAATCTGCAAGATGCTTATGAAAAAGCAGCCCTGCATTACAGCTGCTCTGTCACAGAACTTCAAGTAGAAGTTCTGCAACATCCAAATTCTGGTTTTTTAGGTTTTTTTAAAAAATCTGCCATTATCGTTGCTTCATGCAAAAAAGATTTTCAAAAACAAGAAGTAAAAGTTGAAGCAAAAGTTGAAGTGGAACCTATAGTAAAACCTGAAATAAAGCAAGAACCTCTCAAAGAAAAATTTCATAAACCTTTATATGTAGAAGAGAAAAAGAGTGAAAAGATTGAACCTTCTGTTAAACAAAATCGAGCCCCAGAACAAAAAATCCTTAATGACACTATTTTGCCAACATCATTTGTAAGTGATCAAGATGATGAATATTTAGAAGAGGAACTCACAAGCGAACAATATAAAGAGAGTTATAAAAATGAGTTTGATAAAAACTATTTTTATGATGAAAAAGAGGACGCAGATGAGTATTCTTCAGAGGAGATCGTTCTTACTGTAAAAGCTGAAATTAATAAACTTTTTCAACTTATTTGCTTTGATATTGATGCCATCGATGTGAAGCTTTATGATGAGTCTACACTTTTAGTAGAAATATCTGGCGAAGATTCGGCTCTTTTAATTGGCAAAGAGGGATACAGATATAAAGCTCTTTCTTATATGATTTTTAACTGGATCAATTCAAAATACCAGTTACAGCTTCGTCTTGAGATCGCAGAGTTTTTGAAAAATCAAGAAGAATCTGTTTCTCGTTACCTTATCGGTGTATGTGAAACTATCGAGAGAGAAGGGCGCGCACAAACAAAGATTCTTGATGGCGTTCTTGTGCAGATAGCTTTGAAACAACTTCGTGAAACTTACCCAGATAAATATGTTGCTATTCGCTCAACGAGAGACGGCCTTAAATTTATCATTATCAACGATTACAACGGATATTAATATGCAAGATACCATCAGTGCTGTTGCAACAGCACATGGGATAGGTTCTATCAGTATTGTAAGAATCAGCGGTGATAAAGCCTTTGATATTGCAAAACAACTTTCTCATAAGTCTGATTTTAAAGTCAGATATGCAACTCTCACTCCTATTTACAATCAAAAGAATGAACTCCTTGATGAAGCAATCATTATTTATTTTCAAGGACCTCAAAGTTTTACAGCAGAAGATGTTGTCGAGATACAGTGTCATGGGGGATTTATCGTTGCTGAGCTTATCTTAAAAGCTACGCTGGAAGCAGGTGCAAGACTAGCAAATCCTGGAGAATTTAGCAAACGTGCATTTTTTAATGGGCGTATAGATTTGAGTGAAGCAGAAGCGATCTCTAAGCTCATCGAAGCAAAAAGTGAAGATGCGGCAAAGATACTTGCAACACAGATGATGGGTTCTTTAAAACATTATGTCGAAGAGGTTCGAGATGAGATGCTTCACATCTTAGCGTACTCAGAAGTGAGTATCGATTATGCCGAAGAGGATCTACCTCAGGATTTAGTTAATCAAATTATTTCAAAGCTCGATGTTTTACATGTAAGACTTTCTCGAACATTAAAAGCTAGTGAATCAAGACAAGGTTTGATGCAAGGATTTAAAGTTTCCATAATCGGAAAGCCTAATGTCGGCAAAAGTTCACTTTTAAATATGTTGCTACACTATAACCGCGCGATTGTGAGTGATATCGCAGGAACGACGCGTGATACGATAGAAGAGCAGATTAAGATTGGTACGCATTTGATCCGTATTATTGACACCGCAGGGATACGTGATGCGAGTGATGAGATCGAGCGCATCGGCATAGAACGCTCCATTGAAGCGATTGAAAAAAGTGATATCGTCGTTGCACTTTTTGATAATTCAAGAGAATCTGATACTGAAGATGATGTGATTTTAGAATGGCTTGAAAAGTATCAAGATACAAAAGAGTTGATTGTTATTTTGAACAAAGCTGATTTGTCTTCTAAGTTTGATGTGTCAAAACTAAAAAATTATGATTATCTAGAGCAAAATTCTAAAGAGAGTGCCCAAATACTGGTAGAAAAATTGGAAAAAATCATCGATACAAATAACTCTTCTGACGAGATGATGTTGATTTCCCTTCGTCAAAGTGAAGCTGTTAAAAAAGCTCTGAGCGCTATCACAGAGTCAAAAGAACCACTTGTTGATGGAGAGTTGGAGATATTTTCTTTTCATGTCATAGAAGCCATTAATGCGATGAGCTCCATTACTAGACCTTTTGAGAACGATGAGATGCTTGACAAGATGTTTGGCAGTTTCTGTCTGGGCAAATAATTTGAAATTTATATGTATTGATCTTGGTTTAAAACGTATTGGGCTTGCATACTCACCTGATGGAAAGATGGTTTCTCCTTTTGAAGCAGTAGAAAGAAAAAATCGCGATCAGGCTTCAAAAGCTGTAAAAGCAGTTATTGATGAATGGGGAGCTGATGCAGTCGTTGTCGGTATTCCTATGGGTGGAAGCTCTGAAGATGAGATGCGTCGCCGCGTGACACATTTTATGAATCTTGTTGATTTTAAAGGTGAAGTTTTTTATCAAGATGAGAGTAACTCTTCTCTTGAAGCCGAAGCTCTCATGAAGGGACAGATAAGATATAAAAGAGATGGAAGAATAGACTCCATCTCGGCTATGATTATTTTAGAAAGATTTTTAAGTAAAAAACCTACAGCACTTTAAAATACACCGCTGCATCTTTTTCATCGCTGTTAAGTGAATCTGGTGCATAATCTTCATCATTTTCTATGAGATCTTTGATTTGCCCTTGAGCATATTTATATGCTATTTCATACGCTCCTTTATCATCAGAGATAAATCCCAAACCACTAAATTGGTAAGGTTCGGCGCGCTCAATACATAATAATGTTCCATCGCAATCTGCTTCTATGAGATCAACAAGCGTTCTGTATTGGATATTGAACTCTGTTGCATGCCAGCCTAGATCTTCTAGTTCTTTGCTAGAAAACTCTGAAATCCCATCTCCCGTTGTATCATCATAAGAAGCGCGAAGAACATTGAGTTTTATGATACTTTGCCATGCTGGAGCGGCTTTTATCAATATACGATCATCATCTACGACCACTTTAAGATCCTTGCCTAAAACAGTTTCAAGGTTGAGAGGTTTTGGTATGGAAATACCCATATTTGGAGCTTTTGTATGCACACCTTCATAAATAAGCATCTCATTGTTTGCAAAAGGGGGAAACACTATTTGTCCGTGAATATTGATTCCAAATGTTTTTGCCAAGTTGATTGCACTTAGAAGATCGCTTTTATTTACCACGATGATTTCGTTAAAAAGATTGAATTTTTTCATAAAACTAACTCCTAAATTTTTCGCTATTATAAAAGTTTTTGCTTTATTTGAGTATAATTGCTGAAATTTTTTTTAGGCTTAAGCTTAATATTATGCAAGGAATTAGTATGGGATTAAATGTTTATTATGACAAAGATTGTGATATCAGCATCATCAAAAGTAAAAAAGTAGCAATGATCGGTTTTGGTTCTCAAGGCCACGCACACGCAGAAAATCTACGTGATAGCGGTGTTGAAGTAATCGTTGGTTTGAGAAAAGATGGAGCAAGCTGGGCAAAAGCTGAAGCAAAAGGTTTCCAAGTAATGACTGTTGGAGATGCTTCAGCTGCTGCTGATGTTATCATGATCCTTCTTCCAGATGAAGATCAGTCTTATATCTACAAACATGAGATCGAGCCAAACCTAAAACAAGGCGCAACTATTGCATTTGGACACGGCTTTAACATCCATTACGGACGTATCCACCCAAGAGCTGACATCAATGTTACTATGATCGCTCCTAAAGCTCCAGGTCACACTGTTCGTTCAGAATTTGTTCGTGGTGGAGGGATTCCTGACCTTATCGCTGTTGGACAAAATCCAAGTGGTAGTACAAAAGAGTTAGCACTTTCTTATGCATCAGCTATCGGTGGCGGAAGAACTGCGATAATTGAGACAAACTTCAAAGATGAGACTGAAACTGACCTTTTTGGAGAGCAAGCAGTTCTTTGTGGTGGAGCAACAGCACTAGTACAAGCTGGTTTTGAAACATTGACTGAAGCTGGTTACGCTCCTGAACTTGCGTACTTTGAGTGTTTACATGAGCTAAAACTTATCGTTGACTTGATGTTCCAAGGTGGAATTGCTGATATGAGATATTCGATCAGCAACACTGCTGAGTATGGTGATTATGTTTCTGGTAAACGTGTTATCAATGCTGAGTCTAAAGCGGCTATGAAAGAGATCTTAAAAGAGATCCAGGATGGTAGATTTGCAAAAGACTTCATCCTTGAAGGTCAATCAGGATATCCTCGTATGAACGCTGAGCGTACAAATGCTAGAGCTTCACTGATTGAGCAAACTGGTGTTAAACTCCGTACTATGATGCCGTGGATTGCAGCAAATAAAATCGTTGACACTACTAAAAACTAAAATAGCGGCGCACTTGCTGCGTTGCTACATTCGTCGCACCCCAGAGAGTATTTCTTCACTTCGTTCAGGGCATGTATGTTAGTACACTTCCTCTTTATGCGCCTTGCAATTACACCACTCTTTTAGCTTTTATATATTTTATATTTACATGTAAGGAGATTCCTTGGATACGCTTTTTATTTTGAAAAAAACTGTCTCATTTTTTGTTGAACCTTTTGGATTTGTTTTGTTTCTTTTTCTTCTTGGTCTTTATTATTTATATAGAAGTCGTTTTACAAAAGCGAAAATTCTTCTTTCTTTCTCTTTTGTATTATTATTTTTATTTTCCTATCCTCCATTTTCAAACCTCTTGGTAGAAAATCTTGAAGATGTCTATGGGAAGTTTGAAGCAACTGATGCAAATATCTCTTATATCCATGTTCTTGGTAATGGCAATAATGATGACACAACTCAACCCCTTTCTAGTATGATCGGAGATACTAGTCTAAAACGAGTTGTAGAGGGCGTGTTACTTCAAAAAGAATATCCCGCAGCAAAACTTATTTTTACTGGTTACAAAGGGGATATGACTTTAGCCAATTCTGATGTAAACGCTAAAATGGCACTCTCTCTTGGTGTGCTTGCAGAAGATATCATCATGAATTCTAAAGTGCAAGATACACAAGAAGAAGCACTTTTTGCAAAGAGTGTTGTGGGCGAGAAGCCATTTATATTGGTGACATCCGCTACGCATATGCTAAGAGCCGTAAAACTTTTCAGAGATAACGGACTAAACCCAATTCCGGCACCTACGGATTTTAAAAAGCAAAATATCAGAACAGTTTGGATGAAACCAGATATTGAATCATTTGAAAACTCTCAAGTAGCGATGCACGAGTATATCGGTCTTATGTGGACGATATTAGTACATTAACAGACGTGCTAGTTATTCTTTATCTATAACTGCACCATACATTTTGAGCAGATTGATAATCTCTTGATTCTTTTTTTGTAATGCTATGTGTATAGCTGTTTGACCTGTATTTGTCACTATATGGATATCACTATTTGCATCTAGAAGCTCTTTTACAATCTCTTTATGAGAATAGTAGATAGCAAAAATGAGTGCATTCCATCCAAAATTATCTACTTGATCAACATTTGCATAGTTTTCTATCATTCTTTGTACATAGTATTTATTTGAGACTGAAGCAGCGAGCATCAAGGCTGTTCTGCCATTGAGATCAGCTTTGTTAGGATTGGCTCCAAGTTGGATTAATATCTCAAAATGATCTTTGATAAGAGGCAACTCTTTTTGCGTCACACAGTGCATCAATGGCGTCCATTTAAGCTTATTGATGAGGATATCTACCGTTGCACCTTTTGTGATCAGCTTTGTCTGAATTTCTCTAAATCTATCTGCAGCATCTTTAAAAGTATGGATAGCAAAATGGCAAAGCGTTAAAGAGGTATTGATATTTTCTGTGACATTTATATTTGCACCAAATTCGATAAGAAAATTTGCTATCTCATATAATCCAAGTTTAATACTTGCGAGTAGGGGAGACTCAGAATATCTATTTTTCACTTCGATACTTGCACCTTTATGACATAAAAATTCTATTACAGGGAAGGGTGCAGAGTGAAGTATGGCATGTAGAAGTGGAGTATTTCCTTTGGTGTCTTTTTCATCTATATTGATACCCTTGTTAAAAAGATAGCTAATGAGTTTAATATTTCCACCGAGCACTGCAGTATACATGTAAGATTGAGAAAGTGCATTTTTTTGAAATAATTGTGTTTTGTTTTTGACATTTCTTGATACTTCATACAGTTTCGCCTGCTGTATAGACTCCAAAACAGTATGGTATTGTAAAGGAATCTGTGTTGTTTCTTTTAGTAACTGTATACTTTTTTTATCTTCATAATCGTGTGCATACTCCAAAGGTGAAAGGTTTTTATCATCTTTAAGGAAGGGATTTGCTCCATATTTTAAGAGTAAATATATAAGTTCATAGAGACAAAGATTCACGGCAAAGTGTAAAGCTGTTCTTCTGTTTTTATCGGAGATGTTGATATCTGCTCCATTCTCCAAAAGTATATTGATACAATCAACACGGTTATGAATAGTTGCATAGATGATGGCTGGAATATGGTGAGAGCTCACAAGATCAACGTCATAACCGTTGTAGATTTTTTCTTGGATTCTTAGAGTATTATTTTGCTCAATTGCTTTATATATTTTTTTCTCAGGATGCTCCACAATATTTGTTTCATAGGATTGATGAAGTGATGTTTTGAGTATAAGAGCGCTTTGAAGTCTTTGCATAAATGGCATAAAAAATCCTTAGATAGTACGTGTGAGTATAATATCGGAATTTTTTTAAACAAAATAAAAAAAGGGAAATTAAAGAGAGTTTTAAAGTTCTTGAGTGCAAGAGCACTCAAAGATTTCTACTTAACGTAGGTTTTCGAAAGGTGCAGTTACAACTGCTTTACGAGTTACGGTATATGGAACTAATGCCGCAGCACGAGCACGCTTGATAACTGTAGAGATCATATCTTGGTGACGTTTACAGTTACCTGTTAAACGACGTGGCATAATTTTGTAACGCTCTGAAAGAGAGAAACGTAGAGATGCAACATCTTTATAATCCATGAAGTCTGTTTTTGCTTCACAATATTTACAAAATCTTTTTTTGTATTTTCTTTTTTCTGCCATAGTGTTTTCCTTCTGTTATTTTCTAAAATGGAATTTCATCTTCATCGATATCGATGACCGGAATATTTTGCTCAGGCATCATTTTTCTTGGCTGCTGTGCAGGCTGCTGGCGAGCTGGCTCAGCATATTTTTGCTGAGGTGCACTGTTACCGCCGTATGCTTGAGCCGGCTGAGAATAACTTTGAGGTTGTGTGTAATCTTGGTCGATATCTCCACCAACATAACCACCAGCTCCGCTGTTATCTCCCTTAGAATCAAGCATCTGCATAGTTTCAACAGTTACTGAGTGCTTTGAGCGTTTTTGTCCGTTTTGATCTACCCATTGCTCTAAAGTCAGTCTTCCCTCAACTAAGATTTTACTTCCTTTGCGAAGGTACTGGTTTGCAACTTCGGCACTACGGCCAAAGAAAGTGATATCAACAAAACATACTTCCTCTTTTTTCTCTCCGTTAGTTGAGAATTTACGAGATGTAGCTATAGCAGCTTTTGCTATACCCATTCCTGTTTGTGAGTATCTAAGTTCGATGTCACGAGTTAAGTTTCCTACCAGTATGACTTTATTAAACATGGATATATCCTCTTAAATTACGCTTCTGTTGTTTCTGGAGCAGCTACTGCTTCTTCTTCTTTAACAGGAGCAGCTTTTCTTGGGTTGTTAACTTTATCAACAAGTTGATTCCAAGCTGTTACTTCACGTTTTGTATCATATTTGATAGTAACGAAACGTAAAAGTTCTTCGTTAATTCTAAAACGTCTTTCGATTTCGCTGATTGTAGCTGGTTCGATTGTGTAGTAGATTACATAAAAGAATCCACGCTCATTTTTAGCGATTGGGTATGCAAGTTTGCGGATTCCCATTGCGTCACGTGCAGAAATTTCTCCGCCGTTTGATGTGATCACTTCTTCAACAGCTGCAATAGTGTTTTTGATCTCTTCTTCAGTTAGTGTCGGTTTTACGATTACTAGGTTTTCGTAATGTCTCATAGAGTATAGTCTCCCCTTGGAATATAGGCCTAAAGTTAGGCTTTTGTTTCCCTTTCGGATATCAATACATCACATCATTGTGTGATACAAAGAGAAAGGAACGCGTAATTATACAGAAAGTTCACTTAATCCTTCTTTTACCCAAAATCTTCTAAAAATAAGTTGCAAAATGAAAGAATAAGTCGTTTATAATCTCAATTTCGCTCTAATACGCCTTATGAAAAAGAAAAGAACAATTAAAAGTAAAGACTCTACTAATAAGAGATTGAAAATTTTTACGTGGAGTGCTATCGCTATCTTGGCACTTATGGGCTTTATAGGGCTTGGTTATTATGTCGGCTATGTAGATGGTTCAAAATATACTGATACAGGAAGTGCAACACATAAAGAGTCAAATCTCACTGAATCATCTTCGAATGCAACATCTGCACAAGCCTTACCTAAAAAAGGGGATGAGCCAAAAGTTTTAACTTCAAAAGAGGCTCAAAAAACTCCAGAATTAGCAAAAAATCCTCAAAATATCTCTTCTAGACAAGAGGAAGATATAAAAAATAGGCTTAAAACGGTTTTAAATGAAGAGAAAAACCGATACGCGATCAAAGGTGCCTCACATGAATATGAAGGAAACCCAGAAAAGATAAATAAACCAATAAAAGTAGAGAAAAAAGTTCCACAAAAACCAGAGCATCTTCCAAAGAAAGTTGAAAAAAATTCAAAGAAAATTCAGCATATAGCAGTCAAAGAAAGTAGTGATAAAGAAACATTCAGTGGTAAACCTAAACTTGCCATTATCATAGATGATGTCTCATTTTCACAAGAGGTCAAAGCGATTAAAAAACTCGATTTAACAGTAACAATGTCTTTTTTACCACCAAATGCGATACATCCCGATTCTGCAGTGTTAGCATCAAAAGAATCATTTTATATGGTACATTTACCTATGGAAGCTGTAAGTTTCAATGCTTCCGAACCCATTACTTTAAAAGTAGGGGACTCTCAGGCGGTTATTTCCCAGCGTATAGATGATGTTGTGAAGTTATTTCCAAGAGTAAAATATCTTAATAATCATACGGGAAGTAAGTTTACTGCTGACGAAGTTGCTATGAATAGACTTATTTTTGCACTCAATGCTCATCATATAGCGTTTATTGACAGTCGCACGATTGCTCAGACGAAAGCTCCAAAAGTTATGAAAGCCAATGGAGAAAGATATATAGGTAGAGATGTATTTTTAGACCACACGATGAATGTGGAGTATGTAAAAAAACAGATACAAGAGGCAGTGAAGGTTGCTAAATCAAAAGGATATGCCGTGGCTATAGGCCATCCACATCCAAACACACTCGAAGCACTTCGTGAGTCAAAAGAGTTACTTTCTCAAGTTGAGTTAGTGCAGATAAATAAGATTTAAAAGAGCAACAGATGAGAGGCACCATTGAACAAAAAATAGAGGCACTCATCAGTATGAAGAAATATCCGCATACCCTTCAATATAGCGGAAATCTTGCACTTTTAGAGAAAAAGAAAATCTCTATAGTGGGAAGTCGAAAACCCTCGCAATATACAAAAATGATGACACATAACTTGAGTCTTGCTCTTTTAAAAGCTGGTATTTGTATCGTAAGTGGTGGTGCCATGGGTGTTGATGCTATCGCACACAATGGGGCAAAAAGTTCAAATACCATTGCAGTTTTACCTAATGGTTTAAATCACAAATATCCCGCAATAAATAAAAATCTACTCTCCTCAATAGAAGAAGAGGGGCTCATCTTGAGTCAGTTTGATGATGATTTTAAAGCTACTTCTTGGAGTTTTGTTGTGAGAAATGAACTCGTTGTTGCTCTTGGAAATGTTTTGATTGTGAGTGAAGCTGAACTTGGAAGTGGAAGTATGAGAAGCATAGAGTTCGCCCTTGAAATGGGCAAAAAAATCTATGTACTTCCTCATCGCATTGGTGAAAGTTCTGCGACAAACCGCTTGCTTCAAGATGGGAAAGCGGAAGCAATTTATGATATTGCAAACTTTGTAACGGAGATAAGTGGCGTTACATATAAGGATAAAATTGAAGATGAATTTATAGAGTTTTGTAAAACTTCTCCAACGTATGATGAAGCGATAGCGAAGTATGGCGAAAAACTCTTTGAATCCGAACTCGATGGAGTTATAGAGATAAGACAAGGAAGAGTTTTTGTAGCAGGATAATTTAAACTATCTTATATAATCAACATTGCATCGCCGTAAGAATAAAAACGGTATTTATTTTGTATTGCTTCTTCATAAAGAGCAAGTGCTTTTTCTACTCCCACAAATGAGGCAACTAGCATCAAAAGTGTTGATTTTGGCAAGTGAAAGTTTGTAAGTAGATGGTTGACGCGTTGTGGTTTGTTATTTGGATGTATAAAAAGATTTGCTTCGCCATGATTTTTCTTGCCATACTGGACATAATACTCTATCGTTCTAGTCGAAGTTGTCCCCACGCAAAGTATCGGAGTATCTGAGGCTATCAAATCTTCTGCTTCTTTGGAAACATCATAATATTCACTATGCATGGGATGGTTTAAAATCTCTCTTTCCTCGACAGGCTTGAACGTTCCAGCACCTACATGTAAGGTCACATAAGCGTGTTTAAAATTTTTGCACACTCTTTTATGCTGCTCTTTTGTAAAATGAAGCGATGCCGTAGGTGCGGCAACTGCACCTTCATACGCGGCAAAAACAGTTTGATAATCTGACTCATCTTCTTTGGCATCTTCACGCTGCAAGTAGGGTGGCAGTGGAATATGACCTATCTTTTCAATAATAGGAAGCAACTCTTCAAATCTTAAAAGATGTTCATTTTGAAAAAACTCTACATCTCTAGAGCCATCTTCATGGAGTTTTACAAGCTTACATGTAAGGTTCTCATCAAAGAAAATTTTCATATCAACTTTGACTTTTCCTCGTATATAGACATTTATCTCAGTTGCATTTAAAGGTCTGTTTATAAGTAGTTCAATCTTACCGCCACTCTCTTTTTTCCCATATAAACGTGCTTTGATGACTTTTGTATCATTAAATATAAGCGCACTCTCTCTTGGAATAAAATTTTCAAGTTCATAAAAATAGGTGTGGGTGATTGTGTTGGAAGTTCTATCGAAAACTAGCATCTTTGCGCTATCTCGTGGTTCAACTGGGTGAGTTGCTATGAGTTCACTTGCAAGTGTGAAGTCATAGCTGGAAGTTAAAAGAGGATCGAGTTTATTCACTCTTCGGATTTTCCTCTTTCTGCTCTATTTTTTTTCTTTCTTCTTTTTGCTCTATTTGTTCGTTTTCTTCTACTTCTTTCTCTTCTTCTGTGTCATCTTCTTTTTCTTCTTCTAGTTTAGAAGCAGGATTAACAAATCTTACGATAAGAATCGATATACCATACAAGATGATAAGTGGAAAAGCCATTAAGAGTTGTGTCATGACATCTGGAGGTGTAAGCAAAGCCGCGATAATAAATATTAAGACAACTGCATATCGGAAAAAATCAATCAATGTTCTATCTGTGATGAAACCTAAAAGAGCAAGAAAATATGCAAAGATTGGAAGTTCAAAAGCAACTCCAAATCCAAACATAATCTTCGTGAAAAATCCGACATAATCCTCAATATTGATCATAGGAGTAAAGGTGAAACTACCGAAGGTAATAAGAAAGGTAAAACCAAACGGGGTAACCACATAGTAAGCAAAGGCAACACCCACAGCAAACATAAAAGTCCCGCCGAACACGAAAGGAATTAGCATCTTTTTTTCATTACTATACAAACCCGGTGCTATAAAAAGCCATATCTGTGAAAGTATAATAGGTAAAGCGGCAACAATGGCAGCAAAAAATGAAACTTTCATAGCGACAAAAAATGCTCCGCCAACTTGGTTTGTTGTCATCATCCCTTTTGCGGCTAATGGAGAGATTTTTCCAACATCTACAAGTGCATCATGAAGCGGTGCTGTCATCCATGTAAGAAGTGGCTGGTTGTATGTAAACATAGCCATAAAAATAACGATAAAAGCAACGACGGAAATGGTAAGACGTTTTCTGAGTTCTACGAGGTGTGGTCTTAAATCTTCAAGCATTAAATATTCTCTTCTTTAGGTTTTATCTCTTTTTTTGTAAAAGTTATCTCTTCTGCTTTAGGGAGTTCAGGAGTGTTTGCAGAAACTTCTTGAGGTTGTTTAGGAAACTGTTTTTCTACAGAAACTTCATAAAGTTCTTTTTGAATGTTGGTAATAGGGTTGACACTTTTGATCTCATCAGATGCCTTCATCAGTTCATCTTTATATGCGAGTGCTTCACTTTTGAGGTCAGAGAGATGTAATTCTGATTCGATTGAGTCTTTTGCACTTGTTATTGCAGTTTTCACTTTTTTAAACGTTTTTGCCATCTGTACCATTGTTTCAGGGAGCTTATCAGGACCCAAAAATATAATCGCGATCACGGCAATTAAAAATAATTCACCAAACCCCATACCAAACATATTATTTCCTCTAAATTTTTTGTGATTGTATCTTATATCAGTTTTAAATTCACTTACGGGATTCTATCAGTTTAAGATAAACAAGGCTATCTCATCACTTAAAAGATACTCTTTATTATAAAATCTGTTACCAACTTTAGTCAGTTTTTCTTCGTCAAGTAAAATATTCGCTCTTTTTAACTCATCAGTGTTTAAAATAGTTTCATTCACACCGATAACACTGCGCAAACCTAAAAACAGTTTTTCAGATTTTTGTTCCTCTTCATTTAAAATCTCTTCTCTTACATGTAAAGGATTTTGAATATAAAAATCTATGTCCGTCGAAGGATAATATCTTACTCCATCTTTAGCACCCACAGCGCCACTTCCTACACCGATATAATTTTTGTACTGCCAGTATCCAAGATTATGACGACTTTGGTAGGTTCCAAAGTTAGAGATCTCATACTGAGTAAATCCCTGTTTTTTGATTTTCTCAAAGACAAAGTTTGTCAAAGAGAGTTTTTCTCTCGCCACTTGCGGAGTTTTCTCAAAAGGAGTGCCTTCTTCGATGGTCAAGGCATATGCGCTGAGATGGTTGATAGGCAAAGAAAACGCCTGTTTTAAGTCCGCTTCCAAAAGCTCTTTTGTGTCTAGTACGGTTGCATAAATAAGATCAAGAGAGATGTTTTTAATCCCTACATGATAGGCATCGTTCACTGCGCGAATAGCATCTTCACTATTATGAGCACGGTTTAGGAATTTGAGTTTTTTATCATCAAAACTTTGCACGCCAAAACTGATGCGGTTCACTCCGAGATTTTTCATTCCCTCTATCCAAGAGAGTGTCGCACTGTTTGGATTTGCTTCTGTGGTTATCTCAATATCATCCATAAAATAAGGCTTTAAAAGATCAAAAATCGGTTTGTAAAGTTCAGGAGAAACAGTTGAGGGCGTTCCTCCGCCGATAAAAAAAGTTTCTATACTCTTCTCTTTGGCATCAAATCTTTTAAGCTCAAAAGTGAGTTGCTCTAAAAGAGCCTTCATATAATCTTCTCGAAGTTGAAACTTATCAACATAAGAGTTAAAAGAGCAGTAAGAGCATTTGGAATCGCAAAATGGGATATGTATATATAGTAGCATCCGAAATTATAACTAAAAGTGTCAAGAAAATGTCAAGAGAGTGTGCAGAGTGGCTTGATTGTTCTGGGTCATAATTTGAATCGTAGAAATAATTTCAGGAGTAAGTTATGAAAAAAGTTTTAACAGTTCTAGGTTTGATGGTGACATTAGGATTTGGCGCACCAATCGATGGATATATGCAGAGTTTAGCAAATGAGGCAAAAAAAGCAGATGCGTCGTTTAAGGGCTTTGATGCCGTAAGAGGAAAGCAGATATTTACCTCTGAACACATTGGCAAAAAAGGTCAAAATATCTCTTGCGTGAGTTGTCATACAAACGACTTGAAACAAGCAGGAAAAAATACGTTTACAACAAAAGTGATAGATCCTCTCTCACCAAAAGCAAATAAAGAGAGACTCAGTGACGTAAAGAATGTAGAGAAATGGTTAAAACGCAATTTTAACGATGTCTATAAACGAGAGGGAACAGCGGTTGAAAAAGGCGATGTTCTTACATATATAAAAAACTACTAACAGGAGAGAATCATGAAAAAGTATTTGATAATAGCAACGGTTGCTACACTCATTACAGGAGTTTCACTATTTGCAGCAGATAATAAAACTGTCGAAAAAGTCTATCAAAAAGAGTGTGGATCTTGTCACATGGCATATCAGCCACAGTTTTTGCCAAGCCGTTCATGGAACAAAATGATGAAAAATTTGGACAATCACTTTGATGTAGATGCAACGCTAGATGCCAACGACAACAAGACGATTCTTGCCTATCTCACAAGCAATGCGGGCGACATGAAAGGTGCGACGAAACATTTTGCAAAGATGTCAAACTCTGTTGCAAACAACGAAACACCGCTAAGAATAAGTCAAACGCCATATTTTTTAAGAGAACATAGAGGAGTTCCAAAACGCTTTATCGAGCAAAAAGAGGTCAAGAGTCTCGCAAACTGTACCGCGTGTCACACGACGGCAACTCAAGGAAGTTATTCTGAGAGAGCTATAAAGATTCCAAATTATGGAAGATGGGAAGATTAAAAAATGAGAGCATATATCTGGAGCTTGCCGACTCGCGCGTTTCATATGATGTTTGCCGCTTTTATCCTCACGGCGTACTTCAGCGGTGATGAAGATAAGCTCTCAACCCTACATGTAAGCTTCGGTTATGCAATAGGAATACTTGTCATATACAGAATCATCTGGGGATTTGTAGGTCCTTCTTATTCAAGGTTTTCAGATTTTTCCTTACATGTAAAGGAATTAAAAGAGTTTGTTCTCAATATCTTCAATCATAAAAAATACGCAGGGCATAATCCAGCCGCTTCTTTTGTGATGATAACGATGTTTGCCGTCGTACTTTTGACGGTCGTAACGGGCATATTGACGTACGGTATCCAAGAGGGAAGAGGAATTCTTAGCTTTTTGAATACTCCCTATTTTAAAGAGATGAAACTTTTCAAAGAGGTGCATGAGTTTTTCTCGACCTTTTTAATGATACTTATAGCCTTACATGTAAGCGGTGTTATCTTTGATAGAGTGATGGATAAAAAGACAGACACTTTGGGTTCGATCGTAAACGGACATAAAAATATAGATGCACCGAGTGTGACGTTAAATCTCTTTCAAAAGATTTTTTCGCTTTTAGCGCTTGGCGCAGCAATGGGTGTTTTACTTTATTCGCTTTTTTTTAATTCTGTTTTGACAAGAAGCCACTACTCTCCAATCTCTTATCAAAAAGAAAATTCCGCATTCGTAGCAGAATGCGGCTCTTGCCACACATTGTATCCGCCAAGTTTATTGCCTCGTGCGTCTTGGAGCAAGATGATGGACAACTTGGACGATCATTTTGGAGATGATGCTTCACTTGATGAGACGACAAGGCTCTCTATAAAAGAGTATTTGATGAAAAACTCGGCTGAGAGTTCGACTAAAGAGAGTGCTTTTTATATATTGGAGTCCATAAAAGGGAATCAAGATATTATTGCCATAACGCAGACTCCATACTGGAAAAAAAGACACGCAGAAATTGATAAAAATATATTTAGTAGAAATGAGATAAAATCCAAAGCAAACTGTAAAGCCTGTCACTCTGATATAGAAAAGGGTATGATCGAAGATATGAATATAAAAATCCCGAAAATAAAGGCTTAGTATGAAAATAATTTTAATCTTTTTACTCTTTTTTTCTCTATCGTTTGGCAAAGATGGACATAAAAATAGAGATTATGAGTTTCATATGCCAAGAGACCTCGGATATCTGAATCTTGATAATGAGCAAAAAGAGAAGATATCCAAGATAGTCTCTGAGAATGAAAAAAAGCTCAGAGTTCTGCATGAAAAAAAAGAGTCTGGTGAGAAGAAGATGAAAATCTATTTTTTAGAGGAAGATTTCGACCAAGAAAAAGTTTCAAAGCTTTTACTTGAACTAAAATCTGAGTCGATCGGGATTCAAACAGAGATGTTTAAAAAGATGCACGATGTTTTAAAACCAAAGCAAAGAGAGCTTTTTTTGCAATATAAAAAGGAGTGGGAAGTTGAGTAAAAAGATTCTTCTTATCGAGGATGAGGTTGAGATGCAAGAACTGATCAAAAACTATCTGCTCAATTACGGTTATGATGTCACTGCTTTTATACATCCAAAAGAGGCGATAGAAGATTTTAAAAACAACAGATCAAAATATGACATCGTCATTCTAGACCTTATGCTCCCCGAGATGGACGGTTTTGACGTTTGCAAGACACTTAAAAGCTACAGCGATATTCCTATTATCATCTCTTCAGCCAGAGGCGATATTGGAAATAAAATATATGGTTTTGAGATCGGTGCGGATGATTATTTGGCTAAGCCTTATGAACCGCGAGAGCTTGTTTTGCGCATAGAAGCTGTTTTAAAAAGGGCACAAAAAAGCGACAGATTAAAGATTTCCGATTTTAGTGTCGATGAATCTAGTCGAGAGGTATTGCTCGAAGATTATTCCATAGATTTTACGAAAGTAGAGTTTGAAATATTTTTATACCTCTTGAAAAACCGCAATAAAGTCATCTCAAGAGATCAACTCATCAATGCCACTTCCCTTCACGAAGATACAAAAAATAGAACTATCGATATGCACATCAGCAATATACGCCAAAAGATAGGCGATGACTCAAAAGATGCAAAGTACATCAAGTCTGTTTGGGGTATAGGGTATAAATTTATAGGATAGAAGATGTCTATACAAAAAAAGATAACCATACTCTTTTTAAGCAGTCTTGTAATGATGAGCCTTATAGGATTTTGGGGTGAAAAGACAAGTCTGCAAAAAGCCCAGATGATAGAGCAAAGCAGTTATATCACAAGTGCAAAAGAGGTTTTTTCATCCCTTGTTCAAGGCGAAACAGTGCAACTTGAAACAACCATCAGTGAACTTGGATTAAAAGAGATTAAAGATGGAAGTATTGTAAAAAATGCAGAGATTGTCTTTCATCAAGAACATACTTTTGGTGCGCTTACAATACTAAAATACTCCGGCAAATACTATCTTTATATCAAATATCTTGACACTGAGCTTCTCTTATACGATGTTGCGCAAGAAGAAAGCATAAACGAGCGTTATATAACGAACTCTCTAGTCTCTTTAGATGTGATTTTAATGTTTTTGATCTATCTTGTCATCCTAAAAATTCTCTCTCCACTAAAACATATCAGCCAAAAGATGAAAGATTTCTCTGCAGGCAATCTCTCAGCTCGTGCGGTTGTGAATACAAAAGATGAGATAGGTGATGTCTCGCATAACTTTAATGAAATGGCAACAAAACTTCAAGAAGCATTAGATGCAAGAGAGGAGCTTTTAAGAGATGTCGGGCACGAACTTAGAACTCCTATCGCAAAGGGAAAATTTGCACTCGAAGGTGTGAGTGAGGGAAAAGAAAAAGAGATCATTAAAAGAGCTTTTAATGATCTGGACACGCTTACAAGCGAGATACTTCAGATGCAACTTCTAAGTAAAGATGATCTATTCGAAATTAGAAGATTTAAAGCTCAGACGCTTATCACTGAGGCTTTATCAAAACTCACAATAGAAAATGAAGATGCGTTACAAATCGAGATAGAGGATTTTTTTATTGAGGGTGACTTATATTATCTCACCATTGCACTAAAAAATTTACTAGACAATGGTTTAAAATACTCAACCTCAAAACCAATTTTTATTGAGGCAAAAGATAGAAAGATATCTATTATAAGCAGTGGAGAGAAACTTGATAAGAGTTTTGATTATTATACTCAAGCATTTACGCAAAATAAGAGTGGTTCCAATGGGTTTGGAATTGGTCTTAATATCGTCAGTAAAATAGTTGCAAAGCATCATTTTAAACTCGAGTATGAGTATCGAGATGAAAAAAATATATTTACACTCATTTTTATCGCCTAAGGTTATGTAAATTTAAACCCTTTTTTACTATAATCACGCACTTAACTTTAGGATGTTTTATGACAAACACAAAACCGTACCGTCCAAATGTTTGCGCTATCATCGTCTCGAGTGCATATCCTGATAAAACTGAGATATTTATAGCTGAGCGTTCAGATATAGAGGGTGTTTGGCAATTTCCCCAAGGCGGAATCGATAGAGGAGAATCCCCAGAGGAAGCTCTTTATCGTGAACTCAAAGAGGAGATCGGCACAGATAAGATCAAGATAGTTGCCGAGTATCCAGACTGGATTGCATACGATTTTCCCTTACATGTAATGGAATCTATGAAACCTTTTTATGGTCAGACACAGAGATATTATCTCGTTAGGCTAAAGAAAAAAGCAGTTGTCAACCTCCAAACAAAACATCCTGAGTTTGTGAAATACAAATATGTTTCGCTAGATGACGCAATGCAGATGATGGCGGAGTTGAAAAAGCCTGTTTATACAAAGGCCATTGAATATTTTAAATCAGAGGGTTATTTATAATGTTAATTGTACAAAAGTTTGGCGGAACAAGTGTTGGAGATCTTGATAGAATCCAAAACGTTGCAAACCGCGTCAGTAAGACAGTAAAAGAGGGACATCAAGTAGTAGTTGTTGTTTCAGCAATGAGTGGAGAGACAAATAAACTTGTAGCGTATGCAGAGCATTTCAGCCAAAATCCTGCGCGTAATGAAGTAGATATGCTTCTTAGTTCAGGTGAGCGAGTTACAGCGGCACTTCTTTCTATCGCTTTAAATGAGATGGGAATGCCAGCTGTTTCTATGAGTGGTCGTCGTGCGGGAATCGTGACAGATGCTATCCATACAAAAGCGAGAATCGAGAGTATCGATCCAGGTAAGATGTTTGATGAGTTAAATAACGGTAAAGTCGTAGTCATCGCAGGTTTTCAAGGCGTAGATGATAATGGCAATGTCACAACTTTAGGCCGTGGTGGAAGTGATCTCTCAGCCGTTGCTATTGCGGGCGCTCTTAAAGCTGATCTTTGTGAGATTTATACCGATGTAAGCGGAATCTACACAACTGATCCACGTATCGAGCCAAAAGCAAAAAAGCTTGATATGATCTCTTATGATGAGATGCTTGAACTTGCAAGTTTGGGTGCGAAAGTACTTCAAAACCGTTCTGTCGAACTTGCAAAAAAACTCAATGTTAATCTTGTCACACGTACAAGTTTTACAGATGAAGAGGGAACATTAATTACTAAGGAAGAAAACATTATGGAAAAACCACTTGTAAGCGGAATCGCATTAGATAAAAATCAGTCTCGTATCTCTTTGATGGGCGTAAAAGACCGTCCGGGAATCGCGTCTGATATCTTTAATAAACTTGCTCAGAGCAATGTAAACATCGATATGATCATTCAGACAGTCGGACATGATGGGATGACAAATCTTGATTTTACAGTTCCTAAAAATGAGATTCTTGATGCAAAAGCTGTTATGGATATATTTTTAGTAGCTAATGAAATTCAAGATGTTTCTTATGATGACAGTATTTGTAAGGTTTCTATTGTTGGTGTGGGTATGAAGTCACATACTGGCGTTGCTGCAAAAGCATTCTCAACAATGGCAGCTGAAAATATCAACATCTCTATGATCTCAACTTCTGAAATAAAAGTTTCTATGGTTATCAGTGAAAAATATGCGGAGCTTGCTGTGCGTTCACTCCATAGCGCTTACGCTTTAGATAAGTAACCATATTATGCAGAGTTTTGAGAAATGGACGCTTGATGCTATCCGCAGTGATGGTGCAAGCTTAAGTTGGCTAGAAGAGTACAGATTTGAATGGACGACAATAGTAGAACTTGCCATTTCTCAAATTATGGAGGGAAAGACCATTGTTCTTATCACAGATCGTGAGAGAAAATGGTTTGAATCCTACATTACGGGCTCTGTCAATAAATTATCAACTGATCGCCCCATTATTCCTATAGTGAGTATAGACAGTATTTATACTCACTATGATGATATTTCAGGCGCAAAGATGATAGATATGCTTGATGATATGCTCTCTATCACATACAAAGAGGATTATTTTTTCTGGTATATCGGAAAAGGGGAAGATAAACGAGTAGACATCGCAAAGCGAAAAGACAACAGTTTGTTATGGATATTTGATGAGGATTTTCAAAACGCCTTTACGATGAAATCGTATGATAGCCAGCTCGATATCAAACTCTTACAACTTTTTACTCTTTTTAATCTTTCTCTGAATGCCGTACTTTTTGGAGAAGTGGATGCACAGTGATCTTGGTTCGCACATTATCATTGATAAAGAGAGTGAGCAGAGAGTTGCCTCGCTTTTAGCAGAGCTCAAAGATTCAAGAGTTGTCACATTTTTAGAAGATGACTTTAAAGTCGAACATGCAAAGGCGGTGATTGCCGAAGCATACATCAGCGAAGAGCATCGTAAAACAATCATTATTGCTACAAAAAACTTCAATATATATTCACAAAATGCACTTTTGAAAATCTTTGAAGAGCCTCCGAGAAATATAGTCTTTATCATTATCGTTCCTACAAAATCTCTGCTTCTTCCTACGATCCGTTCCCGTTTGCCAATACTCAAAAAACAAGAACAGCGTGAAAAACAGGAGATCGATTTTAGTTTTGTAAAACTTGATAATGCACTGATATTTTCTTTTTTAAAAGAGAACGAAAGAGCTTCAAGGCACGAGGCAAAAACGCTACTAGAAGCACTTTTTTATAGATCAACTGTCGTTGATAAGCTGATTTTATCTACTTATCAGCTTGAATGTTTTGACAAAGCATATAGACTTTTAGAGGTTAACTCAAGACCTCAAAGTGTTTTTGCTTTGGTTCTGATGAGTTTTATGGGAGCAAATGATGCGGACTCTTAAGCTTTCTAATGAGATAGATTTTAAAAAGACTCTTAGAGAATTAGGCGTTGATGGCGGCGGAGTCGAAATACTTGCCTCAAAGATGCAACACCATATTTTTTATATTAAAGAGTTACATGTAGGTGCGGCAAATATCTTAAAACAAGATGCGCTCTCCATTGGCGCGGACTTAGCCGTTCCAAGAGGCACGGTGATTGCGATGCATAAAACTGTGGATGCAATCTTGATAGCGACGCAAAAACAGTTGGTAGAACTCAGCCGTAAAGAACTCGCTCAGCCCTTTGGCCTCAAAGAGTTAGCTCAGAAATTAAAAGTTTTTTCTAAAATCTCAAAGCCAGAAAAAGTGGAGATCATGGGAATCATCAACGCCAATGATGACAGTTTTTTTCAAAAGAGTAGATTTAAAGATAGCAGTGCAATTTTAAAGATAGAGCAGATGATAGAAGAGGGCGCGTCTATCATTGATATTGGTGGAGTTTCTTCTCGTCCTGGAAGCTTACATGTAAGCGCAGATGAGGAACTCTCTCGTATCAAACCCATAGTCGATGCACTTTATGCTCAAAAGGTCTATGAAAACACAGTATTAAGCATAGACAGCTATGAGCCAAATGTTATCTCTTATGTGTTAGAACGCGGATTTAAAATCGTAAATGATATTACTGGTTTGGCAAATGATGAGGTTTGTAAACTTTGTGCCTCATATAATGCCAAAGCCGTCATCATGCATATGCAAGGAAAACCCGAAGATATGCAGCGTGATCCTGTTTATGAGAATGTTCTCTACCATGTAGAGGATTTTTTTAAACAGAGAATTGAGAAAGCGCAAAATTTTGGTATCAAAGAACTTATTTTGGATGTCGGTATAGGCTTTGGCAAAACCCTAGAACATAACATCCAGCTGATAAAAAATCTAGAGCATTTTTTATATCTTGGATACCCACTTTTAGTTGGTGCGAGCAGAAAGTCGATGATAGATAAGATATCTCCATCAGTGACGGAGCAAAGGCTTGGGGGAACTTTAGCCCTTCATCTAAAAGCTGTAGACAACGGTGCTTCTATTCTTCGAGTTCACGATGTCTATGAACATATACAAGCTGTACATGTAAGAGATGCTCTTAGATAAATAAGAGTTATATATTGTCAAATGCTGACTGTTGTAGTGCTGTTATACGTCTTTCTAGCTTTTCAATATGTTTTAAAAGTTCATCTGAGATCTCTTTTAGATTATTGTAGTACTCTTTTGCGATTTCCTGTTCAGTTTCTGAAACATGTTTTTTTAGATTGAAGAGTTTTGAAAAGAATGATTTATTCGCATCGCCAAAATAAATTTTAAATATTTTTATATACTCATCATGAAGTGCTTGATGTTTTGCACCGATATCTGAAATACAGTCCATTCCAGCCATCATAGCTATTTTCTGTCCATCACTATAAAACCACTGCCCAAACATACATTCCGTATAATCCATCGGAATTGCATCTTTTTCAACCGGTATATTTGATATTAAGGCTTTTGCACGCTGCAACCACTTGAGGTGGGCTTTTTTTGCTTCTCTGAGGTGATCTAAAACTTCATTTTTATTCATATCTAATTCCTGTGATAATCATGTTTAATTTAATTATTATACTTGAGGATAATCTTACATTCTTGAAAATATATAATTAGTTCTATTTATTAATAAAAGTTATATAATTTTCTGTAGTTTCAAGAGTGTAGAAAAGAGTATAGATTCTCTATCGATATTACTAGATTTGAGCTTGAGTTCGGCGCTTAGAAGCAGATCCATCATATTTTTATAGACAAGTGGTTTAAATTTTAGGGAAAAAGTTGCTTTTTCCGTGAGTACAAATTGTGGCAAGTTATAGCCAAGTATCGCCTGTGAATCGGGTGTACCATTGACACGGATATAGATATTAAAAAGATAAAGTTGCATAACAAAGTTACTTAAAGCGGTGATGATTTTGATCTCATCTTCTCCGCTTTCTAAAATCTGTTCCAAACTTTTTTTGAAATCCTGTTTTAAAAGAATTTTGTTTATAAGTTGCTCAATCGTGACCTGTGCCAAGCCATACACAAGAATATCTATATCTTTGGTCGTGATTTCTCTGTCATAGAGTTTGAGCTTTTCAAGTTCTGCGACTCCAAGAGAGAGATCATTGTTTTGCGTTTGTAAAAGATGATTGAGCGCATATTTATCTATTTGGAGTCCAATGCTTTTTGCTTCTTCAGACAAACAAGCGATTGATTCACCATGATTTGGTGTAAAAAATCTCACACTCATCCCTGTATCTTTTGCACTAAAAGATTTATCGCTTGTTTTGTAATCTGTTCCATAATAAGCGTAGATAAAGCGATTTGTAGGATTTTTTTTGCAGAGTTCTACGAGCTTATCAAGATCTGCTTTTGGTATCTTTTTTTCACTTTTGATGATGAGTAAGTTGGCATCGCCAAAGAGCGAAGCTTGTGAGAGATGCGCTTGTGCCGCATTGAAATTGTATTCGTCATGATAGAGAGTGAGTTTTGAAGCATCTTCGATATTATCCAAAAGAGAGGCATATTTATCGATAAAAAAATGGCTTTCTCCGAAAAACATCACGGCATTTGAAAAACTATTTTTTATCAGATGCTGATCGAACTCTCTTTTATACATAAAGATTATTTCTCAAATTTTTGTACAACAGTTACATGAATCTTTGTCGTTGCGATATCCGCTTCTTCAATGATCACTTCGACATCATCAAAAAGCATAATAGGAATTTGCGATCTTACATGTAAGGTCGCACCCACTATCTCATCGTTAAGCTTTGCCATTAAATGCGGATCTGTTGCTTCGATGCGTGCTTTAAATTTTTTGCCTATATTTTTATTTGCCCAGCGTGCATATTTTCTATCCATAAAACGAAACTCAACGTCTGCACTTTCTCTCTCTTTTTCACTCACAGCAATGGTCAAAGACTCGATATTACGAAGTACATAAGAGCCTTCTTCGGTGTCATTGGCTTTGATCGCTTTTATAAGTCTGTGGACGATGAGGTCAGAGTAACGGCGGATTGGCGAAGTAAAGTGTGTATATTTTTCAAATCCTAATCCAAAGTGACCGTAATTATCAGGTGAATAACGTGCGCGACGTTGCGCTTGGATGATAAGTGTATCCACATCAGATTCTATTCCCATCTCTCTAGCTTTTTGCTGGATAAAACCAATAGTCTCTTTCATATTTTCTTGAGGTTCTACGAAAATACCGATACCTGCAAGTTCGCTGTAAAGAGCTTGGATTTTTGTTTGAGATGGCGGTTCGTGAATCCTAAAAACGCCTCTTTCGTACATATTTGCCGCTGCTTTATTTGCAAGAAGCATACAATCTTCGATGAGAGAATGTGAAGGCGTTTCCACTGAAACTGTTGTTGCAACAATCTCGCCATCTGCATCAAGTTGCATCTCAATCTCATCAGATCTAAAATCAAAGCCTGTTTTGAGTCTTTTTTCTCTTAAGCGATCTGTGATTTTACGAAGTGGATTAATGGTAGCTAAAACCTCTTTTTCATCATCATTTTTGGCATGAAGTTTTCCTTCAAAATACTCATCGATCTCTTCGTAATTAAATCTTCTTTTAGAATGGATGATAGCCTCATACACATCACTGTGGATCACTTCTAAGGTTTCTCTATCCAAATGAAGCTCAAAAACATGGCTAAGTCTATCTACATTTGGTTGCAAAGAACAAAGAGTTTCACTCAGTTGACGTGGCAACATAGGTATAGAACGGTGAGGCAGATAGATGGAAAAACCTCTGTAAATCGCTTCAGCATCGATAGGACCGAAAGGTTTGACATATTCACTGACATCGGCAATGGCGACGTAGAGGATATATTTTTCTTCATCCCAACAGATCGCATCATCGAAATCTTTTGCAGTTACTGGATCGATGGTACAAAAAGGAAGAGTGCGAAGATCTTTGCGATCTGGGTAATAACTTGCATCTACCTCTTCAAAAGAGGTGGCAAGCTTGAGAACTTCTTCGCTGAACTGATCATGCTTATTGTACTGAGCTAGAACGATCTTTTCATCTACAAGAGGATCACTCAGATTTCCAAGCACTTCCATAATGGTTGCTGTGAGATTATCTACTTTAAAAACAGTCCCGACTTCATAAGACTCTAACTCTTTAAGATCCATAACAACACCTGCTGGATGAAGGGTTTTGATATCTAAAAGTGCTTTGTGATTCTCTTTAAACGCTATAAATGCGACGCTGTAAGTTTGTGCATGTCCCACAACTTCAACGACTTTAGCACTTGGAGTTCCCCGTTTTGCAAGTAATCTTTTAGCAATTACAAGATCGCCATTTTTTGCTTCACCTAAATCACCAGCATCGATAAAGAGATCTTTGATATTAAGACCAATATTATTTAGATATGCAGTTGCGTTTTGAGTAAGAGTGATCTCTCCCGCACGGTATTTAGAGTGAAATCTATAAAGAGTTCCCTCTTGGATAAGATAACCCTTAACAAGCCATTCGTTTACATGTAAGCGTTCATCAGCGGTGATATCTTGGTCATGAAGACCAAGGGTAAGACGGATAAGAAGTGATTTCAAAATTTATGAGAGAACATTTTCGATAGCTTTATCAAAGCTATCCATATCAAGACCATATTGGTCAACAAGTGCTTTTGCCGCGGCAATACTCGCTTCTGTCATCACTCCACTGATAGGGACTGCTGTGCGTGCTACATGCAGACTCTGCGCAGCTTTTTTTATCGTCTCTGGAGCATTCTCTGGATTAACGCAGTAGCGTATAGTTTCTATAAGTTTTTCTTCAAATTTCCAGTGAGTAAAAACAGTCGCACTCACTTCAGGAGCGTGTACACCGATTACTTTAACTTCAGCAGCTTCCACATCTTGAAGTTCTGCAAGGGTATTTTGAAACTCTTCTTGCATCTTTTCTTGAATAAGATATTGAGAGATCAAAACTTTTCCTATCTCAACCAAAAAAGCAGCAGGAGATAAGATGCCTAAAATTTTAGGGTCTTTTCTTATATACCATGAAGTTACAAGCGCATGCTGTTTTTTAGAAAGTTCAGCAAACTGGGCATTTGTAATGTTATATGATGAAAGATCGAGTGAAAAACTTTTTTTGACAATACTTGCTAAGGCAAAACCGCGAACTGTACCCATGCCAAAGAGGCCTACAGCTTGACTGATAGCGTTTATTTCTCTTGAAAATCCATAAAGTGGAGAGTTCGCAGCTTTTAAAATATCGGCTGTTAAAAGAGGATCTTTTTCTAGAATTTTTACCATATCATTAAAAGTTGAGTCTGGATTTTGATATACAGCTTCTATCTGCATGGCAGACTCTGGAAGTGGCGGAAGTTGTTTTATTTGCTGAAGTAACTTTTCATTCATAAACGGTTCCTAAAGTGTTTTATTTGTATAACATTATATTACAGCAAACGTAAAGTAAGATTAAAATTAAAAAAAAATATGTTAGAATCCTCGTAAAAAAGGAATTATATGCAATCAAGTGCCATGTTAAATCAGTTAGGATATATACCAAACGACATCTTAATAGATCAGTTTCAAAAAATTAAAGAAAATACCATTGGATATGAAAAAATAGAAAAACATATTATGGATCTTCATGATGCTCTTAAACCTTTGAACAGTTATGTTGCAATGTCAAATTCAAATGATTATTTAAAGATAAAAATAGAAGCAATAATCCCAGCACTCAAAGAAGAGGCTTTTGAAAAAGTAGAACATTTTTCTGATAAATTTAAAGTGGAGCTTCAAAAAGTGGATGGAAAAGATACTTTTTATATATTAGGTTTTGGCAAGGAACTTTAACTTGCAAGAACCGATGACGCTTGAGGGATATGATCTTCTTTTAGAAGAGTTTAAATACCTCCGAGAGGTCGAAAAACCTCGAGTAACCTACGAAAAGCAGGTTGCCGCCGCGCAAGGCGATAGAAGCGAGAATGCTGACTACCATGCAGCAAAAGAGCAGCTTCGCCACATAGAAAGACGCCTTTTTTATCTCAACTCCATGATAGAAAAAGCGAATGTTATTAATCCCGCACATTTGGATCATAGCCGAGTACATTTTGGCGCAACAGTAGAGATCGAAAATATTGCCACAGGCGCGAATGAGCGCTACACGATATGCGGTGTTTTAGAGGCTGAACCTGAAAACGGACTTATATCTGTGCATTCACCTCTCGCAAAGCATCTGCTTGGAAAAGTAGAAGAGGATCAATTTTTTATTAATCTTCCAAACGAAAAAAAAGAGTATGAGGTTTTATCAATCTCATATACTCCGATTTTTGAGCTCAAAAAAAATATCCGTACAACAAAAGATTTTGGCTTTCATTGACTTTTTACATTTAATTTAACATTTTATTGTTAGAATACTCAAATACATGAATGAGTTAGAAAATTAAATTATATAGAGGGGCGATGAAAGATAGCAATTCGTTTAAAAATGCACTTTTCCATATATTTACTCTTTTTGGTCTTGTTACGCTTGGAAGAATTGTTTATGATTATAAAACGGTCTATTATGATCCCTATAATAATGCGAAATTAAAGCATCTTTCAATTCCTGAGACTGTTTTTACGTCAAGATTTCAAGATTCTGTTTTTGTAGATATTCTCTCCATAAGTTTTATATTTTTGATATTGTCTCTTTTAGTTGCTCGTTATAATAAGACAAATCGTTTATTAAATGAGTCTTTAGTCAAGGGACAAGATGAACTAGAACTTAAGGAAAAGTTTTTAAGTGGCTATATCAAAGCCCTTAACAGTAGCACCATTTTGACAAGTACAGATTCAAAAGGTGTCATTACCTACGTAAACAAGCAATTTATAAAACTTTCAGGCTACTCAAAAGAGGAACTTCTAGGGAAAACTCATAGCATTATTAAACATCCAGAAACATTAGAAAGTGTGTACTATGAAATGTGGCGAACTATTCAATCCAAACAAGTGTGGTCGGGAATGATAAAAGGGCTTCGTAAAGATCAAACGACGTTCATTAATAACATCTTTATCACTCCTATATTGGACAAAGATGAAAATATTGTTGAATATTTGACCACACGAACAGATATTACAAGCCTTGTAGAGAGTAAAGAAAAACTGGAAAAATCTTTTGTGACTGATAAATTGACAAATCTGCCAAATCGTAATCAACTTCTGAGTGATATAAAAGTCATAGATCATGAAGAAAGTGCAAATCTGGCACTTCTTAATATTGATAGTTTCAAAGACCTTAATGATTTTTATGGCTATGAAGTGGCTGATAGTATCTTGCTGCAAGTGGCCTTGAGTCTTCAAAAATTGGTTTTTTCTCGTAATCTACATGTTTATAAACTGCCAAGTGATGAGTTTGCAATATTTGATAAAGAATGTTTGAGTGGAGCAGATTTTATAGAAAATGTAAAAAGTATTGTACTTCAGTTAGTTGAAATGAAATTTGAGACATTAAATCAAAGTATAGGTATTAATTTCAGTGTTGGTATCGCTGTTGAATCTGATGGGATACTCACTAAAGCAGATATGGCACTGCATAATGCAAAAAAAAATAATAAAGATTTTGTTGTCTACACTCAAGAACTCAATACTGAATCGAAAATTTCGGATAATATTAAAAAAGTAACCTTGTTAAAAAATTCTTTAAATAATGACCAAATCATTCCATATTTTCAGCCTATTTATAATCTCAAATCTAAAAAAATAGAAAAATATGAGTGTTTAGCAAGAATTGTTGATGATCGTGGTTTTGTCATTCCTCCTCTTCATTTTCTTAATGTAGCGATTAAATCAAAGCTTTATCCACAGCTGACTAGAATGATAGTGACAAAATCATTTGAGTTTTTTAAAGATAAAGAATATGAGTTTTCTATCAATATTTCCATGGAAGATATAAAGACACATGAAGTTGTAGAGTTTATTATAGATAGTTTGAAAACATTCCATAACCCTTCAAGAGTTGTATTTGAGATCCTTGAAACAGAAGAGATACAAAATTATGATGTAATGAAAAAGTTTATTCAAAAAGTCAAAGAATATGGTTGTAAAATCGCAATTGATGATTTTGGAAGCGGTTATTCAAATTTTGTACATATTTTAGAGTTACAAGTAGATTATTTAAAAATTGATGCTTCGTTGGTAAAAAATATTACCCACTGTAAACAATCTGAGATTATTACTAAAACTATTATAGATTTTGCGAATGCTCTTGACATGAAAACGATTGCTGAATTTGTTGAAGATCAAAAGAGTTTGGAGATGCTTGAGATAATGGGTGCAAACTATATTCAAGGCTATTATATCGGTAAACCAAGGGCCCATTTAATTGAGAATCCAATAATTTAATATTTTGTTTTTATGTGATATAATTCGCGCTTAAAAACCAAAATTTTAGGAATCTTCCGTGAGCCAACAACTTCCAGATATAGATAAATTACTATCTCAACACAAACTTTCCCAGCTTGATTATGCAAATATCAAAAACATCTTAGGGCGTGAGCCAAACCTCGTAGAACTTGGTATTTTTTCAGCTATGTGGAGTGAACACTGTAGTTATAAATCTTCTAAAAAACATCTAAACGGTTTTCCGACAAAAGCTCCATGGGTTATCCAAGGTCCGGGTGAAAATGCTGGTGTTATCGACATTGGCGGCGGTTATGCGGCTGTATTTAAGATGGAATCACACAACCACCCAAGTTTTATAGAACCGTATCAAGGTGCTGCAACGGGAGTTGGCGGGATCATGCGTGATATCTTTACTATGGGTGCTCGTCCTATAGCAAACTTGAACGCACTTCGTTTTGGTAATGTCCTTCGCGGTGACAAAGTCAGCGCACACCAACGTTTTTTGGTTCGTGGTGTCGTTGAGGGAATTGGCGGATACGGCAACTGTATGGGTGTTCCCACAATCGGCGGTGAGACAAGTTTTGATGACTGTTACAATGGAAATATTCTTGTTAACGCATTTACTTTAGGTCTTGCAAAAAGCGATGAGATATTTTATGGAAAAGCTGAGGGTATCGGCAATCCTGTTATCTATGTAGGAAGTAAAACTGGACGTGATGGTCTAGGCGGAGCGGTTATGAGTTCTGACAGTTTTACAGAAGAGTCTAAATCTCTTCGCCCGACTGTTCAAGTGGGTGACCCGTTTACTGAAAAACTTCTTCTTGAAGCGTGTTTAGAGCTTTTCAAAACTGATTACGTCGTAGGTATTCAAGATATGGGTGCGGCGGGTCTTACTTCTAGCTCATTTGAGATGGCTGGACGTTCAGGTTCTGGGATGATTATGCATCTTGACCGTGTTCCAGCTCGTGAAGAGGGAATGACTCCGTATGAGTTTATGCTCAGTGAATCTCAAGAGCGTATGCTTATCTGTGCGAAAAAAGGCTCTGAGCAAGCGATCATTGATATCTTTGAAAAATGGGATTTGGATGCGGCTGTTGTAGGCGAAGTTACTGCGACTGGCAGAATGGAGCTTTTCTGGCACGGTGAAAAATGTGCAGATGTTCCAGTTGATCCTGTAAGTGAAGAAGCACCAATACTCGACCGTCCAACTTCTCGTCCTGAATACTTGGATGAGATCCGTGATGTGACTCTGAATGATTTTGACAAAGTAAGCAACCAAGATGCGTTTGCAAAACTTATCATATCTATGGAAGTCGTAGATAAATCGTGGATATATGAGCAATATGACTCAATGGTACAAACAAACACGATCAAAAAAGGCGGAAGTTTAGACGCTTCTGTTATCCGTGTGAAAGAGAACGGAAAAGCGCTTGCGATGAGTGCTGATTGTAATGTGCGTTACTGTTATGTTGATCCTCGCAACGGCGCTGCTGCGGCAGTTATCGAAAGTGGTAGAAACGTAGCGATGAGCGGTGCCAGACCTTTGGCTATTACAGATTGTCTTAACTACGGAAACCCTGAAAATCCAGAAGTTATGTGGCAGTTTGCACAAGGTTGTCTTGGTATCAAAGAAGCGTGTTTAGAGCTTACGACTCCAGTCATCGGCGGGAATGTTTCTCTTTATAATGAAACAGACAAAATCTCAGTTTTTCCAACTCCATCAATCGCGACTGTCGGTGTCAATGATGACCAAGACAAAGTGTTGATGTCAAGCTTCCAAAAAGATGGAAACGTTCTTTATCTTGTAGGCGATACTAAGACAGAATTTGGCGGATCACTTTACATGAAAGAGCTTTACAACGTAGTCGCAGGAAAAATGCCTGAGATAAACTACGTCAAAGAGCTCGCACTTTGGGAATTAGTCATCGAAGCAAATAAGCTTGGACTTCTAGAGTGTGCAAAAGATTGTAGCTCAGGCGGAGCGGCTATCGCTCTTGCGAAGATGTGTGCTGTAAGTGGACTAGGCTGTAACGTGGGTATGGACGTGAGCGATGAGAGAGATATTTTTTCTGAAAGTTTCTCACGCGCACTTATCGAAGTAAAAGCTGAAAACGTCAAAGCATTCGAAGAGATGGCTTCAAAACTGACTTTTCAAAAAATCGGTACAGTTGGTGGCGAACACTTTACATGTAACAATGTGATGATGGGAATGAAAGAGTTACAAGATAAATTTTTTAACACTTTTGCCGCTGTTATTAACCAAAGATAGAGTACCTTTTTCGTCAAACTTCTAGCCCGACATTATGTCGGGCTTCTTCAATAAACTTCAAATCAATTCTTTATGATAAATAAGAAAATATTATAATTACTTTAAAAAAATCAGCAAGCAGAGTTTTAAAAGGTTTTGAAAAATACAATGTTGTAAAATCAGCTTGTGATAAATTTTAGTGTCACGACTCTTAAAACTAAAAAAGGAAAAAGAATGAAAAAATTCATCTCATTACTACTTGGAGTTACATTTTTTATAGGAATGAGTACAACGGTACTTAGTGCAGCAGATATGAAAAGTGATGCAAATAAAACCACATCAAAATGTGGATCGGCTAAAAAAATGGAAATGAAAGCTGACGCTAAATGTGGTGCAAATAAAAAACCCGAACCTAAAAAGTCTGCAAAATGTGGTGCAGGTAAATGCGGTGACGCAAAATAGTTTTGCCGTCAATTTTTTAGACAACCTCTAAATAGGAGTCTACTATGAATGTTAAACAGTTGTATTTAAAATATTCTCATGTGAGTGGATATGGTAAATCGATTTCCTTGTTGTTTGCACGGCTGATTGTGGCATATGGTTTTTATGGACCTGCGATGATGAAATGGAGCGATATTGATTCAGTTGCAAGTTGGTTTGGGACACTTGGAATACCTTTTCCCACTTTAAATGCATATATGGCTGCAAGCACCGAGATGGCGGGCGTCGTGCTCTTAACTCTTGGTTTTTTGATAAGACTGATCTCCATCCCTCTTATCGTCGTCATGTTAGTTGCGATCGTCACCGTTCATCTTCACAATGGTTTCTCATGTGGTGATAATGGTTTTGAAATACCAGTGTATTATATGCTGTTTCTATTGATCTTCATAACATCAGGTGCTGGGAAATTCAGTCTTGATAGAATTGTTTTTGGTGACAAGAGTTAGAGCATTACGCTAGTTAAGCTTGAAATGATTTACATGTAAAGTTCTCTTTGATGTAAGTATATTTGACATCAAAAAGTAATTACAATATAATTACTTAAAAAAGGAGTTGAAGATGACGACTTTAATTAAGATCGGAAACTCACAAGGTATTCGGCTTCCAAAAACAATCATAAAACAAGCTCACTTAGAAAGTGTAAATCTTGAATTTGAAGTTGTTGAGAATGGTCTATTGATCAAACCCGTAAACAACGTCGCAAGAGAGATTTGGAAAGAAAATATCAAGAGTGTATTATTAGCCAATAAAAACAAAACAGATGAAGCGCTTTTAGTCGATCTACTTAATGACAGCGATTTGGATGACTACGAATGGTAGTCGACATCAAGAGATTTGAAATATATCTAGTGAAACTCAATCCCACGATCGGATCTGAAATACAAAAGACACGTCCCTGTATAGTAATCTCGCCAAATGAGATGAATGTACTAAACACCGTTATCGTAGTACTTATGACGAGCAAGGGATTGGAGTTTATATTTAGACCGAGGATAAAATTTGAAGATAAAAATGGATTGGTATTGTTAGATCAGATTAGAACTGTCGATAAGGCAAGGCTAGTAAAAAAAATTGGCGAAGTTGATGAAAAGGTGTCGAAAAGTATTTCTAATATGTTAGTGAATATGTTTGAGTATTAAGGGGAATTGAAATCTTTTCTATTCTAAAATCCTTACATGCGAAGTACCCTTGGGTGTAAGCGTTCTCCTTTGCACTTTTTTATAAGACTTCTCTCATACTTTTTTTTCCGCAAAAAAAGTGTGCAAAAAAGCTCGTGTCAGTAGTTGGATTTCTTAACGCTTTGTTTCGGTCATTGCGTCTAAAAATGCAAAATACCCCAAGGGCACTTCCTTCGGGCGCTCTCTCACTACGTTCTCTCAAACAGTTGCATTTAGTTAACAAATTAAAGGAACAAAAGTGATTAAATTATTAACTTCAACTCTTATATTTTTATCTTTTAGTGGATGTTCTTATCGCATCAAAGAAGTGCATGTATAGTCCATTAAAAAGATATTGTTTTAGCGCTTTTTAACTAAAAATTAATATTTCTCGATCATATAAACTTTATAAGGAAGAGTTTTTTTAAACCCCTCACAGCTTCTTCAGCATCAGACTCACAAATACATAAACTGCGACAAAAAAATCATAATAACGACAAGTATAAGCGGGAAAAGATGGCTTTTAAATACCCATGGATTGATACCAAAGAACTTTTGATTGATACCGCGAAATCCTAGCCAAATACCAAAAAAAGCTTTGATACCAAGCATGATCTGAAAACGGCTGAATCCCTCGTCTTTTATCTCTCCAAAGATTTGAGAAAACATATATAGTCCGCTTGCCACGGCGACCATCAGCGCGTAAGGCACTACTTTTCTTACATGCTCCATTATCGCTTCTTTTACTTTTTTGGCTTCATCTTCGCCGAGAGTACGCGCTATTTTGGAGAGAAAAAGATTGTCGACAAAAAGAAATCCGCCGTAGATGAAGATGGAGTAGAGATGGATGGTGTGGATGATTGCGTAGATGATAGGAAATCCTTTTTTTGATTTGGATTATAGTTATTTTTGCAAGAACTAATGTTGACCCGAGTCAATAAACTCTAAAGTTTACCTTTCTATAAACTCCGATAGGATAAAATTCCATAATTTATTTTTACAAGGTCTTTCATGAAAAGAGCATTACTAAGTGTTAGCGATAAGAGCAACATCGTCGAATTTGCAAAGTCGTTAGTATCAAACGGATTTGAGATTATTTCGACAGGCGGAACATATAAAATTTTAGTGGAAAATGGCGTTAAAGCAATAGAGATCGATGAGGTGACAAAGTTTCCTGAGTGTTTTGAGGGGCGTGTTAAGACTTTAAATCCATACGTTCACGGTGGTATTCTACATCGCCGTGACAAACAGTCTCATTTGGATCAGGCAAAAGAGCTTGGTGTTAAGGCAATTGACTTGGTGTGTGTAAATCTTTATCCGTTTAAAGCGACGATCGAGAGAACGGATGATTTTGAAGAGATCATCGAGAACATCGATATCGGCGGTCCTGCGATGGTAAGAAGTGCTGCAAAGAACTTTGACAGTGTTATCATTGTGACTGATCCAAGCGATTACTCACTAGTTCTAAATGCAATAGAGCAAGAGATAAACAGCGTAGATTTTAGACGCTCACTCATGATAAAAGCGTACGAGCACACTGCGGCGTATGATTCTATGATAGCAAACTACATGAACTCACGCTTCAACAACGGCATGGGCGAAAAACAGTTCATCGTTGGAAATAAAGTGATGGATACTCGTTATGGCGAAAATCCTCACCAAAAGGGTGCGTTGTACGAGTTTGACAAATACTTTTCTAAAAACTTCACGACACTCAAAGGTGAAGCGAGTTTTAATAACCTTACTGACATTAACGGTGCAGTGAAGATCGCTGCGGCTTTTGGCGATGATAATGCGGTATGTATCGTAAAACACGGAAATCCATGTGGTTTTGCAATCAAAGATGACCTTTTAGAAGCGTATACAGAAGCACTTAAATGTGATCCAATTTCAGCATTTGGCGGTGTTGTGGCCGTAAATGGTACAGTGGATAAAGCTTTGGCAGAAAAAATGAATGAGATTTTCCTAGAAGTGATCATCGCTGGACGTTTTACGCCAGAAGCACAAGCAGTGTTTGAATCAAAAAAACGTATCAAACTTTTTGAGTATGGCAGTGATAAGCTAGTTCTTGCAAATGACACTTATGATTTCAAACATATTGACGGCGGTTTTGTTTTCCAAGACGCGGATAAAGTTGGTGAAGATGAGGTCAAAAACTCGAAACTTGTAAGCGCAAAAACAGCAACCGAGCAAGAACTCAAAGATATGGAGATCGCTTATAAAGTGGCATCTTTGACAAAATCAAACTGTGTCGTTTATGTGAAAAACTCTGCAATGATAGCTGTGGGAATGGGTATGACATCTCGCGTTGATGCATCTCAATGTGCGCTTAAAAAAGCAAAAGAGATGGGTCTTGATGTGAGTGGAGCGGCATTAGCTTCAGAGGCATTTTTCCCTTTCCGTGACAGCATCGATGCGGCTGCGGCTGCGGGAGTAAAAAGCGTGATCGAGCCGGGTGGAAGTATTCGTGATGATGAGGTTATAGATGCTGCAAACGAGCATGGCATGGCACTTTACTTCTCTGAGACAAGACACTTTCTTCATTAGAAATCTCTCTTACATGTAAAGTGCTCCTTGTGGGCATAAGCCTTTTTGCTTACATGTAACTGCAAAACTTCTTCAAAAAACTTGATTGACACTGACTCAAGCTTTGTGATATAATCTGGTACAACAATTCAATATATATTATCAGGATAAAAAATATGAGTAAATCATTATATGATACTTTAGGTATTGCACAAGGTGCATCAGAAGCAGAAATAAAAAAAGCGTACAGAAAATTAGCGAGACAATTTCATCCAGATATCAACAAAGAAGCAGATGCTGAAGAGAAATTTAAAGAGGTCAATGCCGCGTATGAAATACTAAGTGATAAGACAAAACGCGCTCAGTATGACCAGCATGGCGATAGTATGTTTGGCGGACAGAACTTCCATGATTTTGCAAGTTCTCGCGGAGGCAATGTCGATCTTGATGAGATACTTCGTAATATGTTTGGCGGAGGCGGTGGCTTCGGTGGAGGTTCACGCGGAGGATTCGGCGGTGGCGGTTTTGGCGGTGGTGGATTTCAACAAGAAACAAATCTTGATATTGAATCTAACGTAACTATCCCTTTTGTCGTCTCAATACTCGGCGGTTCTCATTCAGTGTCTGTCAATGGTGAAAGATTTGATATCAAAGTTCCAGCTGGCGTAAAAAGTGGCGAAAAACTTCGTGTGCGAGGAAAAGGGCACGCTCAAGGTGGACGTGCAGGAGATCTTTTTTTAAAGATAAATGTTGCAACTTCGAGTGAGTATGAAAGAGATGGCGATAATTTGGTCAAAACTTTTGATGTACCACTTCATGCAGCACTTTTTGGAGATAAAATCAGCATCCAAACGCTTGAAAAAGAGATCAAACTCAAAGTCCCACAAAACACTAAAAATGGCCAAAGTTTTCGTGTCAAAGAGATGGGTGTCTTAAACCGTAAGACAAATGGCAGAGGTGATCTTTATCTCAAAGCAAATATAGTTCTGCCACAAGTTGAGAGTTTAGATGAAGCATTAGTGAAAATGATGCAAGAAAAATTACCGCAGGAGTAGGGTATGCCACACCATTATGATGAACCCGTTTATCTCATAAGTATTGTCTCTAAAATTTTAGAGATTCATCCTCAGACATTGCGCCAGTACGAGAGAGAAAATCTCATAATTCCATCACGTTCTGATGGGCGTATTCGTATGTATTCACAACGAGATATTGACAGAATTAAAATGATTTTGCGCTTAACTCGTGAGCTTGGGGTGAATCTCGCAGGTGTGGATGTGGCAATACGCCTAAAAGATCAGATAGATGATATGGAGCTTGAGATTGCAGAACTGCGTCATGAGATTTCTCGCATACGAAACTCTTCTTCGGTGGCACCAGACAAGTCTTTGGTGACGAAAAAAAGTATTTACGAAATGATTATTTTTAAAGAGTAGAAAAGTTCTACTCTTTTGCTCTTTCTATTTTTGCTCCAACAGCTTCGAGTTTTTTCTCTAACTTTTCATATCCGCGGTCAAGGTGATAGATACGGTGAATACTTGTTTCTCCATCAGCTACCATTGCCGCTAAAACAAGTGCGCTAGATGCACGAAGGTCTGTTGCCATAACATCCGTACCTGAAAGTTTTGTAGCACCTTTGATGGTCGCTGTATGACCGTTAAGCTTGATATCTGCACCAAGACGTTGTAATTCACTCACATGCATAAATCTATTTTCAAACAACCTCTCTTCTATCGTTGAAACGCCTTCTGCTTGAGTAGCAAGAGCTAAAAACTGAGCTTGCATATCTGTAGGAAATCCTGGGTACTCTTGAGTTACGATATCTACAGCTTTGATAACTTTTGCTGGATGAATAGTGAGAGTATTTTCCCCTTTTGTAAAGCTACAACCCATCTCTTCGAGTTTTGAGATTATTGCGCCAAGATGACCTAATCTTACTTTATTAAGAGTGAGTTCAGAATATGTAATTGCGGCTGCACAAAGATAAGTGCCGATCTCGATACGGTCAGGGATAACGCTAAATGCTTTGATGTCAATAAGTTCTCTGTCCGTACCTTCGATAGTTAATATTGCAGTTCCAACTCCATCGATCTTCACACCGCTGTCTCTTAAAACTTCACATAGTTGTACCACTTCAGGTTCACGAGCTGCGTTATTGATAGTCGTTGTTCCGCGAGCAAGAGCCGCTGCCATAATGATGTTTGCTGTTCCTGTGACTGTGATCTTATCAAAGTTGATATCACAACCGACTAAGCCATCTGGCGCTTCGGCTTTGACGTAACCTGCTTCGATGGTGATCTTTGCGCCCATATGTTCAAGTGCTTTGAGATGCAAGTCTATTGGTCGCTGACCGATAGCACAACCACCCGGAAGAGAAACTTCGCAATGTCCAAAACGTGCTAAAAGAGGTCCTAAAACCAAGATGGATGCACGCATTGTTTTGACGATATCATAAGTCGCTTTTGTGTGATGTACAGTTGATGTGTTGATATCTAAAGTATTATTTGCAAATGTGTACTGGGCACCTAAATTACCAAGAAGTTTTAGAAGTGTTTTGATATCAACAACTTCTGGAAGGTTTGTGATCTGTAAATCACCTTTTGCCAAAAGAGTCATTGCTATGATAGGTAAAGCTGCGTTTTTTGCACCTGATATTTCTATCGTTCCGCCAAGTTTTGTGTTGCCTTGTATCTTTAAGTAATCCATGTTTGTCTTTATCTTTTTTAAGATATTATATCTTTTTAAAGTTTGTTTTTGCATAAAAGGAAGTTATAAATTATGAGTAGTGCATTAGATAGATTGAAAAATCTCACCTCCAAAATATCTGGATATGAGATGACGAGAAAAGAGAACCTTAAATTACTTGAAGAGCTGTACAAGAGCTTACATGTAAGCCAAAAGATAGATGACTTTTCAGATTTATTTCATTTTAAAGCTATAAATCTTTCCGGAGTCTCACTCAAAGACGAAAATCTAGGTGAAATAAAAAAAGGAAAATATCTTCAAATCTTAGCAATATCTTATGATAAAGAAGCGGTGATAAAAAGTAAAAATATCTCACTTGCATATTTTGGACGTGTTGAAAACGTAGATGAAAAACTGAAAAATGATGTTGTTGCATTCGTGCTTCGTTGGAGATTTGAAAAAAGTTTTATGACGTTAGAGCATTATCATAACCTCTTAGAGTCACATACAAGTGCGTAGATTTTGGTTTAAACTTTGGCTTTCTTGGGCCCTGCGACTCAGTGTAGAAAGTTTGCTTTATGCTTTTATACTTGCTTTTTTACTGAGTGGAGCAATATATTTTTCAAAAGGAATGCCTCCTCTTGAAAAAGAGTTTCTTCTCGCATTAGGCACAATTTTTCAATTTTCGTTTATAATTTTTTGGAGTATGACACTTCTAGTTTCTTTGTTTCGCGGACTTAAACATCTTTTCAATCACTGCTATGAAGGATATGTCCTAAAACTGTTTACATGTAATGGTGAGGAAGTGATAGAAACCATTGGATATGGCGATATCACGCCTCTTTTTCGCAAATGGATGATGTCGATGATTTGGTCTATATCTACTTTGATGATTTTCTCCTTTATCGTGAGCTATTTTTTACTAAACTCTTATAATTGGTACAATATTTATGTGATGTATATTTTTATCCTTATTTCAGGTGGAATCACTTTGCCGTTGATGGGATACAGATGTAAAGGGGTGAAACTTCAAGAATGCTGATTTATATTGATGTGGAAACCACGGGACTAGAGCAAAATGACAGAATATGTGCTGTTGGTTTGATCGTATTAGATGAAGAGATTTTAGTATATAAAGAACTGATTAAACCTCCCAAAAAGATGCGTCCAGAAGCTTCGGCTATAAACCATATAACAGATGAAATGCTCAAAGAGAAAAAGAGTTTTGAAAATTCTCAAATAAAAGAGATACTAGGAAAATATAACACGCTTGATACAACTTTTGTTGGCCATAATATTGCTTTTGATATTGCCATGCTTAAATATGAGGGCTTCATTTTTCGTGGAGCATTTATTGACACTCTTAAATGCACAAGAGCTTTGATACAAGAATGTGAGCAGTTTTCTTTGCAGTATCTTCGATATGAACTCAAACTTTATAAAAATGAGAAAAAAGTTGCAGATGAGCTTGGGATAGAATTATGTGCTCACGAAGTACTCAGTGATGCTTTACATACAAGGCTTTTACATAGCTACTTAAATGATATGGCAGATGATGAAAAACTCCAAGAACTCAGTTCTCATCCAGTCCTGATACAAAAGCTGAGTTTTGGAAAATATAAGGGTCGTTTTATAGAAGAGACAGCTATGAATGATGGGGCATATCTCAGTTGGGTGCTAAGTAGTGTTGAGTCACTAGATGAAGATATGCGATACTCCATTGAGTATTACATGAAGATGCTATAATACGCCTCGAAAAAATTAGTAAAAAGAGAAAAAATGACAATTTCGCAAGAGAATAAAAAAGTACTGTTACTTATTACGATAGCGTATCTATTTAGTATCGCAGTACGGTTGATCTGGGTGTATCAGTTTCATGGATACGAACCGTTTATGTTTAACGGACAATTTATGATAAATACGAATGATGGGTATTTCTTTGCTGAGGGTGCAAGAGATCTTGTTGCCGGTTTTCATCAATCTGGTGATCTTTCTCCTATAGATAGCGCCACTTCACAGCTAACATATGTGTTGGTGAAAATATTGCCTTTTTCATTTGAGAGTATTGTCTTTTATTTGCCTGCTTTCTTAGGTTCGCTTCTTGTCATACCGATTATCTTGATTTCATATAGTATTAAACGTCTGGATATAGGCTTTATTGCGGCTCTTCTTGCTTCAATTGCTTGGAGTTACTATAACCGTACTATGGTCGGATATTATGATACGGATATGCTTACTATCGTTTTACCGACTTTTTTACTTTGGTCTATTATCTGGGCAATCAATTCAAATCAGGATAAATTCCTTCTTATTACCGCGCTTGATATCCTAGTTTACAGATGGTGGTATCCACAAAGTATTGCACTAGAATCTGCTTTCTTTGGACTTATCCTTGTTTATGCACTTTTCTTCGATAGAAAAAATAGTTACAATTTTAAACTTTTGGCAATTATGCTTTTTGCGATGATGATGACGAGTGAACTTATTCGTTTACCTATTGTTGTGGCTCTTTATTTCATTTTTAAAAATAAAAATTTTGACAAATATATGTATTATATTTTAGGAGCAGGAGTTCTTGCATTTTTTGCAAGCGGTGGTTTGGACCCTATCACAATAAGATTAAAACTATATATTTTTAGAGATAGTGTAGATGCTTCAACTGCTGGACTTGGACTACATTTCTTTACTGTTATGCAAACTGTTCGTGAAGCGGGACATGTCCCATTTTCTGAATTTGCAAGTAGGATCAGCGGGAATCCTATTACATTTATTCTCTCAATTGCAGGATATATCTGGCTTTCTTATAGATATCGTGTGATGCTTTTAGCGCTTCCATTGATTGGTCTTGGCTTTTTAGCAGAGAGCGGCGGACTTCGTTTTACTATCTATGCTGTCGTTCCATTGGCTTTTGGTGTTGCTTTTATTATTTCTGAGCTTGCAAACAAGATGCCGAGTTATTTTATGCAGTATGCGACGCTCTTTGTCGGGGCACTTTTGGTTTTACTTCCAAATGTCTTACATGTAAAAGAGTATCAAGTACCAACTGTTTTTAATAAAGATGAAGTCGTTATGCTTGATAAATTAAAACAAAAAACAAGTAGAGAAGATTATATTATCAGTTGGTGGGATTATGGCTATCCTCTTCGTTATTATGCAGATATGTTTACTTTGGTGGATGGTGCAAAGCATGATGGCGATGTGAACTTTCCGGTCAGTTATATTTTAACAAAGCCCCAAGACGCTGCAGCTAAAATGGCAAGACTTGATGTGGAATATGACGCGCACGCAACGAAGATAGCAGAAGAAAATGCTAAAAAAAGTGAAGCAAACCAGACTAAAATTGCTTCAAATATAGAAGAGATGACAAAAGCAAACGGCTTTAAAGACACAAACGATTTTTTAAGTGCATTAGAGAGTGGGGCAAATATTACTTTGCCTAAAAAGACAAAAGATGTGTACCTTTATCTTCCATATAGAATGCTCAGTATTTATCCGACTGTTACACTCTTTTCAAATCTTGATCTTATGAGTGGCAGCAGATACGCAGATCCTATTTTCTTCGCTTCGCAAGCGAGCAATGAAGATGAACATTTTATCTATCTTCAAAACGGAATTTCTATCAACAAAACAACTGCCAGTGTGAAGTTTGGAGATAAAGAGATGCCGATCAACAGATTTATAAAAACAGGATATGAAAAAGATGGAAAACTCAGTATTGACACCAAACAGTTAAACTCTATGGCAAGCATTACTGTGATTTATTTGGCAAGTTATGGGCAATTTTTGATTCTCGATGAAGCAAGTTTTAATTCTACATACGTGCAACTTTTTGTACTTGAGCATTATGATAAAAATCTTTATGAACCAGTTGAAATGACTCCATATGCAAAAATATATAAGTTAAAGATCTAGCAGATGCGAGTAGCTGTCAAATGCGAATCTCCGCTTCTTCAAAGAAGTGTGGAACTATTTTTAGATAAAGAGCTCAGTCCCATTAAAAACTGCGATATCGTTGTGAGTGATCAAAAACTTGATATCGATAAAAAAATACTCTACATCTCAAATGAGAGTGACGGAGATCTACTAAAACCATTCTCAAAATCTCAGCTTGTTTTGGCTTTAGAAAAAGTGATGAACGATGAGAAAGAAAGTAAAAGTTTTCTTTCTATGATAGAAGAATTAGAACAAAAAGAAAGTTTTGAAACTACAGATAAAGGGTTAGATTTTAAATTTTTACAAGATAGAATCGAGCAACTTACACAAGAGTATCAAGAAAATTTAATCAAGACAATAAGAGCGTTTTATGAAAAATAATACAAATTTTACAAAAAAAATTATTGCAGGCAAGTACAAGGGAAAAACTCTTAAACTTCCTTCCAAAACAACAACACGTACTTCAAAAGTCATAGTATTGGAATCTTTTTTCAATACAATTCAGTTTGCTATCATGGATGCTATTTTTATTGAGGTATTTTCAGGGAGCGGATCTGTAGGCTTAGAAGCACTGAGTCGCGGAGCAAAAAAGATCATTTTTATGGAAAAAGACAGAGATGCTCTAAAAATATTACATGAAAATATTGCACAAACGAATCCTGCTGTATGTGAAGTATTGAGTGGGGATAGTTTTACAAATATCAAAACAGCCATGAATAGAGTTAAAAATTTAGGAGAAAGTGCTTATCTCTATATCGATCCTCCTTTTTCCGTTCGTGAGGGGATGGAAGATATCTATGACAAGATGATTGAACTCATTGCTGAGTTTCCTCATGAGCTTTGTGAAATGGTTATTATAGAGCATATGAGCTCACTTGAATTGCCTGAAATAATAGGTGAGTACACTAAAATGAAAACAAAAAAATTCGGAAACACTTCTTTAACTTACTATAACTAATTTTGGAACATAAATTGCTACTTTGCTCTTAAGAAGCAAGGATAGCAATGAAATCATTTTTACTACTTTTAATACTGTCATTAGCACTTGAGGCAACGAAGATTAAAGATGTTACATCTATCGTCGGCGTCAGAGAAAATCAGGTAATTGGTTATTCTTTGGTTGTCGGTTTGAAAAAAACGGGTGATGGCACAACTTCAAAATTTACACTTCAATCAATCGCAAATATGCTTAAAGCGATGAATATCGATATGAATCCTGCAGATATCAAGTCTAAAAATGTTGCGGCTGTTGTTGTAACGGCTAAAATAGGCGCATTTACAAGACAGGGCGATAAACTAGATGTGACAGTCTCTTCTATTGGAGATGCACAGTCGCTACAAGGTGGTACACTTTTGATGACACCTCTAAAGGGAGTCGATGGAAAGATATACGCACTTGCTCAGGGTCCTGTAAGTATCGGTGGAAAAAATGAGCGTGGAGCGGGTGCAGAATCTCATCCAACTGCTGGACTTGTGTATGGCGGCGGAATGATAGAGCGAGAGATAGATGTCGATATCGCTCATCAGCAATACGCGACACTCTCTTTGAAAGAATCAAACTTTGAAAATGCAGTTGCTGTGCAAAAAGCTATCAATGCATCATATAATTCACAAATAGCGGTAGCTCTTGACTCTCGTACTATTAAACTACAACGACCGACAAATCAGTCAATGGTAGAGTTTCTCTCTAAAGTTGAAAATATTAATATGGACTACACGCCAGAGAGTAAAATAGTTATCAACGAAAGAACTGGAACTATCATCGCCGGTGTTGATATAGAAGTGAAGCCAGTTGTGATCACTCAAGGGGACATTACAATAAAAATAAAGCCATCTGCACAAGCTGAATCTCCAGCAGGAGCTGTGAAACTAGATAATGATCTTGTCATTGGCTTAAATCAAAATGAGGTGTACACGAAAACAGGAACAACAACGGTCGCAAATATTGTAAGATCGTTGCAAAAATTGGGTGCGACTCCAAAAGCGATTATCTCAATTCTTGAAGCGATGAAAAGTGCGGGTTCAATCTCAGCTGAACTGGAGGTTATATAATGAGCAGTCTTATAGGTTCAACATCTATGCAACAAGCTTTATTGTCCAATGATGTGAGTTCTACTCCAAAGATCACAGCAACACAAGATGATAAAAAACTGCGTGAGCAGACGGATGCATTTGAATCGGTTATCATAAAAATGATGATGGATGATGCGATGAAGGATGAAAAGAGTCTTTTTAGTTCTCAAAATGATCCAGGAGATAAGATGTATCAGTCTATGTATCGTGATGAACTCAGCAAGCAAAGTGCTGGAAGTTTTGGATTTTCACAGATGTTATATGATTTTTTGAGTCAAAAACAAGTCAAGCCAAGTTAAAAGAAAATGTGTATTTGCCGATATGAGAGTATAAATAATAAACTAAATACTACTCTTTATATGAGAGGCAAGGATTACCGATGATAAATCAGTTAAATAGCGCGGTTGGAAGTGCGGCTTTTCAAAGTACAAATGCTGAAGTAAAGTCTAATACAAAAAAAACAGAGCAAATGAATAAAGATGCTGATATGAGTAAAGTCGATCAGTTAAAAGGTTCAATAGCATCTGGAGAATATAAGCTTGATCTCTCTACGCTTTCAAAGCGTATTGCCGATGAGTTAATGCAATAAACAATCAGGAGTTTAAAATGCTGTTACATCATTTACAAAGTGCGGTTGGAGACTTAAAAGATCTTATACGCATGACAGAGACTGATATTGAGGACATAAAGGAAGCAAAGCAAACTCCTCAGTTTGATCGTCTACCGCTTAAAGATGAAAAAATTAAAAGTTTTGAATCTAAAAAAGCTATGATTGATCATGAAATATCAAAACTCATGAGCACAAATCCGCAGAAGGATCTTGCAAATTTGTTAAATGGTGAAGAGCACAGTGCCCTTGGTGAACTAAGAGATGAACTTTCAAACTTAAGAATAACAAATCAAAAATATGCAAAAATGGTTTTGACCGTCAGTTCATTTTATAATACTTTGTTAGAGCGTATCGTTCCTACAGAGATGAATGGATATCAAAGAGTTGCGTCAAAAAACCCATCATTTTTGGAAATTAGAGCGTAGGTCATGGCATCAATATTTAACTCTCTTAGCATCGGATATTCAGGACTTAATGCAGCACAGGTTGCAATAGATACGACTGGACACAATATTACAAATGCCAATACCGATGGATACAGTCGTCAGCGAGTAATGACGCAGGCTGCTCCACCAATCAATCTTACTCCAGGTGCAGTAGGCAATGGAACTCAAATACAACAAATTGCACGTATTTTTGATCAATTTACTTTTAACAGTTATACCTCTTCCTCTGCTGATAAACAGGCATCAGATTTTACAAAAAGTACATTGCAACAGGTTTCAACTTATTTTCCTGAAATAGACGGTGTTGGAATCAAATCAGATTTGAGTGCTTATTATAATATGTGGCAATCTTTGGCGGATAATCCTGATAACAATGCGGTAAAAGTAGCACTTTCACAGCAAACACAAGTCTTAACGCAACATATTCAAACAACACAAGCACAGGTTTCTTCGCTTCAAAGTCAGCTGAACGATCAACTAAAAACGAATATTGATGAAGTGAATAATATAGCCAAACAGATTGCAGATCTAAATACAGCTATTGGAACTACTGAAGCAGGTGGTGCAAATAATGCAAACGATTTAAGAGATCAAAGAGGTACTCTTGAACTTTCGTTAGCTAACCTTGTCGGTGCAAATGTGATGTCTGGTCAGATAGAGTCAAATAATGCAGTCGATTCCAATCTGGCAATTAAAAATGGCAGTTATAGTATCAGTATTAATGGTTTCAATATTGTTGATGGATCGGGTTATCATCCTATAGGTTTGGATAACACCTCAAGTAAAAGTGGTATGTATTCGCTTTACTATCAACGTCAAGATGGTGCTCAGATACCATTTACTCAAAATATAACTGGTGGCAGTGTCGGTGCTCTTTTAAATCTTAGAGGATCTGACATAGGTTCTGATGGAAAGCCGATAAACGGTCTCCTTCAGGGTATAAGTGATCAATTAGATATGTTTGCAACAGGTTTGATTCAAAGTACAAACAATGTTTATGCGCAGAGTGCAACAACTTCTATGCAGTCAAATCCAGTGATCTCAAATCCCTCAGATGCACTTACAAATACAGGTTTGGGAATAAAAAAAGGAAGTTTTGACTTAATCGTATATGATATTAATGGAAATGTAGCTGCAAAGCGTACTATTAATGTTGATGATTTGACTACTTTTACTTCAGGTTCAAACTCTATTCAAGCACAAGTTGCAGCAAGTAAAGATGATAATGCTGATAATAATGCAAATAATGATGTTAATTCTTTTCTTTCTGTAAGTTATTCAAATGGCTCGTTAGGGATCAATTTAAAAGATAGCAGTTTGCAATCGCAAGGGTATACTTTCGCTATCAAAGACAATTTAGATTCAAATAATAGTTTTGGTTCGGGAACAAATTTTGCGGGAGCTATGGGGCTCAATAAATTTTTTGATGGAACCGATGCAAGTAATATAGATCTGGCTAGTAAACTCAAAAAAGATCCTACACAAATTGCCGCAAACACAGCACCAACTTCAGGTAATAATGCAATCGCTATGGCAATGGTTCAGTCACAGTTTGAAAATATCAAATTTACACAAAAAAATAGTGGTGCTACTTATAGTGATACAACTTATGGGATGTTTGATACTATTGCCACAACTGTTGGATCTCAAACAAATGCGGCAATAGCTGCAAATGATACAATAACAGCCCGTTACACGGCAGCACAGCAGGAGTATGATTCTGTTTCAAAAGTGAATATGGATGAAGAGATGACAAATCTTATTAAGTATCAAACTTCATATGGTGCATGTGCAAAAATTATTACGACTATTGATCAAATGATGACTACACTTCTTGGTATCAAACAATAAAGTGATTTTTATTTGATTCCTTACTTTAGCATTGCGATTTTAATTTTTGTAATGCTTTTTAGTTTTGTAGGATCTTTATTTTATTCCGTTTCTCCAACGGTCTTACATGTAAGCGCAATATTAAGTGCACCTTCACCTACATATCTTCTTGGAACTGACAGACTAGGTCGTGATCTTCTTGCCCGTCTCATAGAAGGAGGACAGGTTTCTTTACTCATTGGAATACTCAGTGCCTTTTTATCCACATTTATTGGTCTTATAGTCGGTGCTACTGCAGGATATTTTAAAGGTAAAACAGATAAAACTTTTGTTTTAATAGTAGATTTATTTTTAACTTTTCCAACTTTCTTTTTACTCTTAGCGCTTGTGAGTTATGTGAACGCCTCGGTTTGGGTACTTGTCCTTATCATCTCTATAACTGGATGGATGACAACAGCGAGACTCGTAAGAAGTGAAAGCTACTCTATTAACGCACAGCCTTATATTAAGATACTTCGTATTGCTAATGTTTCCAAGGCAAAGATAATTTTAAAATATTATGTGCCGCTTTTAGCACCAATATTTTTTGTCAGTTTTACTTTTGGAGTTGGCGGTGCGATCCTTTCAGAATCGGCTTTGAGCTTTTTAGGTCTTGGTATTGTGGCTCCGCAGATGAGTTGGGGAAGTATTATGAGTGATGGAAAAGAGGTAATACAAATCGCTTGGTGGGTCAGCTTTTTTCCTGGACTTTTGATTTTTTTGATTACTTTTTCACTCATAAATATTTCAAACTTTTTACAACAGTTAACAAATCAAAAAGAGATTAGAAGCTAATTTTTTAACATCTGCTATAATAAATGAGATTAAGTCAGATGGAGAAAAGATGTTAGATATTATAAAAAATGAATTTGATAAATTTAAACACTCAAATTGTGCGGATGATGCAATATTTTTTCAGGCAATGGAAGAGGTAATTACCTCTATTACACCTTTACTTGAATCAGATGCAAAGTATAAAAGATATGCCATTTTAGATCGTCTCATCATTCCCGATAGAATCATAAAATTTAAAGTTACATGGATGGATGATAAGCAAGTTATTCAGGTAAACACAGGATATAGAGTACAGTTTAACAACTCTCTTGGACCATATAAAGGAGGACTTCGCTTTCATCCAACAGTAAATGAGGGAATACTCAAATTTTTAGGATTTGAGCAGATACTTAAAAATTCGCTTACAGGTTTGCCAATAGGCGGGGCAAAGGGTGGAAGTGATTTTGATCCTAAAGGTAAAAGTGATTTTGAAATTATGAAGTTTTGTTCTGCTTTTATGACAGAACTACACAAATACATCGGGCCGAGAATGGATGTGCCAGCAGGTGACATTGGCGTAGGTGCACGTGAGATAGGGTATCTTTTTGGTGAGTATAAAAAAATAACATCTACATATGATGGTGTTCTAACTGGAAAACCTTTTATCTTTGGTGGCTCTTTGATGCGCCCCGAAGCAACAGGATATGGTGTTGTTTATTTTACAGAAGCAATGCTGGAGCATGAGAGAAAAGAGCCACTTAAAGGGAAAGTCTGCACAGTTAGTGGAGCAGGAAATGTAGCAATCTATACTATAGAAAAACTGCAGTCTCTTGGAGCCATAGTTGTTAGTTGTTCGGATTCTGCGGGGACATTATATGATAGCCGAGGAATTGATTTAAAATTGATTAAAGAGATCAAACTTGAAAAACGTGCTTCTCTAGAAGAGTACCTGAGCGTCAATAGAGCGGCTAATTATATTCCAGTAGCCGATTATCCTGATGGAGGACATTCTGTCTGGGCAATTCCTTGTTATGCAGCATTTCCATGTGCGACGCAAAATGAGCTGACAAAGGTTGATGCAGATAATCTTATAAAAAACGGTTGTGTTTCAGTGAGTGAGGGAGCAAATATGCCTTCAACTCCGGAAGCTACGGAGCTCTTTTTATCTCATAAAATATGTTTCGCTCCTGCAAAAGCTGCAAATGCTGGTGGAGTTTCTGTGAGTGAGTTTGAGATGAGTCAAAATGCGTCTATGCAAAAATGGTCTTTTGCAAAAGTGGACGAAAAGCTCAAAGAAACAATGCAACAGATTTGTAAGCGGATCGCTTTAACAGCAAAAGATTATGGAGTGGAAGGGAATTACATAGATGGGGCAAATATCGCAGGATTTAAACGTGTTGCTGATGCGATGATTGCTGAGGGGATTTAAGATTTATTAAACTCTTAAATCCAAGATATATTTCTACGTAGAGGGCACTCTACATGCGGAGTGCCCTGTGGGTGTAAGGCTTTTCTATACAAAATATGGTAGAAGTTTTAACCATACTTGCCATAAAACCGCTGCAGATATTCCAGCGGCAAAACCTGCAACGATATCATCGAGCATCACTCCAAGACCTCCGCTCATATTTCTATCGATTCTTCCTATTATGGAAGGTTTTGCTATATCAAAATATCTAAAAAGTACAAATGCTAAAAGTGATTGAATCAAAAAACCATTAGAAAAATCAAAAATATCACTGAAGTTTAGCATCGTCCCTGGTGCAATAGAAAGGGCAAACCACATTCCCGCAAGTTCGTCAATGACGATACTTTTATCATCATGAGTACCATTTGACGCTTCATAACGATTGATCTCTTTGATAGCAATCGCTGAGATAAGCAGAGTAAGTGTAAACATAAGCTGATTACCAAGATAGGCAAGGGCAGGAATTCCAATAAGCAGTGCGACTATAGAACCCATCGTTCCAGGAGCCTTTGGCGAGAGTCCACTGTAAAATAGAGTTATAAAAAAACGATTCATAAAAATCCTAAGTAAGTGATGTTGTCTGGTAAAGATTCATAAGTTCTTTGTAAAACTCTTCTTCCGTATGGCTCTCTAAAAGGCCGCCGATAGGAAGAAGATTGTAATACATCTTTTCAAGATTTTTAAATCTATTTTTAAACATTTTAGAGAGTAAAAGTGCCGAGATCTCTTTTCTAACTAAAACAGCTGGAGGAACAATACCGAGCTTTAAAAGTTCCAAAATAGACTCTGCATGATAAGAGATATGGTGGTGCTGACCATGTGGACAGGTATTTGTACTGACAAGTGTTTTACATATATTGCAGTAAACATATTCACTTGCAATAGAGATATTGATGCCAATATCAGTTACACGATCAAGAATAGATTTGTTTGTATTACTATCATAATACATCCCAAGACCTGCATGATTTGGTCCAATGGTAAGTTTTGTACAGCCATAGTTTTTTGCAACAATAGCATCGATGATGATCTCATTGATCCCTGCAAAGATATAGTTAGTTTCCAATGGAACAATAATAACTCTATTTTTTGGCAAATAGTTGTCAATAAAGTATTTCAAAGCTTCATATCTGAGGTTATATTGAAGGTCAGCAGTTTCATAAGGCTTGAGTAGAAATATGACAGTCAGATCACTTGACTCTAAAGATTGTCTTATAAGCTTCTCGTGTGCACGATGAAGAGGATTTACTGCCATCATAATAGCCGTGATATTTTTAGCATTTAAGAGCTCTATAGCTTCTTTGATATACTCTTTATGAAGATCTGGAATCTCATGAGCGAGTGTATAATCACCACAAACAGCATATTTACCAAGTCTTTTACTAGTCGATCTTACTCCCGGATGTGTTTCATCATCTGTTCCGTAGATATGGCGAAGCCTCTCTTTTGGGTCAATCTCAAAAACCTCTTCTACAATAAGTGTGGCAAAGAGCTCTCCATTACATATAAGATCAAGTTTTTCACCTGCATGCATCTCTTGAAGAACCACTTCATTACGTTTTCCAGAGGGTGCAAGGATAAAAGGAAAGGGAAATATTTTTTTATTTACTGTTGAGGTTGAGAGAACTTCCGAAACTTCAGTTTTATTCATTAATGAGACAACTGGATATAAAAGCCCAGCTTTTAAAAACTCTAAAGCTGAAGCCGCTTCAGAGTCGATTACAAGAACTCTATTTTTTCTTTGCGATGCCATATTTCTTTCTCTTTTCCCATAAGCTTTTTCGAGATATTCCAAGTTTTTTAGAGAGTTCTGTATCTGGAAATTTATGTTGGTAGTTTAACACAATATATTTGACATAATCCTCGATAGGAAGGATGTCACTTTGATCGAAAATGTTGTTATCACTTTTGATATCGATGATCTCATAGTCTACATCATCTATCTTATCTGTACTAGAAACAATAACATTTCTCCCTTTAATAAGATCCAAAAACTCTTTTTTATCAGACTTTTTGATCACTTGAAAATCTGTAACATAGATGATGGTGCTAATTGGTAGCATCGAGATTTCACTTATCGCTTTAGGATTAGTTAAAGAGACAAAATAGAGTGGCTTATTTTGTTTATTTGCATATTTAAAAGCAAATGAATCTGAATACTTTTGAAAATTACACGAGATAAAAATCGGAAGTTCCATATTTGAAATATTTGGTTCATCAGTAATAGATGCAAAATTGTGATTAAGGTATCGCTCATATGATTCTGATTGATGCTTTAGACGTTCATAATCTTGAAAATGGTTGATTTTTCGGATGAGTTCTTCTATCATAAAGGGCTTAAGAATGTAATCTTTTGCGCCTAAGGAGAGTGGTTTTGAGACAGTATCATTGCTGATATATGAAACCATCAATATAACAATAGACTTTTTGAAAGCTTCAATAATAGGATTGAAATCTTGACCATTGATATTGGTAGAGAGTAAAACGACATCATAAAGATTACTTTTTAGGGCATCTTTCGTAGAGGTACACATGTCACAGATGTGACCGAGTTCACCCAGTTTTGTTGCAATGCTTTGTGCTAAATAGATCTCATTTTCGATAATTAATATTTTCACTTATTTGTCCAATTGTAGTAGTTTAATGATGCAGTACAAAGAACGCCAACACCCTCGTTGCGTCCTATAAATCCAAGTTTTTCCGTAGTTGTCGCTTTGACATTTACACAAAATATGGGGATTTCAAGTATTTTTGAGAGAGTTTTTCTCATCTCATCTTTATATTTTCCGATACGTGGAGTTTCTGCGATGATAGTGATATCGACGTTTACAATTGCATATCCAAAGCCTGTAAGCTTTTTGACGACATCTTGTAAAAGTATCTTTGAATCAATTCCCTTATATATAGCGTCATTATCAGGGAAAAGCATTCCTATATCACCCATCCCAGCAGCTCCCAAAAGTGCATCGATAAGTGAGTGAATTGCAACGTCGCCATCACTGTGCGCAAGAAATCCAAAATCACTTTCGACTTTCACACCGCATAAAAACATTTCACCCTTATCATCAAAAGCATGAACATCAAAACCGTTGCCGACTAATGTAACATTTGAGGGTGCTTGTAAACATCCGAGTTCTTTGATATCTCCAGCAAATGTGAGTTTAAATGCCTCATCTTCACCATCAACAAAAACTCTCGTTCCACCGTTTGCTACAATGGCACTACTTTCATCTGTATATTCTATGTGGGTTTGAAGTGCTTGCTTCAAAGCATCTGTGCGTGAAAGTTGAGGTGTTTGGATGCGGAGGATTTTATTTCGATCTACAGTGTCGTGTTCATAAACAATAGTATCGCTTACATGTAAGGCAGGAATGATGCAGTCGGCTTTATCTTTTTTATCTAAAATTCTTTGTAACAGAAGATCGCTGATACAGGCACGTGCAACATCTGTGACGAGAACATAAGGAGTGCTTACATGTAAGAGAGCATTTTTGAGTGATTCTTGACGAGTTGCTCCGCCTTGGATGACCTGATGTTCTGTGTAGCTGTGCATAAATGAAACATCGTTTTTTGAAGCTGTAATGATGATTTTGGAAAATTTTTCTGTTTTTTCAAATCTAGAAGCTACAAAATTCCATAAAGGCTCCATGCCGATTCGGAGCCATTGCTTCTTAACGGGGGTTTTAAAACGTGTAGAATCTCCAGCAGCAAGTATTATGAGCGTTAAATCAGACAAAAAGTCTCCTGTATCGGTAAAACTGTTACGAAATTATACATATAAAAAGCTTTTTTTTATCTTGTTTGTGTAAAATTCTATAACTTTAAAACTAGTTGAAATATTTTATATGAATGATTATAGAGATGGTAGATTTTTGTGCCCTCTTGTATAAGTACATAAAGAGTTTGAAAATAGGAGAATATTATGAGAAGCGAATGGCTAAAAAAACGGGAAAATGACCCAGTTCGTACACAGATGTATTATGCAAAACAGGGCATAATCACTGAGGAGATGGAGTATATTGCAAAAATTGAGGATCTTTCTGTAGAACTAGTACGTAGTGAAATAGCTCGCGGAAGACTTATTATTCCCGCAAATGTGAATCATACTTCACTTGAACCGATGGCGATTGGTATTGCTTCAAAATGTAAGATCAATGCAAATATTGGTTCATCTGCAATAGCAAGTGATGTTCAAGGTGAAATAGAAAAAGTTCAAGTTTCTCAGCACTACAAAGCTGACACAGCTATGGATCTTTCAACTGGTGGAGATTTGGATGAGATTCGCAAAGCGGTAATCGCAAACTCTAAAATTCCTATAGGAACAGTGCCTATTTATCAGATCCTTCATGATGTCGGGAATAAAATAGAAGATTTAAGTATCGATGTTATGCTTGAGGTTTTAGAGCGTCAGGCAAAGCAGGGGGTTAGTTATTTTACTATCCATGCCGGCTTTTTGTTAGAGACGATGCCTAAAGTTGCAAAACGTAAGATGGGAATCGTAAGTCGCGGTGGAAGTTTAATGGCTGCATGGATGATGCATTATCATAAGGAAAATCCATTTTATACAGCGTTTGATGAAATACTCGATATCTGTGCAAAATATGATGTTTCTCTTTCTCTTGGCGATTCACTTCGTCCGGGATGTTTAGCAGATGCTTCTGATGATGCTCAACTTGGAGAGTTAAAAGTTCTTGGTGAACTCACTCTTCGTGCTTGGGAGAAAAATGTTCAAGTTATGATCGAAGGTCCTGGGCATGTTCCACTTAATCAGATTGAGAGAAACATGAAGATTCAACGTGAACTTTGTCATGAAGCACCGTTTTATATTCTTGGACCTTTAGTTACTGATATTGCAGCTGGATACGATCATATCTCTTCAGCAATCGGTGCTGCTGTGGGTGGATGGCACGGAGCTAGTATGCTTTGTTATGTCACACCAAAAGAGCATTTAGGACTTCCAAATGCTGAAGATGTTCGTGAAGGGATCATCGCTTACAAGATTGCTGCACACGCTGCGGACATCGCTCGTGGCCGTAAAGGTGCAAGAGATGTGGATGATGAGATGAGTGATGCAAGGTATTCATTTAACTGGGAAAGACAGTTTGAACTTGCCCTCGATTCTGAACGTGCTCGTGAATATCATGATGAAACATTACCTCAAGATGTTTTCAAAGAAGCAGAGTTTTGTTCTATGTGTGGACCGAAGTTTTGTAGTTACAAAATAACGCAAAGCATTATGGAAAATACAGAAGAGCTTGATAGAATCATTGCAGAAAACAAAGCCGCACAAACAGTCTAACTTTCTATCGTTGTCCCACGCGGACGGCGATTTTACTTCATTTTATTTGACATCTAGGTATTATTTATTTTCATTGTGTAAAACAAGATACTTTTTATCCTCTTTTGCTGAAAATAAAAGATCGAGATAATCTATTCAGATAAGATTAATGAACTTTTGATATAACTCTATTTAGACAAAGTAACATTTAATTCAATACAAAATTATAGGAGAAAGAATGACTCAAGAAAATGTAAAAACTGCACTTTCTAAAGTAATGTATCCAGGTTTTACCAAGGATATCGTGACTTTTGGATTTGTTAATAGCATCAATGTTAGTGGTACGGCGGTAAGTTTGACTATTGATATTACATCAAGTGCACCAGAAGTGGCGGCACAGATTAAAGATGAAGCAACAGCTGAATTAAAAGCAATAGGAGCAACAGAGATCAATATCAACGTTGCCGCTCCAAAAATGCCTCGCGAGAGTTCATCACGCGGTAAAAATATCGCTCCGCAAGTAAAGAACTTTTTGATGGTAAGTTCAGGTAAAGGTGGAGTTGGTAAATCAACTACATCAGTCAATATCGCTATCGCACTTGCAATGCAAGGGAAAAAAGTAGGTCTTTTAGATGCTGATATCTATGGACCAAATATTCCTCGTATGCTTGGTGTTGAGAGCCTCAAGCCTGAGATCAACGGAAATAAAGTTCTTCCAATCAAAGCTTATGGTATCGAGATGATGTCTATGGGTTCACTCATGGAAGAGGGTCAGTCACTTATCTGGCGTGGAGCTATGATCATGAAAGCGATCGAGCAGTTCTTACGTGATATCTTATGGTCTGAATTAGATGTTTTGGTTATTGATATGCCTCCAGGAACTGGTGATGCTCAGCTTACTTTGGCGCAAAGCGTTCCTGTAACTGCTGGTTTAACTGTAACAACACCACAAATGGTCTCACTTGATGATTCACGTCGTTCACTTGATATGTTTAGAAAATTGAACATACCAATAGCAGGTATCATTGAAAATATGAGTGGCTTTATCGCTCCAGATACTGGTGTAGAATATGATATCTTTGGAAAAGGCACGACACAGCCTATGGCTGATGAGTTTAACACAACTATCGTTGCAGAGATTCCAATTGAGCCGGCTGTAAGAACTGGTGGAGATGAGGGGAAACCTATCGTTTATGTTCTTCCAACAAGTGAAACTGCAAAACGTTATATGGCTGCTGCTGAAAAAGTATGGGCTATGATAGAAAAAGTAAATGCAGATGGCGGAGTAGATAACCAAGCTATTCAGCCAAATACACCTCCAGGCGTAAGCGCTTGCTCAACTGCTGCGGCTGCTCCAAAAGCACCTGCAAAGCCAGAACAAAGCTCTGAGAGCTGTGGCACAGGATGTGGTTGTCATTAATCTTTACTCCTTACATGTAACTCTACATGTAAGGAACCTGTATTCCCTCTTATAAAAATACTCTTCAAAACTACTTTACACAATAATAAAATAAATTTAACTTTTTAAAAATACATTGATTTAAAGATATATTTCTTGTCAGAAAGCCAATCACTTCTGACAAGAATCACAACATAGCTAAGAAAGTTTATAGCTGTATTAACAGTGATTAGCCCTGATGTAAGAGAGTCAAAATTATGATAAAACTCCTAGATTCAAAGCGTGGATATATTAGACTCTCTTTCATAAGTGTTACTCATAGAAGATAATTTATAAAGATTTTAGAAATCTTCACCCTCAAACATCTCTGGCACAAATTTTATTACCTGGTTCCTTCCATGCTCTTTCGCATAGTAGAGTGCTGTATCAGCAAATTTGATACACTTCCAAATAGAAGCAGCATCACTTGGAAATTGTGATACACCAATACTGATAGTTTTTTGTAGTACTTCTTGGCCGATTTGGAATTTTTGTCTGTTGAACTCTTTATGAATTTTTTCAGCAACTTCCAAAGATCCTTCGAGTGTTGAGTTGTGTAATAGGATAACAAACTCTTCTCCTCCATAGCGTATCGCCAAATCTGAGCCTCTTATATTTTTAGATAGAACCTCAGAGAGCCCTTTGATAACAATATCTCCAATATCATGACCATAAGTGTCGTTAACCATTTTAAAGTAATCAATATCTAGCATTAATACACTGTAATTTATCTCACCTCGAAGTGCTTGTTTTGCCAGTTTATCTATAAATTGTTCTAAAAATCTTCTATTGTAAAGACCGGTCATTCCATCTCTAAGTGAAGTGTCTCTTAGTTTGTCTGTTAATATTTTAGATTCTATCACAGGTTTTGCTGCTTCAAGATAGTTTTTGATGCTGGTTGTATTTCCATGGATCGTGTCAAATGCAGACAAATCATCTATGATAATATTGAGTGTTAAAGAAACTTCATCGTTGATATCAAAAGGAACACAAATATAATCATGACCTAAGTCATTACAACTTTCACATAGGTTTGGAAAATCTGTAGAAACTACTTCAGAATCAGTTCTATAAGCTCTGCAAAGATCTGCATTTTTATCCACAGCCGAGGAACAACTTGTGTCACCAGACGTATATATAAGGAGTCTTGTTTTCGTAAGTTTATCTATTTCATGGAGTGAAAAGTTTTTTATATTGTATTTTTCTTTCAATACAGTGACTAATCTTTGATATACAAGATCTTTAGTATCATCAAGTTCTATAGTCTTTTTAAATTTATAAATATCAGAAAGCTCTTTTATGATTATCTTTGCTTCAAAAAGTGGATCTGAACATGAAAGATTTGATTTTGTCACAAAGGTGGTAAGACTATGTTTAATCTCTCCAAAGGTCTCTTCCATCTTCTGAAAAAGTGTATTGATCTGATCTGTGACTTCTCTTCCTTCTCCAGCTACTGTTGTTTGAAATCTATATGAAAAGTTGCCACTGTGAGCTTTTTTGATACCATCTCTTAGATTTGTAAAAAGATCCATATACGGCTTGATGTAATGGTTTAAAATAAGAAGAGCGATAATAAGAAAGATGAGATTGATAGCAAAAATCTTTAGAATGGTTATCGTACTTGCATTTCTAACACCATCAATATCAAATTCCATACTGATAGCACCTAGAGTATCTCCATCATTTACCTTATGACACTCAAGACAACTTACTCTAGAAGCGACATCTGCTTTATAGGGAATAGTAATACGAAGTTTTACAGAGTCAGCACTTTCAGAGATTTTTTTGATCATATTGCCTGATGCAAGAACTTGTCTATCGATAGCATCACGAGAGTTTTCGTAGCTGTATCCAGGGCCATACTGATTAACAACTTTTTGCCCTCTAATTATCCACAATTTTTTGATTTCACCATTTTGTGTAATAGTGTCAAGAAAGTATTTTCTTTTGTCCATCATGCCGTTGACCATATGTGAGGTCAAGCCATCTTTGACTATATTTGCTGTGAGATTCGCTTTATCTAAGGCTGAGTTTATAGCAAACTCTCTGAAGTTGAGGCCTACATTGATTATTGTTGCGGTGGCTAGTGCCGCGAGCATAAGAGCTACCATTAAAAGAAATTTATTTTTTGTATTCATATTCACCCTACTGTTTTATTGTCGCAGAAAGGTTACTGAAATAAATGTTAATAGTTTATAAATTCTTATTCTACTGTAACACTTTTTGCTAAGTTTCTTGGCATGTCTACATCATTTCCGAGTCTGATGGCAATTTCAAGTGATAATAACTGTAACACGACCATCATCTCAAAAAATTCAAGCATATAGTCTTTGGCATTTGATGTTTGGATAAAGTCATCCGCTTTATCAAACTCAATAGGACTAATGGCGCAAATAGTTGAATCTCTCGCACTGAGTTCTTCTACATTACTTTTACTTTTTTCATATAACTTATGTTGTGGAAGCAGGGCGATAGTAAAAAGCTCAGGATCAGCCAAAGCGATAGGACCATGTTTCATCTCGCCAGATGGATATCCTTCTGCATGCATATAACTTATCTCTTTGAGTTTTAGCGCACCCTCTAAGGCAAGTGGATAAAACACATCTCGTCCGATAAAGAAAAATCCGTGCCCGTGAAGATATCTTTTTGAAAGTCTTGTGATCTTTTCATGTAGGCCATCTGGTACTTTAACTGCTCTTGGAACTTCACGTAAGAGCATAACCTGATCTTCTATCTGCTTACATGTAAGGGAATCTTTGAGTTTTGCGATGTAAAGAGAAAGCATCCAAAAAACAGCCACCTGAGTTGCAAAAGCTTTTGTAGAAGCAACACCTTTTTCGATTCCTGCACGTGTGAGTATAGAAGCATCGCAGAGACGAACCATAGAAGAGTTATCGACATTACAGATAACAAGCGTTTTTAGTCCCGCTTCTTTTGCCATCTTTAAAGTTTCAAGAGTATCGGCTGTTTCACCACTTTGTGAGATTGCAACAAAGAGAGTATCTTTACATAATAGTGGTTCTTTATATCTAAATTCACTTGCGATCTCTACAGAAACTCTGATCTTCGCGTATCGCTCAAGTAAGTAGCTTGCTGTCAGTGCTGAATGATAAGATGTTCCACATGCGCAAAGTTTTATCTCGTTGATCCCATCAAAAAGAGTTTTATCTAGCTCTTCAAAAATGATCTCTGAACCTGAAAGTCTCCCTAAAAGAGTATCCGTTATAACGTCAGATTGCTCATAGATCTCTTTTTCCATAAAAAATCTATACCCATTTTTTTGAGCTGAGAGTTTATTTGTAGAAAGTTTAGTGAAATGAGGAACTCTTTTGTTGCCATTTTTATCTAAAAGCATTATCTCTTCAGGTTTAACAAAACCGAAATCTCCATCTTCAAGATAAACTACTTCGCTACATTTTCCGATAAGAGGAGTATCCGAAGAAGCAAAATATTTTTCATTCTCTTCATCACGTCCAAGAATCATAGGTGAGCCTTGTTTTGCAAAAAAGATCGTGTCTTCTTCACTCTTTGTAACAAGTAAAATTGCAAACGCGCCATGGAGTTGAGATATAGTTTTCGAAAAAGCTTCAAAGGCAGAAGCTGAACCTCTAAGCTCCTTTTCAAAAAGCCAGACGATCACTTCTGTATCGGTTTGACTGAGAAAGTGGACACCTTCACTTTGAAGTTCACGTTTAAGCTCAGCATAATTTTCTATAATTCCATTATGAACGACGTAAGAACTCTCACCAAGATGTGGATGAGCATTAAGTTCTGTCGGTTTGCCATGTGTTGCCCATCTTGTATGACCGATACCAACGGCAAAACCTGTTGGTTCAAAATCGTGCGCTTTTTCTTGGAGATTGATAAGTTTGCCGACTGCTTTGTAGACTGTAAAATCATCATGTTGTAATACAGCTATTCCTGCAGAATCGTATCCGCGATATTCTAGTTCTGCAAGGCCTTCAAGTAAGATTTCTTTCGTTTTTTTTGAACCTATATATCCAACAATTCCGCACATTTATAGTTATCCTTCACTCAATGATTTAAAAATATTTTCGACATTATCGCATAGATTGTTTTGTTTTTCTATTAAAAAGTTGTCTCTGGCTCTTGTCTTGGTTGAGTCTACTTTCGCTGTTAAAACTTCTATATGGTTTTTTTCAAAAATATCCGTGATATATGCGAGTAAACCGCGCTGGTTTTTTGTATTTATAGTGAGTTGGGCATAAGCTTGAGAGTGTTCGCAGTCAATACTTATCTCATCTCTTTTTATGGTTGGTTTATTGATAAGGATATTTTTACTCATATCAAAAGAGTCTTCTATAATCTGCTCAATTTGTTCTATCGTATCATCTTCTATATTTTGTGAAAACTCTATTTTGAAATACTTTATTCCATCAAAAAGGGTGAAAATATCCATAGAACCAACATCAAGGTAGCTAAGATTTGCAAGAAGATAAGAGATATTTAGCGGAACTTTTCTATAGATCTCTATACTGAGCCTCGTCGTATTTGTTACGCTGTAGCTATACTTTTGAGTTTCTTTCGCTTGTTTTGCAATCTTTATAATCTCTTCAGGAGTGTATTTGAAATAAAAAAGATTGGATTCGACTAGTAATACTTTTTTCTGCTCAATGGTTGATAAAGTGCTATAAAGTTCAGAATTTTTAATCTTTTTTTCAATCTGTAGACGTTTTGTGGCATCAGTGATTCTATCCGTTTGCTTGACGACTTCAAGTGCGCCGATATAAAGCTCTTTTAAAAGTTTTGCGCTAAAAGAGGTATAAACACCTTTACCAACACCGTTGATATCGGCGTATGTCAAGACGTAGAGAAGTTTTAAATTCTTTTCATCCTTGATACTCGATAAAAATTTATAGAGTGTTTTTTCATTATAGATGTTTTCTCTAAAGGCAACACCACTCATTAAAATATGATGTCTGATAAGCAGTGCGGCTCGCTCAGTCATCTCTTCTTTAAATTTGAGCTGTTTTGCAAACTGAACAATAATCTTTGAGCCGACTTCACTATGGTCTTGACGTCTTCCTTTTCCCGTATCATGAAGTAAAACAGCTATTTTTAAGAGTAGTTTCTCTTCTATACTAAAAGCATCATAGATAGACAAGATAAAAGGCTCTTTAATTCTTTCCAAAGCCTGCACACATTTAATGGAATGTATATCGACTGGATAATGATGATAGCCATCAAACTGCGGTAAAAACATCACTTTCCTAAAACTAATAATCAACTGATGCAAGATTCCAGCATCATAAAAGAGTTTTAAAAAGCAGTAACTGTTGGCACGTTTAAAAAGCTCTCGAAGCTGATTGTAGACTTTTGTATGAAATGGATGTTTTATGATGGAGTATGTAAAGAGATTTAAAAATCCAGAATCATATCTGTAGTGTTGATCTGGCAAGCTAAGGAGTACATCTAGTAACTTCTCAATAGATTGAGGTTTGAGGTGATAGGACGCATAAAGTCTTGTATCCATAACATAAATGCCATGTTCAATTCTTGCCTTTTTGATTTTTGAAAAATTATGCAGGTCTACAAGATAGGTTCGAACCATCTTTTTAACAAATATCTGAGAAAAGTTATTGATTCTCCAAAGTGCTTGAAAGATTTTTGTGGCCATTATTTTTTCATTTTTAAACCCAAGCATTTGAGAGATTTGAGGCATTTGTCCAAGGCTGAGTCTATCTTCTTGTTTATTGTTTACAAGGTGCAAAGCACTTCGCACACGAAAGAGAAGTTCAAGTGAAACACGGTATTCATTGTACTCTTCATCGGTAAAGATGATGCCGCAAAGATCTTTAAGGTTTTGTACATCATAGATACTCTTCGCTACCCAATAAAGAAGTTGAGAATCGCGAAGTCCACCAATACTCTCTTTGATATTTGGCTGCATGGAAGTTGGGTATTTTTTACGTCTTGCCGTCGCTTCATCAATTTTTGCTAGTAAAAACTCTTTTCGATTTGTGAGTCTTGCTTTACCCAGCTCTTTTTGAACTCCTTGCCAAGTAAAAGTGGAGCCTGTAATATAGCGCGATTCCATTAAAGCCGTTTTTATGGTGACATCTTCACTAGCTGCTTTTTTGATATCGCGCAGTTCATGCACACGATGACCGAGCTTCAAGCCTGCATCCCATGCAAGATAGAGAAATTTTTCTATGATAAAATCGGTGTTATAGCCATCGCACTTTGCATAAACAATCATCAGATCGATATCACTATGAACGCAGAGTTGTTCGCGTCCATAGCTTCCAAGTGCAATTATTGTAATAGGCACAGAACCGCTCATCGGCACATAAATACCAAAGATACGGCGAAGTACTGTTTTGTACATAAGAACGATAATTTTATCAAGCTCTTTTGTGTGTTTTACCAGAAAATCTTTTCCTTGATTTTTCTCAAAAAGGGCAGGAAGAGAGTCTTTGTATTCTTTAATATATTGTTTAAAAACTTTTGAAAGCTCAAAATCCGAGCCATTTCTTTCAATTGTATCTTCAATCTGAAGTATGATATCCATCTTAAAATCTTTTGTTAAATTTTTAACATTATAGTATATTGGTTATAATTCGAGTCCGTAAAATAAACTAAATTTTAAGCAATTTTTCTAAAAGGTAAAGTATGAGCAGAATCTCTTTTGATGAAGCGTTAAAGATGTATGACATGGAGTTTTTTGATTTAGCTGAGATGGCAGATCAGAAAAGAAAAGAACTTCACGGTAAAAAGACTTATTTTAATATCAACCGTCATATCAACCCGACAAATGTGTGTAAAGATGTATGTAAATTTTGTGCATACAGCGCAAGCAGAAAAAATCCAAACCAATACACAATGAGCCACGATGAGATCATGAATATCGTTAAAGATATAGATTCTCGCGGTATCAAAGAGGTGCATATCGTCTCCGCGCACAATCCAAACACGGGTTTAGAATGGTACTTAGAGATTTTTAAAAGAATAAAAACAGAATATCCACACTTACATGTAAAGGCTCTCACTGCCGCTGAAGTCAACTTTTTAGCCCAAGAGTATGGTAAAAGTTATGATGAAATTTTGGATCTTATGGTTGAAAACGGAGTCGATTCTATGCCTGGTGGCGGCGCTGAGATCTTTGATGAAAAGGTTAGGGATTTTATCTGTAAAGGGAAAGTCACTTCCGAGCAATGGCTTGAGATACACAGAAAATGGCATGAGAGAGGCAAGAAAAGCAATGTCACGATGCTCTTTGGACATATAGAAAGCCGTGAACACCGCATCGATCATATGATGCGAATTCGCGATTTGCAAGATGAGACAGGCGGTTTTAATTGCTTTATCCCGCTTGTATATCAGACTGAAAACAACTTTTTAAATATCAAAAAAGATATCACCGCAAATGAGATTTTACGTACGATGGCGATAAGCCGTTTGGTGCTTGATAACGTGCCAAATCTCAAAGCCTACTGGGTGACTTCAACGGTCAATCTCGCTCTTGTAGCTCAGGAATTTGGAGCAAACGACTTGGATGGAACGATAGAAAAAGAGTCTATAAACTCTGCGGCAGGTGCTAAGAGTGCCAACGGTGTAGTGCTTGAAGATTTTGTACAGCTCATCAAAAACAGCGGATTTATTCCCGTAGAACGTGACAGTATCTATAATGAGTTAAAAGTCTGGTGAAAATCTCCGTAGTCATCCCTACGTACAACCGTTACGAAGTTTTAAAAAGAGCATTGACATCGGTCTTTGCTCAAACTCATCAGCCTGCAGAAGTCATCGTCATTGATGATGGCTCAACTGATGAAACCGCAAAAATCCTTCAAGATTTTCCTTCCATCATCTATCGTTATCAAAATAATTCCGGAGTTTCCTCTGCTCGTAATCTTGGTATATCGCTTTGTTCACATGAATGGATAGCTTTTTTAGATTCAGACGATGCGTGGCACGAAGAAAAACTTGCTTTACATATAAGCCTTCATGCAGCGGAAAAAGAGTTACTGTTTTCCTACACGGATGAGCTTTGGATACGTGATGGCAAAGAGGTGAAAATCCCAAAAAAGTTTCAAAAACACAGCGGAGAGGTTTTTTCACAATGTCTATCTCACTGCATCATCGCGCCCTCATCAGTTTTGATACATAAAAACCTTTTCGAAGAGATAGGCGTGTTTGATGAAAATCTCGAAGTTTGCGAGGATTATGATCTTTGGCTGAGGCTTACATGTAAGCATAAAGTGGGTTTGGTTGAGCAAAAAATGACTATCAAATATGGAGGACATGAGGATCAACTCTCTATGAAATATTGGGGAATGGATAGATTTCGAGTTATTGCTTTGGAAAAACTTTTGGCTCATCATATAAGAGAAGATGAGGTCAGAGAGATGCTTGTGCAAAAGTACACTATCCTACTTCAAGGCGCAAAAAAGCATCAAAAACTAGAAGATGAAAAACTTTATAAAGAACGTTTAAACTCTTTAACTACTGCGTATTAAGAGAAAATTGGATAAAATAATAGTCTCAAATATAAAATAATTATTAAAGTTGGACAGATGAATATACTCATAACGGGCGGAGCTGGATATATAGGCTCACATGTGGCAAAACAACTCTTAGAAACTTCAAAACACAGCATCACAATTTTAGATAATCTCAGTACCGGAAGCGCAAAAACTCTTGATACTTTAAAAAGCATACGAGCTTTTAAATTTGTCCAAATTGATTTAAATGCGTTTGACACAGTTTGTGAAGTTTTAAAAGAGAATAACATAGATACTATTATCCATTTTGCAGCATCTATCGTAGTTCCTGAATCAGTTGAAAACCCTTTGAAATATTATATGAATAACACAGTAAACACGACAAATTTGATCCGCTGTGCGGTGGCAAACGATGTTAAAAGATTTATCTTTTCAAGTACGGCGGCAGTTTATGGAGAGCCTGTAAATCTTTCTGAAGCTGGAATCGATGAAAGTTACGAAACATCTCCTATAAATCCTTATGGCATGAGTAAACTTATGAGCGAGAGAGTTATCCAAGATACAGCTTTGGCGTATAAAGATTTTAAATACGTGATATTTAGATACTTTAATGTTGCTGGAGCAGATATCAATTATACAGATGGAAAACTTACTCCACGCATAGGACAAAGTTTTCCAAATGCGACGCATCTTATAAAAATAGCTTCCGAGTGTGCAGTTGGTAAACGTGAAAAAATGGCGATATTTGGGGATAATTTTAACACTCCTGATGGCACAGGCGTGAGAGACTACCTCCACGTTGATGACCTTGCAGATGCACACATAAAAGCTATTGATTATCTTGTGGAGGATGATAGCGATATCTTTAACGCAGGATATGGCAAAGGTTACTCAGTAAAAGAGGTGATAGAAACAATGAAAAACGTTACATGTAAAGAGTTTCAAGTCGATATGGCATCACGTAGAGCAGGAGATCCAGCCACACTTATCTCAGATAATTGCAAGATAAAAAGTAAAATGAACTGGACTCCAAAATATGAAGATTTGGCACTTATTTGTGAAAGTGCTTATGCGTGGGAAGAGAGTGTCTAACATTGATAGACTTAGTTTTTGACTTGATGTCTTGTCCTAAAGAAAATGTTAATAAATTTATTTTAGATGAAAAATTATTAGGAGAAATATAAATGTATTTATTTACAAGTGAAGTTGTTAGTCCAGGGCATCCTGACAAGTGTGCGGATATTATTGCAGATAGCATAGTCGATAAGCTAATAATTGCAGATAGCAGATCAAGAGTTGCGAGTGAAGTGTTTGTTGCGGGTCAACATGTAGTTATTGGCGGTGAAGTTACAAGTAAAGCCAACCTTTCTCATAATGACTATGTCAAGATAGTAAAAGATGCCCTCATAAAAATAGGATACGATGGAAAATCAGGTTTTAACCCTTCTCAAACACTGACTCCTGATACTGTAAAAGTACAAGTTCTCTTAAATCAACAATCACCAGACATCAATCAAGGTGTAGATCAAGAAGATGGGGAAACAGGTGCGGGAGATCAAGGCATCATGTTTGGTTTTGCATCGAATGAGACTGCTGACTATATGCCAGCAGCCATTACGTATGCAAGAGTCATCTGTGATAAAGTTTACCACTATGCACTAGGCCATAGCCATAAACTTGGCGTAGATATAAAAACACAAGTGACTATGGACTACGGCACAAAAGAGAACTTTGAGAACTGTTTGCCTCAAAAGATACATACCATCGTCGTGAGTGCTCCAAGCGTGGAGAGTATGGACATAATAGAGGTGCGAGAACTTCTCCAAGGTCTTATAGATGACGCAGGGTTACCAACAAACTTATATGATCCAAAAGATACCATAATCCACTTAAACCCTACAGGAAGATATGTAAACCATGGACCACTTCATGATAGTGGACTCACTGGAAGAAAACTCATAGTTGATAGCTTTGGAGGTTATGCACCCATAGGTGGTGGTGCTCAAAGCTCTAAAGACTACACTAAAGTAGATAGAAGCGGACTCTACGCAGGAAGATGGATAGCAAAACACATCGTCGCAGCAGGACTAGCAAAAAAAGTAACAGTACAACTCTCATATGCGATAGGTGTAGCCAAACCGACTTCTGTCTCAGTAGATAGTTACGGAACAGTCATAGACGCTCTCGATGATGATAAACTCTCAAGTTTTGTAAGTGAAAACTTCTCTCTTACACCAAACTGGATAACGAAAAAATTTAATCTAGATCAGCCAAGTGCAGAGACATTTTTATACGCAGATGTAGCAAGTCGCGGACAAGTTGGGCAGTCTGATTATCCATGGGAAAAACTCGACGAGTTAGAGAAGTTTGAAGTATTGAGTAAATAAATTTTGATAAACAAAGCAAAATCAAAAATCAACTCACTCCAAAACCATGAAGGTTTTATGAAATACTTTAAAAATACTTCATGGCTTTTTGGTGAGAAAATCCTTCGCATGATAGTGGGGCTTTTTGTTGGTGTTTGGGTGGCTCGCTATCTTGGTCCTGAGCAATTTGGACTTTTTTCTTATGCGCAAAGCTTTGTGGGGCTTTTTACGGCATTTGCCACTCTTGGACTTGATGGCATCGTGGTGCGTGAGCTTGTAAAAGATGAAACGAGATGCGATGAACTCATCGGCACTGCTTTTTGGCTAAAACTCATGGGTGCGTTTGCAGTCTTGGCAGTTTTAGCTATAGCTGTGAACTTCACTTCAAATGACCATTTTACAAATATACTAGTCTTCATCATTGCCAGTGCCACCATCTTTCAAAGTTTCAATGTCATAGATATGTACTTCCAATCACAAGTAATGGGCAAATACATCGTTTATGCCAACGTTTTTAGTCTACTTCTTTCTAGTCTTGTAAAAATAGCACTTATACTTTATGATGCACCGCTTATAGCTTTTGCATGGACGATAGTATTTGATAGTTTCATCTTAGCATGTGGATTTTTATATTTTTATATCAAGAATCATTTAAACATAAATCTCTTACATGTAAGGTTTGAAAAATCAACCGCCGTTAGTTTACTGAGAGATTCTTGGCCACTTATCCTCTCTGGAATGGTAATAGCCATCTATATGAAGATAGATCAAGTCATGATAAAAGAGATGATGAATTCTGAAGCAGTAGGGCAATATGCTGCGGCTGTAAGAATAAGTGAATCATGGTATTTTATACCTGTTGTTATAGCATCCTCACTTTTTCCTGCCATTATCAATGCAAAAAAACAAAGTGAAGAACTTTACCATGCAAGACTTCAAAAGCTATATGACCTTATGGTTTGGATGGCAATAGCCATCGCTTTACCTATGACTTTTTTATCTGATTGGGTGATTCATCTACTGTATGGAAATCAATATAATCAAGCTGGAAGTGTATTGATGATACATATTTGGACAGGAGTTTTTGTATTTTTAGGAGTGGCTAGTGGAAAATGGTTTATGGCTGAAAATTTACAGATGTTAGCTTTTTTAAGAACTTTTTATGGAATGATTATTAATATAATATTAAATATCCTTCTCATACCAAAATACGGAATCCAAGGTGCAGCAACTGCTACATTGGTAAGTCAAATTATGGCAGCTTATTTTTCAGATTTATTCAATAAGAAAACAAAAGAAATGTTCTTTATGAAAACCAAATCACTAATGTTATTGTATATAAGGACAAGATAAAATGATAAAAAAAATTAAAGAAATAATTATGCTAATAAAAAATTTTAGATTACTTAAAATGTTAATGTCAATGAACTCTAGTGGTTATTTGAATGAGATTGGTTGGATAAATTCATTTAATATGATGATGCCAATAGATAATCGATTTGAACCACTTCCCTGGGTAACATATAGTTTTATAGATTTTATATCAGATAGATTAAAAAAAGATATGGATATATTTGAATATGGCTCTGGGAATTCTACGTTATGGTATTCTAAAAAAGTTAATTCTGTCACATCAGTGGAACATGACATTTCTTGGTTTGAGAAAATTAAAAATAATATGCCGAACAATGTTGATATTAATTATCAAGAATTGGTATATAGTAAAAAATATTGTCATTTTTCTAATAATATGGAGAAAAAATTTGACATCATTATTGTTGATGGTCGTGACCGTGTAAATTGCATTAAAAACTCTCTAGATAGTTTAAAGGAGCAAGGTATCATAGTTCTAGACGACTCTGAACGAAAATCATACAAAGACGGGATTGATTTTTTGTTAGAAAATAATTTTAAAAAGATTGATTTTTGGGGTATTAGTCCTGGCTTGTTTTATAAAAAGAATACAACGATTTTTTATAAATCCAATAACTGTTTAGGAATTTAAATGAACTTAGCCCCAATTGTTTTGTTTGTATATAATCGTCCTTGGCATACACAACAAACAATAGAAGCCTTACAAAAAAATGAGTTAGCAAGCGAGAGTGAACTTTTCATCTATTCTGATGGTTCAAAAAGTGATACAACAGCCTTACATGTAAAAGAGGTGCGAGACTATATAAAAACTATCAATGGATTTAAAATAGTTACCATTCTAGAGCGAGAAAAAAACTGGGGACTTGCAAATTCTATCATAGATGGTGTGACCAATATAGTCAATAAATATGGAAAGATAATAGTTCTTGAAGATGACTTGGTAACGAGTCCTTACTTTTTGAAATTTATGAATAAAAATTTAGATGTATATGAAAAAGAAAATCAAGTAGCTTCTATACATGGGTATATATACCCTATCGATGGCTTGCCAAACACTTTTTTTATTAAAGGTGCTGATTGTTGGGGTTGGGCTACCTGGAAAAGAGCTTGGGATGTATTTGAGTCAAATGGACAAAAATTGCTTGATGAATTAGTTTTAAATGATTTAGAAAAAGAGGCTGATTTTAATGAGGCTTATGGATTCACAAAGATGTTAAAAGATCAAATAGCAGGTAAAAATAATTCTTGGGCAGTAAGATGGTATATGAGCGCATTTTTAAAAAATATGCTTACTTTGTATCCGGGAAAAAGTTATGTTCAAAATATTGGATTTGGAGATGGAGGTACTCATTGTACTTCTGCGACTAACATTTTTGATATTAATTTAAACTTAGTGTTAAAGATAGAAAAAATTGAAATAAAAGAAAATACAATAGTTCGAAAAAAAATAGAAAATTTTTTAATACTTTTAAAACCAACATTTTTTAAAAGAGTAAAGACAAAACTAAGCGGTCTTTTTCAATGAGAAAATTAATAAAAAGTTTGATACCTCCCATTTTACTAGATACAGTAAAAAAATTTAGAAGCAGTAAATACGGCTGGCAAGGTGATTATAGTTCTTGGCACGAGGCACAAGAAGCTTCTACTGGGTATGATTCAGACAAGATACTTCAAACTGTACGAAGTTCACTTTTAAAAGTAAAAAATGGTGAAGCAGTGTATGAGCGTGATAGTGTGATATTTGATGCGGTTCAATACTCTTGGCCACTTTTAACTGGTCTTATGTTTTGTGGTGCGAAGTCTAGAGGAGTAATAAGAATACTTGATTTTGGCGGTAGTTTAGGAAGCACCTATTATCAAAATAAAAAGTTTTTAGATAAGTTTGAAAATGTTTCTTGGAGCATAGTGGAGCAAAAACATTTTGTTGATGCAGGAAAAGTTGACTTTGAAGATGATAGACTCAAGTTTTTTTATAATGTAGATGAGTGTGTTAAGAGTGAAAATCCTAATGTTTTGCTACTTTCTAGTGTAATGCAGTACATAGAAAGGCCTTTTGAATTACTTGATACTATTTTAGAAAATAATTTTAATTATATTTTGATAGATAGGACACTGTTTAGTAAAAAAGAAGAAAAAATAACATTACAAATAGTTCCTCCATATATCTATGAAGCAAGTTATCCTTGTAGATTTTTTGATAAGAATGAATTTATAAAATATTTTATAAAACAAGGTTTTAGTATCATAGAAATATTTGATGGATCGGATGGAAAAACAGATGATTATGAATTTAAAGGGATGATTTTAGAGAGAGAAAAAAAATGATTAAAAAATTAAAAAAAATCTATTTAAATGAACAATTTAATCCAAAATTTATAGGGCTTTTTATAAATCCATTTTATTTTGCTAGAAAAGGACTTTATAGCGATGTTTCTATACTGATAACAAAACTAAATGGAAAATTATTAGATATAGGTTGTGGTACTAAACCTTATAAAAGTCTATGCCAAATAGATGAATATATTGGGCTAGAGATAGATGATGAGGGAAATAGAAATCATACTTATGCAGATATATTTTATGATGGTAAAACTATACCTTTTGAAGATAAAAAGTTTGATAGTATATTGTCAAATCAAGTGTTTGAGCATGTGTTTAATCCAAATGATTTTTTAAAAGAAGTAAATAGAGTTAGCAAAATAGGAGGGGGATTTCTTATGACAGTACCGTTTGTTTGGGATGAACATGAGCAACCTTATGATTATGCTAGATATACATCATTTGGTCTGAAACATATTTTGAGTGAAAATGAGTTTGAGATAGTTGAACATAGAAAAAGTAATAATGGAATAGAAGTGATATTTCAACTCATAAATGATTATCTCTTTAAAGTTACTATGACAAAAAATACATATATAAATTTGTTAATCACAATAATTTTGATGGTGCCTGTAAATATCGTAGGCTTATTACTGTCAAAAATATTGCCTAAAAATGATGATTTGTATTTAGATAATATTGTATTGGCAAAAAAGGTGAAAGATGTATAACTACTGCACATTATTTGATAGTAACTATCTAACTCGTGGTTTGGCTATGTATGAATCACTTAAAAGACATAGTGATAGTTTTCATCTTTATGTATTTGCTTTTGATGATAAAAGTTATAATTTATTACAAAAATTAGATCTGTCATCAGTCACTGTAATATTTTTGAAAGAGTTTGAAGACAGTGAACTTTTAAAGATAAAAAATTCAAGAAGTAGTGCTGAATATTGCTGGACTTGCACACCCTCTATTATTAAATATTCAATTGAAACATACAGTTTAGATAGTTGCACTTATCTTGATGCGGATCTCTATTTTTTCAAAAATCCTTCTGTTTTGATTGAAGAGATGGGTAATAGTTCTGTACTTATCACAGAACACAGATATACTCGACAATACGATCAAAGTGTCGTAAGCGGAATATATTGTGTTCAGTTTATGACTTTTAAAAATGACACCAACGGAATGAAAGTTTTAAATTGGTGGAGAGATGCCTGTAATGAATGGTGTTATGCCAGAGTTGAAGATGGTAAATTTGGAGACCAAAAATATCTTGATGACTGGACCATTAGATTTGAGGGAGTACATGTATTACAAAACTTACAAGGAGGAGTTGCTCCTTGGAATATCCAACAGTACCAAATTGATGAAAATTTTCAGCCTATTTTTTACCATTTTCATAACTACAAAATACTCCAAAATAATCAAGTAGAATTTGGTAACTATAAAATAGATAAAAATGGTATTGAATTGTTGTATAAACCATATACAAAACATCTTGAACGAATTACAAAAGAATTGAAAAAGATTGATACAAAGAATGACTACAATGGAATAGTTAAGAAACAATCATTTCACTGGAAAAATCCTTTGAGAAAAATCAAAAGAAAAATCAACGGCATTTATAATGTTTACGATAGAACAAAACTACTAGGAGATTAATATGGCACACATAATAAACTTACCAAAATTTGGTGATGAGCGAGGAAGCCTAACCGTAGTAGAAAAATTACTTCCATTTGATATAAAAAGATTTTATTATATTTATGATGTTACATCTAAAAGAGGTGGGCATAGACACAAGAAAACTATACAAGCCTTGATAACTTTAGGTGGAAGCTGTGAAGTATATGTAAATGATGGTCAAAAAGAAGAGATATTTTTACTTGATAACCCTACAAAATGTTTGTTACTCGAAGCAAAAGATTGGCACACTATGGATAAGTTCTCAAAAGGCTCTACTCTTTTGGTATTTTCCTCAGAGTTCTATGATAAAGATGATTATATAGATGAGGAGTACTAAAATGATTGAGTATGAAAATTTACAAAAAGTAAATGAAAAACTATTTGATAAATATCAAGATAGTTTTGAAACTTTTATAAAAAGTGGCTGGTATGTTTTAGGCAATCAAGTGAACAAGTTTGAAAAAGAATTTGCACAGTTTTGTACTACAAATCATTGTGTAGGTTTAGCTTCTGGACTTGATGCGTTGATACTTGCGATTGACGCTTTTGATTTTCCAGAAGAGAGCGAGATTATCGTTCCATCCAATACCTATATAGCAACTATCATGGCAATAGTAAGAAATGGGTTTAAGCCGGTACTTGTTGAACCTGATATAAATACATACAATATAGACAGTAGTAAAATAGAAGAGAAAATTACAAATAATACGAAAGCTATCTTAGTCGTGCATCTATATGGAAAAGCTTGTGAGATGGATATGATAAACCAAATTGCTACAAAGCATGATTTGAAAATTATTGAAGATTGTGCTCAAGCACATGGTGCAAAATTTAAAAATCAAAAAGTGGGTTCTTTTGGAACTGGATGCTTTAGCTTTTACCCTACAAAAAACCTCGGAGCATTAGGTGATGCTGGAGCTATTACATGTGAAGATGAGAGTTATACAAACAAAATAAAATCTCTTAGAAATTATGGAAGCTCGAGAAAGTATTATAATGATGTTTTAGGGTATAACTCACGATTAGATGAAATACAAGCTGGATTTTTATCAATAAAGCTTCAAGTACTCGATGAGATAACAGACCATAAAAGAAAACTTGCGAAGATATATCTAGAAAATTTAAATGATAATTTTATAAAACCTGTTGTGCATGAAGATTATTTTGATGTGTATCATATCTTCAATATTCGTCATGAAAAAAGAGATGAGTTAAAAGAATATTTGTTAAAAAATAATATAAAAACAGAGATACATTATCCAGTTTCTCCTAACAAGCAAAAAGCCATGAACAAGTTTATAGAGGGCTCTTATCCTATAAGTGAAGAGATACATGCCACAACACTTAGTTTGCCAATATCGTATTTTCATAGCAAAGAAGATGTATTAAGAGTATGTAAAGTTGCAAATGAATGGTTATGATGAACTTTGTTAAAACGCATGTGAAAAAGTATGAATGTGTTGTGGTCGAAAAAAAATAGAACTATATAGAGAGATTTTAAATGACTGACAGAATATGTTTAGATGAAAAATACAGTATGACAAAGCTTGTTACAAAAGAAAAGCCTGAGATTGCAAATAAGTTAGTAGATAAGTTTGAAATGATCTTATTTTTACCTGAAAACAAGAGCCGCAAAGGCGAGGGTGGTTTGCGAACAAAAAGTTATTTCAAAAAAAGCTATGAAGACAAACCTCTCATTTCTATCATTACAGTCGTTTACAATGGCGAAAAATATCTAGAAGAAACCATTTTAAGTGTCATAAATCAAACTTACGACAATGTCGAGTACATCATCATAGACGGCGGTTCAACTGATGGAACTTTAGATATCATCAAAAAGTATGAAGAGAAGATCGATTATTGGGTGAGTGAAAAAGACAAAGGTATTTATGATGCTATGAATAAGGGTGTGACACTTTGTAGTGGTGAGATTATCGGTATCGTCAATGCGGATGATTTTATTTACAACGAAACTTTGCAAAATGTCAAAGATGCTCTTGTAAAAAATGAGATGTTCACTTATGGAACGCTTGATCTAGCTCATGAAAATGGAGAAGTTTTTGACAAAGCGTATTCACTTGGACTAGAAAATATAAAATATAAAATCTTTAAACAGATGCCTTTTTTACATCCCACGATGTTTGTAAAAAAAGAGGTTTATAAGAGAGTAGGATTGTATGACGTGCAGTATAAACTAAGTGCTGATTATGATTTTACATTGCGTTTAATCGAAAATAAGATGCAACCAAAACAGCTAGATTTTTCAACTGGAGTTTTTCGTCTTGGTGGACAAAGCGGAGGCACTAAATCTTATCTTGAAAATCATAGACTCTTGTTAAATCATGGTGTAAATCCTATCACTGTGTACACTAACACGGCGATACTGTTTTTAAAACTATTTGCAAGAAAGATTTTGCGTTAATGGTTTGTGTCATTATCCCTTGCTTTAATGCAAAAGATAGTATTCAAGCGACATTAAACTCTGTTATACATCAAACCTATCAAGAGGAAATTGAAATCATCGTTATCAATGATGGTTCAACTGATGGCTGTGAAAAATTGGTGGAAGATACAATTGCAAATAATCAAACATCAAGAGTCATACACTTAATAAACAAGCCAAATGGCGGTGTTTCTAGTGCTAGAAATAGAGGTATACAAGAGTGTCGTGGAGAATATATCGCATTTTTAGATAGTGATGATGAGTGGCATCCTCAAAAACTTGAGATAGCGATACATCTTATGAAAGAAAAAAATATTGATTTTTTAGGGCATAGCTATACTTTAGAGAAGAATTTCAATACAATTTCTCAAGAAAAAAAAGTAACGAAAGTAAGTTTTTTACAATTACTCTTGAAAAATTTTGCGGTGACTCCAAGTATAGTTATGAAAAAAGAGATTTGTAGCTATTTTAATGAAAATATGACCCACACAGAAGATCATGAACTATGGCTTCGAGTAGCTTTAAAACATGATGTTTATTATCTTGATTTGCCACTTGTAAAATTGGGAAGGGCAGAGTTGTCACAAGGCGGTTTGAGTGCAAATAGATGGGCTATGAGAAAGGGTGAAATGAAAATGTATAAAAATATAGTGATGTTAAAGAAAACTCTAATCCCTGTTTTTCCTTTTTTAATCTTTTTTTCTCTTATGAAACATGTAAGACAGATACTAAAGGCTTCTTTTGCAAAAAATTGATACAAGCAACAACTTCGACATTCTAAGACTGAGCTTGGCAATTTTAGTTTTTTTTGCCCATTGGAATATACTGACTGCTCAAAATATATCAAGTCAATTGTTTCATTTAGGTGGATATGCTGTAGATATGTTCTTCATAGTAAGTGGATTTTTGATCTTTTGGAGTTTTGAGGCAGATCAAAATAAAAAGCACTTTTACATAAAAAGATTTTTTAGGATTTTTCCACTGTATGCTTTTTTGATATTTTTGCAAACACTCTTTTTTATAGCTTATTCAGATGGCAGTTTTGGGCAGATTATAAAGTATTTTGTGGCAAATATTCTCTTTTTAAACTTCTTAGCTCCATCGGTTACAAACACTTTGAGCTATTTGCAAGTAGATGCTATCAATGGCAGTTTATGGACATTGAAAAATGAAGTGATCTTTTATGTTCTAGTGCCTTTTATTTTTGCTATTTATAGAAAAATCGGGGTTCTTTTTCTTGCTGTTTTGTATAGTTTGTCCGTCATTTATATGATTGGCGTTGAGTATCTTGGGTTGACAAAACTTTTGGTGCAGTTTCCTTCTCAGTTGAGACTTTTTGTGGTCGGTATTTTTTTGTATGTACTCTTTGAAAAAATAAACAAAAAAAATATCTATCCAGCTGTTTTTATAAGTGTAGTGTTAATCCTTTTATTCTCTTCAAACAGCTACTTTAAATTTATTTTGTATCCATTTTTACTTGGAACTGTCGTCATTTTCTTAGCATATTTTTTGAAACAAATTAAGATAAATTTTGATTTTTCATATAGCTTTTATATTCTGCATTTTCCGATCATTCAGTTGAGTCTCTATTTTGGAATCACTTCTAGTAATCCATTTATCTCATTTTTTGGTTTATTTTTCGTGATTTTAGGATTATCTTACTTTTCAGAAAGATATATAGAAAAAAGATTTATACGCTTAGGAAAAAAGATTATAAAGAGAGAAAATGTCACAAATTAACGCTTCAATAGTGATGTATCACAATAGGAAAGAGCAACTCATCAAAGTGATAGAGAGTTTTTTAAATACCGCCTTACATGTAAGGCTTTTTCTCATCGATAATTCTGCAAATGATGATTTAAAAGAACTCTCTCAAATAGATGAGAGAATCGAGTACATTTTCAACGATGCCAACCTTGGTTATGGTGGCGGCCATAATATCGCTATGAAAAAAAGCATAGAAGATGCAGTGGCGTATCACGTGGTTTTAAATCCAGATATTTATTTTGAAAAAGGTGTGATTGAGGGACTTTATGAGTATATGCAAGAGCATGAAGATGTTGGACAAATTATGCCAAAAGTGCTCTATCCAAATGGTGAATTGCAAAGACTTTGCAAGCTTTTACCAACACCGCTTGATCTTTTTGCAAGAAGATTTCTTCCCATAAAATCTTTGGTCGATAAAATCAACAATAGATATGAGTTGAACTTTTTTAGCTACGAAGAGATTGCGGAGATTCCTTTTTTATCGGGCTGTTTTATGTTCTTTCGTACAGATGTGCTAAAACAAGATTGTCTTTTTGATGAAGATTTTTTTATGTATCTTGAAGATGCAGATATTACAAGAAGAATTGCAAAAATTTCTAAAACTATCTACTACCCAGAAGTCAGTATTTACCACGAATACCAAAGAGGTGCTCATAAAAATAGAAAACTTTTATGGATTTTTATAGGTTCTGTTTTTACCTATTTTCATAAATATGGCTGGTTTTTTGATAAAGAGAGAAATGCCATAAATAAAAAGACACTGCAAAATCTAGGGTATAAAGAATCATGAGGCTTTTCATCACTGGTGCTGGCGGTTTTATAGGCAACTATTTTATAAAAAGTTACGCCGATAAGTATGAGATAGAAACATTTTCCTTTTTAAAAGATGATATTTCTAGCTTACACGTAAGTGATGTGGATGTGGTAGTTCACCTTTCAGCACTTGTGCATCAAATGGGCGGAGCGAGTGCCTCTGAGTATGAAAGAGTTAATATCACTCAAACACTTGAACTTGCGAAAAAAGCAAAAGAGGGTGGAGTAGGGCAGTTTATCTTTATGAGTAGTGTAAAAGTGTATGGTGAAGAGAGTGAGATTGCATATACAGAAATGCTTACATGTAAGCCCGAAGATGAGTATGGAAAAAGTAAACTCAAAGCGGAAAATGAACTCCTAGAACTTGAAGATGAAAATTTTAAAGTAAGCATCATCAGAACTCCCATCGTTTATGGTTACGGAGTCAAAGCAAATATAAAAAACCTTGTGAATTTAGTAAAAAAAGTTCCTTTGCTGCCGTTTGGAAATATAAAAAATAAACGAAGTATGGTTTATGTAGGCAATCTTTGTCATTTGATAGATGAGCTTATAAAACAAAAGCAAAATGGCATTTTTTTAGCAAGTGATGATGAACCTTTGAGCATTACAAAACTAATTGAGCTCATTGCCAAAAATCTTGAAACAAAAGTTACCCTTATCAAAGTGCCCTTTTTCGAGACATTTTTAAAGTTAGTTAAGCCATCTTTTTATAAAAAACTTTATGGAAGTTTGGAAGTTGACAATACGCTTACAAAACAAAAACTAAGTCTTAAAAATCCTTATAGCGTGGAAGATGGGATAAAGTTCATGATAAAGGGGGAAAAATAAATGCTTTATCTTGTTGTCTTACTATCCTCTTTTCTCCTGACTTATCTCATAAAAAATTATGCCATCAAAAAATCATTCGTAGCACGGGTGAATGAGAGAAGTTCTCACACCGTTGCAACGCCGCATGGTGGAGGAGTCGCCATCGCCATCACTTGGTTTAGTGGTCTGATTTACTTACATGTAAGCTCTCAAATAGACACGACACTTTTTTATGCTCTGATGGTTGGGATTGTGATATCAGTCGTGAGTTATTTGGATGATCTGTTTGAACTCAGTCCAAAACTAAGACTTTTAACACAAAGCAGTGTCGCACTTGGTGGACTTTATTTTATCGGTGGCTTGCATGCAATAGATTTTGGAGTTTTTAGTATTGAAAATCCATTTATCACAAATATCTTCGCATTTTTTCTTATAGTGTGGTTCATCAATCTCTATAATTTTTTAGATGGCATTGACGGTTACGCTGGAAGTGAAGCTATTTTCTTGGCATTGGCTGGCTTTTTGCTTTTTGGCGGGATGCATTTTCTACTCTTATGTGTGGCAGTTTTAGGATTTTTAGTATGGAACTGGCAAAGAGCAAAGATATTTATGGGCGATGTGGGAAGTACACTTTTAGGATACAATATCGCCATATTTACGCTTTATTATGCAAATGAGGCAAGTGTGAATCTGTGGATTTGGATCATCTTTTTTGGAGTGTTTTGGTTTGATGCGACTTTGACACTTTTGAGAAGATTTAAACATCAAGAAAAGTTGAGTCAAGCGCATAGAAAACACGCTTATCAAAGACTAACGCAAAGCGGCTGGTCTCACCAAAGAGTTGTTTTATCTGCCATGATTGTCAATTTTATTTTATTTGCTTTAATATATTATATATCAAATATTTTAATTGCATTTACAATTTCACTTCTATTGTTATACATTTGCATGCGAGTAGTCGACACCAAAAAAGGGTTTGAATGATTTTAAAACCATCACCGTTAAAAAGAGCACTATTTTTTATATTTTTTGATATTCTCATCTCTCTTGGAACACTTTTTTTAGCTTATAATTTACGCTTTAATTTTAGTGTTGATGGAACTTATCTAGATCATTTTTTTCTTGTTTTTTCAATTTTACTTTTTCTAAAAATAGGCTCAATCGCATATTTTAATCTTTATGAAGTTTCATGGAGATTTTTCTCACTCAGTGATTTGAAAAAGATTATTTACGCACATCTTATCAGCTATCCTTTGATGATGGGTATCTATTATATGGTTCCAGAATATTTTGGAACATTTCCTCGAAGTGTTTTAATCATAGATTTTTCTTTGTCTATACTTTTTTTGGGTTTTTTTAGGATTTTAAAACGTCTTATTCTTGAAAATGATTCTAATAAAGATTTACAAAAAACACTCGTCATCGGCGCAAATGCATTTTCTCAGAGTATCATTAAAGAGAGAAATGATTATTTTGTTGCCTCTGTTGTTGATGATGATGAACATATCATTGGAACTTATTTTTCAAATATGAAAATAGAAACCATCAAGAATCTTTCACAGATAGTGACAGACAAAAATATAGATTCTGTAATTATTGCAAAAGCTTTTGAGATTGATAAGCTCAATGAAATATACCAACAGTTAATAGAATGCGGGATCATAGATATAAGGCTGATATCTTTAACAAATAAAGAAGCGACCTTAAAAAATCTAACGATAGAGGATCTTTTAGCACGTAATCCCAAAGATCTTGATACAAAAAAAATAGCTGAATTTATCAAAGATAAAGTTGTACTTATCACAGGGGCGGGTGGAAGCATCGGCAGTGAGATAAGCCGTCAATGTCAGATGTTTGGGGCTAAAAAACTTATCCTTGTGGATAATAGTGAATACAATCTTTACTCTATTACAGAAGAGCTCACAAATATCGAGACAGTCGCAGTGATGCAAAGTGTGGTAGATAAAGAGAGGTTAGAGCAAACTTTTAAACTTCATAAGCCAGATATCGTCATTCACGCAGCGGCCTATAAACATGTTCCATTAGTGGAAAGTAATATCGAAGAAGCAATAGTAAATAATGTTTTAGGCACTAAAAATGTGATCGATATTTCCATAAAATATAAAGTACAAAAGTTTGTGATGATATCTACAGACAAAGCTGTGCGACCGACAAATGTGATGGGAACAACGAAGCGTATTTGTGAGTTGTATGCCCAAAACTCTAATGGAAATGGCACAGATATAGTGGCAGTACGATTTGGAAATGTTCTTGGAAGCAGTGGCAGTGTGATACCAAAATTTAGAGCTCAAATAGAGCAGGGCGGTCCTATTACTGTGACACATCCAGATATTACAAGATATTTTATGCTTATTAATGAAGCGTGTGAACTTGTACTTCAAGCTGGAGCGATAGGAACAGGCGGAGAGATATTTATCCTTGATATGGGTGAACCTGTAAAAATTGTAGACCTTGCGAAAAAGATGTGTGAGCTTAGTGGAAAAAGTGATATCAAAATCAAGTTTTCAGGTTTACGTCCGGGAGAAAAACTCTACGAAGAGCTGCTTATAGATGAAAGTGATGCTAAAACTGAGTATGAGTCTATTACCGTTGCCTCGCCAAGTCGATATGAGATAGAAAAATTAAATCGTGATATTGACGAACTGCTTACATGTAAGGATAAACTTCAAAAACTCAAAGCGATTGTGCCAGAGTTTGAGCATAGACTTAATTAAAGTCACTATATTTTATTGTATAATATTTTGCAATAAAAATAAAAGGAGTTAAGATGAAAATTTTAGCAATGTTGGCGATTAGTGCAGGATTACTGTTTGGTGCGGTTGATATTAATAACGCAACGAAAGATCAGTTGATGAGTATCAAGGGTGTTGGCGATAAAAAAGCTGATGCAATTATAGAATACAGAAAAGGTCACTGCTTTAAAAAAGTGGAAGATATAACGGGTGTTAAAGGTCTTGGCGATAAATTTGTTGAGAAGAATAAAAAAGATCTTACTGTTGGAAAATGTAACAACAAGTAGTACTTCGTGAAAAATAAAATGCTATAATTGCGATCTTATAGCATTTTATTAAAGAGAAATTTATGATTTTAATGATCGATAATTATGATAGTTTTACATACAACATTGTCCAGTACTGTTTAAAATTGGGCGCAGATCTGAAAATCATTCGAAATGATGAACTCACTCTTGATCAGATTATAGAATTAAACCCCGCAAAGATCATTATCTCTCCTGGTCCTGCAACTCCTGATGACGCTGGTGTCACACTTGCCGTAATTGACTACTTTAAAGACAAGCTTCCTATATTTGGTATCTGTTTGGGACATCAAAGTATTGCTCAGGTATTTGGTGCAAATGTTGTTCGTGCAAAAAATATGATGCATGGCAAGACTTCTATTATGGAGCAAAGCAGTGAATGTGAACTTTTTAAAAAAGTTCCACAACAGTTTCGTGCGACAAGATATCATTCACTGATCGTTGAAAAAGATCAGCTTCCAGAGCTCATCGAACCTACGGCATACAGTATAGATGACAATGAAATTATGGCGCTTCGTATCAAAGGTAAGCCAATATATGGTGTGCAATTTCATCCAGAATCCATCATGAGTGAATTTGGTTATGAAATCATAGGCAACTTCTTAAAATTATGAATAAATTTTTCATCTTATTCCTAATTTTAGGATTAGATGCTCTTTTTTTATTATATGAGACTTCGCAATTATCGATAAGCTACGCAGAAACTACTGTTTTAAATGGTAGTTTTTCTCTACTAAAATACATAGAAAACACCTCTTTATATCTCCTTGGTAAAAATGATTTCGCACTCAGACTTCCTATGATAATACTGCATATTGCAAGTGCAGTTTTACTTTTTAATTTTTCGAAACAGTATTTAAAGTATGACAGAGACAGACTGTGGCTTGTAGCCGTTTTTATTCTTTTACCGGGAGTTTTAAGTTCATCTATCGTGGTCAATGATGCTGGACTAGTCATTTTTTCACTCTTTTTATATCTCAACCTTTACAAAATCAATGATTATTTTAGGTATATATTGCTATTTCCGCTTTGGTTTGTGAGCCCAAGTATGATTTTTCTTTATTTAGGACTTTTTTTTCATTCCATCAAAGAAAAGGATTATAGATTTGGTTTTTTAAATATTGTACTGTTTATATCATCTCTCTTTATTTTTGGATTTGACACGACAGGACTTCCCAAAGGGCATTTTTTAGATACTTTAGCTATCTGTTCTGCGATTTTTACTCCGATTGTTTTTGTCTATATATTTTATATTTTATACAGAAGATATATCACATCGCAGGAGGATATTTTATGGTATATCTCTGCGAGCGCACTTGTTTTGTCTTTAATACTTTCATTTAGACAAAGACTGCATTTAGAGGATTTTGCTCCCTATATCCTTTTAGCTCTTCCTCTTGCCGCACAAACATTTTATCATTCCTATAGAGTACGGCTAAAACAGTTTCGAGGAACATATAAATTATTTTTTGTTTTGTCACTTTTATTTTTATTTTTGAATGCAACGGCGATTTTATTCAATAAATATTTATATCGTGTACTTGATGATCCAAAAGAACATTTTGCATATGAGATGCATATTGCAAAAGATTTGGCGCAAAAACTCAAAGAAAAGAAGCTTAGATGTATAGATGTAAATGATAAAAAATTACAGACGAGATTAAACTTCTACGGAGTTGGATATTGTACTAAAAATCAGCTTTCCCATAATATGAGTGAGAACGCACAAAGTGTTACTATTCGATACAAAGAAGCCAAAGTGTACCAAGCATATGTTACAGAACTAAACAAATAAGAGAATAAATAGCTTCAAATATCATAAAAACAAGAGTTCAAAAAGATAATTTATGTTACAATCAAACCCAAATAATCAACTAAGGAGTTGCAATGGCTCAAAGAGCGATTCGTGAGTACGACGGTAAAGCAATTTTCTCAAAACACTGGGAAAAGTATTTCAGCGGTTTTCATTATGGATTTAAATCTGTTCTGGTAACAAGTGGAGCTGAATTAAAAGCAAAAGCAGAGGAGCATGGTTTTGAATGGTTAAAACAACAACCTCTTGTTGCAAAACCAGATATGCTTTTTGGAAAACGTGGTAAAAATGATCTGGTTTTATTTAGAACAAACAAACCAGGTGATGTTACTTTGGCTGATGCTGCTGCTTGGATTGATGCAAAAATGGCAAATACAACTACTTTGTTGACAGGTCAACATGGTCAATTGACTCATTTCATCGTTGAGCCTTTTACTCCACACTCTCAAGAACAAGAGTATTACATCTCTGCTACAACTGTTGGCGAAGATGATGTCCTTTATATGTCTGCTGAGGGCGGTATGGAAGTAGAAGAGGGCTGGGACGAAAAAGTAAATGAAGTTCATATCCCGATCAACATGAGTGACGCTGATATGCAACACGCTGTTAAAGCAAATATTCCCTCAGACATTACAGCTGCAAATAGAGAATCATTTGCATCATTTGCGATTCAGTTCTTTAAATTTTACAGAGATCAAAACTTTGCATACTTAGAAATCAATCCTATCGTCATGCTTGACAACAACGAAATGGCTATTCTTGACCTTGTCGCGCGTTTAGATGATACAGCTGGTTTTATGATGAGAGATGCTTGGGGTGATATCGAGTACCCTACTGCATTTGGTATGGAAGATCAGTCTCCTGAGGAAAAAGCTGTTGCAGAGGCAGATGCAAAATCTGGTGCTTCATTGAAACTTACAATTCTTAACCCACTAGGAAGAATCTGGACTATGGTTGCCGGTGGTGGTGCTTCAGTTGTTTATGCTGATACTATTGCTGATCTTTCTGGAAATGTTTCAGACTTGGCAAACTACGGAGAATACTCAGGTGGACCAACAACAGGCGAAACAAAATTCTATGCAGATACACTTTTTGATTTGATGACTCGTCATAAAGATCCAAAAGGACTTGATAAGATTTTAATCATCGGTGGTGCGATTGCAAACTTTACCGATGTTGCAAAAACATTTACAGGTATTATCCAGTCATTTGAAGAGTATGCAGAAAAATTAAAAGCTCACAATACACGTATTTATGTACGTCGTGGTGGACCTAACTATGAAAAAGGTTTGAAAGATATTCAAGCAGCTGCAGATCGTTTAGGATTATATATAGAAGTTTACGGACCAGAAACTCACGTTACTGACATCGTTCGTATGGCTTTAGAGAAGTAAGGAGATATTAATGGGTGCACTATTTACTAAAGATACACAAGCAATTTTTTGGAATAACAACACAAGCGCGATTCAACGTATGCTTGATTATGATTATACTATTTCTCGTACAAAACCATCTGTTGCAGCTATCGTAGCTCCAACATCAAACAATAAATTTGAGAAATTTTTCTATGGTCCAGATGAGATTATGGTACCAGTTTTTCGTACAACTGGCGAAGCAGCAAAAGCTTTCCCTAAGTCTGATGTTTTACTAAATTTCGCTTCATTTAGAACTGCGTATGATGTAACTATGGAAGCTATCGCTATTAAAGGACAATTCAAAACTGTAATGGTTACAGCTGAGGGTATTCCTGAAAGACTTGCAAGAAAGATGAATCAATCAGCTCGTGATGCCGGTGTTACAGTAATCGGGCCTGCAACTGTTGGTGGTATTTCTCCAGGTGCATTTAAAATTGCAAATGTTGGTGGAACAATTGAGAACATCGTAAACTCTAAACTTCACCGCGCGGGTTCATGTGGACTTGTAACACGTTCAGGTGGTTTATTTAACGAACTTTCAAACATCATTGCTATCAATGCTGATGGTATCTCTGAAGGTGTTGCTATTGGAGGGGATCGTTTCGTTGGTTCAGTTTTCATAGACAACCTTTTAAGAATGGAAAACAATCCAGAAGTAAAATATATGATTCTTCTTGGTGAAGTTGGCGGTACTGAAGAGTACAAAGTGATCGATGCTGTGAAAAATGGTCAGATCAAAAAACCAATCATCGCTTGGTGTATCGGAACAATTGCAAAACACTTTAGTTCAGGCGTACAATTTGGCCACGCAGGTGCAAGCGCAAACGCTGACGCTGAAACTGCAGCTGCTAAAAATACTGCAATGGCTGAAGCTGGTATATTTGTTCCTGAGAGTTTCAACGATCTTCCAAACAAGATCAAAGAAGTATATGCAAAACTAAAAGCTGAAGGTGTTATTACTGATATCACTGAGCCGGCACTTAAAACTGTTCCAACTGTTCGCCGTGCAAAAGAGTTTATTTGTACAATCTCTGATGACCGTGGTGATGAAGCAACGTACGCAGGTTACCCAATCTCTTCAGTTGCAACTCCAGAAACTGGCTTTGGAATCGGTGATGTTATCTCACTTTTATGGTTCAAAAAACGCTATCCAAAATGGGCTACTGAATATATCGAAACTGTTATTAAAACTGTTGCAGATCATGGTCCAGCCGTTTCTGGCGCACACAATGCAAAAGTTACAGCTCGCGCAGGGAAAGATGTTATCTCTTCACTTGTAACTGGTTTACTTACAATCGGTCCACGTTTTGGTGGAGCTATTGATGACGCGGCGCGTTACTTTAAATATGCAAATGACAATAAAATGAGCCCGGCTGAGTTTATTGACTATATGAAAAGAGAAGGAAAGACGATTTCTGGTATTGGTCACCGTATCAAATCAGTTCGTAATCCGGATCTTCGTGTAAGCGGTTTGAAAAAATTTGCTGCTGAGAACTTCCCAGCAACTCCACTTCTTGATTATGCTCTTGAAGTAGAAAAATTGACTACAAGTAAAAAAGATAACCTTATCTTAAACGTTGATGGTACTATCGGTATCTTGATGGTTGATATGTGGCGTGCTCTTGGATATTCAGAAGCAGACATAGATGGATTTATCGATGCTGGCGCATTAAATGCATTTTTCGTAGTTGGTCGTTCTATCGGTTTCATTGGTCATATTCTTGATGAAAAACGTCTTGGAATGCCAATGTATCGTCATCCAACTGATGATATTTTATATAATGTAGAAGTAGCAGAACAACTGTAATTCTTATTATATAAATGCTTACATGTAAGCTTCCTTACATGTAAGCTTATTTATGTTACTTAACTTTTTATAATATCTTCTTTTCTAATCTACTTTGCATTACTTTTTCGTTACAATATAACTCGTTTAATTTTATAATAAAAGAAGCAAAATGAAAAAATCAGCTTTCACCATGATGGAACTTATCTTCGTTATCATTGTTATTGGTATCCTTTCAGCTGTGTTCATTCCAAGATTTGGACAAAATAAACTTTCACAAGCTGCCAATCAGCTTATTTCAAATATCAGATATACACAACATTTGGCTTTGATGGATGATGAGTATAATGCATCGAATCCAAATTGGTATTACAATAGATGGACAATGGATTTATGTCAACCAGAATATAGAATTGCACGATCAAACGATACATATACTGCTCGTGACCCTTTAACAAAAGAATTTATGGATGGTGCAGTTACTAAACAATATGACCTTCAGGCAAAATATGGTTCAAATCTTATAGCCCCTGGAAACTGTCGAATAATATTTGATCATTTAGGTAGACCATATAGTTCACTAGGAATTCCAGCAACTCCAACTGTGGGTCTCATTTATGTACCATATGACATAAATATAACAAATGGCGCTGACACATTAATAATAAGAGTAGAACCAGAAACTGGATATGTACATTTAAAATAATATGGATGCAATGAAAAAATGAGAAAATCAGCTTTTACATTATTAGAACTCATATTTGTAATAGTTGTGATTGGTGTTTTGTCTGCCGTTTTTATTCCAAAATTTAGCTCAAATAAACTCCCCCAAGCAGCAAATCAAGTAATATCTCATATCAGATACACTCAGCATTTAGCTATGATGGATGATAAATTTAATCCTGCTGATTCTACATGGTATAAAAGTAGATGGCAACTATTATTTGGTCAATCTAGTGCTGGAACATTGAACACTGGGGGCTATTATGCATACAGTATATTTTCTGATGCTGGTACAAAATCAGGTAACCCTGACCCAAAGGAGATTGCAAAAAATCCACTTAATAGCTCTAAAGTTTTAAGTGGCGGTTTTAGTAATACTTTAGACTGGGAAAATACTCAGGCAACCGAAGAGATGAATATTGGTTTAAATATGGAATAGACAATGTTACTCAAAGTGGCTGTTCGGCAAAAAGGATATCTTTTGATCATCTAGGACGACCATTAAAAGGCAATAGTTCTAGTTGGACAAGTAGTATTTCTGGCGTTTTAACTACAAAATGTACAATAACACTACATAAAGGAACTGATTCTATAGGGATTGTTATAGAACCAGAAACAGGATATGTACACCTATTATAAGCAAACCAAATCAAAAAACAGGGATTTCATTACGAAATCCCACAAACTTCCCACGAATTGCAAATTCTTTCCAAATTCCCTCAAAAACCACTTGACAATGATTCTAGTTTTGTCTATAATTCCCGTCCACAAACGATGAGACCTAAAGTTTAGGCCTTGACAGACGAGAGTTTGACTAGTTTGAGATCATTGAAAACTAAGCAAGTAGATAACGAGATAACTAACGAAAGTTAGATTGTT
>Ga0214230_100005_pt1 | contig 172042 bp, 155 predicted proteins | sample TroBogypolimnion_6_FD_153068 | JGI IMG/M metagenome (GOLD analysis project Ga0214230, IMG submission 153068) | Freshwater microbial communities from Trout Bog Lake, WI - 22MAY2008 hypolimnion | ecosystem: Environmental > Aquatic > Freshwater > Lake > Hypolimnion/Profundal zone | place: Trout...
AGAAAAGAGGCTTTGGCTGTCATGAACTGGACATTGGCTTCAAGAGCAATGTTTTACAATCATCCGTATAAAAGTACTGGTTTTCTTATCGATGACAGATATGATCAATTCGATCTTTGGCAAAAAGGCTCGCCACTTGGCAAAGACCTCATTATCATAGACACCCATTTCTTTCATAAAAATATGGCTAGTTATATGAAATGTGATTCTATTAACGAAAATAAAAGCTTTGATATCACACTGAATAATCATAAAGTCAACACAATAAATTTGCTTACATGTAAGAACTTTCAAGGAATTAAATGAATTTTTCGCAAAAACAATATGCTTTTTCTATTATGGCAGTTATCTCTTTTATAATATTTTCTTACTTTTATCTTGATAGACCAATCGCTGAGTATTTTTTAGCAAATGCATCGACATATGAGTCTTTTGGAGATTTTCTAAGCCTCTTTGGAGAATCAAACTGGTATTTCGCTACCGCTATTATTGGCTTTGTTATTTTCAAATTTATCAAAAAAAATGAACTCTATGTTCAGCGTTTTTTATTTTTACTATACATCAATATTTTTTCTGGTTTACTCAGTCTAATCTTAAAAAACTTATTTGGCAGAATTCGCCCTTGGGGACTTCGTAACGGTGGCGATGAGTATGGATTTTTACTTTTTCAAAACTTCGATATGGGAATCGTAGAAAAGTTCAAAACTCACATTACAACTATTGTAGATGCCGCCACGACGTACACATCTTTTCCATCAGGTCACTCAACAACCCTTTTTACAGCGGCAGTTTATCTTATATTACTTTTTCCACAACATAAAATACTATGGCTTTCGCTCGCTATCTTATTTGTCAGTGGAAGAATCATGGCAAGCGATCATTTCTTAAGTGATATCACCGCTGGAGCACTCCTTGGAACACTCTCTACTCTTTACATGTACTCAAAACTAAAGGAAAAAATCAGATGAAAATTGCCAAAAGAATAGCTCTCGCATTATTTATATTTGCCATACTATATGGAGTTGGAAGATTTTTTCTTGTTGCTTATGACAGTTACGTATTTTTACCAAGACAGCCCTATCTTCAAATGCAAACACAAAATACTATAACGCTCAAATGGCAGACACCAAAGGCTGAAATAGGAAGTATTGATTATGCCGATACTTACCATGTAAGCGAAAAAAAGGCAGATAGATACCACTCTTTAACACTCACTGGACTCAAACCGGACACTTGTTATAACTATAAAGTCAATGCAACTTCGCTTAACATCGATAACACAAACAGAGTCTTTTGTACCCTTAACACCAAAAAGGACTTAGAGCGTCTTTGGATTGTTGGTGATACGGGAGAAGATTCGACAAAACAAAGAAATGTTTACCGTGCAATGCTCTCTTATGTAGACAATAACCTCTCCAAGATAGATCTTTGGCTTCTGTTAGGCGATAATGCCTACACAAGCGGAACACAAAAACAATACAATAAAGACCTTTTTGATCCCTATAAAGAGCTTATCAAACAAAAAAATATCTGGGCAGTTATCGGTAATCATGATGCTAGGCGTTGGGCTTTTTACGATATCTTTGACTTTCCTACAAAAGGAGAAAGTGGTGGGATACCGAGTGAAAGTGAAAAATATTACTCTGTTGATGAAGCGAATTTTCACCTTGTGATGCTTGATAGTGAAACTGAAGATAGAAGTGCCAATGGAAAAATGGCGCAGTGGCTTGCAAAAGATTTAGCTCAAAACAAAAAGAACTGGACTATCGTTGCTTTTCATCATCCTCCATACACAGATGGCTCACATAAATCAAATAATCCTAAAGACAGCGGCGGTCGTATGAAAGAGATGAGAGAAAACTTTACACCAATTTTTGATAAATATGATGTGGATTTGGTCATCTCTGGACACTCACATGTGTATGAAAGAAGCAGACTTATGGCAAATCATACGGGGATGAGTAAAAGGTTTGATGAGGCCTTACATGTAAAGCAACCAGATCTTCATACCTATACAAAATCTTTGGCTAAAACTCCAAATAGCGGAGTAATTTATATCGTCGATGGCTCAGGTTCAAAAGCAGACAGCGGAACTTTTAACATACCTGAGCTTCCTATTGGCTACTCAGCTTCTGGTTCTGTTATTTTAGAGATTACACCGACAACATTAAGTGAAAAATTTCTAACTGATAATGATGTAGTAAAAGATAGTTTTACGATTACAAAACACTAAGCTAGAGGATGATGCATCCTCACAGTGTCTTGAAGATTTTGCTTTTGGACATGCGTGTAGATCTGTGTCGTAAGAAGAGATGCGTGACCTAAAAGCTCTTGAACGACTCGCAGATCTGCTCCGCCGATAATAAGTGAAGTCGCATAAGAGTGGCGCAGTACATGCGGAGAAACTCCAAGATACTTTTGTGTAATCTTATAAGCCGAGATACGACTAAGTGGTTTTCCTTGATAGTTCAGCCAGACATCATCTTTCTCATATGTTGATTCATTGAGATAGGTTCGCATAGCTTGAAGTGCAACCTCCGCTATGGGAATCATACGCTCTTTATCCCCTTTCCCATGCCTTACATGTAACCATTCTCCTTCGATATCTTCACGACCTAAAGCCAAGCATTCGCTTATTCTTGTTCCGCTTGCATATAAGAAAAGTATTAATGCATAATCACGCATTCCAAGCCAAGATGATCTATCAATAAGTGAGAGGCCATTTTTTACATCAGAAAAAGAGAGAAATTTTGGAAGTGTTTTTGGTATTTTGGAGAGCTTGAAGTGGTTTTTTTCATCTGCAAACTGACTCTTGTAACAAAAAGAAAAAAAGGCATTTACAGCTGAAAGTTTTCGGTTTAAAGTACGCTTGTTCGCGTATTCACCTAAGACACTTAAAACCTCATTTGTATCGAGGTTTATAAGTGGTTTTGCAAGGGTTCCTTCTAGCTGTGTCAAGTCATTTGTATAAGCTTCAACACTTCTTTTACTAAGAGCTTTTGTAACGATGATATACTCTAAAAAAGCCTCAAGCTCATTGGACATCAAACTACTTTTTTATAGAAAAGTACTTATCATCAACATAAAAAGCTTTATCACCGACATAAACATAGCTATCATTATCTATGCTTACTTTATAGATTTTATACGATTTCAAATCTTTTTCTAGTGCGATGATGTATCCCTCTTTTTCTAAGAGATATACTTTATCCTCCGTTACAATCATTCCCAAAAAGTGAGCAAAAGGAAATTTTGTTTTTGATCTTAACTGCAAAGTTGGAGTGAGGTTCACAACTTCACCCTGCTTTGTTGCGATATAAATACCATCTTTTGCATCATAACGCATATTACGAATCTCATATGATGCACGTATGTCTTTGTCAGCCAAAGAAAGAAGTTCATATCCTGTAGCTGCTATTAAGTTGTCACCGACAACATTAAAAGCTATGACATTATTAAACTTATCGGCACTGCTGATAATCATCGATCTAAGAACTTTTTTCTCTTTAGAATTCACAATGACGATCTTTCCATCAAGAGTTAAAAAAAGTACAAGATCATCTAAAAAATAAGGATTTACTATCTTTGCATCTACAACTATTGGTGCATTGCCTTCACTATGAAAAAGGATCTCTTTTGTTTTTAATGAATAAATCGCGAGCTCATTACTTGCAAAAACTACTGCGAGCATATCATCTTTCACACTTGCCGCTGCAACAGTCTTTTTAAGATCAAAAAACTCTTTGACAGAATGATCTGCTTTAGATGTAAGTGTTGTATTTCCATCGATTTGTGATGTTACTATCCACTTTTCATCCGCATCAAGCAAACGCTCTTTATCTGTGTCTACATGTACGTCAATGACCGTATCATGAGAAAGAATACGTCCATCTTTCAAGACAGCGCCATTGGCTGTAACATCGATCATAGGTTCTTTAAGGCTCTCTTTATTTGCCCATGAACCAACTACTGTGTCTTTTTCAGGTTTAAACACTTTTTTTGTACTACATCCGCTGAATGCAACTAAGCCAACAATTAATGTTATATGTAATAAAGTCTTCACGATTTATTTCACACCATAATGCATAAGCGATTTAGCAACGCCATAAACAGCCGAGTTTGAAGATACAGATGCGAGTTTTCTATTCGCTTCTTCAATCTTATTTTTTTCCATAAGTAAAACTGCACTTTGTATCAATGCCAAATCTTTATCGATAGCATCTTCACCGTTTGCATATGTGTTTAGTCCATTGAGATTACTTTGCAAAGAAGCAAGCTGATACGTTGCAAGATCTGAAACTGCGAATGCTTTTGAAGACTTAAGTTCTTCAAGAGCTTTCACATCACCTTTCTTGATAGCATTTGAGAGCATATATAAATCATATAATTTAGGATCATTATCTTTTAGATCAGATAAAGCTTTTTGATCATTGCTATTAGATTGTAATACTAAAAATGCCGCGTTGGCACTCTCTTGTTTTGAAGTTTTGATATAGTTGTAAGTTACATTTCCAACTATTGCGACAACAACGACTACAGCCAAGCCGATAAGCTGTGTTTTGTATTTGTTAAAAAAACGCTCTGTCTTAATTGCATTTTCAAAAAACTTTTCTTCGGCATTTAGTTCATCTCTTACCATTGATATATTATCTTTAAAGCTCAAAAACATCTCCATACTTATAAATAGTCACTAATAATATCAAATAGATTGTTAAAGTTTTGTGAAATAGAATTTTTTTGTTACAATCTTGCATATATAACCAAATAAGGAAGTTTAATGCAAGTAGACAATGCACTTTTATCACGTTTAGAAAAATTATCATATCTTCAAATTTCAGAGGACAAAAGAGAGGGGATCATCGCTCAACTCTCAGAAATAGTCTCTTTTGTGGATAATCTTAGTGAATTAAATACTGATAATGTAGATGATAAATTTTCTATGACAAATCAAGCAACATTTACGCGTGAAGATATTGAAAATTGTGATCGCACTATCAATGATAATATCCTCAAAAATGCCCCTGATAGCGCAGATCATTTCTTCATAGTTCCAAAAATTATAGAGTAATTTATGATCACAGTTCATGGAATAAAAAATTGTGACAGTGTTAAAAAAGCTTTAAAATTTTTACAAGAAAATGGGATTGAATACTCTTTTAGAGATTTTAAAATTTCTCCGATAGATTGTAATGAAATAAAAGAGTGGCTCGATCACACAACAATAGATACACTTTTGAATTCCAAAAGTACAACGTACAGAAAATTAAATCTTAAAGAACTCTCTCTCACTGCTGATGAAAAGATTGCTTGGCTGTGCAAAGAAAATCTTCTTATAAAAAGACCTGTTATACAATACAAGAGTGCTATAATTATCGGCTATGACAAAGATCACTACGAAATGGAGCTATTATGAGTGAAGAAGTCCAAAAATTAGATATAAAAAAACTTTTAAAAAGTGTTGTTGCTTACAAAGCTTCTGATTTACACTTGGTTTCTCATGCTGAACCTCAAATCAGAATAGATGGAAGGCTTGTTCCTTTAAATCTTCCACAACTTGATGGAGATATGATCACAGATATGGCCTATGCTCTCCTTACAGAAAAGCAAAAGAAAGATTTTGAAGAGTTTAATGAGCTGGACTTTGCGATTATGCTTCCTGATGTTGGCCGATTTCGTTGTAACTACTACAAAACTATGGGTGATCTCGCTTGTGCTTTTCGTATTATTCCAACTGAAATACCTTCACTTGATGATCTCAACGCAAAAAAAATCTTTAAAGAACTAATCAAACGCGAAAAAGGGCTTATCCTAGTTACTGGACCTACGGGAAGCGGTAAATCAACGACTCTTGCGGCGATGCTAAACGAGATCAATGAGACAGAAAAGAAACACATCATCACCGTAGAAGATCCTGTCGAGTTTGTCCATAAAAACAAAAAATGTCTCTTTTCTCAAAGAAATGTCGGAACTGATACAAATGGATTCCATACGGCCCTTAAATATGCCCTGCGTCAAGATCCTGATGTTATTCTCATCGGAGAGATGCGTGATAAAGAAACTATTTCTGCCGCACTTACAGCCGCGGAAACTGGTCACTTAGTCTTTGGAACTTTGCATACCAACTCTTCCCCTGGAACTATCAACCGTATTATTGACGTATTTAGTGGTGAAGAACAACCTCAGATCCGCGCTCAAATATCTACTTCACTCATCGCTATTATCTCTCAAGCTTTGATTCCTAGAATTGGTGGTGGACGTATTGCAGCGCAAGAACTTTTAGTTACAAATCCAGCTATTGCGAATCTTATACGTGAAGATAAAGTTCACCAACTTTATTCACAAATGCAGTTGAACCAACAAGGTACGAATATGACAACACAATCTCAAGAGATTATTGAATTTTTAAGAAAGAAAATTATTTCAAAAGAGAATGCTATTGCGTATTCAAACCGCCCAGAAGAGTTGATAAAGATGATCGAGGGATTATAAAAAAGAGTCTTTCGACTCTTTTTTATTTTTGTGCGTCTTTTAAAGTATCTGCTATTAAAAATGCAAGTTCAAGTGCTTGATCAGCATTTAAACGTGGATCACAATGTGTATGGTAACGTGAACTTAGATCCTCTTCAGTAACTACAAATGAACCACCGATACACTCAGTAACATTCTTGCCTGTCATTTCCAAGTGAACACCACCTGCATATGTTCCCTCAGCTTTATGAACTTGAAAAAACTGTTTCATCTCCGTAAGAACAGAATCAACAGGACGAGTTTTAAAGTTGTTTGATGATTTTATAGTATTACCATGCATCGGATCACAGCTCCATACAACCTTAAGTCCCTCTTTCTCAACTGCACGGATTAGTTTAGGCATACCATCACCCACTTTATCCGCGCCCATTCTAACGATGATATTTAAACGTCCAGCTTCATTTTCAGGATTGAGTGCCTGAGCTAGCCTTACAAGATCATCAGGATCCATTGATGGACCAGCTTTTACACCGATAGGATTTTTAATTCCCTTCATATACTCTATATGTGCACCGTCCAATTGGCGTGTTCTATCGCCAATCCAAAGCATATGCGCTGATGTATCATACCACTCGCCTGTTAAAGAATCTTGTCTTGTAAAAGCCTCTTCATATGGAAGCAAAAGGGCTTCATGTGAAGTAAAGAAATCTGTTTCTCTTAAAGTTCTATATGTTTTAGAGTTAATTCCACATGCTTCCATAAACTTCAAAGATCTTTCAATATCTCCTGCCATATCTTCAAATTTTTGGCTGATCTCACCCTTTTGAGCGAAATCTAAAGTCCATTTATGAATCTGATGCAAATCTGCCAAACCGCCAGATGCAAATGCACGTAAAAGGTTCAGTGTTGCGGCTGACTGATTATACGCTTTGATCATTCTTTTAGGATCTGGAATACGAGCTTCTGGCGTAAAATCAACACCGTTTATGATATCGCCTCTGTAAGAATCAAGAGTAACACCGTCAATCGTTTCGAAATCACTTGAACGTGGTTTTGCAAACTGACCGCCCAAACGACCAACTTTCACCACAGGAAGTCCGCCGGCATAAGTCATAACAACAGACATTTGAAGTAAAACTTTAAAAGTATCTCTGATATTTTGTGCATGAAATTCTGAAAAACTCTCAGCACAATCTCCACCTTGAAGTAAGAATGCGCGACCATTTGCAACTTCTGCCAATTGTTCTTTTAATGAACGTGCTTCTCCTGCAAAAACAAGAGGAGGATAGTTTTTTAATTCTTCAAGGACATTTTTCAACTCCTCTTGGTTTGGATATGTAGGCTGCTGTAAGATCGATTTTTCTCTCCAGCTTGATTTGTTCCAACTACTCATATTTTAAACCCCATTAATCATTGATTTTTATAATAAATTACGTGATTTTACTAAAAAGTTCCTAAAATAGCTCTGATTTAAACTTCTACAGAAATAATATTGCAGTATCAAAAGATATTTTTTATACTTAAAAATGTATAATGACGCCAATTTAAATGATTGAAAGTTGAAATCAATGAATAAGTCTAATGCAAAAAAAATATTAGAAGAGATATATATTGATATAGTGGAAAAAGTTGATGAGCAAGATAATCTTATATCAAAAGATACGCTTTTAGACTTCTTGCACTCTGCTATGGCTACTATTTCAAAACTAGATTTTGAACTGCCGGATGCTCTTGAAAGTCTCAAATTATCTCTCAATGATGAGTTTAAAGATATTGCAAAAGAAAGTGTAAATCATTACAGTCATACAAATAGACGTTTTGAAGAGTTGGTTACTACTCAAGAAAAGACTATAAATGATTTTAAAAATCAAACAATCAACGTAGATCAGATCAAAGACAAATTTGATGGTATCCAAACGCATATGCTAGATGAAGTCAGTAAAGCAAACAGGGTTATTACAGACTTAACAGAAAAAATTGAAAAACTTGAAAAATCAACTCAGATTGATCACTTAACAAAAGTTTACAATCGTGGAATGCTCTCTCAACATTTAGAGAATCTCTGTAACAACAAAAGTTATGTAAAAGATATTCACCTTTATATGATAGATATCGATGACTTTAAAAATATAAATGACACTTATGGTCATATTGTTGGAGATAAAGTTTTAATCTTTCTTGCAAATATCTTAAGAAAAACCCTTCGAGATAGCGATAAAATATACAGATATGGCGGTGAAGAGTTTGTTGTAGTTTTAAATAGAATTCAAAGATCTGAATGTTTGAAGGTTGCACAAAGAATTGTTTCCATAGTAGATACAAATAAGCTTATCTACAAAGAGATCAATGTGAACCTTACTATCAGTCTTGGGATAACATCACTAAAAAATGGTGACACACCAGATAGCTTCATAGCAAGAGCGGATAAAGCTCTTTATGAAGCTAAAAGAAATGGTAAAAACAGAATTGAAATGGATTGTGAGCAAATGGATATATGAGTTATTTTGATATTGTAGTCGGAGTCATAATACTTCTTCTTGGTTTAAAAGGTATTCTTAACGGATTTTTTAAAGAGTTATTTGGTCTTATAGGAATTGTCGGTGGTGTTTTTATTGCATCAAGATTTGGAACACCTGTTGGGCAATTTCTTAGCGATGCAGTCTTTCATTTTCAAAATAAAGCCGCGCTTACTTTCACCGGATTTGTCCTTACTCTTGGATTATTTTGGCTTATGATGGTTTCCATAGGTATTGCGTTTAAACAATTAAGCAATATCAGCGGACTTGGACCTTTAGATAAGATTATGGGTTTTATAGTTGGAGCAGGAAAATTCTTTTTGATTGTGTCTGTTGTAGCATATGCTTTTTTTAATATCAAAATCGTAAGAACAAATATGCAAGCCACTATGGACAAGAGTATTCTTTTCCCTATTTTAGTAACGACAGGTGGATACATTATGAAAATAGATACTGGAGATATACAAAAAGATATCAATGCGACAGTTGAGACAAAACAAGAGCAAGTGGAAAAGAAAGTGCAAACCAGCATAAAAGAGAAGGTAGAAACAACTATCTCAGAAGAAATAAAAAAGAAAGTTCACTAAGATGAGTACAGCGACAGATTTTACAGAAAGAACGATAGCATACAACAAATTGCTCAATGATTTTAAAAATCTGCTTAAAAAAAATAATCTCAAATTTACGATACAGCGTGAAGTTATTTTAGAAACATTGTATAACTCAGATGAGCATCTTTCTCCGGAATCTCTTTATAATCTGATTCAGGAAAAACACCCTCAGCTCAATACAGGAATCGCAACAATCTACCGTACTCTTACTCTTTTAGAGGAGTCAGATATCGTTACATCGTTATCTTTTGGAGCGCAGGGGAAAAAATATGAACTTGGTGCTAAAGAGCATCATGACCATATGATCTGTACAAAATGTGGTTTGATAACAGAGTTTGTAGATGAAGAGATAGAAAAAAGACAACAACTCATTTCACAAAGTCTAGGGTTTCAAATGACAGACCATTCAATGCAGATTTACGGTATCTGTAAAAATTGCCAATAATAAATTTATAAGGAAAACGCATTGCCATTTAGTAACAAATATATTCAATTACGTATAGAAAAAGCAAATCAACTCAAAGAGCTTGGATACAATCCATACTCAAACCATTCACAAAGAAATACAACTATATCAAAATATATGAATGTCAACTCTGATGTCGAGCATCTCGAAAATAGACGTGATGAAAACAGAAATTACACTCTGAGCGGACGCATTAAATTCTTTCGCGTTATGGGAAAAGCAAGCTTTTTAAAGATAGAAGATGAAAGTGGAATGCTTCAAGTCTACGTCTCACGCGACAATCTTCCTGAGGGTTTTTATAATGATGTATTTAAAAAACTGATTGAAGTCGGGGATATCATCGAAGTAAGCGGTTATCCTTTTGTCACAAATCAAGGGGAACTTTCTTTACATGTAGACACACTTAAACTTTTAACAAAAGCGATTGCTCCACTTCCTGAAAAATTTCACGGTGTTACAGATAAAGAGATCAGATATCGTCAACGTTATCTTGACCTTATCATGGACTCAGAAGTAAGAAAAACATTCCAAACTCGCTCAAAAATCATCTCTCTAACAAGAAGATTTTTTGAAGATAAAGGGTTCCTAGAAGTTGAAACTCCAATGATGCATCCAATCGCTGGTGGCGCAAATGCAAAACCGTTTGTGACACATCATAACGCTCTTGGAATCGACAGATTTCTTAGAATTGCTCCTGAACTTTACCTCAAACGTCTTATCGTCGGCGGATTTGAAGCAGTCTTTGAGATCAACCGTAACTTTAGAAATGAGGGAATGGATGCAACACATAATCCTGAATTTACCTCTATAGAGTTTTACTGGGCTTATAAAACATACAAAGATCTTATCGAAATAACAAAAGAGTATTTTGCATATCTTTTCGATCATCTCAACCTCCCTACTCTTTTGCCTTATGGCGATTTAGAAGTTGATTTTGCAGATTTTACAGAGATTCCTCTTATCACTTCTCTCTCAGAAATTGGTGGAGTTGATGCAAATATCCTAAACGATAAAGAGAAAATACTGGAGTTTTTAAGAGCCAACAAACTTGAAGCCAAACCTGCCATGAGTCTTGGTCAACTTCAAGGTGTACTTTTTGATGAGTTTGTCGAAGAAAAACTTATCAATCCAACTTTCATTACTGATTATCCAGTTGATATCTCTCCTCTTGCTCGTAGAAATGATGAGCATCCAGAGATTACTGAGAGATTTGAACTCTTTATCGCTGGGCGAGAAATTGCAAATGCGTTTAGTGAGTTAAATGATCCCGTAGATCAGCTTTCACGTTTCGAAGGGCAAATGAGCGCCAAAGATGCAGGTGATGATGAAGCGCATGAAATGGATGTGGATTTTGTCAATGCCCTTAGCTATGGGATGGCTCCAACAGCTGGTCAAGGGATAGGGATGGATAGACTTGTAATGTTACTTACAAATGAGCACTCAATCAGAGATGTACTTTTGTTTCCTGCTATGAAACCACTTCATGGTGAAGCAAAAGAGAATCACGAAGAAGAAAAATAATTTAAATCAAAAAAAAGGAAGAAAAATGAGTTTTTTAAAAGATTTCGATAACGATATCTATGAATTGTGTGAAAAAGAGTTAGAGCGTCAGACTGACCATTTAGAGATGATTGCAAGTGAAAACTTCACTCTTCCTGCTGTTATGGAAGCGATGGGAAGTGTTTTTACGAACAAATATGCAGAAGGCTATCCTGGTAAACGTTATTATGGCGGATGTGAGTATGCTGATGGTGTTGAGCAATTAGCAATCGACAGAGCATGTAAGCTTTTTGGATGTAAATTTGCAAATGTTCAGCCACACTCTGGAAGTCAGGCAAATGGTGCTGTATACGCAGCACTTTTACAAGCTGGAGATAAACTTTTAGGTATGGATTTAAGCCATGGCGGTCACTTGACTCATGGAAGTAAACCAAGTTTTTCTGGTAAAAACTACCACTCATTTACTTATGGTGTGGAACTTGATGGTCGTATCAACTATGAGAGAGTGATGGATATTGCAAAGATCACTCAGCCTAAGATCATCGTTTGTGGTGCTTCTGCTTATGCTCGTGAGATCGACTTCAAAAAGTTCCGTGAGATCGCTGATGCAGTTGGAGCAATCTTGTTTGCTGATATCGCTCACATCGCTGGTTTAGTTGCAGCGGGTGAACATCCAAGTCCATTTCCTTATGCTGATGTTGTAACAACTACGACACATAAAACGCTTGCTGGCCCACGCGGCGGTATGATTATGACAAATGATGAGGAGATCGCTAAAAAGATGAACTCAGCGATTTTCCCAGCTCTTCAAGGCGGACCACTTGTACATGTAATCGCTGCAAAAGCAGTTGGATTTAAGTACAACCTTTCACCTGCTTGGAAAGATTATGCTATTCAAGTCAAGAAAAATGCGACTATCTTAGCTGATGTTTTGATGAAACGTGGATATGACGTTGTAAGTGGCGGAACTGACAATCACTTAGTTTTAGTAAGCTTTATAAACAAAGAATTCAGTGGTAAAGACGCTGATGCGGCTCTTGGTCGTGCTGGTATCACAGTCAATAAAAATACTGTTCCAGGTGAAACAAGAAGTCCATTTGTCACTTCAGGTATCCGTATAGGAAGTGCTGCACTCACTTCACGTGGTATGAAAGATGCTGAGTTTGAACTCATTGCAAGCCGCATCGCTGATGTACTTGATGATATCAACAACGAAGCACGTCAGGCAGAGATTAAAGCAGAGTTAAAAGCTTTAGCTCAAAACTTTGTGATCTATAACCAATCAACGTATTAATTAATAAAAGAAAGCTTGAGGATAAAAGATGACTGCTATGGACTTAAAACTTATAAAAATGGTCACAACCCACTACTGGCAAAAGAGTGATAGTGTCGTAGATAAAATAAGTTTTAAGGGCAGAACTTTTTTTAACAAGTTTGAAAAAATAGATAAAACGCTAACACAATCTGTAATCAATCAGCATCTAAAAGGTGAAATAACTGTAGCGCATTCACTTGTTGACGCCAAAGGTATTGTTGAAAATATTGTTATCGATTACAATGGTCGCGACCCTGAAAGGTTTTACCACAAAACTCAACTTCTTTTACGTGAAGAGGGATATATCAATTTTACGGCTTTTACTTCAAAAACAGATGGTCATCTTCATGTGTACATACACAAGGGACATACCACTTTACAAGAAGCTATTCAGCTCGGTAAAATGATCTCTATGAAATTAGCAGCAAAACAGCCAAAACAGTGGAAAATGTTTCCAACTGATGAATTGCCAAGCGAGTACAATATTTTAGCTCTGCCATATGATCTCTACGCTAAAGAGCGTGGTGCTTCATGGTCGAAACATATGTGACATTAAAGGATTTATGATGGAAGAAAGAAACGAATTAAATGACATTATCTTAAATAGAGGTGGCGATTCTATGGGTTCGAGCAAAAAGATTGCACTCGCTGTTGGAGTACTTGCTGTTATCCTCATTGTAGTTGTGATGATTATGAAAACTTCTGTCTCTAGCAGTACAGATAATCTTCCTCAAGCACAACAAGCCCCAAAAACCAATCTTCCTCCTGAACCACCAGTTCCGCAGGCCAACAATGATCAACAAGGGAATGCTCCACTTTTTAAACCGGTAGAAATAGTACAAGAAAATAAAAAAGGTGATGATGATCTTGATAAGATAGCTCAAAAACTCAAACAAGAAAGCTTATCAAAAGATGTGACTCCCGCAACTGCAACACCTGCTGTAGCAACTGAAAAAGTGGTTGCACCTGTTAAAGAAAAAGTAGCGGCACCAGTTGTTAAAGAAAAAGTGGCGCCTCCTGCTGTCAAAGAGAATGTCCATGTTATAAGACAAAGAGATGTAGCAAAAAGTGAACCTGTTGCTAAAAAAGAACCAGTAGTAAAAAAAGAGAGTATCGTGAAGAAAGAGGCTCCTGAGAAAAAAGAGGCTCCTGAGAAAAAAGAGACTCCAGTAAAAAAAGAATCTTTGTTTACAAAAATTGATGTACCTAAGAAAGAGACCTCTTCTACTAAAGAACCTAAAGCCGTAGGTAAAACATCAACAACTGGAACTTACTATGTTCAAGTTGGATCTTTTACAAAAATCACTCCAAGTGACAAGCTTTTTGGATCTATCAAAAAACTGGGATACGCTTATGAATCTGTGAAAACAGGTGAAACAAGTAAAGTCATCGTTGGACCATTTAAAAATGAAGCTGATGCAAGAGAAGCACTGAAAGCTCTTCGTAAAGATGTCGTACCTGGCGCTTTTGTAACAAAAAAATAGTATATCGAAGGGTTTGTCTTGATTCATCATACACAGTTTACACTTGATCAGTTTGCACCGATTGCTGTTTATCATAAGCTTAAAGAGATTTTCAAAGATGAAATCAGCTATCTCTTTGAGAGCGCTGGACAGAGCGATGGCAACTATAGCTTTATCATGATAGGCGATAGAGAAAGACTTCAATACAAAGATGGTGTCACTATCTATACAAATTCAAGAGGAGAAAAAGAGATAAGTGATATTTCCCCTTTTTCTTTTTTAAAAGAGTACTACAAACATATCGATACGGCTCTTTATAAGTCTACATGTAAAGAGCTTAACGTCGGCTATGTTGATGGTTTTATCGGCTATATCGGTTATGATATGGTGAAAGTCTTTGAGCCAAAACTCAAAAATAGTATGAACCATCTTCATGATGAACTCCACACTCCTGATCTTGATCTTATCTTACCAAAACTCGTTGTCGCTTACTCTCATAAAAACAATAAAATCTCTTTGATCTCTGTTCTAGATTCTATGCAAGAGAGATTTGAAGTACTTGAAGAAAGTTTAAAAGACTCTTACAAATATGTTCCAATGGTAGAAAACATCGGAGAAGACGAAGGCTCTTTTGCATTTTCAAAAGAGCATTTTTTTGAGATGGTCGAAAAATCAAAAGAGATGATAAGAAGCGGTGACGTTTTTCAAATCCTTATGACAAACCGTTTTACAAGAAATATAGAGGTCGATCCATTTAGCTTTTACAGAGTTTTGCGAGCTAAAAATCCTTCACCTTATATGTTTTTAATGGAGTATGAAGATTTCAATATTGTGGGCAGTTCACCTGAAGTTATGGTTCGTCTCACTGATGGCGAGATCCTTCTTCGCCCAATTGCGGGAACAAGAAAACGCGGCGAGACCAAACAGCGTGACAAAGAACTCGAAGCTGAACTTTTAGCCGATCCAAAAGAGCTTTCAGAACATCTGATGCTCATCGATCTTGGACGAAATGATGTTGGACGCGTTGCAGCGACAGGAACAGTAGAAGTGGAAGATATGATGCATATTGAGCGTTTCTCTCACGTTATGCATATCGTTTCCGACGTGGTTGCAACGCTTCGTGAAGATAGAGATATGTTTGATCTCTTTATGGCGACTTTTACAGCTGGAACTATGACAGGTGCGCCAAAAATACGTGCGATGGAACTCATTGCTGAGTACGAAGGTCTCAAACGCGGTTTTTACAGCGGAAGCATAGGCTACTTTGGATTTGATGGAAATATGGACAGCGCGATCACTATTCGTACTGCAATGGTGAAGCCTGATAAAGTGATTCTCCAAGCAGGTGCAGGCATCGTTGCTGATTCAGTTAATGAGCTTGAATATCTTGAAGTGACCAATAAACTCGGCGCTTTGATGAGTTCTCTGAAAGATCTCGACTGATGTCAAAACTCTTCGCCATTTTTGGAGATCCTGTTTCACACTCGCGTTCTCCTTTGATGCACAATTTTCTCTTTAAAGCCTTGCATGTAGACGCATGCTACACAAGAGTTCATCTGCGTGATGGCTCAAAACTTCGTGATACATTTTTCTCTCTAAAACTGAGTGGTGCAAATATTACAGTTCCTCATAAAGAAGCAGCTTACGCAGCTTGTGATGAAGTGAGAGGTTTTGCAACGACCATCGGTGTTGTCAATACCATTCTTTTAGAAGATGGAAAACTCATCGGTTATAACACCGATGCGGATGGTTTTATGGAAGCGATCAAGCCTTTTGGAACACTCAAAACTGTTCTCATCCTTGGCGCTGGCGGAACGGCAAAAGCACTGGCAAATAGATTTATCCAAGATGGCTACCATGTAAGCATTTTAAACAGAAGCGAAAATCGCCTCTCATATTTTAAAGAACTCGGACTAGCATGCGAAGTGCCCTTTGGGTGTGACACTTGGGAAAGCTTTGTATGTAAGAGTTATGATTTAGTTGTAAATACGACAAGTGCAGGTTTAAAAGACGATCTCTACCCTGCTCCCCAATCCATGATAGAAGAGATTCTCTCTCATACTTCTTATGTTGCAGATGCAATCTATGGCAAATTGACACCATTTTTACTCTTGGCAAAACAAAAAGAACTCACATACAAAGATGGAGCCGATATGCTTTTATACCAAGGTGTCCTTGCAAATCATCTTTTTTGCAAAAAGCAGTTTGATCTGAAAACAACTGCCGATCTCATGCAAAAAAGCTTTCTTCTCTAGCTTTGTAATACACTTTTTTAGCTAACTTATCTTTTAAGTAAGAAAAATGTAAAATTGAGTCTTTAAAAATTATAGTTTTCGGAGTTTTTTATAAAAATTTTTACTCTTCTTTTTATTCTATTTTTTTCTCTATTTGCAACAGAAAAAGTGAATGTTTTTATCCTTCATTCTTATTCGCAGGAGTATGAGTGGACGAAAAAACAGCACAATTCTTTTGTCGAGACGCTGGATAAAACTGATAAAAAATTTGCCTTTTGGACAGAATACCTCGATACTAAAAGAGTAGGATTTACACAAAAATATAAAGATAATTTTTTAAACTATCTACACATGAAGTATGTAGATGCTACCCCCGATCTAATCTATGTTACAGATGATGATGCATTAAATTTTATATACGAAAACTATAATCAAATCTTTTTGAAAAGAAAAGATATTCCTATTTTCTTTTCTGGTATCAATAATCTCAGTATGAATACTATTTTAGATAAAAAACATTATGCTGGTGTATATGAAGTACAAGAAATTGAACCAAATATCAATCTCATCAAACAGTTTTCTCCGCAAACGAGAGATATCTATTTTCTTGGAGATAATTCCACTACATATCAATCCATCAAAAATGAAATAGAATCTAAACCTAGTAAATTTAAAAATATGAACTTTCACTATGTAAGCGATGATCATCTTTCAAAAGTTTTAAAAGAACTACCGACTAAGCCTCGCAGTTTTATAGTTTTAACCACTATTGGTGGATTTAAAGATGATCAAAATAACACACTTTTACCAAGTGAATCGATAGAGAAAATAAAACAAAATTCACATCTGATTTTACTCAGCATGGAAGACGCTTACATGATCAAAGGTGTTGTCGGGGGTTATGTTACAAGTGGAGAGAAACAGGGAAAAGAAGCCGCAGATTTGGTTTTAAAATACCTCAATGATAAATCTTTTAAAAACCTTCATTCTGATATGTACAATTCCAATACTTACCTTTTTAATGCCAAAGAGCTAAGTAACTCGAGAATAATATTGTCAAATTATATTGAACGAAAAGCTATTATTATAGACAAAGATAAAAATTTCCTTGAAAGGAACCTATCTTTTCTTCTCAATATATTTACACTCATGGTATTGATCTTGATATTTATCGGTATAGCACTTTATGCAGTACAAAGAAGAAAATATCTAACTCAAAAACAAGAGTTATATAAAATCGATAGCTTAAGAAAAAAACTATATATCAAGGATCAACTTCTTCACAATACGTTTGAGCTCTCAAATATCGGATACTGGAGATTAGATATGCTCAAAGACACGCTGTTTGTTTCACAAAAATTATTAAACACTTTGCAAATCGATGCAAATATTTATAAAGATGATTCAAAACTGATAGCGTATTTTGTGCATCAAGATGATCGAGAACTTTTTTTGAAAAAATTACAAGAGGTCAAACTTTCGCATGAGCCACTTGTTTTTGAACATAAGATGGTAACATCACGTAAATCTGTCTTACATGTAAGAGAAATCCTTTATACCGAAGATATTAAATATAATGATTCATCAGTAATAATCGGAATCATCCAATTTGAAAAGTAAATATAAAGTTCTTTTAGGCGTTTTGATGCTTGCTTTCTTTTTATTAGTTCCCATAGCTAGTTCACTCTTTTTTAGTTCAAGCACAAAGGGTGTTATTTCAGTTGATAAAGAGATCCAAGCCAACTATATTCAAAGTGATAAACATGTTGTCTTGGTGTTTTTTGGATATGTTGGATGTGAAAAAGTGTGTATGCCTATTTTACAAAACTTAGCAAACTTGTATGGATCAAAAAAATTTGACAATATCAGAGATAAAATTGACATCTACTTTATAAACCTGACTCCAGAGTTAGAAATAACTGCTCCAAAACTCTTTGCAAAATATTTTAATAAAAATTTCAACGGCGTTTATCTTAATCAAAAAGAGCTATTTAAGATAGACAGAAACTTTGGAGTCTTCTTTTCAAAAAGTCTTGATGATAAAGAAGAACTCAATCATACTGACAACATTTTTCTTCTTGAAAATATAGCTGGGCATTTGAAACTCAAAAAAATATATACGACACATCCATTGAATAAAACTAAGATAACAGAGGATATAATGCAAATGTTATCAAGTAAAAATACAAAGGCAGAAGTGTCTCATGAATAATACATTTAAAACATTTTTCAAATGCCCTACAATCCCGCAATATGCAGAGTTGAGTATTAATCTTTTTAATATGAAAGCGGATAAAGTCATGCTTTGGTTGCTTATAGTTCAATGGTTTATTGCAACATTTATAACTTCCATCGCATATGACACATACATTTACGGTTTTTTCAGCGGAGCTTTGATCGTTTTACCGATGCTTTTTTTATATAAATACCTCAAAGGGGACAGATACTATAGAATCTTTATTGCCATTGCATTAATGCTCTTTTCCATCGTCTATATACAACAGTATCTTGGCCGTATTGAGATGCATTTTTATGTCTTTATCGCTATGGCTATTTTAACCCTTTACAAAGATATAGTTCCTCTTATCGTTGCAGCAACCGTAACGATTTTGCATCATGTTATCTTTAACTATTTACAACTATATGAAGTATCACTTTTTGATATGCCTGTCATGATATTTAACTATGGTTGCGGATTTGATATTGTCATTTTACATGCAATCTTTGTTATCAGTGAGCTGTTCATTCTTGGTTATATCATAAGATTGCAAGTGGAACACAGTATAGATCTCAACACAACTCAAAGTAGAGTCAATGAACTTAATTCTGAATTACAATATACATCTTCGCATGACATGCTTACAGGTCTTCCAAATAGAATCTATCTCCACGAACAGCTTCAAAATATAAAAAATCTTTCTGAAACTAATAATAAGAGATTTGCACTTATATTTTTAGATCTTGACCATTTTAAAAACATCAATGACACACTTGGACACGATGTAGGTGATGCACTTTTAAAAACTGTGGCAAATATACTAACAGCAAATTTACCAAAAGAGAGTCTTATTACTAGAATAGGCGGTGATGAATTTATACTAGTCATCTCGAACTTTGAAGATCCAAGCGAGATACTTCCTATTATCAATATTCTCTTGCAAGAGTTTAGAAATGAGCTCTTAATAAAAGGATATTCCCTTAGACTCTCTGCAAGTATGGGCATATCCATCTATCCTAATGACTCTACAAATATAAAAGAGCTTATGAAATATTCTGATATCGCTATGTATAAAGCCAAAAGTGATGGACGCGATAACTTTAGCTTCTTCACCCAATCGCTAAACAATAAGATCCATCAAGAAGTAGATCTTATCAATGATATGCAAAGAGCATATTATGATAATGAATTTGAACTCTACTATCAGCCAAAAGTCGATGTGAAAACGCAAAAGATCATAGGTGCAGAGGCACTTATTCGTTGGAATCACAAAACACGCGGAATGATAGGACCAAACATCTTTATAGCACTTGCTGAGAGCACAGGTTTTATACTTAGTCTTGGTAAGTTTGTCATTGGGCAAAGTACAAAAGATATCAAAGAGTTCAGTTCACTTGGCTTGAAAAATCTTAAGATATCAATCAATGTATCGACGAGACAGTTTCAAAATGGGGATCTCTATGCAGATTTAAAAAGTGCAATGCAACAAAGTAAAATCGATCCAAAACAGTTAGGCATTGAGATAACAGAAAGCATAATGATGCAACATGTAAGTAAGACAATAGCAACATTACAAAGTATTAAAGATCTTGGAATATCGATCTATATTGATGATTTTGGTACGGGATATTCTTCGTTGGCATATCTCAAAAGCTTTCCAATTGACACGCTTAAAATAGATAAAACATTCGTAGATGATATTTGTGAAAATGAAAGTAATGATGGAATCATCCTCAATGCTATTCTTGCAATGGGCAAATCTTTAGGTTTAAAAGTGATTGCCGAGGGTGTTGAAGAAAAATATCAATTTGAATATTTAAAAGAGAAAGAGTGCGATATCATCCAAGGATATTACTTTGCCAAACCTATGAAAAAAGAAGATTTCATAGCTTTACTTCAAAAATAAACCTTTACATGATAAGAATATTTTAAACCCGCACTCTATCTTCCATGGCGCGTGTGAGTGAAAGAATATCGATGTTCTCAAGACTCACACCTGTTGGAACACCTTGTGCTATTTTTGTAAAATGAAGATCATAATCTTTGAGTTTATCTTCTATATAGAGTATCACAGCGTCATTTTGAATCGACGGTGTAAGGGCAAAGATCACCTCGCTTACACCGCTTGAAACCATGTCTTGAAGATGTGAAATATCCAACTGTTCAAGTGAATCAAGAACAAAATATCTCCCATCAAAAAGCCCATTTTCTTCAAAAGTCAAAATATCTTTTGCATTTTCAACAATACATAAAACCTCTATATCTCTTGAAGCGTCACTGCATATAGCGCAGAGTTCATCTTCACTCATGCCGCCGCATGAGATACATTTTTTCAAACTTCCCACCGCATTTTCTATAGCGTGAGCGAGTTTAATGGCATTGAAACTATCTTTCATAACCATATGATACGCAAGACGAATAGCTGATTTTTTGCCTACTGTAGGCAATTCTTCGAGGCATTCTACAAGACGATTAAACTTTTCCAGCGATCTTTTCATTGCATCTGTACTTTTGGCAAAAATATCCACATTTTGAGTTTTGCTTTGAGATTTCCTGCGATTGCAAGTGCTTCTTTGCCATAGCCTGTAAAAAGGTCCGCTCGTACTGCAGACTTAATCGCCGCGCCTCTGTCTTGTGCAAAAACAATATTTTTTATAGAATGTGCATAATCTTGTGCATCGATCAAAAGCATACTTCCAAGTGGAACATACGCACTATCAACTGCAACTGAACGCATGGGAGTCAAAGGAACACCAAGAGAACCCGTAACATTAGTAGAATCTCTTTGTTTGAAATAAACAACTCTCTCATTTTGATTTAATACACTATCTATTTTATCTGGATTTTTATGTGCCCATGCTTTGATATCTTGTAGTGACATGTGATCTTGACTCATATATCCTTTCGCTATCAAATATTTTCCAATTGATGTATATTTTTGTCCATTTGTACCGTTATAACCTACATAAAGCGTTTTATTTGTATCTAGATTTACACGTCCTGAACCTTGAATTTCAAGAAAAAACTCATCAATTTTATTATCCACATAACATAAAGCAGGAGTATTAAGATTATTGACATCTGCTCTTGAATTATTTTGTGTTGTACTACTGTTTGTTTCGGTATTCACAACAGCAGATTCCATGCCACCACTCTTGAGTGGTTTTTGATAAACTGGATAGATATATTTGTCATGCTTTGTCAAAGAACCGTGAAGTTCAGGCTCATAATAACCAGTTAAAACACCCTCGTCCTTTTGATTATCTAGAATTTTATAGAGTTTAAAATTCTTTTTAATAAACACCTTTTTATCGCTTACATGTAAAGCACTGTCACAAAGAGAACCATACATCTTTCGTGTTGTTGCACTCTTACAGTTGTTGATAAAAATATCAACAACTTCATCAAAATTTTCATTGTCAAACTGTACAACTTCACTAATATTTGAAGTATTTTGCGGAAGTTCTGAGATAGTATTATCTGTTTTTGAAAGATCTTTACTAACATATTCCAGCGGGCTAGATTTTATCTTCATACTCTTAACACGCATGGCGTGTGTAGGCACTTTTGCAATCTTCACTGCTTCAACTTTTGCTATTTCAGCTTTTGCGACAGTTATCGGCTGAAGTTCTTGAATTTTAGTTTGTTCTTTAACTTCTACTTGTTTTAACTCTGGAGCTTTTATCACTTTTTTAGCAACTGAAGGTTCTACTGGTTTTACCTCTTCAACAGTGCTTGCACATCCAACAAAGAAAAAAGCAATTATAAAATAAAAAAATATTCTCATTTATATCTACTAAGTTCTTTTGCAAGATACTCACCCGTATAACTTCCACTCTCTTTGTAGCCTTGTGCTACCTCTTCAGGAGTTCCCATAGCGATGATATCTCCACCGCCGCTTCCGCCCTCAGGTCCCATGTCGATCACATAATCCGCATTTTTAATCATATCAAGATTATGTTCGATGACAAGGACACTGTTTCCAAGTTCTACAAAATTATGGAGCACTTTCGTTAATCGGTTGACATCATCAAAATGCAGACCAGTTGTCGGCTCATCAAGAATATAAAGTGTTTTTCCTGTGTCTTTTCGGCTGAGCTCTTTACTAAGTTTGATACGTTGAGCTTCCCCGCCTGAAAGTGTCGTCGCATTTTGTCCAAGTGTGATATAACCAAGACCCACATCAAAAAGCGTCTGCATTTTTATCTTGATTTTTGGGATCGGATCAAAAAACTCTAAGGCTTCTGCAACACTCATATTTAAAACATCTGAAATACTTTTGCCTTTGTAGAGCACTTCTAAAGTCTGAAAATTATAACGAGTCCCTTTACAAGAATCACACTTCACCATAATGTCTGGCAAAAAGTGCATCTCAATCTTTATCTCGCCCTCACCTTGACACTTCTCACAGCGTCCGCCTTTGACATTGAAGCTAAATCGTGAACTTGTATATCCTCTTATGTTTGCCTCTTTTGTCTTTGCAAAAAGATTACGAATCTCATCCATCACACCCGTATAAGTTGCGGGGTTACTTCTTGGAGTACGGCCTATGGGGCTTTGATCGAGGTAGATCACTTTATCAACATGCTCAAGACCTTCTATTTCAACACCTGCTATTTTTTTGACTTTTCTTGCGTGATTTAAGATCTCTCTAGCTGTTGGTAAAAGCGTTTGAAGTATCAAAGAACTCTTTCCGCTTCCGCTCACACCTGTAATACATGTAAAGTTATTGAGTGGAATTTTTGCGCTTAAATCATTGATATTATTGAGCGTAACATTTTTTATCTCTATATATTTTTCTTGTGGGCGTCTGTAAAAATATTTAATATCTTTACGTCCCGTCATATAATCAGCAGTGAGAGTATCAGCTTTTTTGAGTTCATCATACGTGCCAGCAAATACAACCTCTCCACCAAATTTTCCAGCTCCCGGTCCGATATCTACGATATAGTCAGCATTTTCAATCGTCTCTTTATCATGCTCGACGACGATAACACTGTTACCCTTTTCTTGAAGCGAGCGAAGCGTACGGATTAGTTTTAAAGTATCTCTTTCATGAAGCCCGATACTTGGTTCATCAAGCACATACATAACGCCCGTCAAACCACTTCCAATCTGAGAAGCGATACGGATACGCTGCGCTTCTCCGCCGCTGATGGTTCTAGCATCACGACCTAGAGTGATATATCCAAGACCAACGTCATATAAAAAGTACAGCCTCTCTCGAATCTCATTTAAAATAGGCGCTGAAATCATTCTATATTTTTCACTCATATGCGAAAAATTATCCTCATTTTTAAACCATTCATAACTTCTATTTATTGGCATATCCAAGATCTCTGAAATTTTATGATCTGAAACCTTCACAGCTAAACTTTCAAGCTTCAAGCGGTGAGAATGGCAAACATTACACACCTTCTCACTCATATAATCTGCAAGCTCTTTATCATCTTTGAACATATCATAAGCTATTTTGATGATCCCCGGCCAGATACGTTTTACTGGATGTCCTTTCCAAAGAAAAGTCACTTCCTCGATACCACCATGTAAGATCGCTTTTTTCTGATACTCTTCAAGCTCGGAAAATGAAACTTTCATATTGATATTATTTTCCGCGCAGAACCCTTTGAGAAAAGTAAAATAATATCCCTTATTAAAGCCATACACAATCTTAACAGCTCCAGTTTCAATAGTAAGGTCACCGTCAATAATCTTGTCATTATCAAGCGCATAACGAACACCAAGTCCATCACATTCAGGACAAGCACCTTTTGGTGAATTAAATGAAAAAGAAAGAGGTTCAAGCTCATCGAAACTGATTTTACAGTCAAAACAGGCATTGTGTTCGCTGTAATGGATGCTTGCGTCTTTAAGACCTAACTCTTCATGATTTAAGATATCTATCTCGACCTCACCATAACTTTGTTTGAGTGCTTTTTCAACATCCTGAGCGATACGGTCTTTGTTATCTTCACTTATTACAAGACGATCAATGACTACTTTGATAGTATGTTTTTTGGTCTTAGAGAGTTCTATCTCCTCATCGAGTCTGACCATAACGCCATCTATCATCGCTCTAACATACCCTTTTTGCACAAGAGATTCTAGTATTTCCCCAAATGAGCCTTTTTTTTCTCTTGCAATCGGAGCCAAGATGACTACTTTTGCGCCATCTGGAAATTTCAGGACTTCGTTGATAATATCTTCAGCACTCATCTGCGTAATCTTTTTACCGCATTGATGACAATGTTGTACGCCTACACGAGCATATAAAAGACGAAAATAATCATAAATTTCAGTAATCGTTCCGACAGTCGAACGTGGATTTTTTGAAGTTGTTTTTTGATCTATTGCAATGGCAGGAGTAAGCCCTTCTATCTTATCTACATCAGGTTTTCCGATGCGATCCAAGAACTGTCTTGCATAAGATGAGAGTGATTCAATATAGCGTCTTTGTCCCTCTGCATAAAGTGTATCAAACGCAAGTGTAGATTTTCCGCTTCCGCTGAGTCCCGTACAAACGACGAGCTTATTTTTTGGTATTTCCAAAGAGATATTTTTTAAATTATTTTCACGCGCACCATATATTTTTATCATTCATTATCCCTGTAAAAAAAATGTTTTATAGGTCAAGTAGCTGACCACACCGACATAAAACAAAACGAGTAATTTTCGTTGCAATGTTTCATGAGTTGAATGTTTTAACATCACTCCAAAGTGGACGCCCACAAGAGATACAATACCTATAATCAAACCCGTACGATAATCGATCATTCCATGAAGACTTTGTGATATAAATCCTGAAACGGAGGAAAAAACAACAAAGAAAAGCCCTGCTGAAGTCGCTTTTTTGAGACTTATATGAAAAAATCCAACTAAAATAGGCACAAGTAAAACAGATCCTCCCACACCAATAGAAATGCTTATCATTCCAAGGAAAAAACCTATAATAAACAGAATAATCGGATGTGCTTTTTTTTCACCTTTATGTTCTTTTACTTGGAAAAAAAGTCTCAACAATGCAAAAGTAGTAAAACTTATAAAAATGATCTGTAATATTTTTGCATCTACATTGGCTACTATAAATCCACTAAACAGTGCTCCTACAAATCCGCCAGAGCCGATAATAGAGACCATTTTTACATCTAAAGTACCTTTTTTGAGATTTAAGTAGCTCCCGTAAATGGAACTAAATACCATCTGTAGTACAGAAATCCCAATGGCTGCTTTCATGTCGTAGCCTAGAAATAAAAGTAAAGGAACCAAAATAGTTCCGCCGCCTACGCCAAAAAAACCTGACAAAAATCCAACAAAACCGCCAAGTAATAGTAGTTCCGCCATACACTCTCTTCATGCTTAATTTCCCTCGATTATACCCAAGAATAGCTTATGAAGACGTATAATTGGAGAGTGTATTAATATAATTTTAGGTTTGTATAACGTATAATCTACTAAATTTTGCAACTTGGACAAAAATGTTATCTATAATTACAAAAGCGGCGACAAATTTTTGTGAACATCAAATAAGAGAGCCCTACACTTTTAAAACCACCATTCCAAAAATGAGAATGCTTATTGCTAGTATAGAGATAGTTGAAAACGAAAAACCTCATACTGTGTATGTTGCTTTATCAAAAGAGCTTTTACAAGATGTTTGTGGAATATTTCTTTTTGAAGATGAAAGTAACGATGAAACGCTTCAAGATATGTTACTTGAAACAACAAATATGATTGTTGGAAGCGCAAAAGTCTTAGCTCAAGAGAGCAATGATGCAAAAGTTTTCAATATTAAAACTCCACTGTTTTTAGAGACGAAAAAATTCAATCTTCTCTGCGATGGAATAAATAGAATCTCTTTAAAAAATGGCAGTATACTCATAGCGATCAAGGAATAAAATGCCGTACCACAGTGAGAAAGAGTTTAATGAAACAGAAGAACTTTCATGGATGAATTATGAAGGTCTTTTGGATATGGAAGTGGAGTTTGTCGCCGACCTTGGAGAAACACAACTCACCATTCGTGACATACTTCAACTTGAAAGAGGTTCAGTCATTGACCTTAAAAAACCTGCCGGAGAAAGTGTAGAATCCTATGTCAATGGTCGTATTTTAGGTAAAGGCGAAGTCATGGTTTATGAAAAAAATCTTGCAATCCGTATCAATGAAGTGCTTAATTCCAGTGCTGTCTTATACCATTTATCGAAGGAAAAACTATGAAAAAAATTCTCTTTTTACTCTTAATCCCTTTTATGCTTTTTGCATCAAAGATACTCAGTTACAACGTTTATGAAAGAAGTGACAGAGTAGATGTAATGCTCACTTTTGACACCCCGTATGATGGTGTTATCTCCCAGCAAACACTCGATGGTAAGATTATTATCAAACTTGAGGGTGCATCTATAGAGTCTGAAAAGACAAAATCTTTAAATTCTAAATTTATCTCTGAGCTTACTATCAGTCCGATCACAAGTTATACACAAATTGTGGCTGTTGTCCCAAATGATGTGCAAGTACAGGCTTCTAAAACTGTAGATTCTTATGGTTTAAGACTGAGACTTGATAAACAAGGAGCTGCTGCTACAGAACCAAATGCTACAGCTGCAGCTGCCTCAACAGCTCTACCTACAGGACCTGATTTACAAATATCTGCAGGATACTATGTCGTTATGGCTATATTGCTTGCGACACTCGGCTTTGTTTTTTATCTTAAAAAGAAGATGGGAGCCGTCATCTCTCAAACTAAGCCAAGCGCTTCAAGTGCAAAACCACTCAAAAAACCTTGGATGTTTGGTGCAAAAACTGAAATACATGAAGATTTGCAAGTGCGCTTTTCAAAACAGCTTGATCAGGTTAACAGGATCGTGATGGTTGATTATGGCAATCTGAGCTATCTCATCCTCGCAGGTCAAAGCAATATTTTACTTGATAAATTTGAAGATGACAAACCACTCAATAAAAATGAGTTTGAAGATATTTTAAGAGATCGCAATGATGAATTAAACGCAATTTTAAACAACAGACCACAAGAAAAAGAACCTTTCCAGACCTACAAAGAAAAAGCCGCATCCATCGCTTACGATGCGTATGACGCTTAAACCCTCAAAGAGTTTAGTTAGAAAAAAGATTTCTAAACTCTTTTGCTCCATCTTTACTTGATTCTATCGTGTCTGAAATCCCGTTAAATGAAAATCTTAGTTTACTCTGCTCTATCGTAATCATCTCTTTTATCTTGTCAGGATTGATGAGATATGAGCGATGAATCCTTATAAATCCATAATTTTTTAGCTTATTTTCCAAATCTGAAATTTTCTGTGAAGAGTAAGAAAATCCGCTTGATGTACGAAGCATCACCTCTGTGAGATCAGCTTTAACATAAAAAATATCTTCAGGTTTAAGCAAATAATAGTGCTCACCATTTTTACTCATCAACTTGTATGAACTATCACTCTCTTTTTGCTTTACCATGCGAGAAAGTGTTGTTGAGAGTTGATCAATACTAAAAGGCTTTACCAAGTATCCAAGAGCTCCAATTTCAAAAGCTTCTAGCGCGTGTTCTTCATAGGCTGTTTGAAAGATAATTGCGATATTATTTTTTAGATATTTGAGTTCATGACCGAGTTCTATGCCGCTCACACCTGGCATATTGATATCAAGTAAAACAAGATCTAGCTCATTTTCTCTTACTATTTCTATTGCTTCATCCGCATTTGTGGCTTCTAAAATATCTTTATATCCAAGGGTTGTGAGCATCCGTATCACACGAGCGCGGGCGAGTTGTTCATCATCAACTACGAGTATTTTCATGGCATTCTCCTAAATGTATATAAAATGTTGGCTCTTCTTTGTCAATCACTTCTAAATAACCTTTGCATAAAAGTTCAAGTCTCTGGTTAAGATTTGTAAGCCCTATCCCAAATTTACTGCTCTTCATCGCTTTGCCGTCATTTTTAACGATAAGCACTTTTTTTTGCTCATCAAAAGAGATTTTGATATTGAGATTTTTCTCTTTTTGAATAAAACCGTGCTTAATCGCATTTTCTACTAAAAGCTGAATGGAAAATTTTGGAATCTTATAATTTGGCATAAAATCGCTTACATGTAAGGATATTTTATCTGCAAAACGGATATTTTCAAGCTCTACATAATCCCTTACATGTAAGAGCTCATTTTTGATGCTGATATGCGATTCTTCGCTCATGGTATTGCGTAAAAATGATGAAACTTTGAGCACCGCTTCTTCGGCTTTGTTGACATCCGTGTGGATAAGTTCTGCGATGGAGTTAAGAGCGTTAAACAAAAAATGGGGATTTAACTGAGTTTCAAGTGAAGAGAGACGGCTTTTGATATAGTTGCCATCGACAAGCTCTTTTTCATTTCTCATCCGTACAAATCTGTATAAAAGCGCACCTAAAAGATAGGTCAAAACGCCGATAATCGCGGCAATTCCAATAGAACTTGTCTCAAATAAAGCGATAAGTTCTATCCCCATTTTGTGTGCAACAAACACACTTAAAAGTGTCCCAAAAAAGCCTGATAAAAAGGAAAAAACTATCGCTAAAAGAAGCCAGTATTTGGAGCTTACTTTTGGTAACACAAAGTGATTCATAAAAGAGATAAAAACCAAAGATAAAAAAGTGATACTAAATCCCAGAAGCACGCCATATAAAGCACCTTCTAGCCAATCTTTTTCTAAAAGCACATAACCAAAAGCGGATAAAAAAGAGCCAAAAACAAGTCCAAATATGAGAATATAAAGCCAGTCTTTTAGCTTTATATGCAAAGCGATATCATACATCCAAAAGCCTCTTTAAATTGTTAACGCCAAGCATCACACCCGGCCAACCTTGAGCGGCATAAACAGTGTCACCCACATTATAAAGTCCTTCTATTGGTGTGTCGTTTGATGGCAAAAAAGGGAGAAAGTTTTTCATAGTGATCGCATTGCCTCCAAGCTGAGAACGGTTAATATATCTTGCAAAGGTGCTCGGAGTTGCACTAATACAATCTATGATCTGAGATGTTTGGATATCAAGATTTTTCATAAGAGATTCTAGCAGTAAGTTTTTTAATCTCTCTTTTGTTGCCTTATAATCTGCATCTTTTTCCCAAAATCTCGTATCTGTATGGATGGAAGCTGTGATGGAGTAGTAGCCTTTTGGCGCGATTTGCTCATCATCTTTGTCTGAAAATGAGACAAACAATGCCTTTGAAAGAGTCATCTCAAAATTTTCATCTTGAATGATCTGATAATGATGGAAAAAATCTGCGTCACTTTTGATAGTGAGATAGAGCATAAAAGAGCTTTGATGATTGTCGAGCTTTTCGTATTTTTGATAATACTTTTGTATCAAACTCTCATCGAAAAGTTTTGCACTCTCATACACTGTGGAGTTTAAGATCACGTTTTTTGCCTCTATGACCTCATCTTTTGTATAGAGTTTGTAATATCCCTCTTTTTTTTCTATTTTCTTTATTTCAGAGTTTTTTCTCACATCTTGCATATTTGCACTCATCCCATCAAATAATGCGCCCATTCCGCCGTACACATAGTGCGTTTCATTAAAAGTGTATCCAAGAGCGAGTGCGCAGGTAAAAAAGTTTATCTCTGAACTTTTTGCCTGTGCGACGATCATAATCTGAGCTTCTAAAAAATCAAGATATTCTTTGTCTATGCCGCCAAAAAAATGGTCTAAAAAGGTTTTTGCATTTGAGAAAAAATATCGAAAAAACTTCATAAAAATGGGTGTATAGCTAAGAAGTGAAACCGCTTTTTTAAACAATGAACGGTTAGAATAATAGTATCCATCAGTTGAATAAAATTTCTTGTTGAGTTCATATACAAGCGTCCAAAACTCTCGATTTTTTGGATGAGGATAGTTTTGTTCTACAACTGCTAAAAACTTTTCTAAGTCCCTAAATCTTGGAGTTTCTTTTCCGTTTTGTAGTATCACGATAGCTGGATCTGTCGTTAGAAGTTTTGGTTTATAGCCTATGGCATCAAAAAGAGATTTGACGATGTGTCCCTCTTGATATCCCGCTAAAGTTGTCGCTCCAGAGTTGTACATGTAAGAGTTACGATTAAAAGTGGAACTGCATCCGCCAAGATGGCTATCTTTTTCAAAAAGTGCAGTTTTATGCCCTTTTGCATCAAGATAAGCCGCGATGGAACATCCACCTATTCCAGAACCGACAACTGCATATTCTAACACTACTTTAGCTCCTCGTAAATCTCTTTTAAACTCTCTACAAAAAGTGGATGATTGTTCACAGCTTTTGCTACGCGATAATCCAAAAATCCCATCTCCTGCGCTTTTTCTCTATACTCGATCTCAAGCTCAAACTCAGTCTCAGAGTTATCAACCGTAAAAGCTATCGGGTAAATTATCACTTTTTTCTTTTTTAGAGCTTGGAGCTTATCTTCCAAATAGGGACGAATCCATTCGAGTGGCCCAAGACGCGACTGATACGCAAGATGGGTTTTATGAAACTCAACTCCCGCTTGCATCAAAGCTTTTCTTGCATAAAGAACATTATACTTGATATGTCTTTGGTAAAGGTCACCTTTGTCGATGATTCTCTGAGGCAGTCCATGCGCTGAAAAAACAAGCTCATACTCACTCGCATCTGCATTTCCCAAAGACTCTTTGATACGCTCGACTATTGCCTGATTATATTTTTCATTTTTATAATATTTGTCTATGGTTTTGAGTTTTGCTTTGATGCCAAGATTTTTCATAGATTTCTCTAAGTCTTGCATACTTGAGAGCGTAGTTGTTGATGAGTAATGAGGATACAGAGGAATGGCGTAGATCTCATCTACCTCTTGAAGGTTTTTGAGCGTATCTTTTGCAAATGGCGGTGTATAGCGCATCACCATATGAACCGTTGCGTCTACATGTAAGCTCAGTGCCTCGATGAGTTGTTGTGTATATCCCACTATCGGAGATTTCCCGCCAATGGCTTTGTAGTTCCCTTTGGCTTCATCAAGACGCTTAAAAATAATGAGTTTAGCCACAAGCATTCGGATTAGTTTTGGTGCGTTGATGACGTTTTTATCATTGAACATATTGTGTAAAAAAACTTGCACTTCATCAAGATTATTGGGTCCGCCCATATTTAAAAGTAAAATCGCTCTTTTCATAAAATCTGCCTTCATTTTTTATTTTATTTTATAAAATGAGAGAAGTTTTTTGTATGCCTTTTTTGTCGGTTTGTAATTTTTAACTCGAATGTAACTCAAGTTACAGACATGAACCAATGCTTATTGCTACAATGCTTCTATAAATTCAGGGAACAAGTTCCCACTCTAGGAGTCAAATATGAAATGTAATGCTGGAAAGATTGATCGTGCCCTTCGTCTTATTGTTGGAGCCGTTCTTATTGTATGGTTCCAAAAAATACGATTTTGTTCTATCAGGGAGAGATTTGTAAAGATATTCTTTTCTTAAGTGAGGGAAATATAAGGCTTTATATTCAAGAAAAGCAATTTTACTATTTCGCTCTCTATCTCTTGTGACATTTTGATGGAGCGTAGCCGTTTTAATTTAATCTGTTTTCATTTTCAGGATCTTTTATAATAGTAATCACTAACTCTCCGACTTGAAAACCGAACTTTTTCATCTTCGAGTGGTTGATGATCACGCCATCTTGCACAAGATGCAGCCAGTCACGCACGTTGATATCGATGGTGGAGTCTTTGTATGGAACTCGCATCGTGTAATCTAGCATCACTGTATTGCCATTTGCTACCATCGGCGCTTCGCCTACGATATCTCCCGCCGTTCCCATAAATGTTTTGGCTTCATGAGTCGGGCGAAGCGTCCAAACGCGGTGCTGTTTTGTGCCATCACTATAGAGAAAATGCTCATCTAAAGTGCCCACACCTTTTGCATCCCAGCTTCCTACAAGATCACCTTTAAAACTTTTTATAATTTTACCATCCATACCTTTGACTATTCCATAAGCTCGAAGGTGACCATTAAAGTATTTTTGCGGAACGAACTCAGGAGTTGTTCCTGCAAAATCCTCCATCTGCATCGAAGAACACCCTGCAAATATCGTACATGCAAGTACGCCAAAAAAAGTTTTGAGTTTCATAGTAATCCTTTATTTAAATTCATATTTTGATCTTGGGTAAATACAAACTGCATCACCCCAATATTTCTAGTGATAAATCCCGCTTCACAGTATTTAAGATACATTTTCCACATACGAATGAAGTATTCATCAAAGCCAAGAGCCTTTACATGTAAGAGATTTTTTGTAAAATTCTCATCCCAAATATGTAAAGTCTTTGCATAATCCTCAGTAAAATCTTCAAGATGTAAAAGATTGAAACGAGTGTGTTCTGATGTGACTTGAAGCACTTTGCTTACACTTGGTAGATGCCCGCCTGGGAAGATATATTTTTGTATAAAATCTGTACTCTTTGAGTAAGCCGCGTATCTTTGGTCTGCAATGGTGATAACCTGCATCACAAGAACACCCTCAGGTTTTAAAAGCGACTGGCACTGTTTAAAAAAGATATCAAAATATTCGCTTCCCACTGCCTCAAACATCTCTACAGAGATAATGGCATCAAACTGCCCCTCAAGATCACGATAGTCTTTGAGAAGTATTTTGATATTTTCATCAACGTCTTCTTCTTTAAATCTTTTATGGCAAAGCTCTTTTTGCTCTTTTGAGAGCGTGACTGTTGTAACCTCGCACTCTAACTCCTTTGCCAAATAAATCGCCATCGCGCCCCATCCTGAACCTATTTCTAGGACTTTTGAGCCATTCTTGACGTTAAGCTTTTGGGCTAAAAGCTTTATCTTTCTCATCTGCGCATCATATAAAGACTCATTTTTATCTGCAAAAACAGCACTTGAGTACATCATAGATTTATCTAGCATCAGCATAAAAAAATCATTTGAAAGATCATAATGCTCAGCAATATTTTTCTGCGCTTTTGTTTTAGAATTTTTACGTAGTAAATGTTTGATGCGATTAAAATTTGGCAAGAGATTACTAAAACGATTTTTACTATAATCTTCACTTTTGATGCCGAGTTTATGAGAGTTGATAAGCGCTATCTCGATGAGATCTCCAAGATTATCACAATCAAAATCGCCATCCATATAACTCTCCGCAAAACCAATATCTCCAAAAAATGAGAGACGTTTAAAAAACTGTGATTTGTGGAGATGTAAGCTTACATGGTAGCCATTTCCATCTCCATAATGCTTTACTTCTCCGTGAGGATAGTGCACTTCTAGATTGCCATACTCTAAAGTGCTTAAAAACTTATGTCCGAGTTTGCTCCAAAAACCTTTCATTTTAGGTTCTCCTTAATGTATCAGATGGTTGTGGTGAAGAGAATTGCATCCCTTTTCTTTTTAGTAAAAATGATTGCCACAGCGTTCGCGTGACTACGCCAAAAGTTAAAAAGCTGTGTTTGCAAAAGAGTTTTAGTATTTGCTTTGCACTAAATTCACGACTTTGAGCACTCAAGGATGCGACAAGAGTTTTCACTCCATCTTGGTATAAAACAATGCTAAGAGCCAACTTTTGCTCATTATAAGAAAGGGTAAAAACATAACGTCCATCTCTTTTTAAAAACGGAGAAACATACATATCTTTTTGCACTTCACCCCTAAAAGTTCCCTCACCTGTTTGTTCAAGTTTCACTTCATATACAACTCTTCCGCCGTTATAGTTATGCACCTCTGCTAAAAGCGTTGTTGGAGTATTTTTATTAAATAGTATGAGCGTACTGATGGGATTAAATACAAAATTAAAAATTCTCGGAAGCGTGATAAAACGCATCTGAGGCGTTGCTTTGAGATCAAATTTTTTCAACAGTTCTTCTATGTTTTTAAAGAAATCATCACTTGTGCCAAAGTGGTCTTTTGCCTTAAATGCAAAGAGATTCAAACCCTTACTTGTAAAGAGAGAATTGTGAAGGGTGCTAAGATTTTGCACATCAATATCGAGCATAAAAAACGGATAGGTAAATTTATGCTCCGTTGGAATAAAACGCTTATGGAAGATCTCTCCATCATAAAACCGATGGCTCATAACGCACATCCTAGTTGGTGTGCGACATCATTTGCACTCCAAAGTCCATCTTCATGAAAACCATATCTCCAGTATGCTCCTGCAAAGTAAGTGTTGTTTTTGCCATCAATAGTATGTTTATGCTTTTGTGCATCGATCGCTTTTTTATCAAACTGCGGATGCGCGTAACTAATGCGTTCTATGACATGTGAGAGCGAATCGATCTCATTGAGTGAAACAAAATACTCTTTGTTTGAATCAAGATTTTGCAATCTGTTGATCCAGTAAGAAAGTGTTACAGCCTCAGCATTCACACCACTTTTATAGTTCCATGCGGCATAAATATTTTTATCTGGATACAAAGCTTGCGTGTCATTGTGAAGAAGGGCATCATTTTCTTTGTAAGCAAAAGCACAAAGTACCTTTTTTTCCTCCACACTTGCATCTTTTAAAAGCCCCAGAGTTTGGGGTGCATGCGTAGCCATCACGACTTTGTCATACAAAGATACTGATCCATCTGCATGAACAAGTTTGACTCCACCATCCTCACGCAACACTTCGACTACATCACTATTTAAAATGATCTTTCCGCTGATATGCTCTTTGATTACATTGACATAGTTGATAGAACCGCCACTTACTGTAAGCCACTGGTGTTGCGTACTGACACCCAAAAGTCCGTGATTTTTAAAAAACTGCAAAAAAGTACGCGCTGGAAAATCATCCATTTTATTGCTCGGAGTCGACCAGATAGCCGCGCCCATTGGCAAAAGATATCTTTGTTTAAAAGCTTCTCCATAAGGAGCAATATATTCGCCTAAACTTTTATCAAGCTCTTTGGTGTCATTTTCTACGTCTGCGTTTGCTATTTTATTAAACCTCATAATGTCATAGATCATTTTGTAATGTGTGAGAGAGAAAAGATTTTTCTTTTGAAAAAATACGCCTCCAAGAGTTTGAGCATTGTAAGCGACATTACTCACTTTATCCCAAAATCCAAAGCTCATATCGCTCTTTTCTATCTTTACATGTAAGACCTCAAAAAGCTTTGTTAAAAGTGGATAAGTTGCATGATTGAAAACCAAAAAGCCAGTATCTACGCCAAACTCTTTACTGCCCTCTTTTACCATCGTCGTTCGTGCATGTCCGCCTAGACGATTCTCTTTTTCATATAGATCGACTTCATATTTTTGGCTGAGAATGTACGCAGATCCAAGTCCACTGATTCCAGCTCCAAGTACGGCTATTTTCATTTGTATCTTCCTTGTGGATCTTGTGGTGTGATGATAAATTTTTTAGTATCCATATATTTGTCTAAAAAAGTGAGGATTTGATCTAGTTTTTGTGGCGCAATGCGAGGTGTACGGGACATGATCCATACTTGATTCATATCTTTGTCACACACAACTGCTGTTTTGTAGTCTTCATCTAAGTAAACCACTTTATAGCTTCTAGCAAATACAAAAAAGTATCGCATCTTCAAGTGTGACATTGAACTTCCCTGCTCACTTTTTGCTGTGCCTTTATACTCTATGAGTTTTCCATCGATCACATTTTTAAAGCAGCGATTGTTCACATCATAAGTGCCATCATCTTGTAAAAGATACTCCACACTTGAAGCCACACACTCTTTTTGATAGCTGTTGTAAGTACGAGCCATCTCATACCAAAGGCCTGAGAATTTTTTAGCATCTACAAAAGAGAGCGCACTTGGAGATGAGGCAAAGAGATCTAAAACCAATAAAGCAAATAGTATTATCTTTTTCATACTGCGATTTTATAATTTTAGAGAGTTCTTTTGTATAGCAAATATGTCAGTTAATGTGGATCCTCTTCATAGCCTAGAAGAACTGCGATGGAAAATAGTTTTAAAGTGATAGGCAAAAGTGAATAGACATAACTCAGCAGATGCAGTGAGACTACCGTAGGCATTTTAGGATCAAAATCAAAAAAACCGAGAATGCCAAAACTAGCCCCAACTCCAAAAGCGAGAGAGAGTTTTGTAAGCATCGAAAAAAAGCCAAAAAGTGTACCGCTTACATTGTTCTCTTCCCTACTCATCGAGCGCGCCACGTCAGACTGAATGGAGGTTGGTAAAGCCATATCAGCACCCAAACTAAGCCCACTTAAAACCGTAATAATTCCAAAATAGACAACATCGCCCTCACCAAAAAAAGGTACAAAGGCAAAAAATGAAGATGCCATCATCATAGAGAGAATCCACACGCTTTTTTTACTCATCACTTTTGCAAGAGCGGTCCAAAATGGAAGTGCGAGCATACCGCTTGCAAAGTAGAGTATCAAAAGTATTCCGGTGAGATCAGGACGTTTGATAACAAGCTCCACGTAAAATAAAAAGAGCGTCGCAGGGATAGCATTTGCAAAGTTGTTTAAAAAGAAGGCAAAAAAGACTCGCTTTGACAGAGATATCTCACGATAAAAATCGGTAAAGACTTTTCTGATCGTTTTTGCCTGCGTTTTGATAGAACTATCTCGTATGCCATATAAAAAAAGAAACATCGTAAGAGGCAATAAGACAAATAAAACATTGTTCATAACCCAAAGAGAGGCTTGTGGCTCTTGTGAAATACCAAGAGTATAAGGCAGAAAAAGTGCTGTAATAACACCCAAAATACTTACGATCTCCCGTGAAGAACTCAGTATTGTATTGTCATGATACGAGAGGCTGATATCCGCACTCAAAGCCAAATAGGGAATATTTATCATACTCCATCCAAAATAAACGAGCACAGAAAACAGGAGCAACCAAAGCGTAGAATATTGCGACATGGGATGCGTGAGGGCATAAAAAGAGCCAAGTAAGATCACAGCACCTACTGCCATCATCTTCTGACGACTAAAAAAGCGATCACTCAAATAGCCAAGTAGTGGATCAAGAAGCATATCAAAAGCTCTTGCTAAAAATAAGATAACACCCACTGCAAAAACACCTAAACCCACATTTTGCGTATAAAACGTAGGGAGATAGACATAAAGAGGAAGCCCAAGAAGTGCGATGGGCATCGCAGGAAGCGCGTAATAAAAAAGTTTTTTCGCTGAACTCTCAGGCACTGATTTTTCCTTTTATATATCTTAGAACGCTTCCAAGAAGTGGGATTTTTTCATACACATTTTGAGCTGCGTCCCAGTAGTCGATGTGAGAGAGAACTTTTTGATTTTCATCAAATACAACCCTGCTGACACCCTCAAAAGAAGAGTACTGAGCATCTCTATAGAAAATGAATTCCCATTTGAGATAGGCTATGTTTTCACCACAAACAATCTCTAAAACTTTAAATTTTGATTCTTGCAGTGAAGTAAACATATGCTCAAAAACCTTATATATAGCCTCAATACCCTGAACCCTTTGAAATGGATCTTCAAAAATAGCATCTTTGACAAAGATATTTTTGTAATGTTCTATCCCATCATCCGCTCTTAGGTTCTCAAAAAAACAAGCATATTCCTTTACATGTAAGTCCATCAAAGCGCCTTTTTTGTAAGGGCAAAAGAGAGTGAATATGGCAACACTTTTAAAAGATAAAGTACAGAAGTTAAAAACTTTGGAAATCTGATCTCAAATCTATAAGGCTTTTGCAAACCTTTAAATATCTTTTGCGCCGCCTCAGAACTTTCCATCAGCTGTGGCATCTCAAACGAATTTTTAGCAGTAAGTCTTGTCTTAACAAAACCGTGGTTGATCACTTGAAGCTCTATATTTTTTGCCATAAGTTCAGGTTGAAGCGATTCACAAAGATTTAAAAGTGCCGCTTTTGGCGCACTGTATCCGCCACCATAAGGAAGTCCAAAATAACTCGAAATACTTGCATTACAAACCATTCGTCCATGCCCTTGAAGCTCAAAAAGAGGTACCACTTCTGTGATGACACGCAAAGCACCCAGATAGTTGATATTATTCATACTGATAAAATGCTCTATATTCCACTCTTGCATCTTCATGCTCTCATAAACTCCAGCATTGTAAAAGCACAAGTCAATGCCACCATAAAACTCCCACGCTTTTTTGACACCCTCTTTCGTTGAAGCTATATCTGAAACATCCATAGAGACTTTATGCACATCAAGCCCAACAAACGCTTTTGCATTTTGGGCATCTCTTGAAGTCACGATTACCTTATCGCCATTTTGCACAAACAGTTTTGCAAGTTCCAAACCGATCCCACTACTAGCGCCTATTATCCATACTATCTTTGACATCTGATCTCCTTTAGAGTTTTAAGATCGCCATCGCTTGAATCATATCTTTATCCCCGCGTCCTGAGAGACTTACTATGATCGTTTTATCTTTTATCTCTTCGCGAGGTATTTTTTTCAAGTACGCTATTGCATGTGCACTTTCAAAAGCTGGGACAATCCCCTCAGCCCGGCTTAACCAGACAAAAGCCTCCATCGCTTCATCATCGGTAATGCTGTCATAAATGACTTTGCCATGCTCCATCATATAAGAGTGTTCAGGTCCAATTCCTGGATAATCAAGTCCCGCTGAGATGGAGTGCGCTTCTTCAACTTGTCCATCTTGTGTTTGTAAAAGATAACTCAGCTGTCCATGCAAGATCCCTGGTTTGCCAAGAGCTAGACTTGCTCCATGCTTTTTAGTATGAAGTCCAAATCCGCCCGCTTCTATGCCGATACACTGCGTTGCCTCTTCTTCTATAAAATGGGTAAACATCCCAAGAGCATTGCTTCCTCCGCCAATACACGCAACAACGTAGTCTGGCATTTTTCCCTCTTGCTCCATGATCTGCACTTTGGCTTCATAACTGATGATGGCTTGAAAATCACGTACCATCAATGGATATGGATGCGGGCCTGCCGCTGTTCCGATGATATAAAAAGTATCTCTTGCGTGGCTCACCCAGTGACGAATAGCATCGTTCATCGCATCTTTAAGAGTCTTGCTTCCGCTTTGTACTGCGTGGACTTTTGCGCCGAGGAGTTTCATACGAAAAACATTGAGTTCTTGGCGCTCCACATCTTTGGCACCCATAAATATCTCACATTCAAGTCCCATCAAAGCCGCTATTGTCGCCGTTGCCACGCCGTGTTGCCCTGCGCCCGTTTCAGCTATCACCTTTTTTTTGCCCATCCGTTTTGCAAGAATCCCCTGAACGATGGTGTTATTTATCTTGTGCGCACCTGTGTGGTTAAGATCTTCACGTTTAAGATAGATGTTTGCTCCAAGCTCTCGAGAGATGGTGTCAGCTCTATAAAGCGGAGATGGGCGCCCGACATACTCTTTAAAGTAGTAGTTTACTTCGGCCCAAAACTCCTTATCAAAACGAAGTGATTTATACATAGTTTCGAGTTCTATAAGTACAGGCATCAAGGTTTCTGGCACAAAACGCCCGCCAAACTTTCCAAAGTGCCCACGTTCATCTGGGTCAAAGCTAAAAGCTTTTGGTATATAGTCATTCATGATCTATCTCTTTGTGTCAATTTTTCTAATAGGCTCAGCGGTAGGTTTTCCAAAGTAATAGCCCTGTATATAATCCACACCTAGAGTTTCGATCATCGCGAGTTCTTGAGCAGTTTCAACGCCCTCTGCAAGTACTTCTATGCCATGATCTTTTGCCATAGTAAACAGTGCTTTATAAACAGACTGTTTGAGTGGATTTTGATGGATATTTTCAATAATATTACGATCTACTTTGATAATATCTGGTCGTAAATTCACAAGCATATTAAGACTTGAGTAGCCCTCTCCAACATCGTCAAGCGCTATTTTAAACCCTTGTTCTCTATAAAATGTCAAAATCTTTTTCAGATGTTCTTGGTCTTTAACATTTTCTGTTTCAACCACTTCAAAGATGATATTTGATGGATCAAATTCAAATTGATTTGCCCATTTTACTGTCGAGTTGAGACAAAATTCAGGATCATAAATGGCAGTGGGAATAAAGTTGATAAACACTTTTTGCTGTACTCTTTTTACAGCTGCAGTCTTCAAAGCCGATTCACGGCAAATTCTGTCAAATTTAAAGTTTATATCATTACGAGCAGATTTTACGAAAAGTTCGTCTGGAAACATCAGACTTCCATCCTCTTTTACTCCACGAATAAGGGCTTCATAACCATAAATAGAACGGTCACTTGCTTTAATGATGGGCTGAAAGTAAGAGGTGAGACTTTTGTTATTTACAATATCAAAGAACTCTCTGTCTTCGATGATATTGATATAACGTTGCAGATTTTTTGCACCTAAAACTGAATGAAAGTTAAAACTCTCGCCCGCATAAGCGATGACAAGCCGAATGGAGTTACGTTCAAGGTCATTAAAATGCTCAGCTATAAGAACAACATTATCTGTAAAAAACTGTTTAGTCTTTTCAACTTCGATATAAGATATACCTTCATGATCTAAGACTTCAAATCCCATCTTTTCAACAAAAAGTCTGCTTTTTTGAGAAAGTTCAGCAAACTCACTCATCCAGTATATTTTTGAGGATGATTCTTTAATATCAAAAGTTTCATTACATTTGGTACATAACATCATAAATCCTTTTACACATTGATAAAAGAAGTTTATGATTTATATGTTTTTATTCGTAGGGTTTATTTGTTGATTGATATATTTTAAAGCAGTTTTCTTATATCTTCATCTATCTCTTGAGGCGTAGTCGATGGTGCGTAGCGTTTGACTACTTTTCCGTTTTTATCAACTAAGAACTTCGTAAAGTTCCACTTGATAACTTCAGTTCCTAAAACTCCGCCAGCCTCTTTTTTCAAGTAAATATATAAAGGATTTGTGTGAGCACCGTTGACATCTATTTTAGAGAACATATCAAACTGTACTCCAAACTTTGTAGTACAAAAGTTTTTTATCTCTGCTTCAGTTCCTGGTTCTTGACCTAAAAACTGATTACACGGAAATCCTAAGATGCTCAGCCCCTTATCTGCATACTTTACATGTAAGGCTTCAAGCCCTTCATACTGAGGCGTATAACCGCACCCGCTTGCCACATTAACTATAAGCATCACTTTGCCTTTATACTTCTCCATTGTGATCTCTTGTCCATCGATTGTTTTCTCTTTAAAATCATAAATACTCATTTTCTGACCTCCAAATAGCGCTATGGCTAAGATTAATATAACTAAAATAGACTTCATATTTTTTGCTCCAATATTTTCTTTGTAACACTATGCCTATATTCAAACATCGATTGTACCTGCCCTAACACAAAAGGATATAAAAATTTTGTCATAAACTCCAGCGGAAGAATTATCTCAACCACATCTCGAAGCTCGCAAAGTTCCCCTTTTTGAGTAAAGATATGCTGATGCCTAAAGTAGTAAAATGGAGACTCTATCGCCAAGTCAACAAGCAGATTTGGCTTTTTTAGTTCATCCACACGCACACGCCAGTAAGTGGGCAAAAAATACTGTACATTTCTAAGATAGATCTCACTGCCGCGTTTGATGGAATCTACTTTATTTAAAAGTGTCACTTTCATATTTGGCGGAGTGATCTTTGGAAGATTGGTGACATCAAGATGAAAAGCATAAAGTTCTTCGACCTTGCAATCTATAAGTGAACTGATCTCAAATGTTTTCATCTTTTTTTCCTTATTTTTTGGGACTTGTCCAAATGTTATCATATTGCTCTTGACTTAAACTTACAAGACCAAGTTCTTCGACAAACTTATAAAGTTCAAGCCATTTGCCTGCATCTGCTTTGATGTCAGTTTTCAATCTTAAAAGTGTATCTATGATGATATTATCCATTAATTCACTTGGCTGTGTTTTTGAGTATTCATAGAAAATTCTCTGTGCTTCCTCGGGGTTTTCTTGTAGATACTTTGCCATCTCATTCGTGATTTTTATGAGTTCACAGATCTGCTCTCCCTTTTGTGCCATTACAGTTTGGGTCGTCATCATTTCAAGTGCTGAAAAGTTTGGATATGGCGATTCAAACTGATCTATAAAAAGGTTTTCAAACCCTTCCATTTTCGCCTCGATTCCCTCAAAATTGTAAAAACACAACCAAGCCCCATCAAAACTTTCATCATTTTTCATATTTGTAATGTGCCAAAAATCTGTTTCAACAAACTCCACATTTTCTACGTCGAGTGAAAACCCATTTTTCTTTGCATAACGAGAAAGTATCTCAAAGCCTATCTTGTTTGTTAGGGGATTTGCCGCTGGAGTCGTGATTTTGATCTTTTCATTGTTACGCAGTTTTTCTACTCGATCTGCTCGTATCATCACGCCACCGCGAGTTTCAAAGAAACAGCCAACAGATTTCAGACCATCAAAGTAGTGTTCATACAGATGCAAAGGTTCGTTTACATGTAAGTCTATTTCACCCTTTTTTAAAACCTCAAAACCATCATAATGCTCCTCTGGCTCGATGATCTCAACTTCAAGTCCGCTCTCTTTATATCTTCCAGTCGTGATTCCTGATATAAACGGAAGATGGTCGGGGTTTAAGAACCATTCTAAAGCTATTTTTATCTTCATTTTCTTCTCCATAATCTAATCTATCATGGAGAATTTTAGCTCTAAATGTTTCTCATTCGTAGTAGGAATTTGTCAGTTGATACTAAAGTAAAAACTTTCGCTCAAATGCATCATCGATATCGATGATTTTTCTTTCTTTTAAAGATTCTAAGACACTTTGCGTACATGTAACGTCGTCTGGCCATTCTCGCATAAAGCCATCCAATTCACTTTTTGTTGTTGCATCCACACACACGCTATTGGCATCAAAAAAGATATCACGTGTAGCGTCTATGTTGTTGACTACGCGCCAAATGAGCATATAAGGATTGTCGAGATAATTATCTTTTTCATCCACAATAATGAGAATTTTGATGTGTTCTAAAAGTGGTTTGAGTTCAGCAAAAAGCTCTTTTTGTGATCTGTTTTTTTCGACGCTGATAAGACAGATCGGGTTTTTCGTATCAGTGTAGTACTGTTTTAAATCTTTCACACTTGAAGAGATTTTTTGCATTTCTCTTAAAAGCTCTTCATCACTCAAAAGTGTAATTCCAGATTCCGTGATCTCTTCGCCCGTGCAGTCGATGCCCAGTTTTCCGCCCACTGCAAACTTATTTGAACTGTGATCGAGCGCATCCACAACTCCACGACTAATAAAAAGTTCTTCAAGATCGATTCTGTTTAAGATATAGCGTGTCACTGCGTCATGCTCTGTAAGGGAAGGCGCATCTTCGCCTACAAAAATAGCATGTTTTACAAAACTCATCTGTCCAACACCCCAAAAAGCGTGCATAGTCTGTTGAGCATGTCCAGGGTAAAGCGTCTTGATTTTTGCTAAGATAAGATTATGAAATACACCGTTTTCTGGCATATAGTAGTCGATAAGATCAGGCGCTGTCGTCTTTAAAAGAGGCAAAAAGATACGCTCTGTGGCGTGTCCCATATATTTATCTTCCAAAGGCGGTTTTCCAACAACTGTGGCTGCAAAAAGCGGCTCTTTTTTCTGTGTAATGGCGGTCACATTCATAAAAGGATACTCCTCTTTTAGCGTGTAATAACCCGTATGATCTCCAAAAGGACCTTCGATGCGAAGGTTTTGGACATCTACAAATCCCTCTATCACAAAGTCCACATCACGAGGAATGTAGATATCATTTGTGATAGATTTTACAAGTTGTGCATTTTTACCTTTGACAAAACCATACAAAAGCAGTTCGAAAACACCTATAGGAAGCGGAGCCTGACCACACCAGATATACATAGGATCACCGCCGATACCGATGGAAACTGGCATTTTCACACCCGCTTTTTTATACTCATGAAAGAAGTGGTTTGAATCTTTGTGGATTTGCCAGTGCATTCCCAAAGTGTGATCATCATATACCTGAAGTCTGTACATCCCGACATTACTCATCTTGCCATCAAGACTTTTGGTATAAACCTGCCCCATAGTAATAAAAGGCCCGCCATCTTGTTCCCATGTTGTAAGGATTGGAAGCTCGCTGAGTTTGGCATCAAGCCCAAGCTTTATGATCTCTTGACATTCCCCTTTTTTGCTCAGCTTTTTAGGAAAGACCGATTTAAGATTAAAAAGAGTTCCAAGCATAGATATCTTGTCCATAAAGCCCGCTGGAGGTTTCATATGTAAAAGCTCTTGGATGCGCGCGGCAATCTTGTCGCCATCACCAATGAGAAGCTCCACCGCTTTTTGTGAACAAAAGACGTTCATCAAAATCGGTGTATCAAACTTTTTACCGTTTTTTCTGTCGACTACATTGGTAAAAAGTATCGCCTTGCTATCAGGTTTTTTAACCTCTACATAAGCCACATGCGGGATCTCCAAGTAGATATCAAGCTCATCATTGATGATCTTTAAAAGGTCATGTTTTTTTAAAAGTTCTAAGGTTTCATTGTTCTGCATTGTCACTCCATAGTTGGTAAATTAGTCTTTGAAATTGTATCTTTTTTGTTTAGATGTAAGCCTTAGGGCGCAAGTCTGCTGATCTTCCAATTCTCACCCTCTTTGGTATATAAAATACGGTCATGAAGTCTGCTCTCTCGTCCTTGCCAAAACTCAATGCTTTGTGGAAGAATTCTATATCCACCCCAAAAATCAGGCAAGGGAACGTCACCGCTTTGAAACTTAGCTTTCATCTTCTCTATCTGCATCATCAGCATCTTTCTTGAGCTGATAATCTTGCTCTGGTCGCTCACCCAAGCACCTATTTGACTCTCACGTGAACGCTTTAAAAAGTAGCTCAGAGACTCAGCAGTGCTGATTTTTTCACATCGCCCACGCACTCTTACTTGACGCTCTAAATCAAGCCATAAAAACTCAGCCGCAACATTTGGATTTTCCTCTATTTCACGAGCTTTATCGCTGTGATAGTTGGTAAAAAACACAAAGCCGCGTTCATCAAAGATCTTTAAAAGAACAGCACGGAGATTGGGCAACCCATCACTCCCGCAAGTTGCAAAAACCATAGAATTTGGCTCTAACAGTTGAGACTTTTGTGCATCGCCAAACCACTTTTCAAACTGCACAAATGGACTTTCATCCACACTCTCTTCACTCAGCTCGGCTTTTTTATAATCTTGTCTCATATCTTGTAGATTTAGCATTGCATATCTCCTACATTTATTTTGATACTTTTTGTTTTAGTTCTGTTTTGTCCATAGAAGTTTAGAAGGATCATATCCAAGAGAAGGCATCTTTTGTACAATCTCTTGAGTTATCGATTTATCGAGTATTTTTGTTCGTGAGAGTATCCAAAAATATTTTCTCGAAGGCTCTCCGATAACGACATATTTATATTCATCATCTAAGATCAATATCTGATAGTCTCCATAAAATGGTCGAAAGAAACTTACTTTGAGTTTTGCAAAACTTCTGTCTGTCGCATAAGCCACCCCATTTGCAGTTGAGTGTGTTCCATTCTCTTTTTGACATTGATTCAGGACATTGATCTTGCCATCTTTTTTAAGCGTATAGGTTGCACTCACATCTGAACACCCTTTTTCAAAAGTATGCTCAAAACGGGCTATCTCATACCAAGTGCCAAGATAACGGTTCACATCCACTTTTTCAACGGTTTTTAAAGGTGCATATGCAGTTGAACATCCTCCCAATAAAAATGCTATAAATGCAAGTATGACTTTAATCATCTTTTCTCCTTTGGATTAAATCTTTAAAACTCTCTATCGCTTTTTTTGAAGCCTCTTTATGTCTTACAATGGGACGAGGATAGTTTAATAGCTCTGTATTTAAAAGCCAATCTTCATTATACAGATTTTTTGAGTCTATAGCACAAAGTTGCGGTAGATATTTTTTAATATAAACAGCATCTATATCAAACTTCTTTGCCTGTAAATAGGGATTGAAAACCCTAAAATAGGGCTGTGGATCAACGCCTGTGCCTGCACTCCATTGCCAAGAAAGAACATTGCTTGCTTTGTCATAATCCAATAGATGTTGTGCGAAAAACTTCTCGCCCCACTGCCACGGAAGTAACAAATCTTTTGTAAAAAAAGAGGCGACTATCATGCGAGCGCGATTATGCATCTCTCCCGTTGTAATGAGTTGCGTGATGGCGGCATCGATGATGGGCACACCTGTTTTTGCACTACAAAATATCTCATACTTTTGCTTATCTTCTATGCCATTAAAACTATATTTGTAGTTTTCGTTTTCAATGCGCGGAAAGTGAAAAAGCAAATATGCATAAAAATCGCGAAAAATAAGCTGACGGATAAAATCTTCACTTCCCTCTAAATCTTGGACAAAACGAAGCAATTCTTTTACTCCAAGTGTACCAAAACGAAGTTCAGCACTCAAGTCTGAAGTGGCATCGATGCTTAGAAAATCTCTTTCAAGTTTGTATGTACAAAGCTTTACAAGTGAGGCTTCGAGTTTTGATTTTAAGTCGATTTGATTTAATTCCACTCTTTGAAATGCAAGAGTTTCTATCTTTAAATCATTCTCTATAAAGCTACCATTTTCAAATCTACAAATACTATCATAGCAAATAGTATGAAGCGTGTGTGAAGCAATCTCTATTTTTGAAAAATCTTTTGTATCAAGAACTAAAAGTGCTTTTTTATAAAAAGGAGTAAACACCAAATATGGCGAACCGTCATCTTTTAAAACCTCACGAGGCTTAAAAATATAGGTATCACCCAAGTATCTAAAATGGATAAACTGTGAAACCTCAAGGTCTCTTTGCTTTGCATACGCGTCATAATCTCCACTTGCACACACCTCATCAAAACCAAGCGATGCAAGGTGACGTAAAATCTCTACGGGTTTGCCATAATAGATTTTAAGATCAAGTCCCAAAGCTTGTAAATCGCCTTTTAGTTTTACGACTGCATCGAAGATAATGCTTACTCGTCTATCATTCTCTTTTAATAAATCTAAAATATTGGTATCAAAGATAAAGATCGGCAACACCTCGCCGCCAAATGAGAGAAGCGAATTGTCGCTGACTCTTAGATCACGGCGAAACCAAAGGATACGTTTCATTATTTAGAGCTGTCGATGCTCGAACGAAGAGCCAACTCTTTTGGATATGGTTCTAAAAACGTCTGATCTAGCAGATATGTGGTGTTGTATTTTTGTGCAAAAAGCTTGATGGTGCTTAGTGGCACGATGATCGGTACTAACTTATCTGCATACTCTTTTATATGTTCATGCACGACCTCTTTTTCCACTTTACTCAGATCTTTTTTGAAAAATCCAGCCATATGTTCTAAGACATTTCTATTTTTTTTAAAAGAGCTTTTTTTAGAGATTATAAGTTTGAACTTTTGCTCATAGTTTTCAAAAAGCTCACTAAAAGGAAGAGTTTCATGATTTGCTACGATGTTCCCAAGCTCACGATAGAGCTTCTCATTTTTTGCCTGAAGTAAAAATTTATTTTTTGTATGAAACTTCACAAGAGAGTTCATATCACAAGAGTTTTCTTTTAATTTTTCTATAGAATCATAGGCAAAAAGCTGCATCATAAAGTTTTCTCTCAGCCACGCATCTTGAAGTCTGCCCTCTTCTTCCATAGGTAAAAGTGGAAAATGTTCACGACACATCTTCATAAAAATGCCATCTGTTTTGCCATCATTAAAACCATTTTCAAGGTACTTTTTCGCACTCATCATCCCACAACTTGGAGAACGAGATTTGAAGATGATCCCTGTAAGATCACTTTGTTTTATTTTTTCGATTTCAGCGTTTGAAACATCGACCATTGCAGCTGTCAGGTCATCACCCGTTTTGTTTGATATGATCTTTTCATTTTCTCCATCGCTGATGATACGAAGTGAAGGTCGAGGCGTACCAAAAGCTAAAGCTTCAGGGCAAAAAGAGACAAATGAAGCATATTTTGATATCTGCTTTGTGACAAAATCATCTTTTTTATGCCCACCATCAAAACGTACTTTCTCTCCGAGTAAACATGCTGAAACTGCTAACTTCATCTTCTCATCCCTTTTTCTAACATAAGTATATTTTGTGTAATATTACCATCAAAGACTGAACTCACACAAGAGATCATATCAGGATTTTGCTGTGCAATAAGGTCGATATTTGTGCTATCAATGCCGCCTATGGCACACACTGGAATACTCAGCTGTTCTTTTGCTTTTTGTAAAACACTCATCGAGACGATGCCTGAATGAGGCTTGGTCGGCGAGGCAAAAAAAGAACCAAATGCCACATAGTCCGCACCTTCACTCTCTGCCTCTTTTGCTTTTTTGATACTTCCATAGCAAGACACACCGATGATGCCCTTTGTAAATATCGCTCTAGCCTGTGAGAGAGGCATATCATCTTTGCCTACATGTAAGCCATCAACCCCTATTTTTTGCGCCAAATGTGATCTGTCATCGATGATAAAAAGTGCGCCGTACTTTGTGCAAAGAGTTTGCAAAGCCTTACATGTAAGCTCTACTTCATCATCATTTTTACTCTTATTCCTATACTGGATGATCTTTACACCGCTGATAAGAGCCTCTTCCACTTTGAGTGCAACCACATCATCTGGAGTGAGTTTTTCATCAGTGATGGCGTAAAGTCCTTGGAGTTTTTCACGCATATTTGAGACCTTTTTTGTGGTTGATCGGGCCTGCGCCATGTCCGATATGTGGAGCATTTAAAATAGCATTGTAGATAAACTCTTTTGAGATCTCTATAGCTTTATCTAAAGGATGTCCAAGGGCGAGATTTGCGGCAATCGCACTGGAATAGGAACATCCCGTTCCATGCAGATTTGTACTCTCAATTCTTTTTGTACTAAACACTCTTCTTTGGTGTCCAAAGATCAGCTGATCGACACTTTTTTTCTCATTTGCAAGTTCTAAAGTTTGGTTTTTCACAAGCACTGTAACGCCAGAATTGATGATCTTTTGTAAAGAATCAGTATCGCCAAAGCTGTAACCAAACAACTTCTTTGCTTCGTAAATGTTTGGAGTGACCACCGTCGCATAAGTAAAGAGCTTTTGGAGTGCTTGGGTGGCATCCTCTTTTAAAAGCGGTGAACCAACTTTTGAGATAGACACAGGATCAAGAACGATAGGGCATTTCATCTCGCGTAAAAACTCACCCACGCACTCGATGATCTCTTTAGAGTAAAGCATTCCCACTTTAACGGCTGCTATCTCAAAATCATCTTTGATGGCTTGCAACTGCGCTTTGATAAAATCAACACTAAGCTCTGAGATGGCGCTAACACCTGTAGTATTTTGAGCAGTGAGTACGGTAATGACAGAAGTGCCAAAAACACCAAAGGCTTCAAAAGTTTTTAAATCAGCTTGAATCCCAGCGCCTCCGCTAGAATCTGAACCCGCAATAGTAAGTACAACTTTCATAAGAATCTCCTAATATTTATAAGAGATTATATGAAAGAGAAGAGGATTTTCGTAGTCCTAATTTGTTGTTTTGTGAGAGTTTTTTTACTCTACCTCTTTACAACTTACTGCATTGATAGTTTTATAAAAATATCCGAGTGAAACAAAAAGCATTGTCGTTCCCACTATCAAATAAAATGCTGAACTCAAATTTTTATAATCATCAAGTGCAATTTTAAAGACAACCATCAATGTCTCAATGGACAAAGCAATGATGATAGAGATAATAAATTTGCCTAAAACCTGATACTGTTTCCCCTCGGGATGATGAAATGATTGATAAACAACTTCATGCTCAAAGATCTGTTTTGCCAAATCATAAATAGCGAGTCCCAAAGTAACGGCTATGATGGATTTAAAAATATCATGTAAAAATGTGGCATCTTCAAACGTGAAAAGGATTTTAAAAAATACAAATCCACCATAGCCTATTAACGCTAGAGCAACAAGTGCCAAGAGCGTTGAACCAAGGAAATACACACTTCTTTTCACTTTGTCATGAGTACTGTTAAACTCGATAAGTTTGAGCTCTTCTAAAAGTTCAATCAAATGAATATCAAAGACAAAATATTTATCGCCCTCTTTTCTTACAACTGAAATACTCGCTTTTCCCGTGCGATAGTGTATGTAAGGGGTGGAGATATAAAATCCATTTTCATCGAGTTCCATCTTGTGAAAGTAATGACTCTTTTCACTTCCCATCTGCTTTTCATCACTTTCTCGCCTACAAATTATAGGTGTTACTTGTACAAAACTTTCATCAACTCCATAAATAAGCTGAATAAAATGGTGCTGTTTTAAAATACGATCTGCATATCTTATATAGTCACTTGGAAAACTTTTTATCAATGTTTCTACAAAATTATCTACCGTAACTTTATGACGTTTATAAAGATTTATCACTTCTTTCATAAAAATTCCCTTTTTAAATATAAAAGATTCTACATAAATTCAGATGAAAAGCTCTATAAATCGATGAAACACCCTCACTTCTTTATTTAGTATTGCAATAAAGAATCAAAATAATATTGAATATAAACATCACTGTAAACGCAGTTCTGTAAAAAAGCAGAGGAGATCTTTGGATGATGGAGCTGTTTTTTGGAAAAAATGGTTTTACTTTTTGAGGGTTTTGCAGTTCAACCATCATCTCTGTATAGTGCTCATATCTACGTTCTGTTTCGATAGCAATGGCGCGAAGGATTACGCTGTCAAGCCAAGCGGGAATATTTTTGTTGTAAACGCTTGGCTTTTTTGCCTCTTTAAAAACAGGCGTTTGAAATGGCTCGATCTCTCCATAAGGATATTTTTTTGTCAAAGCTAAATAGAGTAAAATACCGATGGAAAATATCTCAGTAGTCTCGCTAATTGCTTCGTTTTGAAATCTTTGAGGAGAAAGATAGCTCGGCGTTCCTGCTCTTGAATCGCTTGAAAATATCTCAGTAATACTTCCAAAATCGATGATCTTAAATTTTGTCGTCTCACCTTTTAATATCATGACATTATTTGTTTTGATATCGCCGTGTACAAGATCATATTTGAGTAGATATTGCGACATATTTAAAAGAGTTTTTGCAAGTTCTATCGTATCATCGATACCGAGTTGCCCTTTTGCAAGATAACTCTCCAGATCTTCGCCACCCGTTAACTGCATAATATAATAACGAGAGCTTCGTTTTTTAGGAATCACCGCTTTTGGAAAAAACTTGGATCTCAGTCTTTTGGCATTCCATGCTTCCTTGACATAGAGGTCTATCACAGCTTCATCGTCAATCGCTTCAAGAGGTGCGAATTTGATGACATATTCTCTTGATTTTTTAGAACATCTCCATGTTCTGTTGTTTTGAATGAGCGACTCTTCTAACACAAAGCCGTCTATCACCTGCCCTTTTTTCAAAGTTTCCGGAATCGGTAAAATTTGCTGTTTTAAGATAACAAGTTCATCAGCTTTAAGTATCTCGACGATTACTGCTGTCGTATCATCTGGCAAGTCGTGTTGCATAATCTTGCTTGCTTTTTTAACTAAGCCGTGCGCACCAAAAGGCAAGCCACTTATTAGACGTTCATCATCCATAATACTATAAAGCCCATCACTGCAAAGGAGAATTTTGTCATTTTTTTGAACGATATTTTCAAAATAGTAGGGAGAAACTTCTTTAGAGATTCCTATGGCCTCAGTAAGAACACCCTCGTATCCAACCTCTTGCATCGCATGATCTTGTGAGAGTTGAATCAGTTCGTTTTCTCTGACCATGTAGACTCTACTGTCACCGACATTGACGCCATAAAGACGATTACCCTCAATTACGATAAGTGCGAGAGTGGTGACAAGTTCTGAGGCTTCATAATTGATCTGTGATTCTTGAAAAAGAATAGAGTTGATCGATTCTACAAAGGTGAGGATCGATTTTTCGATGCTCCAGCTTTTTGGACGCATTTTAAAGTTGTTGATAAGATAAGAAGTAGCTCTTTGTGCCGCTTCACGTCCGTGAGAGGCACTTCCTACACCATCACACACTATGGCGATGGTAAGATCGCCAAGTGTTTTTACTTCATAAACATCATCACCAACAAGTTTTTTTCCCTTTGCGAGGGTAAATCCTGAACTTTTTATGTTGGTCATCATCTCTCCTTAAATTCTACCACCAGCTTGTAAGCCCCAAGTAGTTCTCCATCTTGTTTTAACAAAACTGATACCTAGTATTGCAAGTAAAACAACTCCTGCAAAGAGTGTAAATCCAGCTGAGTAGCCATCAAACGCTCCTTTGCTCCATCCAAAAGTCTGGATAAGCGCTGATCCGCCAAGACCGCCAGCAGCACCAATAATCCCTGTCATTATACCGATATCTTTACCAAATCTTTGAGGCACAAGCTGAAATACAGCACCGTTAGCCATACCAAGATTTGCCATGATCAAGAACATTACAAAGATCGCAAAATAAAACGGCAATGTGATAGCCGCACTTAGTATTGCCATTGCAGCTACCGTTCCATAAAAGAAATAAAGTGATTTTACTCCACCCATTTTATCTGCTATAGCTCCACCGACTGGGCGAAGAACTGCACCAGCAAAGATACATAAAGCACCAAAATATCCAGCAACAACTTTAACATTACTCTCATTTATAAAGTCTAAACCAAAAGCACTCATATCTGCTTCGTACGTACCCATCAGATACACTTTCATATATCCAGCAAATCCCACAAATCCACCAAAACTTACCGCATAGAAAAGGTTAAACCACCAAGTATCTTTGTCTTTGAGTAGTTTTCCATAGTCCTTTAACTTTTTAGGACGTGGCGTATACACTTCAAGAGGAGCATTTTTTGCCATAAACATATATGTTACAAAAATGATACTTGAAAGCACAGCACCAACTAAAAATACTGACTGCCATCCCCAAAACTGCGCTATCTTTGGAGCAAAAAGAAAGTCGATGACCACACCGATATTTCCAGCACCTGCAATTCCAAGAACAACACCTTGAAGCTTCGGCGGATACCACTGACCAGCTTGAGGAAGAGCAACTGCAAAAGATGCACCTGCAAAACCAAGACCAAATGCAACCATTATGAGTTCATTATATGTAATCCCCTCGCCTCTAAAGTAAGCGTAAAAAAGTACAGCAATAACAATAGCTTGAGAAACAAGCGCCGTAGCTTTTGCACCAAACTTATCTACGCCAAATCCAAGCACTATACGAAGAATCGCACCTGAGAGAATAGGAATAGAAAGAAGAGTCGCTTTTGCAGAAGCACTCATCACAAATCCACCGGCTGCCAATGACTCACCTATCTCTGTTGCGAGTGGCCCAAGCATAGTCCACACCATAAAACTAAAATCAAAATACAAAAATGCCGCCAATAATGTCGGCCAATGTCCCTGTCCCTTTAACTCTTTAAAACCCGCCATCTCATCTTCCTTAAACTTAATTTTTCATTAACTATTTTCGAACGTCAAAAGTATATCAGGAAATTATCTCTAAAATAAGCACCTTATTGATTAAAATTTAATCAACTAATTGTTAATTTTACATTAAAGTGATGTTAGAATTTCTGCACAATACTTGGAGAAGAATAATGCAAAAGTTAGAAGAAGCGTTTATCGCAAGAAGTAAAAAAGTCAATAAGATAGAAGAGATCAAAATCCTCAAAAATCCGATGGATGTGTTTTCAAAACTTGATGAGTATGCACAAAACGGCTACGATTCCATTCCTGATGAGGATAAAAAATATTTTCTTAAATGTTTTGGTATTTTTGATAAAGATGGTCTGACTCCAAAGCAGTTTATGATGCGCGTTCGCGTTGCGGGAGGACATCTGAGTTCTGCCCAAGCGAGAGCTATCGGCGAAGTAGCACGTGATTTTGGACAAGATTACATCGATATCACGACTCGCGCGCAGATAGAACTGAGATACTTAGATATAGAAAACATCCCTACACTTCTGCGCCGTTTACAGGAAGTCGGCATCGACTCTTTTCAAACAGGTGTGGATAACTTTAGAAATATCGTCAACGATCCTTTGGACAAATATGCATTTGACAATGTCTTAGAATCTCAAGACCTCTTAGAAAAACTCCAAAGCCAATTTTTACACGATCCTGCGTGGATAAGCGCGCTTCCAAGAAAGTTTAACACTTCTATCTCAGGCTCACTCTCAAACAGATGTAACGTCTTTGGGCACGACTGCTGTTTTATCCTCGCTCAAAAGAATGGAGTTTACGGATATAACATGTATCTAGGCGGAAAAGTGGGCGAAGTAGCAAAGAGTGCAGATATCTTTTTATCTTCTCATGAAGAGGTAACGGCGGCTTACGCTTCTATCGTTGATCTTTTCAAACGCTTTGGTTTTCGTGATAATAGAAACAAAAACCGCCTCAATTACTTAATAGAAGAGGTCGGAATGGCTGAGATAAGTTCAGCTATCCGTGAAAATGCAAAGATCGACTTTGCAACTGCAGGAGAGACGATGACTGCGCTTGATTTCTCAGATGCCGATCATGGAAAAGTCCAGCTTCGTGATGGAAGTTTTGGCGTACATGTAGTCGTTCCATCGGGAGTTTTTAGCGGAAGCGATCTCTTACATGTAAGCGATTTAAGTGAACGATACGGAAATGGCGAAGTACGTTTTAGTACAGGGCAAAATATCTATATCTTGGGTGTTAAAGATGTGAATTCACTTTTAAGCGAGAGCTTTTTTGAAAAATATAAAAATATCAACACGCCCTACTTTAACAATCTCATCGCATGTGCGGGAACAAAACACTGTTCATTTGGCGTTATAGAAAACAAACAAGACGCTATCGATATGGCGACTTACTTGGGTGAAGCAGTGCCGCTTGAAGAGGGACGCGTGAGAATGTACTGGTCGGCATGTGTCAAAGGATGCGGACTTCATGGACTTGGAGATATCGGCTTTGAGGGGTGTAAAGCAAAAGTCGGTGGTGTAACTGAAGACGGCGTTCATATCTCACTTGGTGGAAAGCTTGTGAGTGAAGGATTGGAAGGTTACAGCGTCATCAAAGCCGCACCACTGAGATTTGCCCGTTTTTATGTGGAAAGTCTCATGCTTGAATACAAAAAATTACGCTTAAAAAATGAAAGTTTTGAGAAGTTTCATGACAGAGTTTTAAACAACTACACTTCTGCGTATATAGGATTTTTTATGCAGTTAAACGCATATCTAAGAGCTCAAAATATAGCGCTAGAAATCGATATAAATAAAATAGGCAATACAGGTAAAAATGAGGAGTTCGAACTCTTTGAACTAGGACGTAAACTTTACTTTGCACTCGCAAAAAAAGAGCCTTACTCGGTGTATGAAAGATTTACAAATGAGAACAAAAGAGAAAAACTCGAAGATATTAGAAAGATAGCTGTAGAAGGCACCTCGCCTCTAAACGAAAATCTCGCTCAAATGATAGAAAAGATGCTCACAAACGAATACAGAGCGGTGGTATTTTCAGAGCTGACACAGTTCGTGCAACTCGCTTAAAAAAACTCTTTTAGCCAAGAATATGGCTTAAAGAGGAATAGATATCGTTATAACGAAATTTAAATCCCGCGTTCATCAAAGCGCGCGGATAGACCTCTTTTGATCCTGTGAGCACCGTTGAAGCTTCGCCGTAGATGAGTTTTAAAACAAATATAGGCAGAGGAAAAATCGTCGGGCGATGTAAGACGCTGCCTAATGATTTTGTAAATTTATAGTTTGAAACAGGCTGTGGAGCTGTAGCGTTGAAGATACCTTCGAGTTTATTTTCTATCACAAACTCATATATCCGCATCAGATCATCTAAATCGATCCAGCTTGTCATCATCTTTCCATCACCGATAATGCCACCGACACCAAGGCGAAACGGAAATAACATCTGTGAAAGCGCACCGCCATTTGCTCCCATGATCACGCCAAAACGAAGGATAGTCGTAGGCTTGTTACATGTAAGCGCCTCAGCTTCCCATGCAGATGCCAAACTACCCAAAAAATCGGGCGCTATCTCTTTGGTAGTCTCATCGCACACTTTGTCATCAGGATAGATCCCAACGGCAGAAGTGGAGATAAACTGTTTGACATCACTTTTATTTATCGCACTCACAAGCATTTTTGTCGTGTCTATACGACTCGAATAGAGCACTTTTTTATACTCATCATTCCACTTTTTGATGATAGGTGCTCCAGCAAGATTGATAACAACATCCACACCTTGAAGTTTTTGCAAAATTTTTACCTCATCATCATTACGATGGATAGAAACACACTCTGGAAATATCTTTTGCAAAGCAGTTCCTACAAAACCGCTTGCTCCAGTTATAGCTACTTTCATGTTACACCTCCATATATACTAGGTTTATTATATCTCTATTTTTTGAGCATTTGTAGAGTTATTTTGTTGATTTATTGTCAATGTAAATTATTTTTCAATCAGGCCTAGTTCTTTCTCGCCAAATTTTCAATTTTCATGGCAGTTTTTTTAGCATTAATAAGTGCGCCTTCTAAGTATCCGCCCTCTTTGTATGAGAACTCAGTGGAGCTAAAAAGCAGTTTCCCATCAAAATGCTGTGCATCGATGCCATAAGATGGATGAGAACTTAAGGAATTTCCATCTTCGGCTACAGCGGTAAAACGCTCCTCTTTCCAATCAACAAAATAGATGGCTTGTATTTCGCTTGGATCAATGCCAAAAACTCGTACCATCTGCTCTGTAACCTTCTCTTTTATATCATCAGTATTTATGTGTAGATTTACAAAACCAAAAAGCGCGGCTTTATCTTCAGTACACGCATCATGGATCTCACTCAGTGGTCCTTGATTTGAAAACACAAAACCGCTCAACCCTTTTTCTCTCCAAAATGCTGATGAAAACTCCACAACACATTTTGCGCTGTTTCCCATCCATGTCTGAGTGGTTTGCATTTTTTCTTTTAAAGCTTGTGGCAAAGGCGGATTGTAAGTCAGTTTTACACAAACTCTTGGAGGCAAGGTCAAGATAAGATAATCACACTCATAAGCTCTCTCTTGCGTGCTTACAATAATGGCGTCATCTTGAAGCTCTGCATGTAAGAGTTCTTGCTCTAAAATTATTTGTGTATTTGTAAGAGTTTGAGAAAGTTTTTCTATCAGTTGTGACAAAGAACCCTCCACTCTAGCCGAAGGTGCTGATGGCGGAGGGGTAAAATGCTCGACTCTATTTTGTGTATCAAAAAGAGCATAACCTTTGTCGTATTGTCGAAAAAGTCTCAAGCCTAAGCTTTTTACGAGAGCTTGCATATTTGTATGATGCGGCCAGATCCAAGAGGGACCAAGATCGTGTCCATCTTGCGCATAAATCCTTCCGCCGATTCTATCTCTTGCTTCTAGTAAAATCACATCAAACTCTTTTTCTAAAAGCGATGCAAGATACAGACCGCTGAGTCCTGCTCCTGCGATGATGATCTTTTTTTTATTCATAAACGACTATTTTGTTTCGCCCTGAGGCTTTTGCTTCATAGAGAGCTTTATCGGCAAGTTTAAAAAGTGTTGTCTTATCTTTGTCTTTTTTCATCTGGGTAATCCCCATACTTACGCTTACATGTAAGCCCTCAAAATCGTGTTGAAAGATCATATTTTTAAGTATATCTGCTATATTTCTTGCTTCTTCGATATTTCTATCTGTAATAACAACAAACTCTTCGCCACCCCATCGAAACAGCTCATCTTTACCAAAGATCATAAATGCTTTGACAAGACGTGAAAACTTTTTTAAGATAAAGTCTCCCTTATCATGTCCATAGTCATCATTTACTTTTTTAAAGAAATCAATATCCATAAGTATTATAGAAAACTCTTTCCCCTCTTTTATCTTTTCCTGAATCACTTCTTCATATTTTTTTCTATTAAATTGCTCTGTCAATGAGTCAAGATATATCTCATCAAGCATCTTCTGCTTATTTCGTCTCTCTTGCGTGATATCATAACTTACACTGAAATAATAGGCTCTTTTTCCATTTTCATCACTAATGGTCTTTATCTTTTTTTTGTCATAATAAATAGTTCCATCTTTCTTTTTATTGACAAAAATACCTTCAAATTCACCCTCTTTTATAAGTGTCTGCCACATACTTTTATAAAAACTACTATCTTGCTGTCCAGATTTTAGAAGTTTAGAGTGTTTACCAACAAGGGAAGATTGCGAATATCCTACGTTTTGACAAAAAGAGTCATTTGCATACACAATCTTTGCCTCAAGGTCTGTCACAAGAATCATCCCAGGAGCGCTCTTTACAACAGCTTGAAGTAAGAAATTATCATTTTTTATCTTCATATATTTTGTGATTATCTTTTGAAAAGAGATGTAAGCCATAGTTTGATTTTGCTCATCTTTAAGATGAGAGACACTCCACTGTGCCATATATTCAGTGCCATCTTTTTTATAGTTGATATTTTGCCCTACAAAATTTTTACCATCTTGAAGATCTTTTCTTAATTGTTCGAGTATATTATAATTTGTACGTCTGCCATAAAGGATACTTGGACTTTGTCCTATGATCTCATATTTTTCATATAAAGTCTCACGGCAAAAAGCTTCATTGACAAAAATTATCTCTACCCCCCTCATCCAAAGAAGCCGTCGTAATAATAATGGGCTCAAGCGCATTATCAAAACTTTCAAGAAGTGATTTAATTCCAATATTTTCAATATTTATCATATGCCAATTATACCTTATAAAAAATTCTCGCACTTCCAAAGACAAAAACTGCAATGGCGATTTCTTTGAGATCTTTTTCTGCTAAAAGTATAAAAATTCCGCCTAACATTAATGAAAATGAGATCGCATAAGATTTTATACTGATTTTGAGATCTCGTTTTATCCAGTCGAGTTGGTCATTTGAAAGCTCTACATGTAAAGCATCTGAACTGATCTTTTTAATAGCTGTTTTAAAATCTTTGGCGATAAAAGGAATATCTTTGATCTCATCTATCAGAGTCTCTAAAATACTATCTTTTGCACCAAGAGCACGAGGGATATTTTTTTGCAAAATCGGCAAAATATCTTTGATGCCATTGAAATTTTCTATATAGGTCGTTCCAAGTCCCTCGATGATGGCACTCACACGAAGGATATAGATCGCATCACTTGGAAGTTTAAATGGCAGATCTCGTGTTGATTCCATCACTTCAAAAGCAAGTTGCTGCATAGATTCACTTGAGAGGTTCTCATTTGAAAATATCTCAAACATCTTGGAGGCAAACTCTGCGAGCTCTGATGTAGGCGCTTCATAAGCGACTGTACCAAGCTTTTTACTCGCTTCGATATAACGCTCATAATCCTGTTCGTTTGCAGCTTTTATAAGCTCGATGATCGCGACTCTCGAGTTGTTTGGAACAGTTTTGACCATTCCAAAATCAAGTAAAATGAGTTCGCCCTCTTTTGTCACAAGTAAATTTCCAGGATGCGGATCAGCGTGAAAATATCCCTTTATAAGCATCTGCTGGGTGTAAAAATCTACAAGCTTTGAAATGATATTTTTAAAGTCTATTTTGTGTTTAAAAATACTCTCTTTATCATCAAAACGAAACCCCTCTTCAAAACTCATGACAATCGCATCATCACTGCAAAGCTCTTTATAAGCAAGAGGAAATCTAATGCCGCTTTCTTTGTAAACTGATGAAAATTTTACAAGATTGCCAAGTTCATGTGTGAGACTGACCTCTTGAAGAATCATCTTTGAAAACTCTGATATTACCGCTTCAATGGAGTTTTTCGTCGTATGAGAAAAGAGCGGACGAAAAATGATATTAAAAAAGTTGATGATCTTTATATCTGCTTTTACTTGATCTGCAATAACAAGACGTCTAAGTTTCACCGCCACTTTTGTACCATCAAGCATGTATGCTACATGCACCTGACCGATGGACGCTGAAGCGATGGGTGTCTTGTCAAAACTTTTAAAATCATCTACCCTAAAAGCTCTATTATAGACTATTGTAAACTCGTCTTCACTCATCGCCGGAAGCTGGTCATGAAGCTCTTTTAGTTCTTCTAAGTAATCAGCACTAAAAAAATCCGCACGAGTAGCAAGCACTTGGGCAAGCTTGATAAAACTCGCCCCAAGCAAGATGATAGCTGATTTGAGTTTTGTTGGACTAAGAGGCTTGATACCTAAAAAGCTTTCTCTTTTTTTTATAACCAGATAAACAGTCAATAAAAAAGTAAAGACAGCATAGATCCGCCTTGGCGAATAAAATCTAAGAGGTTTTATTTGAGATCCTCTTTAAGTTTTTCCAAGTCCGCTTTTGTAGCAAGACCTAGCTCATCAATGATCTCTTTAAGAGTGGATTTAAGTTTTTCTTTAAACTTATCATCCTCTTCTTTACCCTTTTTTTCTATTGATTCCAAAAAACTTTTTGCATCAGTTGTTTTGATTTTTCCTTCATCTTCAAGCTTTTTAACTTCCGCTTCCACTTTTTCTTTTAAAACACTCGCCGCACCTATTCCTGCATAGATAAGATCTTTCAACATTTGCTATCCTTTATCTCATTATATAATTTGAAAAGATAATAACGTAACTAAAAAAAGTTTCATATCTATTTTTTGACAACTGATAAGTTCTTAAGTTAGTAAAAAGTTTGCAAAAAAACTAACTTTAAGAATAGCTGGTTAAAATTCCATCCTTCTAAAATGCCGGCATAGCTCAGTTGGCTAGAGCAGCTGATTTGTAATCAGCAGGCCCGGGGTTCAAATCCTCGTGCCGGCACCACTTAACTACGATCATATATTAATGATAAAACTTGATTCTATCCTAACCTCACATTAAAGTTGCAAGTAAAAATCTATTTTTAACTTTCCCCTATCATTACATACTATAGTGTGCTAGAATAATAGAGAAATTCCAGATATTCAAGTTAAGGGTCTGACATGCAAAAACGATTTAATGAATCAAATATAAAGTCATTCACAAAGCAGATTGATGATAGTCTTGAGTTTCAACATGAGGATCACGATCAAACATTTATCAGCTATATTGTTAATCATATCAATAATCTGATTTTTGTAACGAATCAAAATAATCGCTTCGTTTATGTGAATGATACGGTTATACAAAAGTATGGATATACGAAAGATCAGCTTTTAACGATGACTATTAGTGATTTAGATATTAATTTTGGTGAGCAGCAGCAAGAAATACCGCTTATTGAAGTTTTAAAACAAAAACAAAAACTTGAATTTCACAGCATTCATCAAGCAGCCAGTGGAAAACTTTATCCTGTATTTATACGGGCACATTATGTCGAATATGAAGGTGAAGCTTACAACCTTGGGGTTGTGGAAGATGAAAGTTATATTCAGAAGCTTTTGGACGCACAAGACGGTTTTGTTATTTTGTCCGATGGTAAAAAGCTTATTATGGCAAATCAAAATATGCTTGACTTTCTTGGTTATAAAAATCTTATACTTTTTACGCAGCAACATGACTGTATATGTGATTTTTTCATTGAAGAAGCAGGATATATTTACAATCAAGATACATGGATAATAGATGTACTAAATTCACCTCATCATGATGCAAAAGTGAAGATGAAAAATATTCAAACAAATCAAAACCATATATTTTTAGTTCGCGCAAAGTCATTTGATGAGACAAGATATGTCGTTATTTTCACAGATATTACGGAGCTTGAACATTACAAAGAGATGTTAAAAAATCAAGCGATTACGGATGGAATGACTGCACTATACAATCGTAGATATTTTAATAAAATTCTACCTCGAGAGATCAGCAGAGCCAAAAGAGATAAAAAACAACTCGTTTTTATGATGCTTGATGTGGACTTTTTCAAACAATACAATGATTCTTATGGTCATTTAGATGGAGATGAAGCTTTAATCAAAGTTGCAAAAACAATGCAACAGTGTTTCAATCGCGGTAGTGATTTTTGTTTCCGTTTGGGTGGTGAAGAGTTTGGTGTCATATATGCATATGAATCTTTGGATGCTACCTTATCTCAAGCCCAGCAGTTACGTAAAAGTATCGAAGAGTTGCATATAGAACATTCTAAAAATAGTGTTTCTTCCTATCTAACAGTCTCCATTGGTGTCGCTGTCGTTGATGGTTCTATCTCCTCTGAGTCGCTTTATTCCTTAGCTGATCATGAGCTTTACAAAGCAAAAAATGATGGACGTAATCGTATATCTTTTTACATGCAAGATTCCTAGATATAGGCATCTGTAGTTTTTTAGATACCTATCTTAAAATCTCGATACTGAAACTTATACAAATTCATATTAAAAGGAAAAAGTTGAAAATACTTATTTTAGGAATCTTGTTTTTTACAGCTCTGAATGCACAACTGCTTGTTCTTCAAAATATCAAAGCTTTATATAAAAATGTCAATTTAACCCAAGAAGAAATAAAATATATAATAGATAATGAAGAGATAAATAGTGATGCTGTTTTAATAGCTAGTATCAAATTTCAAGAACAATTAAACAAACTTACATGTAAAGATAAAAATGTTATAGAATTTACACTAACGGATAAGCTAGAAGTAAAAAATATATATTTTTTACTACACGCTAACACTCCAGAAATCGATACCTTTACAGAAGAGATAATCAAAAATACAAAGTTTACAAAACCAACTCATGATCTAAAAATGAGATATATACTTCTATATGATTATGAAAATAAAGCGCAACTCATAATGGCAAAAGCTCCTCAAATCAGCAAAGAAGAGATGAAAGAAGAACCTAAAAAACAAAGCACAGATGATAATAACACAGAGAATGTCAAAGCACCTCAAAAACAAGATTTGGGTGAACTTTTTGATAAACAAATATCTAGAGGAACTACAACATTTGAACATAGTCCAAAAGAAATTGTGAGACTTTTTGAAACAAATCAAGATGGATTTATAAAGGCAAATAACAAGGCTTGTGCATCGATGAAAATAGTTACTTTAGATAATAAACGAATGAATACAGGCTACAACCCTTGGAACATAAAAGCTCCCTTAGTCAAAGGAAAATACAAGTTGGTCATTAAAACTTCTCAAATCTGTGACATCAATATAGAGTATCCATAATAAAGTAGCTGTTTGTTTAAACTTTAACGATAAACTTCTACTTCTAAAACTCTACAAGGATAAAAATGATAAAACTATTATATGCACTAATCGCTGTTGCGATTGCAATACAATTTATTAGACCGGATTTTACAAATCCAAAAGTAGATGAAACAGTTACGCTTCAAGCAGATACAAAGGTTATGAATGTACTCAAACCTTCATGCTACGACTGTCACTCAAATGAAACAAAATACCCTTGGTATAGCCATATTTCTCCAGTATCCTGGATGATGGAAGACCATATCAATGATGGACGTAAAGCTCTAAACTTCTCTGAGTGGGCAAATATGGATCCTGCAGTAAAAACAAAAAGACTCAAACGTGCGATTCAACTCCTAGATCACGGTACGATGCCAAAAACTAGCTACTTACTCATGCACAAAGAAGCGGATCTTTCTAAAGATCAAAAAGAAACATTGAAACAATTTTTTGAATCTGAGATGAAAAAACTACCAAATCAACCAGCTTACATGTATAACGATTTTAGATAAAAATCCCTCAATTCGCCATCCATTTGTTATGGATGGCTTGATGATTCAAAAAGCTACTAAGCTAGATCAAAACGATCTAAATTCATAACTTTAGTCCATGCATCTACAAAGTCGTGGATAAAATACTCTTCTCCATCAAAACTTCCATAAACTTCAGCCAAAGCACGCAACTGAGAATTTGAACCGAAGATTAAATCTATCCGAGTTGCACTCCACTTCAATTCAGCAGTTTTACGATCAGTCCCTTCAAATAGATCTTTATTTTCTGATACTACTTTCCACTCTGTACCCATATCAAGCAGATTTACAAAAAAGTCGTTTGAAAGCGATTCTGTCTTCTTCGTAAATACACCATGCTGTGTTTGGCCAACGTTAGTATTTAAAACACGCATACCCCCGATTAAGACTGTCATCTCGGGTGCAGTTAGCGTCAGCAATTGTGCTCTATCTACCAATAGTTCCTCTGGCAAAACAGAGTACTGAGTTTTTTGATAATTACGAAATCCATCTGCAACAGGCTCTAACACAGCAAACGATATAACATCAGTTTGTTCTTGCGATGCATCCATGCGACCTGCTATAAAAGGAACTGTTATTTCATATCCAGCATTTTTTGCCGCCTTTTCAACACCTATACAACCTGCCAAAACAATCAGATCGGCGAGAGAAACTTTCTTTGCATCAGATTGGGCATTGTTGAACTCAGCTTGGATATTTTCAAGTTCTTTAAGCACTTTAGCGAGTTGTTTTGGTTGATTTACTTCCCAATCTTTTTGCGGCGAGAGACGGATACGCGCACCATTTGCCCCACCACGTTTATCTGATCCTCGGAAAGTGGAAGCAGATGCCCAAGCAGTTGAAACCAATTCTGATACAGAGAGTCCAGAGTCAAGGATTTTTGCCTTCAGGGTGGCTATATCTTGATCATCAATCAACTTATGATCAACCACTGGAATCGGATCTTGCCAGATGAGTTCTTCATCAGGAACTTCAGATCCAAGGTAGCGAGATTTAGGTCCCATATCACGGTGAGTCAGCTTAAACCAAGCACGAGCGAATACCTCTTGGAACTGATCTGGATTTTCAAAAAAACGTCTTGCTATTTTTTCATATTCAAGATCAAAACGCAAAGAAAGATCGGTAGTCATCATAGTCGGAGCGTGACGTTTACCTGAGATGTGAGCATCAGGGACAGTATCTGCACCAGCGCCGTTTTTTGGTATCCACTGATACGCACCAGCTGGACTTTTGGTGAGTTCCCAGTCATAACCAAAAAGGTTCCATAAGAAGTTGCTACTCCACTTCGTCGGTGTTGATGTCCATGTAACTTCTAAACCACTACCTATCGCATCTGCACCTTTGCCTGAGCCAAAACTGCTTTTCCATCCAAGTCCCTGTTCTTCGATACCGGCGGCTTCAGGTTCAGGACCCACATGAGATGCAGGACCTGCACCATGTGTTTTTCCAAAAGAGTGACCACCGGCGATAAGAGCAACTGTTTCCTCGTCATTCATCGCCATTCTTGCAAATGTTTCACGAATATCTTTGGCCGCCGCTATAGGATCAGGCTTGCCGTTTGGACCTTCAGGATTTACATAGATAAGTCCCATCTGAACTGCCGCGAGAGGATTTTCAAGTTCACTATGTTCTTGAGAAAAACGTTTGTCTTCCAGCCATTTTCCCTCACTTCCCCAGTAAATATCTTTTTGAGCTTCCCAGATATCCTCACGTCCGCCAGCGAAACCGAAGGTCTTAAAGCCCATCGATTCCAACGCCGTATTACCCGCAAGTATCATCAAATCAGCCCAAGAGATTTTTCTACCATATTTTTGCTTGACTGGCCAAATCAATCTCCGTGCTTTGTCAAGATTGACATTATCGGGCCAACTGTTTAGAGGTGCAAAACGTTGATTTCCATTCCCTCCGCCGCCACGTCCATCACCGGTGCGATATGTCCCAGCACTATGCCACGCCATGCGAATAAAAAATGGTCCATAATGACCAAAATCTGCCGGCCACCAATCCTGAGATGTAGTCATGACTTCAATAAGATCTTTTTTTATAGCTTTTAGGTCAAGAGTTTTAAACTCTTTGGCATAGTTGAAATTATTGTCCATAGGATTTGAAGCAGAAGAGTGTTGGTGTAAAATATCAAGTTTTAACTGGTTCGGCCACCAATCTTGATTTGATGTACCACCACCTGAAGTTTGTTGCATAAATTCTTTATTATCAAACATGGGTTCCTCCTTGCAAGGTTAAGGCTTGATTCAAAAGTACCTAAAAAGGTACCTCTACTGGATATTTTTTTTAATCTCCGCTATAAACTCATGAATATCATCGTAGAGCGCTTGCAGATCCTCTTCATGTTCAACTTCATCAGCCAAGATAGTAGAGACCATGTCGTAAGTAATAATATCTTTTTCTCTTGTGATGTCCAAAATCTCACTATATACACTGATAGCACACTGTTCGCCCTTGATTGACTGTTTTAAAATCGAAAGTACATCAGCATCTTCGGGAGCTTCATATCCACAGTTTGTGTGTGTAAACCAATCTTTTGGACTAAGTAATGGTGTCCCGCCAAGCTGTATGATACGCCCACTAATCAGCGTCGCATGGCGAAGTTCATCGGCTGCGTGTTGGGTAAGTTCTGTAATAGCCGCATCTTTCATGATCCCCTTCACTACTTTAGATTCAATAAAGTACTGATAATACGCAAGCCATTCATCTGCATAAGCCTTATTTAAAAGTGTCGTAACTGTCTCTGCTTCGATACCTTTTAGGATCGATATTCCTCTTTTAGCCATAATATTCTCCTTGTAAAAAGTTTATTTAATTTAGATGTTCACGTTTAAAATACTCTTGTCCTACTTTACAAAGTGGACAGGCTTTTGGCGGTTTTTTTCCTCTATGGACATGTCCACATACTTCACAAACCCAATATTCATCCTCATCAGAGTTAAAAAATCCCTCATCAACAAGAAGTTTTTTGAGTTGTGCATATTCTCGCTCATGTTCCACTTCCACTTTTGCAATGGCTTTGAGTAAGCGAGCAATATCTTTATGCCCTTCCTCTTCGGCGATTGCCGCAAAGTTTGGATACATCTCAGTGTGTTCATAATGTTCACCTGCAATCGCCGTATCAAGATTTTTAAGTGTCTCATGCATCTCTATGCCGTAAACGAGTTTATTGTAAGCCATGTATTCAGCTTTTGCATGATACTTTTCATTCATCGCAGCTTCTGCAAAATGCTCAGCAATCACATGCCAGCCAGCCTCACGCGCTAAATCTCCAAAAAACTCATATTTATTACGAGCTTGAGACTCACCTGCAAACGCCTTCATCAGGTTTACAGCCGTCAGATTTTCCGTGATACACTCCATATGCTTCCCACAACACACGAGCGTTCCGCCTCCTACATGTTGTACTTCCACTTCATTTCCACAAACACTACATTTATACGTTTCATATTGCTTCATACTTCTGGCTCCTGAATTTATTTGCAAGTCAGTATAAAGCAAATCCTCTTAAAGGAAAATTACTATCCTTTAGATTTTTAAAATTTTAACCGCACTATGATTGTAGTCCGGTTGCAAAGATTCTGCGTCATAGAGATCTAAAGTCAGATAATTGACATCTCTATTGCTGATAGGAATAAAAATATTTTTTTCATTAATACTTTCAGTTACAAGAGCTTTTGTGATAAGCTCGCCGCGTTTTGAAACTACTTTGATAGCATCTCCATCTTTGATATGAAGTTTTTGCGCATCATGAGGATGTATCTCACAAAAGTTGAGTTCTTTAAACTTCAAAAGTGTTGCGGGAAGATTGGTCTTTGTTCCGCTGTGCCATTGATCGCGGGTACGACCTGTAAGTAAAATAAACGGATATTCTAAGGAAGTTTTTTCACTCAAAAGCTTGTTTTCCACAAAGAAGAGATTCCCTTTTTTATCAGGTGTTAAAAACCCTTTTATCTTCTCTCCCCAGATAAATGCATTGTTAGAAAGCTCATCATAATCCGCTTTATGGATATCCATATACCCATTGAGTTTTGTCATCTCTTGATACTCTAGAAATATCTCTTTAGGATTTTTAAAATTAAAAGCCTCTTTGAATCCAAGTTCTTGAGCTATAAGTTGAAATATCTCCCAATCAGGTTTTGAGTCTATAGACTGACGAGTGAGGCGTTCTTGTCTTGTGATAGTTCTATCCAAGTTTGTCTGAGTGCCCTCTTTCTCCCCCCAAGGAGAAGCCGGAAGTCTTACATGTGCATACTTCGCTGTTTCAGAGTTTTCATAGGCATTTATTTCTACAACAAAAGGGATTTTTTTGATAAGTTGCTCCATCTTATTTCGATTTGGAAGATGATAAATCGGATCAGTATGGCAGATGATAAGCACATCAAGGTTGGCTTCAAGCATTTGCGTGGCTGTAAGTCCAGCACTTGTTGCCACATTTTCACTCTTCCAAAACTTACTTACTTTTTTTACACTTTCTTTATCAAAGCCAAGATGCACAGCGAGTGTTGTGGAAAGCCCTCCGACCTCACGTCCACCCATTGCATTTGGCTGACCTGTAAGGCTTAAGGGGCCATTTCCCTCTTTGAAAATCTTGCCGGTTAAGAGATGAGTATTAAGAAGTGCGAGATTTTTATCTACGCCTTGGACTGATTGGTTGAGTCCCATGGTCCATGCGGTGATGATATTTTCACTTTTTTTATAGAGTTCAAAAAACTCGTCAAATTGCTCTTGTGTTAGCCCTGTACGTTTGAGCATCTTTGTCACAGGTGCGCGCTTGAATTTATTTTTTAAGAGTTCAAAGTTGTTGATGTGATTTTCTACGAACTCTTTGTTATACAGCTCTTCATCTATAAGACGCTTTGAAATCAGATTGAAAAAATCAATATCTCCTCCCACTTTTATAGGCAGATAGATATCAGCGATTTTTGCCGTATCTGTATTTCTTGGATCAATGACAACTACTTTTAAACCCTCTTTTTTTGCTTTTTTGATGCGGTTATGAAATACGACATGCGCTTCAGCGGTGTTAGCTCCAGCTAAGATAAGCAAGTCTGATTTAAAAATATCATTCATACGAAGGGGCACAAAATCCGCGCCAATACTTTTTTTATATGCAACAACTGCACTTGACATACATGTACGGCTGTTTGTATCGACATTTCCAGTTCCGATAAATCCTTTACCAAGTTTATTGGCAATATAATAATCCTCCGTTAAAAGCTGACCAGAGAGATAAAAACCGATTTTTTCTTTTGATGTCTGCTTGATCTTTTGTGCAATGAGAGAGGTAGCATCTTCCCACTTACATGTAAGCAGATCTTCATCTATATTTTCACGTATCATAGGTCTTAGCAATCTCGACTCAGTTTGTATACTTACAAGTTCTGAAACACCTTTAGAACAAACACTTCCAAAATTTACAGGATATGTGACATCGCCTATCAAACTTTTTTCATCATATTCTAAACCACATCCGACACCGCAATATCCACAGACTGACTTAATCATCCTACACCTCAATAATTTATATTTAAAAAATTATAGCACTAATTAATGTAAAATTAAGATTAATATTGATTAAAATTTAATCAATATGCTGATTATCTTCGATACAATAGACGATATACTTTTGCCATAAATTTAGTTTATGTAAAACTAAGAAAAAAGGAATAAGAATGAAAAAAATGTTACTCTCTATAGCAACGCTGCCATGTTTACTTACAGGCTTTCATGTAAGCGCAAGTGCAGATGATGGGATCAATGTCCTAAGCAATGTAAAGTTTAGCGGTGAAATCCGTCCTCGTTATGAGTATGTGGATGCACAAAACAGTGGTAAAGAGATTGCTAATGCTTTTACAGCACGTACAACTTTAGGTGTAGGTGCAGATCTTTTTCAAGTTGATGGACTTTCTGCTTACTTAGAAGGAACAAGTGTCAATAATTTTGGTTATACAAATTACAATGGTGCAGGAACTGGAATCAATCTCAATACAAAATATGACATCATCAAAGATCCGCAACAAGCTCGTATAACTCAAGCATACATTGACTATAAAATCGGTAAAACATTAATCCGTGCTGGTCGCCAAGATGTTAATCTTGATAATCAACGTTTTATTGGTACTGTAGACTGGCGTCAAATGAAACAAACATATGATGCTGTTGCTATAGTTGACAATAGTATTGACAATCTTTCACTTTTGGGTGCTTATGTTGCTGGATATATTGGTGTAGGCGAAGCACAAGCTTCTACAAACACTAAGTCAGTTTTACTCCATGGCGCATATAAAATCAATGATATGTTGACTGTAACTGCGTATGATTACATGTTGGCTTCTATCAGTGACACTTACGGTGCTGCTTTGACAGGTAACATAGATGCAGGTGTTGCAAAACTTGACTACCGTGCTGAGTATGCAAAACAGACTGATCCCTCATTGGAATATCAGGTTAAAAATGTAAAAGCTGATGCACAGTACTATAACCTTGACCTTGGTGCAAATATTTCTGGCTTCTTAGCAGGTCTAAATTACGAATCTCTAGGTAAGGCTGAGGGAAGTTCTGCCACTGGTTTTTACACTCCATTGGCAACACTGCATGCGTTTAACGGATGGGCTGATGTATTTTTAGGAAGTACAAATAATGCGGGTCTCAATGATGCAAATGTACGTCTTGGCTATGCTGACAAATCATTTGGTAAAGTATTAGCTGTTTATCATAAATTTGATGCACAAAAGAGTATTGGAACATCCAAAGATTTAGGTTCAGAGTTTGACGTTTCTTATGGCAATAAAATCCCTGGAATCAACAATCTTACAGGTCTAGTCAAAGGAGCCTTTTATAAAGGTGGAGATGCAACAGGATTCACAAATGACAAAACAGTTGCTTGGTTGATGTTAGATTATAAGTTTGCTATGAAGTAGGGTTTAAGCAGAGTTCAAAACTCTGCTTAATTGCTTACATGCGAAGTACCATTTTGGTATGAAGTGCTTTCTTGGTGTAAAGATTTTTTGAAACTCTCAGAAAGTAGTTTTTTGATTGTCTTAATATTATTTGCACTGAGTTCATAGTTTTGATCCATCATCTTCGTTATATGATAAACCTCAGTCACAGTAATCCCAAACGGATCTTTTCTCTCGACACTCAAAACACCTTCATCATTAAAAGAGACATAGTCAAGTTTTTTTCTGCTGTACTGGACATAATAAGTTAATACAATTTCATCTGAGTGCTTTTTCTCTAATGCAACAAGAACTTGTTGATCCTCTTTAATATCCAAAGGAACGATCTTTTTAAACTCTGAGGCGCTCATATATCCAAGATAAACTTTTGTATAAAGGTCATGATATCTTTGAGTCAATGGTTCATGTAAAAACTTCATATTGATAAGTTGACCTCTGTTTTGACGCAAAGATTTTGTAATCCAAGAGAGGATATTATAGTATTTAAAAGGCGTAACTCTCAAACGTTCAGCTTCTATAAGCTTTTTACTCTCGATAACTTTTTTTGGTTTTTTGTCGTAAGCTTTTGGGTCTTTGAGGTAATCTAAAACTTTCTGGGATGAAAAAGGTTTCGTAATCCAAACTTTACAGTAGTCCGGAAGCTGTTTGACTCCACTCACACCTTCATTGAGAATAATGAGAGATTTGACTATATATTGTGGAAAGATCGTCTCTAAAAGCGCTTTTTTCTTTCTAAGTCTTTTTTTAAGTTTAAGTACTGATTTAACTAGAGTCATTTCTACAAAATAAAGCTCAGTTTTAGTAAAGATCAAAGCGTCAAACTCACCAATCTCTCTGCTCTTTGTACGATAAACGATCTGCGCTTTTTCACTGATAGAGAGGGTATTTGCAAGTGCTTTATCTTTACTTTGATGATGTCCTTTGAGAACAAATTTATCAACTTCATCTTGCACTGTTACATAAGCTAAAAGTTTCTCATACATATAGTTTTCAAAAACTTCGCCCTCAAAAGATCTAAATGAACTCAGGTATCTGTTGTCATCTTCTGGAACCCCCTCTTTTATGAGAGAAAACAGATGTCTTGTGTTGTATTCGTAATATAAAACATTGTCATCTATATCGTCTTCTAAAAGATTTAAAATTGATTGTGTTGCTTCAAGCATTATGTTCCCTGTCTATCTTGCGACAATCTCATTCTCCAAAAAGAATGTATCGATTACATCTCTGTATTGTGCCACATCATCGATGCGATTCACTTTATCTCTAAGCACTGAAGCTCCCTGATACCCTTTAGAATAGGTATGTGTATGTTTTCGAAACATACTAACACCGCGAGGACCGTAAAAATCTATCATCTTGTCAAAATGTTCCATGATGATTGCATGCTTTAAGAGCCTGTCTATCTCTGTTGAACCCGTTTTGAGTTGATGAAAAATCCACGGTGCGCCAACGGCTCCCCGTCCTATCATCACACCATCTGCGCCTGTATGTTCAAGTACCCATTGCGCTTTTTCAAAAGAATCAATATCACCGTTTGCAATTACTGGAATCTTGATAGCTTCTTTAATATCTCTAATGGCATCATAGTCCACTTCAGCCTTGAATCTTCCAGCACGCGTCCTTCCATGAACAGCGATAAAATCAGCACCGCTATCTTCGACGATCTTCGCTATATCGATATGATTTTTTTTCTCATATCCAAGTCTTATCTTTACGCTTGTCATAGATTTGTTAGACGTATCTTTGATAGTTTTAATGATCTCACCCATAAGTGGAAGATTGAGTAATAGTGAACTTCCGCTTCCATGACCCACGATCTTAGGTACAGGACAACCACAGTTAAGATCGATAATATCTATGCCGCTTTGCTCGTTTAAAACCTCTACAGCCTCTTTTATGACACTCGATTCTGCACCTGCTATTTGAACTGAGTAAGGATCTTCATTATCACTTTTTTCAAGCATATGTAGAGTTTTTGCAGAACCATGCGTAAGAGCATTTGAGCTGATCATTTCACTCACTGTCAAGTCTGCACCAAACTTTTTAACAACACTTCGAAATGGAAGATCTGTGTATCCAGCAAGTGGAGCTAAAACATAAAGTGGTTGATCAAACGATAATTTTTTTTGCATTTAAAATTTTCCAGAAAAGTTATTTGAAGTTGAAATAAACTGCATTTCAGATAAGAAGAGAGAGTTTAGAGATAAAAATTCTCTAAACAAAAAGTGAAATATCATAATGTCTATTGCACTCTTTTAAAGCACGGTATGCTTTAAAATTAAGGTACTCATTCGCTTGTGTATTTGATAAGATCTCATTTGCATGATATTGCATCTCTAAATCATACAATGTATACAAATATGCACCCGTTGCTTCATCATCTTTCTCACTTAAAAGTTCAAAAAGTTTAATTCTTTGCTCTGGAATCATGCTTTTTGAAAGAGCTTGAGAGATACTGATGTAATCTTTCTCATTTAGCTCTAACATACCTATAAGCTCTATCAAAGCTTGATTTGAAAGATCTAATTGGTTCTGATCTGCATTGATACGAGATAAAATATTATTAAGAGCTTCATGACTCATAAACTCTTTATTTTTTTCTATCACTGAAAACGCAGATTTCTTCGATGCATCACCATAAGCTCGCATGCAAAGCTCTTTTGAGTACCTACCAGATTTGCCGAGAACATCTTCAGGAGAAAGTTCGTGCGCATCATATCTATTTTTGTCATTTTGTATCATAAGTTCGTTGTCAGTTGGTAAACTGAATTTTCTAAGATCTGCAACTTCACCGCTTTTTACTCTGCTCACTACTCTGAGTATATTTGCGAGTTTTTCATCTTCGATGGATGGCATCTGTGCATCTGCGATCATAGAAACATGATCTATCACTTTTCCAAGTTGTTTATATTTTGGTGTTTTAAACTCAAAATGGCGATTTTCTTTACATAAAAGCGCATCACCTACAGAGATCATCATTTTTTCTAAATCTTTTTCATATTTTCTTACTTTAAAACTTCCAAGAAGGGAATAAAAAGCCATATGAAAAACAGTTGCCACATAAAGTAAAATAAGTGGAATGATAACTAGAACTGCAATCGGCATCGATGGTAAACTAAACCCTAAAAATCCAATTTCAATACTCTCTTGAGTCACAAAACCATATACATACCATCCAAGTAAAAGAACAAAGAGGATGACTGATATTGTGTAGCGCTTTATATACATTATCTATTTCCTAATTTTGAGTTTTGTTTCTCTGCAATCTCACGGCAATCGATGCAATATTTTGCATGAGGTTTCACTTTAAGACGAGGAATACTAATAAGTTCTTCACACATTTCACATCTTCCATACGCGGCTTGAGTGATTTTATGTAAAGAAACTTCGATTTCGCGAAGTTCTTTACCTTGTTGTTCACTGATGGCATTTTCAACCAGATTATTATTGCTCATTACAGCAAAATCTGCATCATCATGCAGTTCTTCTTGACGGAGCTGACCCATCTCTTCTTGAACACCAGTGATGTTTCTTATGATTTGTACTTTACGTACCTCAAGCATTTTTTTGAAAAATTCCAGTTCGCTTTGTCTCACGTACTACCTCGCTATTTGTGATATGGATGGTTTGATAAAATTGAAAAGCCTCGATATATCTGTTCTAATAGAACAGCTTTAGCAATTTTGTGGCTCATCGTTATTTTACCTAGGCTAATAATCTTGTCAGATTTTTTTAAAAATTCTTCCTCAAGACCATAAGCGCCACCTATGTAAAATTGAATTGACATTTTACCATCTAAAAGCTTACTAAATTCAAAACTATCGATTAATTTTCCATCAGGATGTAACGAAACCCTATATCCATTGTTTGAATATGGCTCAAAAGCCTTTGTGTAAGAGGCTTTTGAGGCATCTGTTCCTATATTGTGAGCCTTTGTAATCTCTTTAGAAAATAGTTCAATATCTTGCATTTTTGCAAAGCGAGATATCATTTTTTCTAATTCTTTGTACAAAGGATCATAAGTCGAACGCTCTTTTTTTGCAATAGAGATAATATCAATATTCACAGAAGTCCACTGCCTATGACATGATAAGTCACATTTTTAAAACTATCTTCCAAACGTACGCCACCGATTGCGGCAACGGGATGTTTTGAAAAAGAAGCTATCTCATCCAAAGTTTCGCCTAAGATATTGTCGACATCTTTTGTTGTCGTTGGTCTATAAGCACCAAGACCTATATAGTTTAGATCAAGTTCATTTGCTTGTAAAATCTCATCTTTATTATGAGTAGAAAGACCTAATAATTTATCTTTGCCTATAACTTCTTTTAAAATCTCAATTGCTTTTTTAGCATCAGAATCAATCTTATAAAGATCTTCCTGACCAATATGAACACCATCACAAAAAGAACTTAGTTCAAAGGCATCGTTAACGATCAAAAAGCCTTCAAAAAGTTGTCTTAATAGGATTAATTGTTGTTTTATAAAGGAGATATCTGCAGTTTTATTGCGATATTGGATCACCTGGGCATCATACTTTTTAGCTAAAAAAACAAAATCTTCCAAAGAAAGATTGTGCTTATCTAACATCTCTTGATCGCAAAGTGCGTAAAGTCGCATATTATTTATTTACTAATATCTTTAAGAGATCAGACAAAGTTTGTTTCAGGTCATTCCTATTGACAACCATATCGATAGAACCCTTTTCGAGTAAGAACTCAGCTCTTTGGAAGCCTTCAGGGAGATCTGAACCTATCGTCTGTTTGATAACTCTTTGTCCTGCAAAACCAACAAGTGCACCAGGTTCAGCCATAATGATATCACCAAGCATAGCAAATGACGCACTCACTCCGCCCATCGTTGGATCAGTAAGTAGTGAAATATATGGAAGTTTATGTTCTGAGAGTTTTGCAAGTGCTGCTGAAGTTTTACTCATCTGCATCAAAGAAAATGTACTCTCTTGCATTCTTGCCCCACCACTAGCACTCACAATGATCAGTCCTTCTCGTTTTTCAATTGCACGATTGACTGCACGAACAATTTTCTCACCCTCAACAGATCCAAGTGAACCACCCATAAATGAAAAATCAAAGACAACCAATTGTGCACTTTGCTCATTTATTTTACACTCACCGCTTATAACTGAAGATTTACGCCCAGTTTTTGCAAATGCATCTTCTACACGTTTTGCATAACTTATTTTATCTACAAAGTTTAAAGGATCAATAGGTGTTAAATTTGCATCAAATTCTACAAAACTATTTTCATCAGTCAAAAGTGCAATTCTTTCTTTCACACCGATTCTTAAGTGAAATCCACATTTAGGACATACATAATTTTGATTTTCAATCTCTTTGTAATACATAAGAGACTGGCATGAAGTACACTTTATCCAGTGCGCAGGAGCTTCGCTTTTTGTAGCCTGCTGTTTTTTTGAATTAGAAGTAAAAAGATTAAAAAGACTCAAAAGTGTTCCTTGTTGTATAATTTACATAATTTGTCAAATAGATCAGAGTCTTTTGAAACTATGGTCATCTCGTCATCTTGATATATATGTAAATCTTTGCATATATAAAGACCGGCTTGCATATCATAAACACGAATTGTACCAAAAAAGAGCATATAATTCACATAATACGCATAAGCTAAAGAGAGAGCGACTGCTCCAGGTGATCTAAACTTCAATCTATTTTCTTTTAAAACAGCTAATTTTTGCGGATTATCGTATGCTTTTTCAACGATTCCCACAGAAGAAAGTGAACTATTGTCTGCCACACTTTGCTTGCATGTAAGCTCATTTAGATAAGTTTTATAAAACTCATTTTCTGTTCTTACAAACACTTCTGATGAGATAAAGTTTACAACGATCGCTACAACTGTATTTTCTTGTAAACATAGCGCAATGGAAGCTCCGTAATAAGGAAAATTTGTTTTAAAGTTCTCACTTCCATCAAGCGGATCAAGATAAATAGTGTATTTTCCATCACCAATCACACCAGATTCTTCAGAATCGATCTTGGCATATTTTCCCAGATGTGATATATAAATCGCCTCAGCTACTAAATCAGCACCATAACTTATATCACCACCGGCACCAAGAGTATGTTTTTCATATAAAGAAGGGGAATTTTGTTGCAGTCTTTTTTGTATCTCAAGAGATGCCGCAAGGGCATCTTTGATAAAGGAGTGAAAATTTATCATTTAACCTAGAAGTGATTTAACTATACTTCTAGCAGCTTCACGACCATCAAATGCAGCGGTTACTACAAGATCAGCTCCACGAAAACAATCTCCGCCGGCATAAACGCCTGCAGTTGTCGTCTCATGAGTTTCTTCATTGATAATCACGCCACCCCAAGAGTTTGTCTCGATTCCGTTTTCAGCCAAAAATGATGGAGTGGCAGGATCAAAACCTAAAGACATAATGATTACATCAGCACTCACTCTGTACTCACTTCCTTTGATCTCTTCCATCTTTTGACGTCCACTTTCATCTTTCACACCTAAAGTAGTTCTCACAACTTCGACGGCAATTGCACGCCCTGATTCATTTAAAACAATATCTTTAGGAGAAACGCAGAAAGTAAAATCAACACCCTCTTCCATCGCATTTTTATACTCTTTTTGGCTTCCAGGCATATTATGCGCATCACGACGATACAAACATGTAACACTTCTTGCACCCTCACGTTTTGCAGTACGCAGACAGTCCATAGCAGTATCACCACCACCGACAACTACAACGTCAAGATCTTTAAAATCAAATTTTTTCTCATATGTTAACTTGAAATTTTTTCGCTGAAGATTTGTTAAATAATCCATCGCTTTATAAACGTTTGGAGCTTTTTCTCCTGCGATTCCAGCCTTTTTAGCGACCGTCGCACCTATACCAATAAACATCGCATCATGCTTATCTGCAATCTCTTCAAAAGTGATATCACGTCCAACTTCAGTATTTAATACAAGTTCTAAACCAGCTTCTTGAAGAAGTTTTACACGACGTTCAATGATCTTCTTATCAAGTTTAAAGTTTGGTATTCCATACGTTAAAAGTCCGCCTGCTCTATCACCTCTTTCATACATCGTCACAGCTATACCTGAACGAAGAAGATAAGTTGCACACGAGAGCCCAGCAGGTCCAGAACCTATAATCGCTACTTTTTTATCGCTTATAATTCCAGGGAATTGCGGTTTTAAACCATTTTTAAATCCCTCTTCTACGATAAAAGTTTCAACAGAACCGATAGTAATAGCACCGTGACCGTCATTTAACGTACAGTCTCCTTCACAAAGTCTGTCATGTGGACAAACTCTTCCCATTACTTCTGGAAATGGAGAAGGTTCATTTGCCAAACGAAATGCAAAATCAAGATCTTTTTCAGCCACACTTTTAAGCCACTGCGGAATGTAGTTATGCAATGGGCATTTGTTAAGACAATATGGATCGCCGCACTGAATACAGCGTTCACTTTGAGAAGCCGCACGGTCTTTATCGAAAACTTCATAAATCTCTTTAAAATCTCTTACGCGCTCCACAACCAAACGTTTTTGAGGATCTGTACGTCCTATATTTAAATATTCTTGCATATTAATCTCCTTTATCAGCGTTCAACGGTAATTTTTTAAGATTTTTTGGACGAACTAACCAGAAATCTCTAATATCTTGTCTATAGTTATCTAATATTTTTCTTGCTTTTTTACTCGATGTCTCAACTAGATACTCTTTTAAAAGACGTTTAAGATAATGTCTTGCTTCGTCTCCATCATCCGTATCAATTCTCACAGCTTCTACGAGTTCGCTATTTACATTTTCGATAAAATCATGTTTTTTATCATAAACAAATGCAACTCCGCCTGTCATACCAGCGCCAAAGTTGATCCCGGTTTCTCCAAGGATGACGATAATACCGCCAGTCATATACTCACAAGCATTATCTCCAGCACCCTCTACGATAGCAAGTGCGCCTGAGTTACGAACCGCAAAACGCTCACCGACATTTCCAGAAATATAGAGTTTACCGCTTGTTGCGCCATACAAACAAGTATTTCCACCGGCACTAAACTCTTCTCCTTCATTTTTAGAGGTAATAACTATTTTACCACCGTGAAGACCTTTACCGATGTAATCATTTGCAACACCATCGAGATATACTGAGATACCGTTGATCAAAAATGCTCCAAAAGCTTGACCTGCGATACCAGAGAGTTCCATAGTAATCGTATCTTTTTTAAGTCCTGCATCGCCATAATACTGAGCAATTTCACCACTGATAAGAGCTCCAAAACTTCTATGAATATTTTGGATCTCTCTTGTAATACGAACAGGATGATCAGGATGTTTAATAGCTGGCATAACATCTTTTAAGATGGCTTTTTCAAAAGCATTATCATCAAAAGGTTTATTGAAAGGCTCTTGACGAGTATTGATCCCTTCAACTCTGTGTAAAACAGATGAAAAATCAAATTTTTGGGCAAAAGGATCATTGACAACTTTTAAAAGATCGCTTCTACCAACGAGTTCTTCTAACGTTTTATATCCAAGACTTGCCATGATAGAGCGAACATCTTCTGCCAAAAGAGTAAAATAATTCACAACTTGATGTACATGTCCTTCAAAAAACTCTTCACGCAATTTTTGATTTTGTGTTGCGATGCCGACTGAACATTTATTGAGGTGACAGATACGAAGCATCTTACATCCTACAATAGTAAGTACCGCCGTACCAAAAGCATAACTCTCAGCACCAAGCATTGCAGCTTTTACTACGTCTAAACCAGTTTTGAGTCCACCATCAGTTTGGACTTCTACAAGACGTCTTAAATCATTCACCTTAAGAGCATTATGCGCTTCACTAAGACCTAGTTCCCATGGACTACCAGCGTATTTGATTGATGTTAAAGGAGCCGCACCAGTACCGCCATCAGCACCCGAGATAATGATCTTATCAGCATACGCTTTAGCAACACCCGCAGCAATCGTTCCAACACCTGCTGTAGAAACAAGTTTCACAGCGATACGCGCTTTTGGATTAACCTGTTTAAGATCAAATATAAGCTGTGCCAAATCCTCTATCGAATAAATATCATGGTGTGGCGGAGGTGAAATAAGTGTAACACCTGGAATAGTATGACGTAAACGAGCGATAAGTTCAGTTACTTTATGCCCTGGAAGCTGTCCGCCCTCTCCGGGTTTTGCACCTTGCGCCACTTTAATCTGAATTTCTTCAGCTGAACGAAGATATGCAGGAGTTACACCAAAACGTCCTGATGCAACTTGTTTGATCTTAGAGTTACGATTTGTGTCAAAACGTACAGAATCTTCACCACCCTCACCTGAGTTTGACTGTGCACCAATCTGGTTCATTGCCATTGCAAGCGTTTCGTGTGCTTCAGGGCTGATAGAACCTAAACTCATCGCAGCTGAAGCGAAACGTTTAAAGATTTTCTCTTTTGATTCAACTTCTGAGATATCAATAGCTGCTCTATCAGATTTGAATTCAAAGAAATCACGAATAAATTTTAAGCCACGATTATTGACCGTAGATTTAAATTTCTCATAATCTTTTTTATCTCCAGTTTTAACGAATGCATGGATTGCATGGATAACATCTGGACCGAAATCATGATATTCCTGTCCATTGTAAAATTTGTAATATCCACCGATTGCAAGAGGAAAAATAGTATTAAAGCCATCTTCATTATATGCTGCTTTATGATTTTCTTTCAACTTCGCATCTATATCTGCATAACTAAGACCTGGGATTTGTACATGAGAACCATGAAAACATTCGTTTGTGATATCACGTCCTAACCCTATAATATCAAAAAGTCCTGTATTTCTGTAAGAAGCGACAGTTGCTATACCCATTTTTGACATGATTTTAAGAATACCTGCATTGATAGAACCATGAACTGATTTCAAAGCCTCAGTACATGTAATATCACTGTATTTCGACTTTTTAAGCTCACTTGCCACAGTTGAAAATAATAAATTTGGATAGATAGCACTTGTGCCATATCCTATCAAAACAGCTGCACTATGTGAATCAAAAACTTCTGATGTCGCGGCAACAAGAGAAACTAAGTGTCTTATTTTATTTTCTAAAAGAGCATGATTGAGACGTCCTATTGCCATAGCCATTGGTATAACACGTTTTGTTTTGCTAAGCTCTGCATCATCTAGGATTACAATACGAACCTTATCATTACTAACACTTGTAATAACCTCTTTTACAAGATTATCAAGTGCTGATTTAAGGTCCGTATCAAATGCTGTTGAAAACGTAGCATTTTTATAAAAATCTTGATAACTTGGTGATTTTTTATCTCCAAAAGATTTTAAAACTTCCAATTTTTCAAAAGTAATCACAGGAGAGATCGCTTTGAGTCTATGTGCATGAGATGGCAACTCTCCTAAAATATTATGAGCTTCACCAAATCCTGTATTTAAACTCATAACCACTTTTTCACGAATAGGATCGATCGGAGGATTTGTTACCTGAGCAAATTTTTGTTTGAAAAAATCTGTAAAAGAGCGTTGTTTATTGCTAAATGCAGCAAGTGGCGTATCATCGCCCATTGAACCAACAGCTTCTTTACCATCACGGATCATAGGTTCAACAACTTGTTCTACAATCTCTTGTGTTACATTAAAATATCTTTGTCTTTGTATAAGCTCAGTTGAATCAAAATCACATTGACTTTTGTATTGATCTTCTACATGTTCTTGAAGATAAATCATATGCTCATTAAGCCATTTCATATATGAGTTTGAACTTTTCAAATAATCATTGATCTGTTTATCTTTTAAAACTTTTCCATATTTAAGGTCGAGACCTATCATCTGTCCAGATTTTAAACGTCCACGTTCTTTGATATTATCTTCGTCAATATCCATAACACCATATTCACTTGCAATTAACAGTGTGTCATCTTTTGTAATGATATATTTTGATGGACGAAGACCGTTTCTATCAAGTACACAACCAATATAACGACCATCTGTGAGTGAAAATGCAGCCGGACCATCCCAAGCTTCAAATACCGTTGACTGGTACTCATAAAACGCACGAAGTTCAGGATCCATATGAGGCTCATTTTGCCATGCACTTGGAATCACCGCTCGAGCAGCTTTAAAGAAATCCATACCATTAACGAGTAAAAACTCTAAAAAGTTATCTGCACTTGCACTGTCTGATGATGCTAGTTGAAGGATTGGAAGGATACGTGAAAGCTCTTCATCTGTAAACACTTCACTCTTAATCGACTCAGATTTAATCTCAACATTAAATCTATTTCCTTCAACAGAGTTGATCTCACCATTATGCGCAACAGCACGAAATGGTTGAGCCAAACGCCACTCTGGAAGTGTATTTGTTGAAAATCTTTGGTGAAAAAGTGCAAAAGAGATTTTGAAATCTGTGTCTTGGAGGTCTTTATAAAACTCTTTGATATGCGTTGGCATAACAAGACCTTTATACGAAATAACTTTTGAAGACATAGATGAAATATAAAAATTTCTATCATCTACAAGTGCATGTTCAGACTCTTTTCTAGAAAGATAAAGCAGTGCATCAAAACGCTCACTTGCCATAATAGAATTAGCAATAATAAATAGTTGAATAATATTCGGCAAAGATGCTTTTGCTTGTGCACCAAGAGCATTTACATCAACAGGGACATCACGAACTAAAACAACTTTAAGATCATTTTTTGTACAAATCTTTTCGATTGTTTCTAACTGTTTTCTATCTTTAGTAAAGACAGTCGCAACAGCAAACTGATCCGGAAGTTCTACATTTTTTGCTTTAGCCTCTTTGCGCATAAATGCTGTCGGGATTGATAATAAAAGACCACTACCATCTCCTGTTTTACCATCAGCCGCAACAGCACCACGGTGCATCATTCTCTCTAATGCCGTGATGGCACCTTCAAGATTCTCATGTGATGCGCGATTTTTAATATTTGCAATAAGACCAAAACCACAGTTGTCTTTAAAAGATCTTAATAAGTCATTATATTCCATCATATATTCACCCCAAATGTTATAATTTATAAATTTTCTCATAAAAATAAGAAAATTTAATCTATTTTTAAACAAACTTAGTCTATTAAAAATAAAATTTAGGCTTTTATTGTATCGAATAAAGAATTAAAAAAGGATTTAAAAGAGATAATATTTTTTCAAAAAATAAAATTCGTGTAGATTGGAAGCATTTTATGCAGGGCTATATTATCAACATCAACCGCGCTAAGAATGAAGATCTAATTGTCACAATAATATCGAAGGAAAACTTACAAACAGTTTATCGTTTTTATGGGGCAAGACATGGTGTCATAAACCTCGGATTCAAAATTGATTATGAACTTGAAAGCTCCTATAAAAGCTCCATTCCACGACTTAGAGATGTGATACATCTGGGATTTAAGTGGATCACTGATAGAAACCGTTTAAGAGCTTGGCAGGATTTTACAGCCCTTTTTTATCAGCATTTAAAACAGGCAGAAGATATTGAGAATTTTTATTTTCACCTTTTAGATGAAGCCGCTCTCAAATGGGATAAACAAAATCCAAAACGTGCTGCTATAGAAGCATACAGTAAGCTCCTTAAATATGAAGGACGCTTACATAGTGAAAATATTTGCTTCTTGTGTAATGAAAAAGTTGAAACTGACATCTCACTCATAAGAGGGTTTTTACCTACACATAAAGAGTGCTCACATACATATCAAATAAATAAAGATGCGTTAAAAGAACTTTATATCAATGGGTCTTCCCTATTTCTCACCGATAAAGAAACAGACAGACTGTGGTATGTATTACTTGAGGGACTCTAAAGTTTAAGAAAAAAGAGTTTATCATATAAAAACGGAATAAAAAAGGAAAAATCATGGATGGTGTGAATCAACTTTTAACGACATATGCAGGTGAAGTAATTGCCGTCATAGCTGGAGTGCTCATTCTGCTACTCATTGTTATTCTTAAACAAAAAAAAGATCATCCGGAAGATTTGGTAGTTCATGAGCAAACAAATGTAAGTAAAACTAGACATTCTCCACAAGCTGGGCAGACAAAGAGTCCTGTAAAAAGCGAAGAGGTAGAAAAAGAAAGCTTAGATATAGAGACGATTGAGAGTGTAAAAACTTCGCAACCTTCGCAAATGATAATTCCTAAACGGAGAGAATTAGCGCTTCATGGAGCCATTACTAAAGATAGCTTTAAAATATTTGCAGGTTCAAAACTCCTTATTGCTGAAGATAATATCATTAATCAAAAAGTTATCAATGGTATGCTTGGCGATTCAGGTATCGACATCATCATGGCCGATAATGGCAAAGAAGCACTTGAGATTCTAAAAAATGATAAAGATATTTATATAGTTTTGATGGATGCCCATATGCCCATTGTTGATGGTTTTGAAGCAACTGAGCGTATACGAGCAGATAAGTCACTGGATCATCTTTTAGTTGTAGCTCTGAGCGGTGATACAGCGGTTGATGATATCAGAAAAATGAAAAATGCAGGGATGCAGGAGTATCTTGAAAAACCTTTAAAAGTAGAAAAACTCTACGATATTCTTTATTGCTATATTGACGTCATAAATGACCAAGAATCCGCTTCACTCTCCGTGGAGGAGAAGACACTTTTACACATTGATGAAGGAATTGAAATTTGTGGTGGTGATATTGAACTTTACAAAGAGATACTCTCAGAGTGTTTAAGTATGTATCAAGATGCAAATCAAAATATCAAGTTATTAATGCTCAAAGAAGATACTGACGCCATTAAAAAATTACTCTTAGATATTTCTGGAGTTTCAGCAAATATTGGTGCTGATACACTAGCCCAGATTGCAACAAAGTTTAGAGAAGTTTTAAATCATGATACAAAAGACCAATTCTTTAGAGCCGAAGAAGAGTTTACAAATACTCTTTCTACGATTATAAAAGAGATAGAATCATACTTACACTAAGTATACTTTAGTCAATTAGACTAAAGTATACTGATACTCCTTGCATATATTTACCTTTTTTTGATAGAATTCGACTCAACTTACAAAAAAGGAATACCTATGGCAAAACATCAGTTTCAAACAGAAGCCAATCAAATATTACAACTTATGATCCACTCTTTATACTCAAATAAAGAGATTTTTTTACGTGAACTTATCTCAAATGGTTCAGATGCGCTAGACAAACTCAATATGCTTGTTCTTACAGATGAAAAATATAAAAACGTAGCATTTAATCCTCGTTTAGATATCAAATTAGACAAAGAAAATAAAACTTTAACACTTACTGACAGCGGTATTGGGATGAATGAAGCTGATTTAATTAGTAACATTGGTACTATCGCAAAATCAGGAACTAAAGCATTTATCGAAAGCCTCAGCGGTGATCAAAAAAAAGATTCAAAACTTATCGGTCAGTTTGGTGTTGGTTTTTATGCTGCATTTATGGTCGCTCATAAAGTTGAAGTTATCAGTAAAAAAGCAGCTGAAGAGCAAGCATTTATCTGGACAAGCGCTGGAGATGGAGAGTTTGATCTTGAACCTTCAACTCGTGATGGACATGGAACAACGATCATCCTTCACCTTAATGATGATGAGGGCGAATTTTTAGAAGAGCATAGAATTTTAAGCATTGTTGAAAAATACTCAAATCATATTCCATTTCCAATTTTTATGGATAAAGAACATTATATCGCTGCGAAAAAAGATGATGAAGGCAAAGAGATCGAGCCTTCAAAAACTGAGATCCAAAATGAACAGATCAACAAAGCAAGCGCACTTTGGACAATCTCTAAATCTGAAATCAGCGATGACGAATACAAAGATTTTTACAAGAGTATCGCGCATGATTCAACTGATCCGCTTCTTTGGATGCATAACAAGGCTGAGGGTGCTATCGAATACACAACTCTCTTTTATGTTCCAGTAAAAGCACCGATGGATATGTATAGAGTTGATTACCAAGCGGGTATCAAACTTTACATCAACCGTGTATTTATCACTGATGATGAAAAAGAGCTTATGCCGACATATTTACGCTTCTTAAAAGGTGTGATCGATTCAAAAGATCTTCCACTCAACGTAAGTCGTGAGATACTTCAAAATAACGCTGTTTTAGCAAAAATCAAAAATGCTTCTGTAAAAAAAGTATTATCTGAGCTTTCAAAAATGGCTAAAAATGATGCCGTAAAATATGCTGAATTCATCAAAGAGTTTGGAAATGTTTTAAAAGAGGGACTTTACTCAGATCATGGAAATCGTGAGAGAATCTTAGATCTTTTAAGATTTAGCACACTCAATTCTGAGGACAAAGTAGCTTTAGAAGATTTCGTAAAAAACATCTCTGAAGATAAAAAAGAGATCTACTATATCACAGCAAAATCATCTGTGAGTATGCTCAAAAATAATCCTGCGTTAGAAAGATTTAAAGCAAAAGGTCTTGATGTTTTAATCCTTAATGAAGAGGTTGACACTATCGTTTTTCCAATGCTAAATGAGTACAAAGAGTATAAACTCGTTAATGTCACAGATGCAAAGTTTGATGAAAGTGAAGAAGACGTAAAAGCAAAAGAAGAGAGCCAAAAAGAGTTTGACATTCTTGCTAAAGAGATCAAAAATGCTCTTGGCGAAGAGATTAAAGAAGTTCAAGTAACATTTGATCTTACAAACTCTGCTGTTGCGATAAAAGAAGATAAAGAAGATGCATCTTATATGATGGCTCAAATGATGAGACAAATGGGTCAAGGCAAAGATATCCCGATGCCAAAACCGATTTTACAGATCAATCCAAATCACGAACTAATCAAAAAGCTCAAAGATTCGGCTGATGCAAACTTAATAAACGATGCAGCTCATGTTTTACTCGATCAAGCAAAACTCTTTAACGGTATGGAAATAGATGATATTCCTGCATTTATTACTAAACTTAACCGTATTATGACTAAAGCCTTATAAAGCTCCTATTGGAGCTTTATAAACTAAACTTCTATAAACTCATCTTTTGATTGTACAAAATGTATCCAACTTATTTCTAATTTCAACAAGTAAGTGATTATTTTTCAATCATTTAATCATCTGAATAATCAAAAAAATCGTATAAACTTTTTCCATAAATTTATTAACATAAAGATGGGAAAATTGAAAAAAGATTATTATAGATACAAAGACATACAAATCACAAAAGAGATAGTACCTTTCATAAAACATATGGAACAAGTAGAGAATAACAGAGAGATGCTTCACGACCTGAGCAATAACTGGAATACACTTTCACTTTTAAGCCAACTAGGTGATGCGGGGGTCAATATGAGTGAAATAAAAAATAATTTCACCACTCTTTCATCAGAATTAATCAACCACTTAGCTTCAGAACTCTTAAATAAAACTATAAGTGAAATGAATTTTAAAGCTCAAGTTGCAGTAGATATTGTTATTAGAAATCTCTTTGAAAGAACAGCAGACATAGGTTTTCTAGCGACAGATGATGATATAAGAAGCTTTCTTATCAATAACCCAACAAAATATACATCATCTTATGCAAATGCACTTGAGCCACTCAAAAGCAGATTTCAAGAGTACATCGATAAATACAGTGTTTACTTTGATATAGTACTTATGAATCCAAATGGCGAGATACTTGCAAATTTAGATGCCAGTGTAGAAGTTTCAAAGTCACATGATCCTCTTTTAAAAGAAGTTTTCACGACAAATCAAGAGTATGTTGAGACCTATAGATATCACGATTTTTTGCCTCATCATGACAAATCTCTTGTTTATTCATACAAAGTTACAAAAGATAATGATCACAATTCTCAAGTTTTAGGTCTACTTTGCCTATGTTTTAAGTTTCAAGATGAGATGGATGGCATATTTAAAAATCTCCTGAACCACGAGAAAAAAGAGGCAATTACCCTTTTAGATAAAGATGGTTTTGTCATCGCATCAAGCGATATTTATCAGATTCCAATCGGCGCAAAACTTGAAATAATTTCAAATGAAAGATTTAAGATCGTAACTTTTGGAGGAAGAGATTATATTGCAAAAAGTAAAAAAACAAACGGATATCAAAACTTTTTTGGACTTGGATGGGTTGGACATATCATGGTACCGATCGATCATGCTTTTGGTGATGCGCAGGAGACAAATTTTGAGATTTCAGAAGATTTGCTACTGTCCATACTTCAAAATGGAGAACGGTTTAGTGATGAACTTAAAAATATTCCTATTCAGGCAAACAGTATACAAAAAAATCTTAATCGTGCAATTTGGAACGGTACTATAAAGCAGGGAAGCTCTCAAAATCATAATAAACAGTTTTCAAAAGCATTGATGCAAGAGATTAAAACAACAGGTGAAAATACAAAGAATATTATAGGCTCATCTATCGCAAATCTCACAAAGACAATCATTTTAGGCGACAGTGTTTTTTATGCTGACCTTATCGTTGATATTATGGATAGAAACCTTTATGAAAGAGCGAATGATTGTAGATGGTGGGCACTTACTTCTGAGTTTCGCAAAATTCTAAGCAGTTCACAAATAAGTACCAACGACACAAAAAGAATGAATGATATTTTAAGTTATATCAATGAGTTATATACAGTTTACAGTAATCTTTTTATATATGATCATTCAGGAACGATTGTAGCAGTTTCAAAGCAAGATGAGTCCTATCTTATTGGAAAGAAACTCTCTCATAAATGGATAGAAGAAAGCCTCAACCTTTCAGACTCTTCACAATATTGTGTGAGTGATTTTACCAGCAGTAATCTTTATAATAACGATTACACCTATATCTATAATGCCGCTATTGGCTCTTTGGATGATAAAACAGTTTTAGGCGGCATTGGTATAGTGTTTGATTCCTCACAGCAATTTGCGACAATGATAGAAGAAGCTCTTCCTAAGAAAAGTGATGGAACCACCAAAGATGGCGTCTTTGCAACAATAGCTACAAAAGATATGATGGTGGTTTCATCTAACTATGAAAAGCATAAAATCGGAACTTTTTTGGATATTGACAGTAGTTATTTCTCATTAAATGCAGGAGAATCAACAAGTGAGATTATCATTTATGATGACAAATATTATGCACTTGGTGTTAAATGCTCAAAAGGATATCGTGAATATAAGAGTAAGAATGATGCCTACTGTAATGATATTTACACCCTCTTTTTCTCATATATCAGTGATGTCGGTGATGTGATCTTAGAAAATGAAAATGGGTTTGTGGTTACTAATGAGCTTAAATTTGAACAAAGTGAACACACACGAGATATTGCAACATTTATGATTGGAAATCAGTGGTTGGGTATTGATACAGAAAGTGTAGTAGAAGCTGTACATGTAAGCGAACTAAAAACAACGATTAAAATAGATCCAAATCACCACTTTAAAGGAACGCTAATCTATAATGATCAAGCTGTGATGGTGATAGATATTAAGAAGTTCCTCCAAGAAGAGATAAAAGATGAGTATAAAGAGATTATCATTATCAAATATGGAGATCCAGTGCACTATTTAGGAATTTTCGTAAACAGCTTAGATGAAATTCCGGAAATACTCACAGATAATATAAAAGATCTTCATAATGAGATTATTGGAGATGGGACTTTAGTAGAGAGTATCATATTTCCTGATAAACATAACGGTTCCAAAGCGGTTCTTTCTATAATTTCAGTTGAAAAGATCATCAAAGAGCTTGTAAATCCAGAAAAAAATAGAATGCTACACAAACAGATAAAACTCTAAATAAGCTCCTCTTGGGGCTTTGAAAAATAATACCCTTGAGAAAAATCGACACCTAATCTGCATAAGATATTACATATAACTTCATTCTCTACATATTCGGCAATTGTTTTGATACACATCTTCTTTGCAAAATGCAAGATACTTTCAACAGTTGCCATCTGTGCGAGGTCTTTGTCAATATCTTTCACTAAAGAACCGTCTATTTTTATATAATCAATATCAAGTTTTGCTAAGTAACTAAAATTCGAATATCCTGTTCCAAAATCATCGATTGCTATCTTACATCCATAATTTTTAACCATAGTTATAAACTTAGAAACAAGGTCAAAATTGTAAATTCCCTCAGACTCGACTATCTCAAAAACGACTCTTTTTCCACACTGGAATTTTTCTAAATGATCAACTAAACATTTCATGACTTTAGGTGACTCGATATCTTGTAAAAGTAGATTTATGGAAAACTCATATTCAAGATCTGCAAACTTTTCGAAAGTTTTTTGAATCATAACTTGTGTGAGTTTTGTATAGAGTTTTGACTTTTTTGCATGTTCTAAGAAGAAAAATGGAGATTCAACTTTTCCATCATCACATTTCAAACGAATGAGTGATTCATATTTGACGATCTTCTTTGTTTTATTATCGACTATGCCTTGAAAAAATGGGATAAATCTATCATGTTTGAGCCCCTCTTTTATCCTCAAGATGACATCAAGATTTTCTTTGACTTTATCTTCAAGATCTTTATTATCATTATAATAAGTAACCGCTTCATTAGAATTTCTATTTTTTTTCAAAGCTATATGCGCAAGCTTATATAATTCACTCTTTCTACTATAAGAAACTCCGCATGATAAAAAAATAGAGATACTCTCTTCAAAAAGCTGATATTCACTTGTTTCAAGATCGATAAGCATTGAAGACACCTCATCTCTACGATCATCGTTGAGTTCATGTTCACATAGAAGTGCAAATTCATCCCCACTTATTCTATATGCTGTATTGTGATCATTTTGAAGTTTGTTTGCAAATACCTTTAAAAGTTCATCGCCCGTTTCATATCCAAAATAATCATTAATATCTGAGAATCTGTCTATGTTGATGAGTATCAAAGAAGCATAACTATTTGGTTTTATTTGGAGGTCATGTAAAAGTGCAGTTCTAGTTTTGAGTCCGGTAAGCTCATCTACAAAATGCTCCTGAATGATTCTATCTTTTTTTATCAATTCAGTAACATCAGTTCTGGCTGCTATATACTCTACTATTTTCTCAGATTCATCCAAAAGAGGCATAATAACAGTTTTAACGTAGTAACTGTCTCCATTTTTTTTACGGTTTTTAATCGTTGAAGACCAAATATTTTTATTTTCTATAGTTTCCCACATCTTTTTAAATACTTCTTTAGATGTATCTGGATGTTTGATAATACTATGTTTTTTACCTATAAGCTCTTCTCTTGTATATCCGCTGGCTTTACAAAACTCATCATTGACATAAGTAATAGCCCCTTGGAGATCCGTCTTGGAAACAATGGCGCTAGTATCTAAAATCAATTTATACTGATTTAAGTCATTATTAATGACTTTAAAATTTTCCTGTAAAACCTCTACAAGATTAGTTGATGAATTCAATATGAAAGATCTCTGTTATTTAAAAGTTTCAAAGCGTTTCATTCCCACAAATCATAAATTTGATTACGATAGTAGCTAAAAATTACTAATATATTACTAGTTTTTCCGTAAAAGCCAATCGATCTGTTTTAAATGGTTACATGTAAGATAGTCATTCGTTTTTGAAAATGGTTTTGAGCCGAAAAATCCGCGATAAGAAGAGAGTGGAGATGGATGTGGCGCTCTTAAGATAAGATGTTTTTGCTCATCAAGAAGCAAGGCATATTTGTGCGCATCTGCACCCCAAAGGATAAAAACAATATTTTCTTTTTTTTCATTAATAATTTCAATAACTCGTTTTATAAACTTTTCCCAGCCTCTATTTTTATGAGAAGTAGGTTCGCCTGCTCTGACCGTTAAAACGGCATTAATTAAAAAAACACCTTCTTTCGCCCATTTGCTTAAATCCCCATAGAGAGGCATAGGTAGATGTAAGTCAGTTGTATATTCTGTAAAAATATTGCGTAAAGATGGAGGAAGTGGAGTATCATCAAGTACACTAAAAGCAAGTCCGTGAGCTTGAGCGGCTCCGTGATATGGATCTTGCCCGATAATGACGACTTTGAGATTTTCAAAAGAAGTGAGATTAAAAGCGTTGAAGATATTTTCCTCGGCAGGATAGATGAGAAAATCTTTTCTTTCCTCTTCTAAAAACTCTTCAAGCTCTTTGATATAGGGTTTTTTAAGCTCATCAGATAAAAGTCGTTTCCAACTTTTATCACGGAGCAACTCTTTAAATTGCATCAAGATTTTTTATAACACCAAAGAGTTCTTCGCCGTTATAAAGAGATTGTTTATTGCTAACATGTAAGGCTTTTTGAGTGTCAAAAAGAACAAAATCTTTTGTGCCTACTTCAATCGTTCCTCTTTCTTTTCCTATCGCTTTGGCAGGATTTTTAACACATAAACGAATAAAATCACTCATACTTAAAAATCCCGATTTTACGAGTTTTGTGTAATACAGAGGAAGAGCTTCTTCTATCGCTTCACATCCGTACGATGCATCAAAAAATGCGACCTCTTTGTTTACGGGAGATGATGGCTGGTGCAGAGTCGTAAGTATGTCTATCTCACCATTTCTCAAAGCTTCTTGCATGAGTCTCATATCTTCAGTCGTTGCAAGCGGTGGGTATATTTTTGCTGTTGTATTAAAGTTTTCACAGAGCTCATCAGAGTGTAATAAATGATGAATACTTACCTCACATCTCACATCCATACCCTCTTTTTTAGCCTTAGAGATCATCTCAATAGATCGCGGATTTGCAATAGATTTGAACAAAACTTTGATCCCATAATAACGTGCAAGTTCGATCATACGGCTTACATGTAAGAGCTCTCCAATGGCTGGAATCCCTGCAAGACCTAGATGAGAACTCACCGCGCCCTCTGTCATAACGCCCATATTACTAAGACTTCTGTCTTCTGCTCTACAAAAAAGTGTGACATTGTACATCTTGACATATTCAGCGATTTTAATAGCAAGATTATTGTGTGTCGTCGTACTCATAAAAGGAGCAACTGCACCTTTTTTTAGCAAAATCGCGATGTTGCTAAGAGTCGCGTCTGATACTTTAATTGTATTAAACGAGCAGTGAATATCTGCACCCTCTTTTGGGATTTCATTGTTTTGTACAAATTCTAAGACAATCTCATCATCTATGGCTGGCGTTGATTCAGGATTTAAGACAAGCTCTTTTATGCCACCTTTTGATGCGCTGCGTGAGAGTTCTTCGATTCTCTTAGAGTTTAGAACATCATCTTTTACTCTGACATTGAGATCGATCAAAGATGGGATAATACAAAGTGAGCCCTCACCCGAACCACTTATCTCCTCAATCTTTGTTATAACGCCCTCTTCTACCTCTACATTGGCAAATCTTTCGCCGTTAATATCGCAAATTTTTACGTTAGATATTAGCATTTGGACAACACCTTTTAGATATAATTTCAAAATTATAAACTAAAAAGGTTTAAACTTTGAAACTTCTCATCAGCGCTTTAGAGCACTCTTCAAATATCCACTTAAAAGCCCTTAAACAAGAACTTAGTTCAGATGTCGAGTTGATAGGAATTTTTGATAAAGAGCTTGGTTCTCCTTTGGTTGACCTTTCCTCTTTGGCGATTATGGGCTTTGTCGATGCCATCAAAAAACTTCGATATTTTTTTAAACTAAGCGACGAAATGCTGGAATTAGCTAAAGATGCGGACAAAATTCTCCTTATGGATTCCTCAGCATTTAATCTCCCTCTTGCCAAAAAAATACGTAAAAAATATCCCAATAAAGAAATTATTTATTACATCCTTCCTCAAGCTTGGGCATGGAAACAAAAGCGGATTCCAGTGCTAGAAAAAACCATCACTCATCTCGCTTCGATTTTGCCTTTTGAAAAAGCCTATTATTCCAAAAATGCACCCATCACGTATGTCGGTCATCCGCTTTTAGATGAGATAAAAGAGTTTAAAGAGGAAGTCACACATACAAATAAAATAGCTTTCATGCCCGGAAGCCGACGAGGCGAGATCAAAAAACTTATGCCGATTTTTACAGAACTTCGCAAAAAGCTCGACTGTGAGGCGTATATTATCGTTCCAAAACAGTTCACTAAAGAAGAGTTAAATGAAGTTTACGGTACCCTATCAGAATTTAAAATTGTTTACGACGCACATCAAACTTTACATGAATGTGACTTTGCTTTTATCTGTAGCGGAACGGCTACTTTAGAAGCCGCACTCATCGGAGTCCCTTTTATTCTTAGTTACATCGCAAAACCGCTTGACTATTTTATAGCCAGCCGTCTTGTAAAACTGGACTATATAGGACTTAGCAACATTATGTTTGACAAGTTCAAAGGCGAGGCACTGCATCCTGAATTTATTCAAAAGGATGTCACAGCGGATAACCTTTTTGAAGCTTATCAAAAGTTTGACAGAGAAAAGTTTTTAAACAATTCAAAAGAGTTACGAAATTACCTAAGCCACGGAAGCTCAAAAACCGTAGCAGCCATCATAGAGGATAAATAATGAAGATCAATTTTATAGATTTACAAGCACAATATCAAGAATACAAAGCAGAAATAGACAAAGAAGTAGGCGAAGTTTTCGCGAGTGCTGGATTCATCGGTGGACCAAAACTTGATAGTTTAGAGAAAAACCTTGCAGTATTCACTGGCGTAAAACATGCTATCGGTTGTAGCAGTGGAACGGACGCGCTTCTTTTAGCTCTTATGGCTCTTGATATCAAAGCTGGTGATGAAATCATCACAACTCCTTTTACATTCATCGCGACTGCTGAAGTTATCGCATTTTTGGGTGCAAAACCTGTCTTTGTTGATATTGACGAAAAAACTTATAATATTGATCCTTCACGCATCGAAGCTGTTATTACTAAAAACACAAAAGCGATCATTCCTGTATCACTTTACGGTCAGTGTGCAGATATGGATGCGATCAATGCTATCGCTAATAAACACAATCTTGTAGTTATCGAAGATGCTTGCCAAAGCTTTGGAGCTGAGTATAAAGGCAAAAAATCTTGCGCTCTTTCAACTATCGGCTGTACAAGCTTTTTCCCATCAAAACCTCTTGGTGCGTATGGAGACGGCGGAGCGATTTTCACAGATGATGATTTCCTTGCAAGTAAAATGAGAATGCTGTTAAATCATGGACAAAACGAAAGATATAAACACAAATATGTGGGTATCAACGGTCGTTTAGATGCCCTCCAAGCGGCTATTTTAGATGTAAAACTTCGCCATTTTGATAAAGAGGTCAAACTACGCCAAGAGATTGGTCAAAGATACTCTGCACTTCTCGCTGATGCTGATATTGTGACTCCATTTATAGAAAATGAAAACACAAGTGTTTACGCACAGTATTCAGTACGCGTAAAAGACAGAGCATCAATGGTTGCAAAACTTAGTGAGCAAGCTATTCCGACTGCTGTTCACTATCCAATGCCTTTACATCTTCAAGAAGCATTTATCTATCTTGGCTATAAGATGGGTGATTTTCCAATCTCTGAGAGAGTCTCAGAAGAGATCATGTCACTTCCTATGAGTCCATATCTCACAAATGAACAACAAGATTTTATAGTAAACGCGATCAAAGGATAATCATGACAAAAGTAGCAATTATCGGTCTTGGAGCAATGGGAAAAAACCATTACCGCATTTTAAGTATGCTTGATAATGTCGAAGTCTGTGCTCTTTGTGACGTTGTACAAAATGATCCTTACAATGAACCATTTTTTCATGATGTAAACGAGATGTTAGAGAGTGCAAAACCTGATGCCGTCATCATCGCTGTTCCTACTTTTTTACACAAAGATGTGGCTTTAAAATGTGCGGCTAAAGGTGTACATATCTTTATAGAAAAACCGGCTGCTTCAACTGTTGAAGATGCAAAAGAGATTTTAAGAGCTGTAGAAGCTGCTGGAATTAAAAGCTGTGTCGGGCATGTTGAAAGATTTAATCCTGTTGTTCAAGCTTTGAAAAACGAACTTGCAGGCAAAGAGATCTTTTCAGTTGCCATTACCCGTGTCGGGCCTTTTCCTCCGCGTATTGCAGATGTCGGAGTCCTCACAGACCTTTCTGTTCACGATATCGATCTTATTCGTTTTATCACACATAAAGATATCTTGGATCAAGCAATTTTTAAATCAAGAAAAATCCACAATCATCATGAAGACAATGCAGTTTTGAGCTTTGAACTTACAGATTCTGTTATCGCAAACATCACAACAAACTGGCTTACTCCTTTTAAAAAGCGTTGCATAGAAGTAGCATGTCAAGACTCTTACTTTGAAGCTGATCTTATCGCTCAAAGTCTTACAGAATACTCAGCTTTTAGCACAAATAACTCTTACGTTGTTCGTGGATGTCACATAAAAAAAGATGAACCGCTTATCAAAGAACTTGAGATGTTTATCTCTTACTTAGAAACTGGCGAACGCGGTTCTTTGGCAACTATACAAGACAGTATCATCACTTTAAAAATAGCAATCCAATCATGATAGATAAAACAACTATTATAGAGGCTGGCGCACAAATAGCTGATGGTGTCATTATAGGTCCTTTTTGTTTTATCGGTAAAGATACGGTTATCGCTTCTGGCGTAAATATCGCTTCAAATGTCATCATCAAAGGCAAAACAACTCTTGAAGAAGATGTAAAGATCTTTAGTTTTACAACTATCGGACAAGAAAACTCTGTTATACGCATCGGTGCTAAAACCCATGTACGCGAGTTTGTACAAATAGGCACGCAAGAGAGTGAAGAAAATCAAAATATAGATATCAGTAACGATAACTTTATTATGGCTTATGTTCAGATCATGAGCGGTGTAAAAATTGCAAACAACTGTGTTTTAACAAATGCTGTAAGACTCTATGAAAATGTCACATGTCAAGAACGTGTCGTCATAGGCGGACTAAGCACCGTAGAAGCAAATAATCATATCGGAACAGGCGTTATGATAGGTGGCGCTTCGTATGTCAACCACGACGTCCCGCCATTTTGTCTAATCGAGGGTAACCGCTCGAAAATCAAAGGTCTTAATATCATAGGTCTTAGACGCAGACTAAACAACAGTGAAGATATAGAAGAGATAAAAGCCGCATATAAAAAACTTATCAATAACCGTGTTGATAAAGAGTTAGCTAAAAAAGTTTCACAAGAGAGTTCAAATAACTATGTGAAGCTATTTGCTGAGTTTGTTTGTAACAGTAACTTATAATTAACAGATGAGAAAGGAAACCTTTAAAGGTTTCCTAGATGTTTTAAAAATTCTGCAGGTTTTTTATAACCAGTAACCGTTTCGTTTTCCAAAACTTTCCCATTCTCATCCATAAAAATAATAACCGGCGGTCCAAATACGCCAAAGCGTTTTGAAAGTGCTTTTTGTTTGTCTGTGTTTGCCGTAATATCTGCGCGAATAAGGACAAAATCTTGCATCTTTGCTATGACATCTTTATCCTTAAAAGTTGTTGCATCAAGCTCTTTACAAGCTGCACACCAATCGGCGGCAAAATCTAAAATCACTTTTTTACCTTTTGCCTTTTCTAGCTCTGCGTTTAACTCATCTTCAGTTGTCACTATTTTAAAATTTAGTCCCTCAGATTTTAGCTCCGATGCCATAGCCGAACTTTTTTGAGTAAACTGATCAAGAGGTGTAAGAACATTTTTTGAACCACTTATCGAGCCTACGAAAAGAACTGTTCCATAGAGAGTAAGAAGTACTGCTACTACCTTTTTGATACTATTTTCTTTGACACCATTGTTTACATGTAAAGGTTCAAGTGCTCCAAAATGGATCCCAGTTGCTATGGCAAGTACACCCCAAAGCAGCATAACAACACCCTCATCCAAAATTCTTGAGACCATCCAAACAGCCACGCCTAGCATCATCACACCAAAGATCGTCTTAACAGTATCCATCCACATTCCTGGACGAGGCATAAACTTCCCAGCACCAGTTCCGACGATGATAAGAGGAACTCCCATACCAATAGAAAGCATAAACAATGCCGCTCCTCCAAGAAGTGCGTTACCCGTTTGACCGATGTAGACCAGAGCCCCTGCAAGTGGTGCTGCCACACATGGTCCAACAATGAGAGCAGAAAGAAAGCCCATCACAGCTACACCGATAATGCCACCTTTTTTACCTGTAGCAGAGCTAAGTTTTGACTGTATGAAATTTGGCATTTGTAACTCATACAAATCAAACATAGAAAGAGAAAGTGCAACAAAGATACCGGCAAATGAGTAGATAACCCACGGAGTTTGAAGGGCCGCTTGAAGATTTGAACCAAAAAGACCAGCTAAGACTCCAGCAAAAGTGTATGCTACAGACATCGACAAAACATATACGATAGATAAAAAGAAAGCTCGTCTTGTCGAAAGCCCTTCCCCTTGTGCTACGATGACCGATGAGATAATCGGTATCATTGGAAAAACACACGGAGTCAAAGAAAGAAGAAGTCCAAACACAAAAAACATACCAAGTATCAATACTAGATTTCCTGATTTAAGGGTATCTGCTATACTTTGAGTCTCTGATTCACCCGCTTTTTTTGTTGTATTTGACACTGCTTGAACTGTTGTATTTTTTTCTATACTTGGCGTCTCTTCAACTTTTGTGTTGATTGCAGTGTTTGGCATCTCAACGACTTTTTCATTTTTCACTGCACTCGCAACTTCTGGAACTTTTACAGTTGTTTTTGTACCTAGCTTTGCTACATCTACATCAAAACTATAAGTATGAGTTTGGGGCTCATAGCAAAGTCCCTTATTTGAACATCCTTGAAATGCAAGTATAAAATCTATCTTTTGAACTCCGCTGACATCTGCATTGTTCTTAAGATCGACAATTACATGTGGAGAGACGAGATAGACTTTATCTCCTTCATGATCTACACTCTGAGGGAGTTCTGTCTTTAAAATTGCAATATTTTTGCTATCTTTTAAAGATACCTTGAACTCTTTTTCATAAAGGTAGATCCCATCTCCGAGCTTTACATCTACAACTACCTGGCCTTTATCATTTAAAACCGCAGAAGGTTTAAAAGCCTGATCTGGCATCAAAAAGCTGTTCGCAAACAGCGATGTTGCCAGTAAACCTAGTAGTAAAAATAAAAATTTCTTCATCCACACATCCTTGACAAATATTCGCATATTTTAGCCAAGATTATTTAACAACATCATAACGATTTTAGTTTCCCATATATTTCAAGTACAAACTAATCTAAGCTTTTAATGTTTACTTCTCATCCTCTACAGGTGCTTGTATATCTGGTTTTGGCTCATCCGATGCAGTTTTTTCACTACTATTTTGATCGGCATTTTGCACATTTGTATCATCTCTATTTTGATCACTCAGATTCCCATCTTGTTTCATTTCATCTTCTGGTATTTCATCTTTTTTTGGCGGTGCCATAACCTCTTTATATGATTGTATAACAACACTTCGACGTATCATGATTTTATAAATGATTCTTGAACGGTTCATAACATACTTTTGATTTCCCACAGGAGAGTATTTTATAGGATTTGGAAGGATCGACGCCAAATGTGCTGCTTCTTGCGCACTCAGATTTTTTGCACTTTTTCCATAGTAGTGATGAGCCGCCGCTTCGATACCAAAGATACCATCACCCCATTCTGCGACATTGAGATATATCTCTAAAATACGTCGTTTAGAGAGAGTTTTCTCGATTCTATAGGTAATAATCGCTTCTTTGATCTTACGAATAGGATTTTTGCTAGGAGAAAGATAAAGATTTTTAGAGAGCTGTTGAGAGATAGTACTTCCACCTGCAAGCGTGCCGTTTTTTATACTTCGTTCTAACGCATTTTCCATCCCCTTAACATCAAATCCATCATGTTTATAAAAGCCATCATCCTCACCGATGAGTACCGCTTTTATAAGGTTTGGGGAGATCTGTTTTATGGTAACCCATTTTTTATCTATCTTCATATCTTTATTTTCATCAGCCCACTGCGCCTCTCTATATTCCATGAATGCAGTAAGTTCAGGATTGTTTTTTTTAAGAGACGAGACATTAGGATAGATTACATAGCGAAGTACATCTAAGAACATAACAATAATAAGAACAAATAGTATTTTGAAAAAGATTTTCATAAAACCTCATTTTTTTTGAAAGGATAGCATATGTTGCTTCATTGATAACAATAATAATAATATCAATTCCCACTAAATAAAAAAAATTATAATCTTTTACATAAACTATGATAGCATAAGCGAGTTAGAAATTTAAATATGTTTAATTTTTTCTTATTTAGAAAGGTGGATATATCCGATGCATGTATTAATTACCGGCGGTGCAGGATTCATTGGATCCAATTTAGTGGCCTATCATATCAAGAAAGGTGACAAGGTTCACGTTATTGACGATCTTTCAACAGGTCGAATTGAAAATATTTCTTTATTTCTTGAACACCTTAATTTTAAATTTGATGAAGCTAATATTCTTATATGGCAAGATCTAGAAAAAGCCGTAGCCTGGGCTGACAGAATCTACCACATGGCTGCTGTTGTAGGTGTTTTCAGAGTATTAAAAGAGCCTATATCAGTATTGGCAACAAATATTGCAGGGTGCGAACGTCTTTTAAGAGTGCTACATAACACTGACTGGAATACGAAGCTGATCATTGCTTCTAGCTCTGAAGTGTATGGTAACCGTTTAGAAAATGAACTTTTGAATGAAGATATGGAATTGCATATTAGTCCAGGGCACAACAGTCGTTGGAACTATTCTATCAGTAAACTTGCCGATGAAGCATTTGCTTTGTCATATGCCCGTCAGTATAATATTAATGTAACTGTAGTTCGTTTTTTTAATGTTATAGGTCCAAACCAAACTGGAAAGTATGGGATGGTTGTTCCTAGATTTGTTCAGCAAACAGTAAGAGAACAAGATATAACTATATATGGAGATGGTACGCAACAACGGGCTTTTTTAGATGTTAGAGATGCAATGATCTATCTTGACCTACTTGCGGAAAACCCTTTGAGCCGTGCAGAAATAGTCAATGTAGGCACGGCACGTGAAATGACTATCAATCAACTAGCGCATGCAATAAAAGAATACTCGCAATCTTCTTCCAACATAACTTATACTTCTTACGAAGATGCATACGGTAAAGGTTTTGATGAAATTTATCATCGTAAACCTGACTTGGAAAAATTACTACGACTCACCAACCATTTACCAAAATGGGCACTTGAAGAGACACTTCTAGATCTCATTCAACATGAACAAAAAAAGGAGCTCTAATGGCAGCAACCCCATATTTTATCCTCAGTCCAAATCTTATTCTCAGTATTATAGGTATGTTTCATGGGCCAGACAAAACTGAACCTACTCCAGCTGAAGATTGGAGAGAGGCGACCATAGATGTTGTTATTCCAGCTTTTAACGAAGAGAAAAACATTATCTTATGTCTGAGTTCTTTAGCTACTCAAACACTCAAACCAAATAGGATTATTCTTATTGATGATGGAAGTAAAGACAACACAATAGCGTATGCCAAAGCGTTTGCCCTTGCTAATGATATGGAAATCACAGTTATTAGTCGTGATCATTCTATCGGGAAAACACCAACAATCAAACGCCAAGCGAGAGAGTATGATGGAGATGTCGAATTTATTCTCGATGGAGACACTTATCTTGAGTCCTCTAATTATATTGAACGCTCAGTTCAGGAACTTTATCAAGCCGTTGGAATTGCCAGCGTATGCGGTACTATAATGCCATTACGAGATAAAGATCGTGAAAAAATGCTTCAAATACCTCAGATAGAACAATTTATGGAAACATTTCCAGATGCAAATTTACGACAAAAACAAAACTTTTTTCATATTTCAATGCGTAAACTCAGTAATATTTATAGAGAGTCCCTTTATCTTTTTTTACAAAAATTTGTATACAAAGGGCAGATGGTCTTTTTCGGATCAGTCACAAATCCGGTTGGATGTGCTGTTGCATATCGACGTAAATATGTAAAAGATCTTTTTGATCAATATGAGCCTATTTTGGGAGATGATTTGACTAATTCTGAAGATATATTCATAGGTTTTGCTCTTTTGAAACATGGCTACCGTAATGTCCAACTTAATGATATTTATGCTCGTTCACAAGAGCCAGAAGCAGAAAAACTTCCAGCACAGATTTATTTGTGGTCCTCTTCTTTTTTTCAAAGTTGTTATTATTTTGATGACTTAGTTCGAAGTCCTCTAAAATCATTTGCAAGCTATCTTCACCATAAAAGAGTGGAAAAAGAGCATGGTGAACAAATTCAACAGTTACGCAAAATTCAAGAACCTTACCGACAACAGTTTGGAGATAAAGTTACTCAACAATATGGACGTCCAATGGGTTGGGTGATCTTTGTTTCACTTATTGAAAAAACATTTTTTCCTACAACTCTCTTGATATTGGTTATATTCAAATTGTGGTGGTGGCTCGGATTGACCATTGCTATAGAAACAGTAATTTCCGTCATTTTACTAACTTTAGTCAGTAATAAAGGGGAACGTTTTGAGTATTTTATAAAAGGTTGGCTAGCCACACCTATGCGTTATGCAAGTATTCTATATGATCTATACACAATGGGTCGATTTGCAGTTGATATTTGGATAACTCGTAATAAAGGATGGAGAAAATGAAACAAATCGCAGGATTATTACTTACTGGTGCTATTGGTCTAGCAGCAGGAGTGCCACAAGATGGACTCAAAGCTGAGATGGCTGGAAAATGGAATGAAGCGATAAGTATTTATGAAAAAATAATTATTAAAAAGCCACAGGAAACTGATTTATATATACGACTCTCTGATATTTATAGTAAAGAAAAACAATTTAACAAAGCCGCTGATGTTCTCAATCGTGCCATAGCTGTTCAACCGAAGCGTACGGACCTTTATGCTCGTCTTGCTTCAGTGTACGCCGTTTTAAATCAGCCTCAAAAAGCACTTGCAATGTGGGATAAAGCATTAGAACTAGAACCTAATAATGTATCTTACTTAGTGGCACATGCAAGAATCGCCAATTGGCTTAAAAAACCTGACCTAGCAACAGTAGACCTCAAAAAAGCAGTCTCACTTGATCCTGCCAATGAAGATCTCATATTGATGTTTTCTCAATCATTGGAATGGGCGAATAAAGATGTGGATGCTATCCCTTTTTATAAAAAATATCTAAAAAACAATCCAGATAACTTAAAAATTTGGTTAATTCTTGCCGAGCTCCAGAAATTAAGTGGGGATTTAAGTGGAGCAAATATTAGCCTTAAAACAGCTTCTGCACATTTTATAAAAGAACCTGTATCGATTCAGTTAAAAGATAATAAGTCACTGAGTAATCCTACAATACCTATCTTGGAATACCACTGTATTGATGATGTACCACCAGATACATACACGATTGCAACGAAAGAATTTAAAGAACAAATAGATGAATTAGCCAACAAAGGCTATCAATCGATTACAATGGATACCTTAGGAAAAGCTATTTTAGGTCAAGCAAATCTTCCTGCAAAGCCCGTCATAATAACGTTTGATGATGGATGCCAAAATATTTATACAAAAGCGTTTCCAATACTCAAAAGCAGAGGCTACTCTGCGCAGATCTATATTATCACTGATGCTGTAGGCAACAATGATATGGATAGAAAGAATAGTATTATTACAAAACTCGGGGAAAATGCTGAAAACTCGCTCACCTATTATCTTACTTGGCCAGAGATCAATAAGTTGGTCGCTTCAGGATGGACTATTGGAAGCCATTCCGATTCACACCCACTTATGAGCACAATCGATAGTCAAAATCAGGTATACGAGCTTTTGTATTCAAAACTTTCTATTTTGGCGAATACAGGGTCTACTATCACATCATTTGCCTATCCATACGGCGATGGAAATGGAGAGGTAGCCTTGCACAATGATCTTTCTTCTTTAGGTTATACTACAGCAGTGGCGTCTACTGGTGGAGTTGCAGAGCTAGGGACGATGAATCAATTTAATATTCCAAGAGTGCTGATTTATGGACCGAAACCTGAAATTGATCCTCAAAGTAAAGGTGTTTCTACTACGAATAATCCACTAAGACCAGCAGACAGCTTCATCTCTAAAATCGAGCCTAATGATGCTCAGAAAGCTTATGGAAAGGCAAATTTGTATTCCACATCTAAAGATTATGCTAACGCGTTATCTTCTATTAATGAAGCAGTCAAGCTTTCTCCTAATAATATCAGCTACCTCAAAACTCAATTAGAAATTGCCGGTGATGCCAATGCTCCACTTATTTCAGTAAGTGCAGCCAGTAAAATTTATCTGCTAGAGCCTACAGATGAAAACCTACTTATCCTCGCGCGTACAGATGTATGGGCCAATCAACTAGGTGATGCTTATAAAGATTTTAAACGCTATCTTCAAACTCATAATGAAGATCAAGCAGTTTGGATTGAATATATTCAGGTACAAATCTGGATTGGAAAATATGCTGAAAGTATGGATACTTTATCCCTTTACAAGCAAAAATTTGGAGATACGGAACCTTATCTAAAAACAAAAGCAGAAGCTTTAAGCTGGGGAAATCGTTCACGTGAAGCTCTTAGTATCCTTAATCCAAAACTGCAAAAAAGTCCAGATGATTATGACGCTCACTATACAAGAGCCGTTGCCTATAATAATAATTTCCAACCAATTGAAGCTATCAGCGAGCTTAAAACAGTTAAAACTCTACGTCCAGATGCTATAGAAGAGAACAGCTTTTTAGAAAAATATATAACTACCAAATTCCGTCCATCGATTACAGCCGGCTTTGAATACTCTAGTGATTCTTATGATGTTAGTGACCGTACACTTTCACTCGAAGGTGAATATTTTTTATCACCGCTGACAAGCTTAAGTGTTAAAATACAACGGGATGATCTACGTGCAACAACACTAAGTGGTTATGCCCAAGATAATGGCCAAGAAAACGCTAGTTACACAAGTGCTACAGTCGGGATTAATCATAGATTTTCTCCAAATATAGAGCTTCGTGCAACCTTAGGTGGAGCGACGACGGAGGACAATAATAATATTGTTTACTCAGTTGGAGCATTGTGGACACCTCTAAATACGTTATCAGTGGATTTAAGTCAACGTCACGACTACTATATCGTTTCTCCACGTACTCTAGGACGAGGTATCAGAGATGATCACACACAGTTAAAAGTTGTGTGGGAACCAAATATGAAAACGAATGTTAACCTAACGGGTACGTATGATACGCTATCTGATTCGAATCAGCGTTGGAGTGTTGAATTAAACCCTGTCTGGGAAATATCACGAACACAATATTGGAACTTTGATGTTGGTCCGGATGTTCAATTCTATGGATATGATAAACAGTATGATGATCATGGTTATTACTCACCAAAACTTATCCAAGAATATTATCTTTCAGGATATATAAACTGGAAAAAAAGTGACAACGACGGAGTCAATCTTGTACTCTCAGCGGGAGCAGTAAATGATAGTTATGCAGGTCAGACCAAACCAAGTTGTGCAGCAACCTTAGAAGGAGTTTTTGGTTTATATCGAGACTGGCTGATAAAAGCAAGCACGTCAATTGATTACACGCCACGATTTTATGATCAGGCTTACACCGGTACAAACTTTTCTCTCTTTATAACACGCCGTTTTTAATGAGAAACTTATGAGTAAAAAAATATGTATCATAGGCGGAGGATATGTAGGCCTTCCTCTGGCCGTAGCTTTTGCAAATTATTTGTCTGTTACAGTAGTCACAAAATCAAGACTTCATGCAGAAGAGTTATCTAAAGGGTTTGACCGTACAGAGACGTTTAGTGCTGAAATATTACAAAAAGATGGGATTTTATTTACCTCAGATATCGCAGATGCGGCGGATTCAACTATTTTTATTGTCAGTGTTCCTACACCCGTAAACAATAGAAATACTCCTGACCTTTCTCCCGTCGAAGACGCAACAAAGAGCATTGCTTCTGTGTTAAAAAAGGGAGATATTGTTATCTATGAAAGTACTGTTTTTATTGGCTGTACTGAAGAGTTTTGTGTTCCTATTCTTGTAAAAGAGAGTACTCTTACCTTTAATCAAGATTTTTACGTTGGATTCAGCCCTGAGCGGATTAATCCAGCAGATAAAGAACATACTATCCACACTGTTGTTAAAATTATCGCCGGTTCAACGCAAGAAGTTACTAAAACCATGGAAGATTTATATGGAAAAATTGTGCATGCCGGACTTCATATTGCTCCTTCGATCAAAACTGCAGAAGCATCTAAACTCGTAGAAAATATACAACGAGATGTCAATATTGCTCTTATAAATGAACTCAGTAAAATTTTTCACTCTCTAGGTATAGATACTAATGATGTTATCAATGCTGCTGCTACGAAATGGAATTTCATCCCTTTTCGTCCGGGTCTTGTTGGTGGACATTGTATTAGTATTGATCCATATTATATGCTCTATAATGGAGAGAAAAAGGGTATTGATCTTCCATTGATCAAACTTTCCAGGTCAATCAATAGCACAATGGTAGACTATGTAGTAAATACTACAATTGACCTACTAAAGCAACGCAATATTGAGCCTAAAAAGGCTAAAGTACTAATGCTGGGTATCACATTTAAAGAGAATTGCCCAGATATCCGAAATTCTCAAAGTGCTGGTATTTTTTCAAAATTGAATACCGAGATGAAAAAAGTAGATTTATTTGATCCGATCGCTGATGATCAAGAAGTTCTTAGAGTATATGGAATTAAAAGTCTCTCCATTGAAGATTTGCTAACAAAAGAGTATGATGCAATAATAATCACAGTTGCTCATACAGTATATAAGACACTTCCGATTAAAAGTTTTTTAAGAAATGATATTGGTATTGTATTAGATTTGAAAGGATTACTTCCAAAAGAAGAAACTGATTTTCGACTTTAACAAAGTATGCAAAATATATTGAAATAAAACTAAAAGAAGAGGTAGATAATCAACTTGTGCACCTTCTTTTAACCCTTTATTCATTGTCATAATCCCTGACTATTATGATAAATCAAATATATACTTTTATATTTAAGCAAATCATCATATAAATTGCTCTACTCTATACACAATAAATTAAAATTAGAGAATGATTATGTCAAACAGATTAGCCTTAGAAGATTCACCCTATTTACAACAACATAAAAACAATCCGATAGACTGGTTTCCTTGGTGCGATGAGGCATTTCAAATCGCAAAAGATGCAAACAAACCTATTTTTATTTCCATAGGTTACAGCAGTTGCCATTGGTGTCATGTAATGGAAAAAGAAGTGTTTGAAGATGAAAAAGTCGCAAAATTTGTAAATCAGCATTTCATATGTATCAAAGTTGACCGCGAAGAAAGACCTGACATCGACAAGCACTATCAAGAGGTATACCAGCTTTTAAATCGCCGTGCTGGTGGATGGCCGACATCTATCTTTGCAACTCCTCAAAACAAAGCTTTTTTTGCTGGAACTTACATCCCTCTTCATAGCAAAGAGGGTGATACAAATATGATCGGTTTTAGTGAGATCACGAAGATTATCGCAGACAAAATTGCAGAAAAAAACGAACAGATATTTAAAAATGCTGATGAAATTGAAGGATTTTTACGACCAACAAATCATCCAAAAGAAGCTACTAAACTCATAGAAGATGTTTATAAAAATTTTCTTGTTCAAAGTGAGCGTAATTATGAAACATCTTATGGCGGGTTTTCTCATACTCCAAAATTTCCTCATTCTGCAACTCTTACAACTCTTTTAAATATTGCTTTGCTTTATGACAATAAAGATGCAAAAAAAATGGTTACATTTACTCTTGATAATATGAGCAAAGGTGGGATGTACGACCTTGTTGAAGGTGGTTTTTGTAGATACTCTACTGATGAAAAATGGCTCGTTCCACACTTTGAGAAGATGACTTATGATAATGCCCTACTTTGTGAACTTTACACTAAAGCTTACCTTACATGTAAGGAAGATAACTACTTGCATGTAGCCAAACAAACAGCCGATTTTATGCTCAAATCTATGCAAGAAGACAACCTGTTTTATTCTGCAAGTGATGCCGACAGCGACGAGGGAGAGGGACACTATTTCACTTATACAAAAGAGGAAGTCACTTCTGCCCTAAAAGAGCACGGTTATGAATCTAATGAGATCGCTTTGATCATAAAACTCTTACATGTAAGTGATCAAGGCAATTTTGAGGGACGTAATATTATCAGATATGAAGAGCGTGTTCAAACTGACTGGTTTGCCAATGTTATGAATATTTTAAGTTCTATAAGAGCTACAAGAAAATATCCATTTATCGACAAAAAAGTTCAGACTTCTTGGAATGCTATGATGATAAAAGCCCTTTTTACTCTTTCTTACGTGGATGTCCGATACAACGATATTGCCAAAGAGCATCTTGATACACTTTTAAAAACTATGTTCATGGATGGCCAACTTTATCACTCCACACTTATTCATAAAGTCCCAAAAGTAAAAGCATTTTTAGAAGACTATGCCTTTATGGGCGTTGCTTTGATCGCTGCTTATGAAGCGACAAGCGATGAACTATATCTTATAAATGCACAAAAATTTGCAAATAAGGCACTCGAAGAGTTTTATGATAAAGGAAGATGGTTTTTTAGTACAGGAGAGTTTACAACCCAAGCGGAAATCAGTGACAACACTTATCCATCCACAGTCAGTGTTATGATAGATCTGCTACTTTCTCTTGGCTCTTTGGGAGAAGAAAAATACAGAACTTTTGCATTTAAAACACTAGAATACAATTCCTATGATCTAGGACGTAAACCGATCTATACTCCATATATGTTAAGTCAGATGCTTAGATATCTTAAAGGTGATAGAATTATCAAGGCAAACAGTAAAAATCTTCAGATAAATAGTAGAGATATTGCAAGCATAAGCTATCCTTTTATCTTAAAGCAGACAAACACAGAGGATGACTTTTTAGTATGCGGCCAAAACAGCTGTTTTGCCAACACAAAAGATATCACGCAAATAGATCAGTTAGTTAAAAACTCTATTTTATAGGAAAAACTCTTGAATGAATTAGAAAGAGTGGTTATCTGGCTTATAGAGCAAAGATATAACCTTGTTGATACATGGCTTAGTAAAAGTGTAATTCAAAGATATTTTTCAGATCATAAGATCAGTAGTGAACAGTTTTCTAAAAAATTTGCTCATCCAATTCTTTTATATAATCTTGATGTACTCCGTGGAAATAAAATATCTGGCGATTGTCCTATCATGAACCAGTTTGTCAATTATATGATCAAAAAACATATAAAATCTCAAGATATCTTTATCATTTGTACACAACTTCGCTCAACAATTTTAGAAAATCTCTCTACAACTCATCCAAACTTATTCACAAATTCTGACATTATGATGAAAATTTTAGATTTTTTTGATGAAAATCTTTCAGGTGTTTTAGCAAATTTTGATACTAAAGTATTAGAACATAATCTACAAAATCAAGAAAATATCGACTTAAAAAAATATGCTAAGAGAGTTCAAATCATTTTAGATACACAAAAAAATATTATTTTTAAACTTCATGAAAATAAACTTTTTTTAGGAAATAAATCTCTTTACCTTGCTACAGGCGTTCAAAATGCAAAAGAGTTTCAACAACGTTTTATCCATCCTTTAGATTTTATTGAAACTACTACTACGTTTGAAAATCTATTGAAAAGAAAAGAGTATGATGAATGGTTGATGCAGATCATTAAAGAGAATGATGGGCAATGTGGTATAGAAATTTTCAATCATCGGTTAAATAAACGTTCAATGATGTGTATGAGCGTAAAAAAAATCGGTGAACTCAATGATTTTATTTTTACTCTTGAAAAGTTTTCAGAGACAGAGCATAAGATAAAAAAAACGGACAATATCATCTCTTTAGATCCGTTGACAGATCTTGCGAATTTGACTAAATTCAAAGAGATGGTTCAAGAACAGCTCCATGCCCATTCTCAAGATGAACTTCATATTTTAATGATTCATCTTGAAGGATTTAAACTTTTTAGTGATACTCATGATCAACAAAGTGGAGAAAAGCTCATTAAAAATATTTCTGATATACTCAAAGAAGATAATAAAGACAACTCTGCAAAAATTGATTTTGAACGCTTTGCCCTGATATTAAAAGGAAAAAAATCAAATCATCCTCAAGAGATTATCGATAAAATCAACCTACTTTTAGAAGAACACAATTATAAAGATGAGATTAAACCCCTAGCGGCAATTGTTGTGCATCGTAAAAATGATACTATTGAACTTATGTTGGCACGAGCAGATCTTTTACTTAAACATGTAAAAATCGATTCTCTAGAAACTATTGTTGATGAAACGCTCATCATGGAAAAAGAAAAAATTAGATTAGAAGAGGAAAAGAAATTTCTTCAACTCATGAAAATAAATTACGAAGAAAAAAAAACAGTTTCAGTAACAAATTATCATCTTGAAATAGGGATAAAATCTGATGCCACTATTTTATTAATAACCAAAAATCAACTCATGATAATGGTAAGAAAAGTAGCTCTTTTTTCTTTATACCAAGGTGATCCCGTCTATATACAAATGCCGCAAAAACCAGATTATAAAGCCTTAGTTTACAAAGTAGATAAACTTGAAAATTATGTAACTTTGCACTCCTTCAGGGCTGTAGACTCATCACCGCTTGATAGAAAACATGTACATGTACAGCTAGAACAGCCTCTCGAAGTATCTTTGTCTTTTGAATCGGAAAAAATCAATGGCAAACTTCAGTCTGTTTCAATCAATACCTTTGAAATAGTTCTTCAACATATCTATGCTCTTCAAATCGGCAGTGAAATTGAAATCACAGCAGCTTTAAGTGGTAAAGAGGATTTATTTAAGGGAAATATTCTTAAAATCATTCCACTCCCAGATAGATTTATCATCGTAGTTCATCTTGAAGTAACTTCACTTACTGAAGAGATACTCTCTCCATATGTATCAAATCGCCAACTCGAAATCATTAAAAATCTACAAAAAAATATCTTAAAGATGTAAAAGGAAATAAAATGTCAAAAAAGAAAAAACAACGTAAAGATAAAATGGTTCAAATCGATGTCAAAGAGTCGCAACTTATTTATGAAAAAGATCTTCGAACACTACAAATAGAGCTTTTAAAGATGCAAAACCATATTAAAGATACAGGTAAAAAGCTTCTTTTGATTTTTGAAGGACGTGACGCAGCTGGCAAAGGTGGGATGATAAAACGTATAACCGAACATCTTAACCCTCGCGGAGCAAGAGTCGTAGCTCTAGATAAACCATCAGATACAGAAAAAACTCAGTGGTATTTTCAAAGATATACAAGCCATCTGCCATCAGCCGGAGAAATCGTGCTTTTTGACAGAAGCTGGTATAACCGTGGCGGTGTCGAGCCTGTTATGGGATTTTGTACACCTGAAGAGCATGAAGATTTTTTACAATCTGTACCGAAATTTGAGCGAATGCTTATGAACTCAGGAATCTTAATACTCAAATTTTATATCTCTGTTTCCAAAGATATTCAACAAAAACGGTTTAAAGAAAGAAAAGATGATCCGCTTAAGCACTTCAAAATCTCTTCAGTGGATGAACATGCTCAAGAACTATGGGAAAAATATACAGTCGCAAAATACTCAATGCTTTTAGCTTCGCATACACCTGGAACTCCTTGGACGATAGTGCGTTCTGACAACAAAAAAGCAGCGCGTATTAACTGTATAAAGCATATAATCTCGCATATCGATTACCCAGATAAAATATCAGAAGATTTTTTGAAGACTGATGACAAAATTGTTTTTGATGGTAATGATGAAGTCAGATATATGGAATCTAAGATGAATATCAAGATGGATTAAAAAGAGGCAAAATGAAAAAAATTATGATCAGTCTGCTTTGTGCGATGGCACTTTTTGCAGATGAATCTGTGCTTTCGCAACAAAAGCAGGAAACACTTGATCTAAAACGTAAGCAAATTGAGCAGGACACTGACGCAGCGATGAAAAGCTGGATCTCTCCTCTCATCCTTTCGCTCGGAATCACTGAAAATAAAAACTCACTCAACAATAACAGCGAACTTCAAAATGCCACCCTTCAGTGGAATCAAGATCTCTTTCGAAGCGGTGGCATCGGCTACACTATAGAACAATCAAAAGCAAATGGAGCGGCAAATCTTCTTGGCGTAGATATACAAGAGTCTACTTATCTTAAAAGCCTTTATACTCTCAAAGTACAGATAGAGCGAGATAAACTTGCGCTCATGCAAAGTCAACTGACCCTTAAAAACAGCGATATAGATCTTTTGATGACCAAAGCCAAATACAAAGCCGGTCTTTCAGATCTTAGTCAGCTCAATCAAATAACACTGAGCAGAGACACAGCAAGAACAAATCTGATTGTTGTAAAAAACACTCTTGAAAGTGAAACTTATGAACTCAAAAAACTCATACAGGGTGAAAATACAGACGCGATTAAAATTCCTGCGATAGAGCTTCCATCCAAAGAGGAGTATCTTGCCAAAAATCTTGAACTTTTACAATACAATAAACAAGATCAAGCAACACAGATGGCTTGGAAGAACAAAGCTTCGAGTTATCTTCCAAAGTTGGCATTTAATGGATCTTATGGATACTCCAAAAACAACTATAGCTCCGCTTATTCATCAGACTTTGAGGGAAATGCATATAGTTACGGACTTACTTTGTCCATGCCGCTCCTTGACGTAAACGCAAATGCTTTGATGGAATCTGCAAAACTCCAATATCTTCAAACAAAAAGCCAACAAAGTGACAGAAAAGTTGAACTTTCACAAGAGTATGAAAAACATATCAATAACATCCATAATTATGATGAAAAAGTTGCTCTAGCTGAAGAGATGATCAAGATGTATGATGAACTTTATGATTTTACGAAACATCAGGTTGCCGCAGGATTCAAATCACAATACGACCTTGAATCTTTACAAAACTCTGTCAATATACAAAAACTTGACAAAGAGATACAAAATTACAATATTGTAATAGAAAAAATCACTCTGTATTTCGATACAAAACACTAAGGAACAATTATGCAAGAGATGGAAAAAGTTACAAAATATAAAAAAAGCGGATGGATGTGGAAGATCTTTATAGCTCTTTTTCTTCTTATCATCGGCTTTATAGCTTACAAACTTTTTGTTCCAAAAGCACCGGAAAATGAGTTTACTTATGCCACAGAACCACTCAAAAAAGGCGATTTGACAATCACAGTCTCCGCAACTGGAAATATCCAACCCGTTGAACAAGTCAATGTCGGAAGTGAAGTTTCAGGAACTATTGAAAAAGTATTTGTTGACTACAATGATGTTGTCAAAAAAGGGCAACTCCTAGCACAGATAGATAGAACAAAATATGAAAGTAACCTTCGAAAAGTGCAAGCCTCTTTAGCCTCTGCAAATGCAAATCTTCAAAATATGCAAGCTCAGCTTTACAAAGCAGAGTCAATCATAGGAAGAGACAAAATACTTCGTGAATCCACAAATGGAGCGCTTCCATCAAAAAATGACTGGGATAGTGACTGGTCTGCATTTTTAGCTGCACAAGCGCAAATCAGCGGTGCAAAAGCGCAAATCAGCCAATCCAAACAAGATCTTATCTCTTCACAGTATGATCTTCAAAAAACAAATATCTACTCACCCGTAGATGGAACTATCTTAGTAAAAAGTATCGATCCGGGTCAAACTGTTGCGGCTTCTTTTCAAACACCGGTACTTTTTACAATCGCAAAAGACCTTACAAAGATGCAACTCCAAGCAACTATCGATGAAGCAGATATTGCAAAAGTCAAAGAGGATCAAAATGTTGCTTTTAATGTCGATGCATACCCACATATGAAATTTCAAACTGCAATCTCTCAGGTGCGTGTGAATTCAGCTATCGTTGATGGAGTTGTGACTTATCTTGCTATTATGGATTACAATAATTCAAAACTGCTTTTACGTCCCGGAATGAGCGCTGATATCGATATTACGACACAAACTGTAAAAAATACGTTTCTTGTCTCAAAAGCAGCTTTGCTCTTCATTCCAGTAAAACCTCAGATTAAAACTTTTTTCGGTTCCAATAAAGAAGAAAAGATAATCGTAGATCCAAAACCACATGTATGGATATTAAAAAATAAAGAACCAAAGAAAATCTATGTCAAAGTTCTTGGCAGTAGTGGAGCGGTAAGTGCGATCAACTCTGATGAGCTTAAAGAAAGTGATCCTATTATCATCACGCAGGAAAAACATCAATGATAGAACTCCATGATATCAGCAAGGTATATGGAGTAGCTGAGACCTCTTCGACCGTTTTAAAAAATATAAATATCACAATCAAAGAAGGTGAGTTTGTTGCTATTATGGGACCAAGCGGAAGTGGAAAATCCACCCTTTTAAATATCCTCGGCACTCTTGATGTCCCAAGTTCAGGCCAATACAGTTTTTTTGATACAGATATTACCTCACTCACAAAAGACCAAAGATCACTTTTTAGACGTTATGTATTAGGCTTTATCTTTCAAGGGTTCAATCTTCTCAAAAAAACAACTGCCCTTGATAACGTTGAAATGCCTCTTATCTATCTTGGAGTCAAAGCTAAAGAGAGAGAAGAAAGAGCATATACGGCACTTAAAGCTGTAGGATTAGAAGAACGTGCTCATTATGAGCCATCAAAACTCTCAGGCGGACAGCAACAGCGTGTTGCCATCGCAAGAGCCATCGTCACAAATCCAAAAGTGCTTATCGCTGATGAGCCTACAGGAAATCTTGATAGTCAAAGAAGTCACGAGATCATGGAGATACTTCAAGAGTTTAACAAAAATGGGATCACTATTATAATGGTCACACATGAAAGCGACATCGCAGCTTACGCTTCAAGAGTCTTACATGTAAGAGATGGAATCATTGAAAAGGAGGAGATCAATGCTCATTAACGCCCTTCTTCAAGCCCTTCGCGAGATCCGCCGTAATCTTATGCGCTCGCTTCTTACTGCCATGGGTATCGTTATCGGTATCGCATCGGTCATCGCCATGGTCAACATTGGTAAAGGTGCGAGTGAGTCTATAACAGGCAGTATTAGCAAGCTTGGAAGCAACACACTTTACATCTCTCCAGGTCAGCAACATGGTCCGGGAAATCAATCCTCTGTTTCTGTTCCTTTTAAGACAAAAGATGTTGAAATACTCAAAGAATCTGTCATCGCGCTCGAAGCGATCTCCCCAGTAGAGGGTGCTACTATGACGGCTCTTTATGGAGATCAAAATTACCAAACTAGCGTTAAAGGTGTTGAAAATGGCTACTTTGATGTCCAAGAACTCAGCTTTAAATCAGGACGGGAATTTACAAATAATGAGCTTAGAAGTGGTCTTGCTACTTGTATTTTAGGCAAAACTGTTGTTGACAAACTCTTTATTAAAGGTGAAGATCCGATTGGTCAAAAGATACGTGTTAAAAACTTTTCGTGCGAAATTGCAGGTGTACTAAAACCAAAAGGTGCAAATACCTTCGGCATGGATCAAGATGATGTTATTTTAGTCCCACTCAAGATGTTCATGCGACGCATCAGCGGTAATGAAAACATCCATCTCATTATGGCAAAAGTAAAATCAAATATTCCTCTTGAAGAAGCAACAGTACAGATCCAGCAGATTGTTCGCGAAAGACGCCATTTAAAAGCAAACGAAGAGGATAATTTCTCCGTTAGAAGTATGTCTGCCCTACTTGATACCATCGGTCAGATTACAAGCATGTTAACCATTATGCTTGGAGCAGTTGCTGCGATCTCACTAGTTGTTGGGGGAATCGGTATTATGAATATTATGCTCGTTTCCGTGACAGAGCGAACCCGTGAGATTGGTATCCGTATGGCCATCGGCGCGATGCCTCAAGATATCTTGATACAATTTTTAATAGAAGCGGTCGTATTATCAGGACTTGGTGGAATTGTCGGCGTAATCTTTGGTATCTCTATTACAATGATTGTCAGCCATTTTATGCACTTTACACTCATCATAGACCCGACCATTACAGTGGTCTCTTTGCTTTTTTCTATGTTGATAGGGATTGTCTTTGGAATCATTCCAGCAAGAAAAGCATCAAATATGAATCCTATTGATGCTTTGAGGTATGAATGAGCTTACATGTAAGCCATTCATCTTATAAAAATTTTAAGATTTCTTCTTCGATCTGATCTTTTTCAATCACGGTACTTTGAACTACTTCTTTAGAGAAAAGTCCTGCTATCATTGGAGGGATTGGGAGTTTTGCTTCTTGTGAGATTGCTTGCAATGCATCTTCATCACGCGCATCAAGTTCGCCTGTCAGAGCATTTGCGATTGTCGGGGAGAACTTCGTCCACTCTGCTGTAGAATACGCAATAGTCACATACTCTTTTGTAGCGCAAGTCTCATACGCTTTAAAACAAGTAGCAGTATGTGGATCCATCAAATAGCCTGATTCAAAGGTGTCTTTGATATATTTTTTACCCTCTTCGCCGTTACAATAATCCGCCGCAAATACTTCTTGAAGCGTTGCAAGTTCCTCAGCTGTGAGTTCATACACATTTTTACTGTCAAGGTCACCCATCAGCTCTTTTGTACGTTTATCGCCAAACATATCATAAAGGATACGCTCGACATTTGATGATTTTAAAATATCCATCGCAGGAGATGTTGTAGAAACAACACCGTGACCGTTTAAGTCATATTTTCCAAGATTGATAAGACGTGTTAAGACATTATTCTCATTTGAAGCGATAATGATCTTTTCAACTGGTACACACATCTTCATAGCGTAATACCCGCCAAGAGCGTTTCCAAAGTTTCCGCTTGGCACGTTTAAGTAAACTTTTTCGCCCATCTCGATCTCATCTTGACGTACAAGCTCTAAGTAGCTGTGGATGTGATAGATAATTTGAAAAATAATACGTCCAAAGTTCACAGAGTTTGCAGCAGAGAGAAGGATGTTTTTCTCTTTTAGCTCCGCTTTAAACCGCTCACTTGCAAGAAGATGTTTGAGCGCGTTTTGCGCATCATCAAATACTCCGTTGATACCGATAACTTTAAGGTTTGCGGCATCTTCTGTGACCATCTGAAGACGTTGCACATCACTTGTTCCGCCATCTGGATATAAACAAGCCACTTGAACATTTGAGCGGTTTTTAAATGTCTCTAAAGCCGCTGGTCCAGTGTCTCCGCTTGTTGCCGCCAAGATAAGATAGTTCTCGCCTCTTTTTTGTGCGATAGATGAGAGTACAACGCCAAAAGGTTGCAACGCCATATCTTTAAACGCACGTGTCGGGCCATGATAGAGTTCACTGACATAGAGATCATTTTTTACTTTTACGACAGGTACAGGATTAGAAGCATCATCAAACTTGTCATATAAAGCCAAAGCTTCATCTATGACAGCGCCATCTATGTCGATCTCAAATCGAGTCAACATATCTTTTGCCAACTCTTTATATGAAGAGTTTAAGTGTTTTTCTAAAAACTCTGCTCCTAAAGCTGGAAGCTCACAAGGTACATAAAGTCCGCCAAATGAAGCGATTGGAGAGAGAATCGCTTGACTAAATGTCACCTCTGCAGGATTTTTGCCATCGTTTCCGCGTGTTTCAATAAAATTCATATTTCAGCCTAAAAAATTTTTGCGCAATTATAGCGTAATTTGCGTACCCACACCCTCGGATGTGAATAGTTCCAAGAGTAAAGAATGCTCAACTCTTCCATCAATGATATGTGCTTTTTCCACACCACCCTCCACTGCCTCTAAACATGCATCTACCTTTGGAACCATTCCGCCGTGAATAGTGCCATCCTCTTTAAGAGCGTCGATTTCAGCTTTTGTAAGGGAAGTAAAAAGATTTTTATCGTTATCCAAAACACCCGCAGTATCGGTTAAAAAGATAATCTTTTTTGCTCCGATAGATTTTGCGATGTAAGAAGCCGCAAGATCAGCATTGATGTTATATCCAGGATGTCCCATCTCTTCACCAGCGGCAATTGGTGCTATGACTGGGATGAACTTTTCATGTACAAGGTTGTTGATAACGCTTGCATCGACATGTTTTATCTTTCCTGTAAGTCCCCATTTTGCAAAATCAAGCGGTTCAGCTGTCACAAAATGTGCATCTTTTCCGCTGATGCCGATCGCTTTTGCGCCATGAGAGTTTAAAAGTGAAACGATCTCTTTGTTGATCTCACCGCTTAAAATCATCTCGACGATACGCATAACTTCTTTACTCGTCACACGCTGACCTTCGATGAATTTTGATTCAATATGCAATGCATCCAACATATCTGTGATACTTTTTCCACCGCCATGAACAACTATCGGGCGAATTCCTACAAGATACATCAGCAAAATATCTTCAGCAAACTGCTCTTTGAGTTGTGGTGAAGTCTGTGCTGAACCGCCATATTTGATAACGATCTTTTGATTTGCAAACTGCTTTATAAACGGCAGTGCTTCAAGAAGAGTTTTAACAGTTTCAATCTTTTTTTGCATGGTTTTCCTTTATATAATTATCAATAAGTCCAAAAACTTTTTCATCTACATCAATCTTTAAATCAAGTAGCGAAATAGTAATACCAAAATCCTTCATCTTTACATAATCTTTGAAAGTTACAAGGAGTGAATCTGCACCGCTGAGATATAAAATCCACTCTAATTCCTCTTTTGTAAAAAAATGATGATCTTCAAAATAGTGTTTACTTGTGATGGCAGGTAAAAAAGAATCAAGTCTTTGCGGTCTTGCTATGGCAGTTACAAGAGCCATTTTAGAAGTTGGATTTTCTACATGTACAGCTCTTTTAAAATCAATACCATCTTTAAGAACTGCCACTTTTTTGCCATTCCAACGCTTCTCACGATAAGGACCAGATGGCAAACAAAAACTGTTTTTTGATTCTACATCGATGAGAATATCAAGCTTTTTAATGTGATGTTTTGAGTATCCATCATCTAAAAAAATAAGTTTAGCACCCATCTCTTTAGCCTTAATAATCCCCTCTTCTCTTAATTCACAGACTATAACTATCGCGTTTGGAACTTTTTGCGCATAGATCATCGCTTCATCGCCGCTTAGTTGTACATCACATAAAATCTCTTTACCATTGGAGACTACATGTAAGCCCTTTGATCTTCTGCCATAGCCTCGAAGAACTATCGCAACATTCTCATAACGAAGTGCTAACGCTGTTGTAAGAGGAGTTTTTCCACTGCCTCCGACACTCAAATTTCCAACGCTAATAACATCGATACCATAATCTTTAGGAATCGCTTCTATATACTTTATCCAGACAATGAAGCAGTATATCCAGCCTAGAGGAAGGAGGAAAAGTGATAGGAGTTGTTGAGGAATACTCGGTTTATAGAGATATCTCTCAACCCAAAAGACAAGTGATTTTTTCAAACTCTTGTTTTTGCTATCTTTTTGATTGTGTCAACAACATACTTGATCTCTGCATCTGTCATTGCTGAATAAATAGGAATAGAGAGTACTTTTTGAAATGTTTTTAGCGCAATAGGAAAATCATTTACACGCAATGAATATTTTGATTTGTAGTAAGAAAGTAGATGTAACGGTATGTAATGCAATGCTGTTTTTATACCATTTTCATTCAACTCTTTTGCAAAAGAATCTCTGTTTTTATCTACTTCGATGATGTAAAGAGAGAAGGAGTGATCCTCATTTGCCAAGTTTGGTACGCTGATATGGGCTGTATTTTTAAGTGCATCATTATAGATAGTAGCTATCTCTCTTTGTCTTAAAATACACTCATCTTGCTTTTCAATTTGAGCTAAGATATACGCCGCGTCAAGCTGACTCATCGTATATTTATTTCCGATATCCGTGATGTCGTAGATATAATCTAGTCCATCTTCATTGACGACCATCGCATGATTGCGAAGCAATTTTGCTCTGTTTTTCATCTCTTCATTATCCGTGACAATCATTCCACCGTTACAAACGCTATTTTTTAGATGCGGAGAAAAGCTAAAACATGTGATATCAGCGCCCGTAGAGCCGATTTTTTCGCCATTATAGGTAGCACCAAGAGCATCTGCGGCATCTTCTACGATCTTTACATCATAAGTCTTTGCCATTTTATACAAACGCTCTAAGTCCACACACTGACCTGCAATGTGACTTACGATGACCGCTTTGAGCTTTCTTGATACATTTTCTTCAAGATATTTTTCAAGTTTATTCAAATCGATATTATACGTCTTAGGATCGATATCTATAAAAGTTGGCTCCGCATCAAAGTGGCGCACGACTTCTGGAACGGATGGAAAGGCATTGACCGAACAAAGGACTTTGTCACCGCGTTTGAGATCAAGAGCAAGCATAGCTAAGTGAAGTGCAGCAGTGCCACTTGATGTTGCTATGGCAAAACTTGCCCCGATATAGGTCTCAAACTCTTCTTCAAGTTTAGCAACGAAATCACCATTTTCCCCGTCTAAAACATCGGCAATATGGTCATGCTCAACAACTCCGCTTTCTTGTCTAAAAAATGGAACTTTCATACTATTCTCCTTATAGGTTTATATCTCTTGCATAATTAAAATCATGATTGATTGTCCGTGATGTCAGTTTCGCAATCACGGGCATTTTTCTCTTAAATTGGTTTACATAAATTTTTTTGGTGATCATTTCAAGCATCTCTTTGTTAACACCACGCTCGATGATTGCATCAATACTAAGACGTTCTTCCACATATAAACGTAGAGCCTCATCTAACTTTTCGTAACTATACCCAAGATCGTCCTCATCGCTCTGTCCATCCCATAAATCTGCAGATGGTGCTTTTGTGATGATGCTTTTTGTAACACCCAAATAGCGTGCGAACTCAAAAATCTCGCTTTTGTACAGATCTCCTATCGGATTTAATGCACTTGCCAGATCTCCGTAAAGTGTTCCATATCCAAGCATAAGCTCACTTTTATTGCTTGTGCCTAAGACCAAAGCGCCCTCTTTTGCCGACATATCAAAAAGTGTGACCATTCGCAGACGTGCTGAGAGGTTTCCACGGCGAAGATTGTTCATATCAACATTTTCTTTTTCATACGCTTGAAGCATCGGTGCTATGCTTTTTGTCACTGATCTAAGATTGAAATCTTTACAAAGAGCATCTGCATCATCAAGTGAGTTTTGTGAAGAGTAATGTGATGGCATCTTGACACATAAAAGGTCATCTCCAAACACACGTTGCGCCAAAACTGCGACCACAGCAGAATCTATCCCGCCACTGAGTCCCAAAACAACTTTTTGCAGACCGGTTTTACGGACTTCATTGTCTAAAAAACGTGTTAAATAATCTGCAATTTGTGCATATTTTTTCATATTTTTTCAAAACCCTAAAATAAAAATTCTATCAAAGAAGATGATTATATCGTAATTTCATCCTAACATACATCCTTGTGTGCCATTGTTTGTAGCTCTTTACATGTAAAGCCTGCTTCTTTTCTGGCTTCAATATTAAGCTCTTTTTTCTTTGCTAGCCAAAGCGGATAATACTTGTTTATGATCTCAAAATATATCTCTTTATCCAAACCTTCCATCTCACAGGCGTAAGTAAACCATCTATCGCCCTTTTGCACATGGGAAACCTCTTCATCAACGATTACATGTAAAGCTTTTATGATTTTTGAGATCATCTCATTTTTGGGCAATTTTTTGAGTTTATTTAAGATCATCGGAGTAGCATCCAAACCGTTTGCTTCCAAATAACGAGGCACAACTGCCATACGTTCTAAAAAAGAGTGCTGAGTTTTTTCCATCGCCTCAAAAAGTGCGTTATGCACCTCAACAGCTCCATAATAACTGCCAAGTTCGACAAGCAATTCCTGAAGCATCACAAAGTGCCTCACTTCATCAGCAGCAACTTCCAGCCAGTCATCATAATACTCGACAGGAAGATTATGAAATCTATACGCCGCATCAAGAGCAAGATCGATCGCACTGTATTCAATATGTGCTATGGCATGAAGCAGATAGATCTGTCCCTCAGAAGTTGTCAGATTTTTTCTTTTTGGTACATCCTGCGGTGCTACAACTTGACAAAAAGAGCTATATGAAAGATTTTCCACAGATTTTTGATAATAGCTATTGTCAAAAATAGTTTGCCCATTTTTATAGTTTTCATAAAAAAGTTCAAAAAGTTCTAGTTTTTTTTCTGGATCTGCTTCATATAAAACTGTTTCCAATTCTTTATAAAAATTTATACTCAAGTTATACACTTATGAAGAAGCTCCAACTCAATGTATACTGAGTTTATTTGTATCAAACTCTAGTGTAATAATACGATTTCTTCCACTCTCTTTTGCTCTATAAAGGGCCTCATCTGCAAACTCTAAGAGATCTTTATAGCTATGATCTTTTGTAGGGACAACGCTACTAACGCCAAAACTCATCGTAAATGGTGCAATTTCTATACCATTGACGATAAAGTTCTTTGGATTTTTCAACTGCTCGGCTATCTCCTCACAAAGTTCCCATGCACCTTCAAGGTCTGTGTCATAAAGAACAATTATAAATTCTTCACCTCCATAACGTGCGGCAAGATCTGAAAAACGTTTGAGCGAACTTGCAATTGTATGGGCAACATTCTTTAAGACCTCATCTCCTGCAATATGTCCATACGTATCATTGACTTTTTTAAAGAAGTCGATGTCACACATGACAAGTGCTATCTTCGTATTGGTACGTAATGCCAACTCCCAGATATTTTCAACATACTCTTCAAAATGTCTTCTATTTGCTATCTTCGTAAGAGGATCAGTCATAGTCATTTGTTCTAGTTTTTCATTGGCTTTTTGGAGTGATCTAGTTCTCTCTTCTATCTTCTCTTCAAGTGAGCTGTTCATCTCATCTAAGAGTTTCGTATAGGAACCTATCTTCTCAACCATACCAACTATAGCATTATGGATGACACCTACTTCATCAGTACGTTTTGATTTTTCTAAATCAAAGTTATTTAATTTTGGATCATACACCAAAACAGCCTGTGTCAGTTTTCTAAAATATTTAAATTCACGTCTAAGAAAATAAAGGAAGATTCCCAATAAAATCAATGCAACAGCAAAAACACGTATTGTTGTCTCTTTGTTTTTCATACGTACTTGTTCATATTCATCATCAGAAAATTTTACTTTAATATACCCGACACTCTGATTTGTAATAGTATCGAGAATCTCGCTGCCACAGATTTTTATGCCATCAAGCACAACCTCTTTTTCCTTCAAATCATTTGGATACTGAAAAAGAACCTGATTCTCTTTATTTTTAACTTGCATCCATTGTATATCTTTATTTTGTTTCACAATGAGATTTAAGTATTCCTTATTTGCATCATCAAGACCCAATGAAATATTTAAGCTGAGTATTGGCAACATCGTATCAAGAAGCAGTTTATTCTTTGATCTCTTTGAGTTTTCAAACTGAGTGGTGATATTTTCAGAAAGCTGATAGCGTTCAAACCCAGTAATCATCAGTGTAAAAAAGATAACACCTAAAATAATTTTTATTTCTATACTGAACGTACGCATCATTTATCCGTTTGCATATAAATTTTTGAGATTCGAAGTAAAATCGGGTCTATCATAATACTATTTTGCTTTAAAGCGCTGACATTGATATAGGGCAAAATCTTTCTCCCTAAAAAAAGTGAAACTTCAACACCATTTGTAAGTAATGAAGCATCATATGATACAGTCAATTTTTTTTGTTTTTTCGCATATAAAAGCGTCTCATTGATATTTTTTTCAGAGCTATTAAATAAAAAGAGTAGCTCGCTATTGTTACATGTAGAAAGATTTGTAAAATCAGTTTGAGTAAGTTTTACATTGTAGTTTTTTATACCTCGAGGATAGTTGCGAATTATTTTATCAATCAATGAGGATGCAGTACCTTTTTCTATATCTTCATGTAGAACACAAATATTGATCTGATCTTTTATTTTGAATTTTTGGTCACTCATGATAACAAAACGGGGAAGTAGCTTTGAAAATATCTCTAAGACATCCTCATCATAATCTGTTGCGCTGACCATTGTTGTATTAAAAAATAAAGCAAGGAGCAAAAAAACTTTAACAGATTTTACTAACAAAAAAACACCAACCTTAAAGCCCAGATATATAAAAGTTATAGTAACATACTTTCTATAAATTCTATGTATACATAATTCTTACAATGAAAAAAGAGGATAATAGTCATATGAAAAAGAGTCACTTTACTATCATTATCTCCGTTGTTACAGCTAGCTTGTTGCATGCAAATGACAGTGATCAAGACATGGAATCTCTTCTTAACAAGGTAAGTACCATCGCAACCAAAAAATCCATCAATGTAGATTATATGCCCTCCGTCGTCACTGTCATAGACGCAGAAACTTTTTTGGATGCTGGTATACAAAACATTTCTCAAGCGCTGGATATGCTTCCGGGATTTCAAGAACAAGTCAGCCCGATGGGATACACCATCTCAACAGTCAGAGGGTTTAAAAATCCAAATGCCTACTTTGCAGATAAAGTAAAAATCTTGGTCGATGGTGTGCCGATAAACAATGAAGTCACGGGAACGGCAAGTTTTTATCTTGATTTTCCAATGCAACTTGTCCAAAAGATAGAAGTACTTCGTGGTCCTGCATCGACGATGTACGGAGGCGGAGCTTACTACGGCGCTGTCAATATCATCACAAAGCTTGGAAGCGGAAAAAAAGAGAATCAACTTTATGTAGGTGGAGGCAGTTATGGAACTATCACTGCTGGAACGAACCTAAACATCACTGAAAATGGCTGGAATATCTTTGCGGATGGGTATGCTTATTCTAACAATAAAACCCTTCCCTTTCCTGAACAAAATGGTTATACCAATGAAGCTACAAAAGATTACAGTGTAGGCTTTAAAGCTACAAAAGACAACTGGCAGTTTTTAACTAGACTCAAACATGAAAATTCTGGAAATTTTTATAGTTTTGAGGGTGAACTCAATCCTATACCAGATAAGCCAGAAGGTCGTACAAACATTTATCTTCTTGCACAACTTTCCAATAAAACCTCTTTTAATGACTATGAACTAGAAACAAAGGTAAATTATTCTCATAGAGATGAAAGTATCAATGCGAATATAGCTAGTGCTGATACAAGAACGAAATTTGCTGATACTAGATTGAATGGTTTTTACACTGCTACAGATATTCAAGAAGACAATTATGGCTTTGAATCCACTTTAACTTTACCGACGATTGCTTCCAATGATATTTTAGTTGGTGTTGGTGTCAACTATGATGTTGTTAGTACGGACAACTATTTTAGTAGTGTTGAAAATGCAATCGTTCAAAGTGGCAATATGACCACATTGCAAAATGATACAAATTTTTATTATAGGGAGTCTAATGAGCCTGCTTACTGGCTCAATCCAACTGCAACTACACTCCTTCCAAAAGGTATCAGCAGAACAAATGTTTATGGATATGCTCAGGATTTGATATCTATTACTGACAAAATCGATCTTATCTTAGGCTTGCGCTTAGATAATATCTCAGACGTCGGAACGCAGCTCAGCAGAAGAGTAGGATTTGTTTATCGTGCGAGTGATACTACAACATTTAAACTGCTGTACGGATCATCTTATCGTGCGCCAACTCTGACTGAAGCGTATGCTTTAGGACATATCAATCTTCGGATGGGAGATTCTAACTTAAAACCTGAAGAGTGCAACACCTATGAGGCAGCACTCGTATATACTCCAGATTTTTACAATAAATTTACACTCAATTTTTATTATACAGAACTTCATAATGCTATTGATTTGGAAGAGCTTGGAGATACTCCTATTGGATACGCACAGTATCCAGATAGAGCGAGTAAAGGTGTGGAGTTTGAGTATTTTTTCAAAACTCATACAAAACATAATTTATATCTCAATGCATCTTATGTAAATTCTACTTATATCACGCCTCGAGATACCTATACCGATCCTGTGACTCATTTAGATGTTATAGGTCCTTCTATTGTTGAGAGCATGCCTGATATCTCTAAGTTTATGGCAAAAGCTCTTTACATCTATAAACCAACTCCAAAGCTCTCTCTTGGAACAGCATGGAGATATTTTTCACAAACAACTTCACCTCGAACTGTTTGGGTAGTTTTAGATGGAAGTGACACACCTGTAAAATCAGCAAGTATTTTTGATGAAACGCTTACCTATCACTTCACGCCAACAAGTGAAATACAGGCAAGTGTGAAAAATATTTTTAATGAACAAGTTATGAACCCTGCATATTATTACTACACTAAGGGCGGTATCCCGCGCGAGGGCAGAAACTATATGTTTACTTTCACACAAAAGTTTTAAAATCTTCTACATGTGAAGATATAATCTTTCAAAATCCTCTTTTGTAAGAGGTTTTGAATAGTAGTATCCTTGTATCTCATCACACTTTTGTTCTTGCAGATAATGTAACTGTTCCTGCGTTTCTACACCTTCGGCAATTGTGGCGTAATAACTATAAATACTACTTTGTTATATCCGACTTCATTTGACGTGTTAGAAAGTTTTTTAGACATAACTGATTAAGACCATCCCCATAGTTAAAGCGCCTAAAGCTAACAATGCAAAAGCACTCAGTTTTCCAGCTCTATTTTTTGAAAATATATAGGCATAAAAAGCTTTTAAGATGTTGTTACTTCCTACGGCTATTATGATCGCTGAAGAAGCGCCTGAAACCGTAATATCAAGTTTTGATGATAGGATCGAAAGAACAAAAGGATCTATATCTGTAAAACCAACGATAAATGAAAGGATATTAAGACCAATATCTCCATAATTTACTGTTACAAAATTCGTAATCACCGACATGACGATAAATAATACTGCAAACAAAAAGGCCGTAGAAAGCTCAAGAGGATTTTTATCTTCGCTCTCATCTGTCTCCCTATTTACCTCAATCTCAGCACGTCGATACATCATATATGCCAAGATAATACTGATAAGTGCAAGAGCTACAAAAGGGAGAATCAACTGATGTGCGATCTCATGATTGAAAGCATATGTAATGCCCAAGAGTCGTATATACATAAAGGCCGTCGCCATGATGATAGAAGAGGCAAAGATATGAGGAGTACGTCCCGAGGTTGATTTTTTTGCCAAAACTATCGTCGTTGCCGTACTCGAATAGATCCCACCCAAAATACCCGCGATGAGATAACCCTTATCTTTAAAAATATATCTTTTTAGAACATATCCGACGTATGAAAACATCGAAACGACGACAACGGCAAGCCAAACTTTAAAGTAAGAAACAGGGATAAAATCTGATATATTATCTTGTGGCAACAGTGGTAATATAACAGCACTTAAAAGAAGAAGTTTTGAAAAGATTTCTATCTCTTCTTCATCAAAGGCTCCATAAATATGTCCAAATCTTCGGTTAATATTGTAAATAAAAATGATAGAAACAAATACAACGATCAAAAACCAGATATCAAACTTCGTAATGAGTACACCAAAGCTGTACACCAAAGTCGCCATCAAAAAAAGTAACATTCCATTTTTGGCAGTTTTGAGTTTTTCCACATAAAACAGTAAAAAGTGTCCAACTAAAGCTGCATAACCAAGCATATAAAGATAAAAATCTATCTTATAAAATATAAACCCGATCAGTGATATAAAAGTAAAAGTTCTCACGCTTCCTATCTCTTTTATCGCGTCATTATGAACTCTATATTCTTTTATTTCCAAACCTGTAAGAAGTCCTGCAACGACGACGACTAAAAGTTCAAACCAAAGTTTATGTATCAACAGATCAAACATTTTTTATCCTAACCATGCGAAACAGTTCTTGTTTTGCATTTTTAATTTTTTGGTTCAAATCACTTAGCAAATTTTCTATCTCATGAATCTCAAACTCATTACTCACATCTTCTATAAACTCAATTCTTGCACTATTATCCTGAATGATTCCAAAAATATCTTGAAGTTCTTTCAGATCATAGAGATTTTCTAACTGTGGATCTTCATCACTAAAATAATGTAAATACATCTCTAAGGCATAGCGAAATCTTTTAAACTTGATTCTCTGTTTATGCAGTTTTTCGAACGAACTATTTTCATCAATCGAGCTAAACTGTTTTGAAAGTTTTTCACTTATATTTTTCAAAATAGTAATTTTATCGAGCTTGTGAAAATCGCCTTCGAACAATTTATTTTTCTTCGTCAGCACTTTTAACTCTTGAAGACTTTTTTTATACGCATCATCTTTAAAATGATCTATTAAAAGATCTCGCTTTGAAGTAAAAATTTGAAGTAATTTTTTCTTACTTTGTGCAGAACATCGCATGACATCTATCTCAATCAAAAAAAGATCCAAATCTCGTAATGACGAAGTTGGTCTTATAATATTTTTTAAAAGTTTGGACACTATTTGTGCATTTTCTTCATCTAAGTGCACGCCAAATACTTGGTTATACGCAAGCATTTTACGTAAACTAACACGATATTTATGCAGATCTTCAACATCATAATCTGTACATAAATGTTTGTAGAGTTTTAGAGCAAGGTCAATTTTATCTTGAAATATGTTTTTAAATTTCACAATCACAACCCTCTGTGTTTCATTTTAAAAAACTTATAAACATCATAGCCAATTTTTCTTTTAACTCTCAAAAAAATATTTAAAATAATTTACGATATAATCTCTAATAAACCAAATCATAAGGCAGTGATATATGAAAATAGCTATTCCCGTTAAAGATGAAACTCTAACTTTTTTTGGCAATGCAGGGCACACGCCAATGTTCGCAATTTACGAGATGAATGGTGGAGGAATGTTCCGTTCTTTTAAACTAGAGGAGGTTCGTAACAATCCTCGCACTGACTTAGATGAACATGACGATCACGATGAAGATGAATCTCATCAATGTTCACATGGAACTGACGATGCAGAACATGTAGCACAACATGTAAAAATGGGTGAAATTTTGGAAGATTGTGATTACATTGTCGTCAAACGTGCATGTAAAAACACAGCCAATGCTATGAAAAATTATGCTGTAAAAATTGTAAAATATGATGGAGCTTCAGTAAAAAGTGATGCTATTTTAAGAGAAGTGTCTGCTAAATTTATCTAAGTCGGGAAGAAAAAATGGCTGATAATGGAACAAAACTACGTATTTTACTGCTCGAAGATGATCCGACAATTTCTGAGATCGTTTGTGAGTTTCTTGAAGAAAGCGGTTATGAAGTCATAGCTGTACTTGATGGAAATGACGCTGTAGATAGGGCGTATGAAGAGCACTTTGATGCTTTTATCTTCGATGTCAAAGTACCATCAAAAAATGGTTTTGATGTACTAAAAGAGCTACGAGATGCCAAAAAAAGTGCTCCAGCTATTTTTATCACCTCACTCTCCAGCGTCGATGATCTTTCACAAGGCTACGACGCTGGATGTGATGACTATATCAAGAAACCTTTTGAACTTAAAGAACTGCAAATCCGTCTTAAAAAACTGATAAAAAATTCTTTTGCTCTTGGCGGAGATGATAAAATCATCTTAAATGCACTCTGGTCTTTTGAACCTACCAGCGGGAAACTCATAAGCCTTGAGGAATCTTTTTTCTTAACAAAAAAAGAGACAAAAATACTCAATACTCTTTTAGCTCATAGAGGAAAAATGGTCACACATGAGCAAATCATGAGTTCTGCTTGGGATTATGATGATGAAGCTACAGAGGAAAATCTGCGAACGCATATCAAAAAACTCCGAAAAATACTTGGCAAAGATATGATAGAAAATATACGAAAACAGGGCTATCTCCTTGCTCTTAGTTGAAAAGAAAACCCTCTTTAAATTTGTATCTGTCTTTGTCGGACTCAATACTCTTTTTTTGGTCACTCTTTCTATTTTTTATTATAATTACCAAAAAAATGAGTATTTGGACTTCTTACAAAATGAGATGCTAAATTACGCAGAAACAGCGTCTGAATCTATTTATGAGCTCGATGATATCAATAGGCTAGATGATTTTTTACTTCATGATGACAGATTTGATGTTGAAGTTGTTGACAAGAAAAATGTGGTTATCTATCCACAAGATAATCACTTTAATATGAAATTTCAAAAAGGTTTTTTTAGAAGTAATGGATACTATTATTATGTAAAATCACTCGAACTCGATCAGATCAAAGATATTCACTATCTTGTATTGCGTTCTGAAACCATAGACCCACAACTAGAGCAAACAAAAAAAAGTATCTATCTTGTTCTTTTCTTATCTATCCCATTTTTTGCCATCATGATCTTCGTATTATCAAGAATTTTTTTAACACCTCTGCGAGAGTATATTGAGTTTCTTGATAGATTTATCAGAGATGCTACGCATGAGCTCAATACACCTATTTCTATTTTATCAATGAGCTTAGAACGGATCGAGCAAAATGAGCTGAGTGCAAAAAATACTAAAGCATTCAGTAGAATGCTAGTCGCTACACGAACCATGTCACACCTTTTTGATGATCTAAGTTTTATCATGCTTGCACAAAAATCATCTGTATCCACACAAGTCAATGTCAAAGAGTTGGTTCTGCAAAGAATCAGCTTTTTTCTTCCTCTTGCTGAAGCTAAACAGATTGAACTAATAGAAGATCTTCAAGAGTGTGAACTTCTTGTCAATGAAGGGGATCTTAGCCGAATAATCGATAATCTTCTCTCCAATGCGATCAAATATAATAAAATCAACGGAAGATTAACAATCAAATTAGATACCAACATATTAAGCGTTGCAGATACGGGTATAGGATTTGACCCTGCAAAGTCTAGTGAAATTTTTGGACGCTTTACTCGACTTGAGAGTGCAAATGGTGGGTTCGGGCTAGGTCTTAACATCGTAAAATCTCTTTGTGATTTGTATGAAATCGCTATAGATGTACAGACAAAGATCGACAAGGGAACGACTTTTATACTCTCTTGGAAAAGTTCACGAATAATTCACACTTCATAGCATATACTTTCGTCAACACAGAGATGTGAAACTCAAAAAACAAAAGGATCCTCGCTATGAAAAAAATTATCGCACTTGCACTAGCATTAGGCTTAACATCACTATTTGCAGCAGAAATGCCAGCAGCTGACACTAAAGCTGAAGTAAAAACTGAAAAACCGGCAAAAGTTGAGAAAAAAGCTGAAAAGAAAGTAGAGAAAAAAGCTCACAAAAAAGCTACAAAAGCAAAAAAAGTTGAGAAAAAAGAAGAGAAAAAAGCTGAAGCACCTGCAGCAGAAGCTAAATAATCACTCTTATGAGAGAGTCCACTCTCTCATAACCTCATAAATAATTTTCTAAACTCTCTTTTTAAAGATCAATAAACTTTTGTCAAGTTCATCATAAAGTGAAAAGGTTTGTTTATCTACAAGTTTTAATGATTTTACTTTTTCAAAAAACTGCATCTTATGAAAATATTGGATGATGGTATCTTGATATTTTGTAAATCTTTCATCTTCATTTTTTTCAAATAAAGTAAACTTTGTATGAAGTTCATTCTTTTCAAATACAGCATCGACGATCAGAAACTCTTTTTGGGTGTCATTACTCATCGTGCCCTCGGCTACATCGCTAAAACCGTAAAGCGTGTTGATATCAGCTATAAATAATCCATCATCGTTTAGTTTTTCTGCGACTGCATCTAAAAACTTCGTCAGTCCATCTTTATCAAGAAAATTTAAAACATCAAAGATTGCGACGATAGCGTCATATTTGCCACTTACTTCGCTCACATCGATACACTCAGCATCAAGACCGATCGCTTTACACTCATCGACCATCACTTGACTTAGATCAACACCCTTACATGTAACGCCATCACTCATCATACGACGCATAAATCCGCCGCGTCCACAGCCAACATCAAGAAGTGTTTTTACTTTATAATCATCAAGTTCAGAACGGTACAGATTGTAAAGCTCTTCTGTCGCTTCTTCGATGCCTAAAAGATGTTCCGCTTTTGCGTAAAGATCAAGATTTGTCATTTAGCTTTTTGCTCCGCTTTGATCACTTTTTCTATTTTTTCAAAGATATCAAGCACTTCGCTTTTTTTCTCAAAAAAACTGTTTTTGTTTGCTATGAGGTAAGTCGAAGATTCCATGATATCTTCAACCACTTCCAAGCCGTTTTGCTTCATCGTGGCACCAGTTTCGACGACATCGACGATCATATCAGCAAGCCCAACAAGAGGTGCAAGTTCGATAGAGCCGTAAAGTTTAATGATCTCAGCGGCGATTGCACGGTCTGAAAAATAGCGTTTTGTGATATTTACCATCTTTGTCGCTACTTTGATCTCAGGTTTACTAAGATCAAGTTTTTCACCCTTTCTCATCCCAATAGCCACTTTACAAATCCCGCGACGAAGGTCTAAAAGACGGATAACATCAAGTCCCTGTTCTTCTAAAGTATCCAGTCCAACCACACCAATATCTGCGGCTTGATGATACACATACGTCGCAACATCTTGGTTACGCACAAGTAAAAACTTGAATTTTTCAGTCTCTAAAATCAGTTTTCTATCATCAAATGCGAAAGTATCACCGAAGATAGTTTCAAAAATCTCTAAAGTCTCTTGTGCAATACGCCCTTTTGGAAGTGCAACTGTTAGCATAAATCACCCTTTTTCATAATATTTTTCATTCCCTTAAAAAGCAACTCTTCATCTAAAATAGCATCTTTGAAGATGGATGAGAGTTTTGATGCGTCTCCGCCTGTCAGATAAACTGGCAGACTATGACTCATAACATCACGATACAGCAAACCAAGCTGTCCGTAAGTAAGTGCATCAGCGGAATTTTTTGGCATTTTATCCAAATCTATCTCAAAGTTATATGAGTAGTCAAGTCTGCACGAGAGTTCTTTGTAAGCTTTAGCGCTTACATGTAAGCCCAAAGTAATGTATCCTCCAGAAAATTTCCCGTTCTTTACGACGTCTACAGTAATAGCACTTCCAGCATCGATAATAACACCATTTTGTACCGCTTCACATCCCATAATACGGTCAATTCCCATCGTCTCATAATAGTTTTTCATATCAACAAAGTCTTTTAAGTCTATCCAATTTGAAAAGTTCTTCAGGTTGCTTGCAATTTTTTCGTTCACGCAGATATAAAATATCTTTTCATCGCTCTTTTTTATCTCATAATCAGCTATAAAAATCTTCTCTCTTACGCCATCTCTATAAAAATCAAAGGTCGTATTTCCAACGTCACAAAGAGTCAATCTTGTATACTCCAACCACAACTCATAAACGCTTCTCTCGCTTTTGAGCATAAAGGCGCATCTAAAAAAAGGATCTTGTATTTAAAGTTATGATCGCTGAAAATAACAAATTTATGATAGATCTCTTCAAATTTTGAAACATCTTTCATGAGAAGTCTGCTCTTTTGTGATACGGCAAAGATAGCACTAAAATAACCTCTTGTGTCTGTTGCATGATAGATTTTTATCTTGTTTCGAACCCCGAGTTGTGAAGGTTTAATCTCTATCATTTTTTTATATAAGCACCCATTTTCTCTTAGAGAATCCACTACTGTTTGCATCTTTGTATGAGTTCCTTATATATTTTCTGTTACGCAATTATATTATCACTTTGGTATAATCTCACTTATAAATTTAACTACAAAAGAAATAGCATGAATAATATCTCTATCATCATTTTAGCAGCGGGCAAAGGCAGCCGCATGAAGTCGCCAAAAGCCAAAGTTTTACACTCTATTAGTGGCAAGTCGATGCTTTATCACATCACAAAAGAGTCTTTACATGTAAGCGATGATGTGACCATTGTCGTGGCTCACCAAAAAGATGCAGTCATCACAGAGATCTCAAAAGATTTTCCAAATGTAACTTTTGTAGTCCAAGATGATGTGAACTTCCCTGGAACTGGCGGAGCGATGAAAAATGTCGTGGCTAAAAATGAGAAAGTTCTTGTCCTAAATGGCGATATGCCACTTATCACAGCTGGTGCTTTACAAGGCTTTTTGACAACTGATGCAGATATCGTACTTTCAATCTTTGATCTTAAAGATCCAAGCGGATATGGTCGTGTGAAGATAGAAAACGGCGAAGTCAGTTACATCGTCGAGCAAAAAGACGCCAACGAAAATGAGCTTGCCATTACGCATGTTAATGCTGGCATATATGCATTTAAAAAGAGTATTTTAGAGACTTATATTCCGCGTCTTAGCAATGCTAATGCACAAAACGAATATTACCTCACAGATGTCATCAAAATGGCAAAAGATGATGGACTTGTTATCAAACCTCTTTTGGTGGATGAAGAGCATTTCAAAGGTGTAAACTCCAAGATAGATCTCGCCGTTTCTGAAGTGATTATGCAAGAACGTATCAGAAATAAGTGGATGGCTGAGGGCGTTATCATGAACTTGCCTCACACTATTTACATCGAAGAGGGAGTTGTTTTTGAGGGAGAATGTGTGCTAGAAAATAACTGCCGTATCACTGGAAATAGCGTTATCAAAAACTCTATTATCAAGTCTTCAAGCGTTGTGGAGGATTCTGTTCTACTCAACTCAGATATCGGACCACTTGCACATATCCGCCCTGCTTCTCACATCGAGGACACGCATATCGGTAACTTTGTAGAGGTGAAAAAAAGTATTCTCAAAGGCGTTAAAGCTGGGCACTTAAGCTACCTCGGTGACAGTGAAATAGATACAGGCACAAACATCGGCGCGGGAACCATTACATGTAACTATGACGGCGTTAAAAAATACAAGACAATCATCGGTAAAAATGTTTTTGTAGGAAGTGACACACAACTCGTCGCACCTGTGACCATAGAAGATGATGTTATGATAGCCGCTGGAACTACAGTCACAAGCGGAACAGTTCCAAAAGGAAGCCTTGTTTTAAGCCGCACAAAGATGAAGTTTTTAGAGGGTTTTTACTATAAATTTTTTGGGAAGAAATAAAAAGTTACTCCAGATTATAAATAATCACACTTTATAATCGTATTTAAGAGTTTTGGCTAGAATGTTTAAAACTCTTGTCGAGGAACTTTCTTTGAAAATACTACACTTTAGCGACACGCATTTAGGCTTCAATGATCTTGATGTTTTAAATGACGAAAACATCAACCAAAGAGAGGCGGATTTTTATGATGCTTTCTCTCAGGTCATAAAGCAAATCATAGAGATAAAACCTGACTACATCATCCACACTGGCGATCTTTTTCACCGCTCGCACCCATCAAACCGCGCCATCACTTTTGCGCTTGAACAGTTTCAAATCATTAATGAGCTTGACATCCCTTTTATCCTCATAGCGGGTAATCATTCCACTCCAAGAACCAATCTTTCTTCGCCGATTTTGAAGATATTTGAAGGGTTTAAAAACATCCATCTTTCCTATAACCAAGAGTACAAAAAAGTGGAGTTTGAGCATATCATCTTCCACACTCTGCCTCACATGAACGACGACTCAAAAGCTCTCTCGCAGATAGAACTCTGCGAAGCGAACATAGACAAAAGCAAAAAAAATATTATGATGATGCACTGCTCGGTGGGTGCTTTTTACCTGATGCAGGAGTTTGGCGAATGGGTATTTCCTACCGATAAAGAGTATATCTTCAAGATGATGGACTATGTGGCACTCGGGCATTGGCACGGTTTTGGACAGGTGGGCAAACATGAAAATGTCTTTTACAGCGGTTCGACTGAACGCACAAGCCTAAACGACAAACGCAACTCCAAAGGGTTCGTACATGTAAGCCTAGAAGATGGCTTAGAGATAAAGTACAAAGAGATAAACATCCGCCCCATCATCCAAAAAGAGGTGAACTGCGAGGAGTATGAAAACGCCCTTAGCAAACTTGATGCAAGCGACACAAAAGATGCCATCGTTGAAGTAAGAATTTTCAATCTCACACCGCTTCAATCCATCGACATTCAAAACGCCGACATTAAAAACCTCTTCCCAAAAGCCTTACATGTAAGCATCAAAAGAGAGTTCAAACATAGTGCAAATGAAAGCAGTGTAGAAGATGTGGAAGCGCTCTCGCTTGAGGAATATTTTATAGAACATATCAAAGAGGACAGCGACGAGAAGGAGTTTGAACGGCTCAAAAAGAAAATCCAAGAGCTCTTTGCAGAGTATGAAGAGGTGAGCGATGATACTCTCTAGCCTCCATTTGGAAAACTTCAAAAAGTATACCCATTTTGACATCGAGTTTGGCGAAGGACTCATCGGCATTATTGGTAAAAACGGAAGTGGAAAATCGACCATCTTTGAAGCGATCCTTTTTGCACTTTACGGCGAAGCTAAAACCAGAGGCAACAAAGAGCTCATCCGAAACGCAAATGTTTCCACAAAAGATGCCGTCGTCGTAGAACTTGTCTTTGAGTTTGAATCTCTCATCTACAGAGTCGTTCGGGAGTTTCGCGGAAAAGCACTCACAGCAAACGCCAAGCTCTTTAAAAACGAGGAGCTCATCACAAGCGGAGCCAAAGAGGTCACAAGCCAAATAGTAAGACTCACAAAGATGGGTAAGGACGCCTTCATGCACACGCTCTTTGCCTCTCAAAAAGAGCTCACAAGCCTCAGCTCTCTCAAACCAGAAGAGCGAAAAAAGATGATTCGCAAGCTTTTGGGACTAGAGAAAATAGACTTCGTAGAAAACTCCCTAATAGAAAAAAGCCGTCAGCTCAAACGCGAGATAGAAGCTTACAAAGAGGTACTGCTCGGCGATGAAGAAGTAGCGCAAAAACTTGAACAGATAAAGACTCACAATGCAGACAAAGAGGCTCTTGCCAAAGAGGAAAAAGTAAAAAGCGAAGAGCTAGAGCATATCAGACAAAGGCAACTGCTCATCAAAAAAGAGCTTGAAACTTTTGCAAAGACAAAAGAGCAGAAGCAAAAATTCTTCTCCGAGTTTGAGCTTGCCCAGCATTCGCACGATTCTGAAGTGATGAACCAAGTAAAGCTCACAGCAGAACTCCATCAGCTCGAACACAAATATGCGGAGTTCAAAAAACTAGAACCTCTCAAAACTGAGTTTATCGCTTTGCAAGAACAGCTAAAAATTCAAGAGCAAAATAGAGAATTCCACCTCAAAAAAGAGGGAATCCTAAAAGAGCAAAAAGCCCTCACCGATGAGTGGCACAAGTCCAAATCCGACATTCAACTGCTCGAACGTGAGTGCGAGATGTATGAGCAGTATATGTTTGATGCCAAAAATCTCAATCAAGATCTCTCCATCAGACAAGACAATATCGAGCTAAAACACACCATCGAGCGTGAACTCCTTACAGAGATGGCGGGTGAGCAGAAGCAGATAGATGTCACAAACGAGAAAATCATAAAACTCCAAGAGATGGGAAGCAACTCGCCCTGCCCTACATGTACGCGACCACTTTTGGAAGAGTATGACAATGTCATAAATTCACTCGTGGAAATAGTCAACAACACGCATCAAAAAAATGTGGATGAGTACGCCAAACAACTCTTACATGTAAAGACTCAAAAAGCCGAACTCGAAGCCCAAAAAAAGCTCAAAGACCAAGAGTTTGCGGAACTGACAAACAAGATAAAGGTCATCGAAAGCAAACTTCAAGACCTCAAAAAAGCAAAAGAATACTTCCACCATGTAGAGCAAAAAGGTGTCAAAAACAAAGAGGAACTCAAACTCCTAGAACAATACAGCTACGATGAAAAACTCCACAACGAGCTCAAACAAAGCTTCGCACAGTTGGAGCCAAAACACAGACATCTGCTCAGCCTCGAAGCGGAGCTAAAACGGCTCGTGCTCGTAAAAGCAGACCTCGAAGAGACAAACCAAAAGATAGCTGGACTTGCCCTTACATGTAAGGCAAAAGAGTCCGAATTTAAGGGCATCATCTATGATGATAAAAAACATGAGCAGAGCACGAATGAGCATGAGACAATCCTCAAAACCATCGACGCTAAGACAGCAAACATAAACGAGCAAAAAGTGCTCATCGCACGCATCGAAGGGGAGATAAAAAGCATCCAAAGCGCACTCACAAACAACGAAATACAGAAGAAAAAAGTGCAGAGCAAAAAAGATGACGTGATCGACTACGAGAAGATAAAAACAAGCCTCGCAGAGTTCAAGACAAAGCTCAATGCCAAGATAGCGCCGCGCATATCTGGCATCGCATCAAACATGTACGCAAACATCACCAAAGGCAGGTACCAGCACATAGAGGTGAGCAACGACTTCGACTTTTTCATCTACGACGAGGGCAAAAAGTACCCAATAGAGCGGTTTTCAGGCGGAGAAGTAGACCTCGCAAACCTAGTCCTGCGCATCGCCATTTCCAAAACACTCACAGAACTCAGCGGCGCTTCAAGCGTGGAGTTTTTAGCGTTTGACGAAGTGTTCGGCAGTCAAGACGAAACAAGGCGGATGCAGATACTAGAAGCCTTCCACACCATCAAAGAGCAATACCGCCAAATCTTCCTCATCTCCCACGAAACAGAGATAAAAGAGATGTTTGAGCGGGTTGTGGAACTTTAACATTCGATATATTTACATCAAGATATCAAACTCTCCACACTCCAAACTTGAGATCACAATTTGTGACCTCAAAATTCCAAGAACAGAATGTAATTATTAAAACTTAGCGTTTGGGACGGGGTAGTTCTCTATTACGAAATCTATATCTTTGTCGCCTCTGCCGCTTAAATTTACAAGTATAGTTTTATCTTTGCCTAGAGTTTTTGCTAGCTTCATAGCGTAGGCTACGGCATGTGCAGATTCCAGTGCGGGGATGATTCCCTCTAGTTGAGAGAGCTTGTAAAAAGCATCTATCGCTTCTTCGTCATTGCATAACCCCACTTTTGTTCTGCCACTCTGGTTTAAAAATGCTTGTTCAGGTCCTACAGATGGGTAGTCGATACCGCTTCCTACAGAGTGAACAGGAGCAGGTTCTCCATTTTCATCTTTGAGCATGATGGAGTTAAAGCCGTGCATTACACCCTCGGTTCCATAAGTCAAACTCGCGGAATGTTCACCTAGTTTGTCCCCTTTGCCCATCGGTTCTACGCCATAAAGGTTTACACTTTCATCTTCTATAAATGCCGAGAAAATTCCCATCGCGTTTGAACCGCCGCCTATACAGGCAACAATGTTATCAGGAAGAGTCTCTTCGTGCTCAAAAAACTGCTCTTTTGCTTCAAATCCTATAACGGACTGAAAATCCCTAACCATCATTGGAAATGGATGAGGGCCGACAACAGAACCGATACAATAAATAGCAGTATCGGCTTGGGGAACGTAGCTGTCAAAGGCAGAATCCACCGCTTCTTTGAGTGTTTTGAGACCATGAGTAGCGGGAATCACTTTGGCTCCGAGTATTCTCATTCTTACAACATTTGGATGCTCTTTTGCGATATCCACTTCGCCCATATGTATCTCACACTCAAGCCCAAAATATGCCGCCGCTGTTGCAAGTGCCACACCATGCTGACCGGCACCCGTCTCAGCGATAACCTTCGTTTTTCCCAAATGTTTTGCGAGGATAACTTCCGCCATACAGTGGTTGAGCTTATGCGCACCAGTGTGGTTTAGATCCTCTCTTTTTAGATAGATCTTTGCACCGCCGCAATGCTCTGTAAGGTTTTTGGCAAAAGAGATAGGTGTAGGTCGACCTTGATAGTGCTTACGCACATATTTCAGCTCGTTTATAAATTCAGGTGAATTTTTGAGTTCTTTGTAGGCTTGTGTGATGTCGGCAAAAGGTTTTTCCAACACAGGAGGTATAAATGAACCCCCAAATTTACCAAAAAAACCGTTTTCGTCCGGATGTGTTTCTAAATAAGAATTTCCCATAAAATACTTCCTTTTATTTTTATGAAAGTATTATACCGTGGAAAAAATAGTTTGCATTTTCCAAGTTTGAGATGGATACTTTGGAGATTTTAATAAAACTAGATACATAAAAACAACTCTTGAATTAAGCTTATCTTCTATACAATGTAGAAGAGCAAATATGTTCGATTCGTCTTAATAAAGGAGACACAATGGCAAAAGGTAAAGATGTCCAAAAAGCGGTCAAAAAAGCACCAGCAAAATCATTAAAAGAAAAACGTGAAGATAAAAAGGCAAAAAAATCTTCATAAAGAAGACAGTGTAGTCATAAAGTAATGTTTTTTGTGTAAATATAATTTGTATCAGTTGATACAGAATTATAAAAGGAATGATGCGTTATCATTTACTAAGGAAGGAAAACTGCCAATGAATAATGAACTTTTAACTGTTTTTGTCGGGGTAATTGCCGTATGTATGATTCTTATCACAGTGTTGATGGCTGTTGTTGGGCTACAGGCACTTAAGACCATGAAAAAAGTGCATCAGTTTATTGATAGTATGCAAAGTGAACTTAGCTTCCTTTCCACTAAGGTGGTATTGACTCTCCATGAAACGAATGAGTTGATCGGTTCTCTAAAGACGGAAATGCGCTCTTTGAGTGCAAAATCACTCTCGACACTATATGAATTACATGAAATGCTAGGTTACCTTCATGTACAAACAAAATCACTCGCATTGAAAGCTTCCAACGGCATTGCAAAAGTAACGCTTGGTTCGCTTGCTATCGATGCTTTGTTCAGATTTTTTAACAAAAATAAAACTAAATCAAAGGATATATAATGGAAAGAAATAATACTATCGGCTTGGTACTTGGAGCTATTCTCGGCGGCGCGGCAACTTACTATGCATACAAACATAAAGATGATATCATCGGTAAAATCAATGAACTTGAAGAGAATTTACACTTTGATCATCATGAACTTATCCATGATGCTAAAGAAAAACTTGATTCTTTGACTCATAGTGTTCAATCGACTATTGAGCGTTTCAAAGGACATGAAGAAGTTAATAAAGCTGATGAGATCGCTAGTATGATGGAAGAACTAGCAGCACTTCGAGCAGAGGTCAAAGCCCTTAAAGCCGGCAATTAAGGTTTAAGATCACGCTTACATGTAAGTGAAAATTTAAAGCTTAAATGTTGCGACTATCGGGTTGTGGTCTGAAATCTTTTTAGCATCAATAACTTTTGAAGCTATAAGTTCCAGACCTCTATAGAAAATATAATCCAGACAGTTCGTAAAAACTTTTTTTTGTTTGGAGTTGTCATTAAAACATACTTCAGTAAGTGACAGATCATAAGTAAACTCCCTTAAAAACTCCACTCTTTTAACATTCCATGTATTGAAATCACCTGCAACTATCATAGGACCTTTATGAGATTTGATTGTTAATCTTATATTCTCTAATTCAGTATGAAAATCACTGTTTTTTACAAAGTTTATGGCATGTAAATTTACTATTACAAGCTCATCGTCTTGGGATATTTTATGTCTTGTGATCAAAGTCACTTTATGTGTTGCATATGAAAGTTCCCGTTTTTTTGTCAAAAGCGATAGTTCATCTTCACAAGATATTTTAAACGCAGTTAAAACTCCAAAAATATGCTTATTTGTTTGAATATTTGGAGATAAAATATATGAATAATCGCAAAGTTCCAATTCTGTTGCTAAGCTCTTTTTAACCTCTTGAAGGAGTAAAATATCTACACTGTCATCTTCAATAATCGATTTTAAATATTCTTGATATGAACTATGCAGTGTCAATTTCGCTACATTCCAGCATAATATAGTAAAATTTTCATGACAAGATATTTCCTGATGTTTTAAAGATTTTATAGAACTCTGGGGTTTATACATTTTTTTCCTACTTGCTTAAAGTTGCGGAGCGATGATTCTCATAAGATTTTCCAAAATTGCTCTAGGCGTAGAGATCTTTGTCAAGCCGCCGGATGAGTTGAGAAGCAGTTTGTTCATCCAAGACTCGATATCCGTTATGGTCTTGGGAGAATACACAAAAATAGCTACTTCATAATTTAAAAAGAGACTTCTATTGTCCAAATTTACACTCCCAAGCATAACACTTGTATCATCAAAAAGGATTGCTTTTGCGTGCAACATTGTTCCATTGTAGAGTGCTACTTCGATGCCAACTTCTTCAAGTTCTCTCATATATGAACTTCTTGTTAGATTTACTAAAATATGCTTTGAGTCTTTTGGTGTAATGAGCTTAACATCAACACCTTTATGCTTCGCGATGATAAGTGCTTCAACAATAGAATTATTTGGTATAAAATATGGAGTGACGATCCAAATGCGCTCTTTAGCACTATAAATTGCACAAAGAAGAGCTTCATAAAGAACATCTTTACTCATATCCGGTCCGGATGGAACAACTTGTAAAAAAGTATCTCCAGCATTGACCGTACTATTTTTTACAAAACCAATTTTTTCTTGTGAAGCATAAAACCAGTCAGAGGCAAATATTTCAAAAAATAGTTCTGATGACGCACCCTCGCTTAAAAAAAATATATCTTTCCATCTTGCTTTATCTACATTTGGTCCAAAGTACTCATGCGAGATATTCATACCTCCACTCAAAACCCTTTTATTATCAAATATATAGATCTTTCTATGATTTCTGAGGTTAATATAGTTTCTAAACGGCATTTTAAAAACAGGCATAAAAAACTCGATTTTGGCACCGGCTCCTCTTAGTTCTTTTAACTGACCTTGAAAAAGGTATAAACGTATAGAACCAAGAGAATCCATAAGTATTTTGATCTCTAAGCCCTTATTGGCTTTTTCGATGAGGGCATCAATGATCTCTTTAGTAACATCATCGTATTCAAAAACATATGTACTGATATAAATTGATTTCTTAGCATCTTTGATACAACTCATCAGCTTTTCATATGCTCCAACAGAGTCTGTAAAAAGTTCAAAATGCTCATTTCCAGTCGCATCGGCGATACCATAAGTCTTTAAAATATCATGAATAGGATTTTGCTTATGAAAACTTTGAGTACGTTTTTGGAGTCTTATAGGATTTTTTTTATATCTGTTTTCACGTTTTCTCAGACCAAAAACAAGGTACAATAAAACTGCAATATACGGTAGCAGTAGCATAAATAACAACCAGGCAATAATACCTGTTGGTGTTCGCTTTTTATAGATCATGTGAATAAAGACTAAAATAATAAAGATATCACTTATAATGACTAAACTGTTATATAAAACTATATTTGCAAAATTCATGCTCATCATTTCACCCTCACAAAGATGATTATATCATCTTTGACAAGCTTTCATCTTTGGTCTTGATACTTTTTTTCCTTGTTTGTAAATCATCTTTTTATATGACCTCAGCTATAATTCTCTTCAAGATAAGGAATCCAAACAAATGCCAAAAGAAACTAATAAATTGCCTACAAAAATATATTACGATCCCCACAGTGTTGCGAGACGTACAAAACAGATAATCCATGAAGTGGAGCAGCATGATAAAACTGCTATGCTTACGCATATAATTAAAAACAGTTCTAACATGAAAACCATCATCATCACAAAAAGTAAACGCAAAGCAGATGAGATAAGTTCATACCTAAAAACTCAAAATATCAACTCTTCAGCCATACACGGTAACCATAGAGCCGATCAGCTAGAAGCAGCAGTCAAAGCCTTTAATGAGAGTACATTAAACATTCTTATCACAACCGATATGATCTTACAATCTCTTAATCTTACAAATATACAACAACTTATAAATGACGATCTTCCTAGTGAGCAAAAGCACTATTTCAGTCGTGTTATTCTTCTTAAAGAGCTAGGAGAATCCCTTTTGTTTGTGAGTCCTGATGAGCAAAATTATCTCGATGCCATAGAGTTTGTTTTAAAGCAAGAGATCCCTAAAGAAGAAGTGAAAGATTTTACTCCCTCGCCTCTTACTTCTCTCAAGCAAGTCTCTAAAATGAAAGACCAAAAAAAGAAACCACGCCACAAAAAAATGAAAGCTAAAAAAGAGAGTCAGACTAAATAATTAAATTTAACTGACTTTCAAAAGTGGAAGTTTATTTAGTAGGTTTTCACAATACTCCCACTGATCCAAGCTCTCTTTCCACTCTTGGGGAATGGCTTTTACACCTTTATATGCTCCCAAAACCATCCCGATAGCTATACTACGAGAAGCGTTATCACCGCCGACCATCGTGTTGGCTTGCAAAGCTTTTTTTAAACCGTCCTTATCGTTTGCATATTTAAGTATAAAGTACACTGCTCCAGGAAGTGTTCCCTCAGTCGGACTCGCTTTACCCACTTTGATGGGCTCAGAGCGCCCCACATCCCATAGTCTTGCCATACTTGTGATAGCAAGATCATCAGCAAACTGTTCATGAGAAAGAGCCGAGTTTTCATCCGTCGCTTCTTTAAACTTCGCTATTGCCTGTGCAACTTTTTCCTCATAAAATCCACCCATAAGAATGGCAACATCTTCAATGGCATCTGCTGGAGTCGCTCCATTAATGACACGATGAGTCACACGTGCAAAAAACTCTCCGCCGCCAAGGGCATGAGTATTTGTATGTGTAAACATCGTCTTTCTTGCAACATCTACTAGCTCATCTTCTGTATCATAATAGCCATGAGCGCTCACATGTCGGATAGCCATAGCATTTGAGATACCACCAAGATGAGTTACTGGATAGTTAGCTTTTACCTGAGCATACGTTTCTTTTGTCATCGTACATATCCAAGAACCCCAGCCATTTTCAAGACGATTCATCCAGTGAGGTAATATGGCAGATACTTCAAAAGCTCTTTTTGGCTCGGCAATAGATGCTAAATGCTCTAAAACTAAAATATTATAATCTCCATAGTCAGTAGTACCGCCGGCTTTTTTTCCCGGATGATAGTTTCTCTCTCCCCAGCCGATGCCATGTGTTTGTCCGCCCATCATCTCTCCTGGTGACATAAACTTTTCTATAGGTTTATCTCCATATGCCTTAAAAATCTTTTTTGCGTCATACTCATAATGGCTTCCCAAACAAAGTGCATCTCCCACAATTGCACCAAAAAATGCACCTTTTATTCTCTCTTCTTTTGAAACAGTATTCATCATATTAGCCTCTATATTTTTTTTGCATTGTAACTCTCTACATATTTAATAAAAGAGATAAATATAAGAGCTCTCCTTTGGCTTAGAAAAATTTAAGAAGAGTAAAAAAACTCTTACATGTAAGGATTTTCAAACCTCACCTAAAGCCAAAATAACATAAAATACGCATAATTAATTCAAGGAACTCAAATGCCGTTTTCAAAACTGGGACTTTCACAAAAACTAGAACTCGCAGTTGCTAAAAGCGGTTTTACTACTCCGACACCTATTCAAGAAAAAGTGATTCCTCTTGTACTTGACGCTCAAGATATTATGGCAAGAGCGCAAACAGGAAGTGGAAAGAGTGCCAGTTTTGTTCTACCTATCTTGGAGCTTTTATCTCGCAAACCTTATGAGGGAAAAGCAAAGATAAAGGTGCTTGCTCTCACACCGACACGCGAACTCACTTTACAGATTGCCGAGGCGTTTAATACCTTTGGAGCTTTTTTAGATAAAAAACCAAAAGTCGTCGGCGTTATCGGTGGTGAAGGGATTGGCGATCAGCTTTTTGAGATACAAAAAGGGTGTGATATCTTAGTCGCGACTTCTGGAAGATTTCTTGATATCCTCTCTAAAAAACAGATGAATCTTTCTCACTTAGAGTTTTTTGTCCTTGATGAAGCAGATAAGATGCTTGACCTTGGATTTGCCGAGGAGCTTGAACTCATACTCGAAGCGATCCCACAAAAACGCCAAAACCTGCTTTTTTCTGCGACTTACCCACAAAAGATGCGCTCCATCGCTTCAAGAATCACACAAAGCGCCATTGAAGTCAGTATAGAAGATGAAGAGCCCACAGTTCAAAATATCACTCAACGCGCCATAGAAGTCAACCACGAAAACAGAGGTCCACTTCTACGCCACCTTCTAAATACCAACAAATGGGAACTTGTCCTTGTTTTTATGTCAAGCAAAAGAGCCGCTGAGAACATCGCTCAAAAGTTTAAAAAGCATGGATTTAAAGCTGAATCATTTCACGGTGATTTGGAACAAGAGGATAGAAATTACACTATCGATGCATTTAAAGCAAAAAAACTCAATCTCCTTTTTGCAACTGATCTCGTAGCTCGTGGTCTTGATATAGAGAATATAGATTGTGTTATCAACTTTGACCTTCCCCGCTCTCCGGCTGACTATATCCACCGCATCGGCAGAACTGCAAGAGCAGGTAAAAGCGGAACGGCGATCTCATTTATCGGGCTTGAAGATGCTGAGCACTTTAACTTAATAGAAAAACGCTCGAACATCAAGCTTCAAAGAGAGCAGATAGAAGGTTTTGAACTTGTTGGTGAAGTGGTAAAAAAAGAAAAAGGCCCCGCTCCAATAAAAGGAAAAGGCAAAAGTAAAAAAGACAAGTTACGAGAAAAAGCGGCACTTGAGGCGAAGTAGATTAAGCCTCTTCAGCCATTTGATGATAGAATAAAATCCATATTATTTTCTAAGAAAAATTACACTATAAACCAGATAACTATTACAAGATAAGGTCAAAAATGCTTATACCTACAAATCTATTACAAGACAAAAGAATTCTTTTAGGCGTCACTGGTTCTATCGCCATTTACAAATCTCTCGAACTCGTTCGTCTGCTTACAAAATCGGGAGCAAACGTCAAAGTTGTGATGACTGAAGCGGCGAAGAAGTTTATCACTCCGCTTACTTTTGAGACACTCTCAGGCAACAAAGTGCTTGATGAACAGAGCGAATCTTGGGCGGATGATCATAACCATATCAAAGCAACTCAGTGGGCGGACCTTTACGTCATCGCTCCAGCATCTGCAAACACCATCGCAAAACTCGCAAATGCTATCGCTGATAATATGCTCCTTCAGTGCGCCCTTGCCTACGGGGATAAAAAGATCATCGCACCATCAGCGAATACAAATATGCTAAATCATCCTATCACTCAAGCAAACTTAAAGATGCTAGGTATTGCACACTATGAGATCATCAAAACACAAACAAAAGAGCTTGCGTGTAAGACTGTCGGTGATGGCGCGATGGCAGAGCCTATAGAAGTTTTTTGGCATATCGCAAAAGAGCTGCTTAAAGAGGAGTTTTGGGAAGATAGACGTGTTATCGTCACAGGTGGCGGAACTGCTGAAAAGATAGACGATGTGCGTTATATCTCAAACTTTTCAAGTGGAAAGATGGCTTCTGCTCTTGCTACGGCACTCTTTTGTAAAGGCGCGGATGTGAACCTAATAGCTACAAAGTTTGATGCAGATCTCCCACTTGCGATGCATAAGATCGATGTTGATTCAACAGAGGAGATGCTTGAGTTTGTCGTAGACTCTGTACGTATCGCAAAAAAAGGGAAACTTTCAAAACCTTCACTCATCTTAGATAGACCTATAGAACTGATCCAAAAAGAACCATTTCTTTTTATGGCAGCTGCGGTAAGTGACTATGTGCCTGCTTTTGCTCAAGATGGTAAACTCAAAAAAGAGATGCTCGGCGAATCTTGGAATATAGAGATGAAACAAAATATCGATATATTAAAAACTATCAATAAAGATGGGATCAAAGTTGTTGGATTTAAAGCAGAGATGGACGCCCAAAACGCAAAAGAAAATGCAACTTCAATGCTAGTAAATAAAGGCGTTGACGCAGTATGTCTCAATATTTTAACAGATGATAAAAGCTTCGGAACTGATGATAATGAAATAGAATTTATCACTCCAAATGGTTCAGCTTTACTGCCTAGAGCTGATAAACTTTCCCTCTCATTTGAGATACTTAAAAACGCAAAAGAGCTATGAGTTTTTCGATAAGCGAACTTTCCAATATTCTAAAACTTGTCTCAAGTTCTCCTGCTGAGGCAAAAGCACTGATAAAACTATTGGCAGTTGATGTTACAAAGTCTCTGGGTGATGGAAAGTACCTCTTAGAAACTCCTTCAAAAGAACTAACCGCTTTCTCAGACAAACCACTCCAAGATGGCTTAAAATACTGGGTAGAGCTTGGCACAAAACAACATGAGACTCCAATAATCTCAAAATTTTTACAGCAACCAAAAATACTCCAAGAGTTTCAAAATCTCTCTCTTAAATTTGATATCAAAGAGTTACATGAACTGCTAAGTAGTAAAAAAACGATAGAGAGTTTTAAAACGTCTCTTTTAGAACATCTCTCAAACGCGACTTCAAAAGAAGATTTCACACAATTTTCCAATCTTCTTTTATCATTAATGCAAAATACTCTTACAATTCCGCTCACATTAGGGCACTATTTGGGCGTTTTTCAAATGAAAAAACGCTACAATAAAACGACAAAAAAATCCCAGTTGGATTTTTACGCAGCACTTCTTAAACTCGGTCCAATATCGGGAACTATTATGTTTATAGAAGATGAGATTTTTATAGATTTAGACGTGGCATTTACGACAACAAAACTTTTTTTGGAAGCACATTTGAAAGATATCAGATATAAAACAACCTTACATGTAAGAGAAAATATAGAGCCTCTTTACCAATTTCAGACAAATTCACTCTTGGATATCAACGTATGAACAAAAGCTTACATGTAGCCATAATTATGGATGGAAACGGTCGTTGGGCTGAAGCACGTGGTGAGAAAAGAGTCAAAGGGCATGAAGCGGGAGCAAAAGTCGTAAGAGAGATCACAAAATTTTGCTCCAAACATAAAGATATAGAACGTATCACACTTTACGCTTTTTCTACGGAAAACTGGAAACGCCCTCGCCTAGAAGTCGAATTTTTAATGAAACTTCTCGAGCATTACCTTAAAAATGAGCTTGAAGAGTATATAAAAAACAATGTAAAATTTGAAGCGATCGGCGATATTCGCGCTTTTTCAAAATCACTGCAAAAGCTAATTAAAAAAGTAGAAGAAAAAACATCTCACTGCGATGGACTCGTTCAAAGTCTAGCGCTCAATTACGGTGCTCACGATGAAATACTCCGAGCAGTCAATCAACTCAAAAATGAAAAAAAAGATATCACAGAAGAGATGTTTTCTAACGCTCTTGACTGTAAAGATGAAGTAGACATCATGATCCGAACCGGTGGAGACCATAGAATATCAAACTTTTTACTTTGGCAGCTCTCTTATGCAGAACTTTTTTTCATTGATACACTCTGGCCAGACTTTAGTACAGAAGAACTTGGCAAGATAATAGACCAGTTTAACATAAGAGAACGCAGATTTGGAGGCCTTAACTAATGGAATTATTTTTACCTTTTCTCTTTGGCACTCTTTTGGGTTCTTTTTTAAATGTCCTGATCTTACGCATTCCTCGTGATGAAAACATTGCATTTCCAGCATCTCACTGCTTTACATGTAACACACCGCTGAAGCCTTGGCACAATATTCCACTTTTTTCATGGCTTTTTTTACGCGGAAAATGTGCATTTTGCAAAGCGCCCATCTCTGCACAATATCCCATCATAGAACTTTTAAGCGGTTTAATCTTTGTTACCATCGCATACAAAATGGGCATCTCTATTTCCGCTGCATTTGTAGCGCTTACTTTTTTGATCTTACTCGCTCTTTCTATGATAGATTTTAGATACAAAATGGCACCTGACAGTCTCAATCTTCTAGCCATTTTATTTGCTATACTTGGTGCATACTCGTTTTCAATGTTACTGAATAATCTCCAAAATGCCCTACTTTTTGCTGGAGGTTTTACCTTGCTTCGCTTTTCACTTTCCTATATTTTAACTTCCATAGCTCACGGCAAAGCAAAAAAAACGCAAACTTCATGGACAAAAAACTATCATACCTATCCATTTATCGAAGCGATGGGAGAAGCTGACATTATGGTAGCCGCAACGATGGGAGCTCTTTTAGGTGTGAAACTCGCCCTTGTGGCTATCTTTGTCGCAGCTGTTTTGGCTTTGCCTGTTATGCTCTATGTTCAAGGTAAAAGTCTTGAAGAACAAAGAGTTCCCTTTATCCCATTTTTGGCCATGGGAACCTTTATAACTTATCTTTTAGATACACAAATCTACGCCTATCTGGAAACACTGTATGCATAAACTAAAGAGATATATCATTAAGAACTTTTCGATTCTCTTTTTATCGATTTTCTTGCCGCTTTTTGCTATCGCTTCTGTGATATTTATGATAAAACTAGCAACTTACACGGCCATTATCCAGCTTACATTTTTTGAGATGGTCAAACTTTATCTTTTCGTATTGCCTGAGATTCTTTTTTATACTCTGCCAATCACATTTTTCATCTCTGCAACGCTCACACTATTTCGACTTTCAAATGATAATGAGATGATCGTGATCTTTGCACTTGGGATAGAACCTGATTTTATTATCAAAACACTTCTTAAACCTGCGATTCTTTTGTGTGTTTTACTGAGTTTTGATTTTTTCGTCCTTTTTCCTCATGCAACGGTACTTTCAAGCAACTTTGTTTCATACAAAAAAAGCGAAGCAAAATTCAATATCAAAGCTTCTGAATTTGGAAACAACTTTGGTAACTGGCTTTTATATGTTGGACATAATAATCCTGATGGAACTTTTGGCGATGTCTTTTTATTTAACAAAGAAAAGAAAAATGAGATTTTACTCAATGCTTCCAAAGCTGAAGTCATCAATCAAAGTGGAGTTTTAAAACTCAAACTGAGCACAGGCAATGGATACAGTTATACGCAAGATACTCTTTCACAAATCGACTATCAGACCATCATCATTAATGATATGATGAAGACCGATCTGAGTACCTATAGAAAACCGCTTGAGTACTGGCTTAGCAGCGATAGAGCTGATAGCAAGCGTCATATGTTTATCACAGATGTACTGCTGAGTATTTTTCCTATTATTTCACTTTTTTTTGTGGCGGCGATGGGGATTGTACATGCAAGGCACCAAAAAAGTTATGTTTATCTCGCTTTATTTCTTGCTATCGTGATCTATTATGGTGCAACAATCGGGCTTATCGATGTGATTAGCTATTACACCATCCCCTTCGTCTTTTTTACTTGGCTGATTGTGACCTATATTATCTATAAAAGAAAAATACTCGAGCGCTTTTGAGAGTAAAAGCTACCATCGCCTATAACGGCACAAAATTTTATGGCTCGCAGATTCAAGAGAAAGAGATAACTGTCAACGGCACACTTCAAGAAGTTCTCGCCTCTCTTGGCATCCAAACAAAGATAGAAGCTTCAGGACGCACAGACAGAGGCGTTCACGCAACAGGTCAAGTGATACACTTTGATCTTCCCCCTTTTTGGACTGATACAAATAAACTCCAAGAAGTGCTCAATCACAAACTCCTGACCTCCTTACATGTAAGGAAAATCGAAACTGTAAATGATGATTTTCACGCAAGATACAGTGCTAAGCGAAGAGTTTACAGATACATCTTAAAAGAGGGAAAAAGTAATCCTTTTTTTGATGAGTTTATCACTTTTGTAGAAAAGATCGATATTGAACTGCTTAAAACTGCAATAAAAAGTTTTGAAGGAACACACGATTTTGAGGGCTTTTACAAAAAAGGAAGTGACAACAAAACGACCATCCGCACAATCTTCAAAGCCACTGTGTACAAACATAAAGGTTTTACAGTTCTATACTTTGAAGCAAACGGATTTCTCCGCTCACAGATACGTTTGATGGTGGGAATGTTACTTGGCATCAATAGTGGAAAGTACTCTATAGAAGATTTAAAAAATCAGCTTATACCCACTGGGCAAAAAATCTCATTCAAACCAGCCCCATCAAATGGGCTGTATCTGGCTAAAATATTTTATTCGTGAGCATCTTTACGCTTGTTGAAGTAAGGAATATATTTCGCCGTTTCATAAATACTCTGCGTTAACTCTTTCATCTTTGCAAAGAGTTCTGGATGCTCGGCTCTATGATCTACCATCGGATCTTTAGAGGCAATCTCATAGAGTCCCTCATATTTTCCTGTTGTTTTGTAGCAGTATTTCTCACCCACAATTCCCAAAGTCGGATCAGCTCTGTTCATCATGATGTAAGCATAATGGCTATCTTTAAACTTTGGATTAAAGATATTACGTCCTAATGTCGTCGCCGTATAATCAATTCCCGCTAGCGAAGCGATTGATGGAACAGCGTCAAGTTCAGACATTACTGTATCAACCACTTTTGGATCTTTAATCATCGGCGAGTAGATCACAAATGGAACACGGTAAGAGCCAAGAGCAAGGTTTGAAGTGCTTTCTGCTGGAGGAACATGCTGTGAATAACCATCAATTCCATGATCTCCCCAAAATACAAAGATGGTATTTTTATAGTAGGCGCTCTTTTTAGCTTCACTCATAAAAAGTCCTACAGAATAATCCAAAAATCTAAAAGAGTTATACTCTTCAAGTGAAGCAAATCCATATTTTTTCACTTCAGCCAAACTCACATCTGTGCGAATTTTAAATCCATGGTCATTTGCAGGGATCGTATATGGTCTATGATTTCCTGAAGTCTGGATAATGGCTACAAAAGGCTCTTTCTCTTGCGCTAAAACCTTACTCGATTCAAGTGCCAAATCAGCATCAGAGATTCCCCAGACATCAGTTCTTGGTGCGCTGTAACGTTCTTCTTCATACAGATCAAGATTATCCATAGACTCATTGAGCATTCCGCGGATATTTCCCCAAGATGCAGAACCGCCGATGAAGTAAAGTTTTTTGTAATCTTTAAAATCCTCAAAAATGGAGTGTTGATTTACAATGAGAGGATTACGGCTAGATGTTCCATGAAGTTCTACATCTGGCAAAGATGTGAGTGTCGCATAGATACTTCTAGCTGTTCCGACAGTTGGCGTATAGAAGTTTTTAAAGTACCAACCCTTATCTGCATACTCTTTTAAGTTTGGTGAAGGATCGATAGGATTTCCTGAAACACTTGATTTATAAGAAGCAAAAGACTCCATGATGACTATGACTACATTTGGCTTTGTACCAACGCTCAAAATCGGTTTTGCTTCACGTTTAAAATTCAAATTTGCTTTATCTTTGTGTACAATCCCAAGATAATCAGCCATCACATCATAATGTTCTTTGACTTTTTTTATATCATACGCTTCACGCCCATTTTTCCAAGTATCAAAGAAATAATGAATTGGGTTATAAGTCAGTTGAGAAGCAAAAGGATGCTTTGAAAAAGAAGCATCTGACCAGCGCAAAGGGTACTGATCAAGTTTTCCCCAACCAAGTGCAAACATAATAAAAAAGCTTACAAAACCGATAAAAATTTTAAATTTCCATGGATATTTTTCTGCTCGAGTTTTTTGAAGTTTTGAGATATAACCATTGACTAAAAAAAGAAAAAAAGCAATGATAGACAAATAGGCGATAATGATCCAAATAACAGGGTAACTTTCCCAAACCATCTCCATCGATGTTTTAAAATCGACTAAAAGTCTTGTCGAAGTAAAGTCAAGTCTAGTTCCTAGATAAGCATAATATCCCACATCAACCGCATAAAAAAGTATAAAAGTCGCAAACATAATGCCTAAATAAGCGAGCCAAAAAGTTTTTACCACTTTTCCTTTAAACGGCGAAAGAAAAGGGATCCAGCCAAGAAAAAAGAGAGGTGCAACCATAATGACGATCATACGAAGATCAAACCGACTTCCCAGCCATAAAGCCATCCAAAAGTCATAATTGCTTAAATGTGAAAGAGGATCAACAAAATAGAAATAAAATGAAACTCTAAAAAGAGCCAAAAGCAAAGTCATACAAATAATGAAAACAGTTAGAAAACGAAATAAACGTGGAATTTTTAGCACTCAAATACCTTGTAATAATTTTGCTTATTATAGCCTTTTATCGTAAACCTATAAGTATGGTATCAACTATTTGCGTTATAATTTCGAAAAAATTATGGAGACTATTTTTGGAAAATCTAAGTTACTACGAAATATTACAGATCGACAAAAATGCAGATCAGACGATCATTAAAAAAGCTTACAGAAGACTTGCAAAAGAGTACCATCCTGACAAAAATCAGGGCGATGCTGAAGCTGAGACAAAATTTAAGTTTGTTAACGAAGCTTATCAAACACTCAGTGACGAACAACAAAGAGCAGTCTATGACAGATACGGTAAAGAGGGACTCCAAGGTGGAGGCGGCAGAGGTCGCAGCTCTGGTATGAGTGGTTTTGAAGATCTTGGAAGTATCTTTGAAGAGATGTTTAACGGTGGTTTTGGCGGTGGAGGAGGACAAAGACGTTCACGCGCAGATATGGACAAATACCCTCTTGATATGAATGTCGATATGAATATCAGCTTTAACGAAGCAGTCTTTGGCTGTGAGAAAGAGATCAATTACAAATATAAATCATCTTGTTCGAGCTGTAAAGGTACAGGTGCCAAAGATGGCAAACTCTCTTCTTGTAACCAATGTCAAGGCAAAGGTCAAGTTTACGTGCGTCAAGGGTTTATGACTTTTTCTCAGACCTGTCCTGCATGTGGCGGCGAAGGCACAAAGCCATCTGAAAAATGTAGTGATTGTTCTGGTCATGGATATACAGAAGTCAAAGACAGTGTTAAGATCAATGTTCCAAAAGGGATAGACAACGGCAATCGCTTAAGAGTAGGCGGACGTGGAAATATTGGTAAAAATGGTCGTCGTGGAGACTTGTATGTAACATTTAGTGTTAAAGCAGATAAGCATTTCGTAAGGAGTGAAAATGATGTTTATATCGAGATCCCTGTATTCTTTACTCAGGCAATCACAGGAGATGAGATCACTATTCCATCTTTAACGGGTGAGTTAAAACTTCAGCTTGATGTGGGAACTCGCGATAAACAGCACTTTAAATTCAGAAATGAAGGTATCGAAGATGTCCACGGGCATGGTAAAGGTGATCTTATCGCTCAAGTCAATATTACCTATCCCAAAAAGCTAAATGATAACCAAAAAGAGCTTCTTTTAAAACTTCAAGAATCTTTTGGCATCGAGTCAAAACCACATGAAGGTGTACTTGATTCTGCAATTGAGAAGATGAAAAAGTGGTTTAAGTGAAAGAGCACCTCTCATCAATCATGATGGGAGCTTTTGCTCTCGCTTTAATCCTGAGTGCTTGGAAACTCTATAAGTTTATGCCAAACAAACAGCTTGAAGATGATGATAACACGAAAGAATCCGTCGATCAGCTAACATTCATCATGATTGATACTATCCAAACAAGTTCGACTCCGCCAACGCACAAAGAGCTCTTTATCTTGATCAAATCTCATAGCGATTTTGATGAAAAACATTTTTGGAGATTTAATGAAAACAGACTCCATCAACTCTTACAAAAATATTACACCATTCATAACTTAAGCTCTATAGAAGAGATACATAAGAAAGCGGTACAAGAGTAAAACAGAGTCACTTCTGTACTATTTTTTACCCGATATACTCATCTCATAAACCCATTTTTGCAACTCTGCCATCGCTTCATAGTCTTTATATAATGTCTCTATCAACTTCTCGCCCTCTTCTATCAAATGAGAGTCATATTTTTTATAAGCAGCCATCTCTTTATATAAAGAAAGTTCTACATGAGACATCTCTTTGATAAAGCCTTTAGGATATCTTTTCATTGAGGCTTCTAAAACTTTATAGCCCTTATTTTCTAGTTCTTGAATGATAGATGCCAACTTTTCTCTATGAGCCTCATCTTTGATATATGCACGATAAATATCAAGTATCTCTTTTTCAAACCATCGTATCCCTACTGCTACAAAGAGTTCATCAATGCCATAATGCAGATAAAAACTGCTGCTTTGAAGACGTTTGCCCCTGCCTTGCCAAAAGATATAGCCAACACGTGTTTTGATAGGATCGCTTAGAGCAGTTTTATTTCTTCGTATATCTTTATATATGCGAAACAGTGAAGCGTTTATTTTTGGAATTGCATTGATAGTTGGCTCGATGGCCATGAGGTGTTCACCCATCTCAACGATAAAGTCGCGAGAGGGGTTTAATATAAGTTTTTCGTAGCGTGATTTTTGAGTTAAAAACCACTCTTTGTTATTATTGTCACGGATCTCTTTTAAAAAAGGTATAAGCTCTTTTGAAAATCCTTTAAATTCCACTTTACTCAGTTATCTTTCTATTTCTAAAAGCGATAGCTATAAGTGCAAATACTATAAAGTATGAAATAGGCACAAAATCAGGGATAGGCACCGGATCGCCTTTTGCATATGAGTGCATACCCGCAAGATAATAATTTACTCCGAAATAGGTCATTAAAACCGAAGTAAATGCAAGCAATGAGATAACACTGTAACTAAACGGCGTATAAAGTGCTTTTATAAATCTAATGTGTACAACAACCGCATAGACTAAAATCGTCACAAGTGCCCAAGTTTCTTTTGGATCCCAGCCCCAGTAACGTCCCCAACTTTCATTTGCCCAAACTCCACCAAGAAAGTTTCCAACAGTCAACATTGCAAGGCCGATAAGCAAACTCATCTCATTGATGGCATTGAGTTCTAAGATAGAGCTGTTGATACGCTCTGCATTTTTAGAGTTTCTCAGCGCAAAAAGAAGCACAGTGATAAATCCAAGCAGTGCTCCAAGACCAAGGAAACCATAACTAGCCGTAATCATCGAAACGTGAATATCAAGCCAGTAGGACTGTAAAACAGGTACTAAGTTCGTAACTTTTGGATCCATCCAGCTCAAATGCGCTACAAAAAGGATCAAACCCGCCAAAATAGATGTCGAAGCTAAAGTGATTGGTGAATGTCTTGAAAAGATAAAACCTGCCAAAACCGTCGCCCAAGCGATATAAACCATAGATTCAAACCCATTTGACCATGGTGCGTGACCTGAAATATACCATCTCACAGCAAGACCTAAAGTATGCGCGATGAAAAATGCTATCAGTAAAAACATCGCTGATTTGCTCATGATCTTAAGATTGAATGATGGTTTGAGTATTTTCACAAAAGAGAAACTCAAAAGTACAAAACCAATCAAGAAATAAAGTGGCCACAACAACTCAAAAATATTTGAATGATTATAAAGTATTTCTAAACGGATCTTATTTTTATCCGGATAGACAGCCGCGCCATAAAATTTTTGAAAGCTTTTGACCCCATCAAGTGCCGCATTCGCTTTTGTCCAATTTCCAGTTTTTATAGCATCATCAATACTTGAAAAGTAGATAACTGCAGCGTCTTTTACTTTGCCCGCAGACTCTTGATCAAAAGTTTGAAGCGCTTCTATCGTATCCACCCATTTTTGATTCACATCATTTGGTTTTGGCCAGATTTTGATAATTGAGCCCGTATAAACCATAAAAGCAACATTGACACGTTCATCTACAGACAAAACTGCTTTATCAAACTGATTTCTGTCTTTTGGTGCTTTACGTGAAGATTCTTCTGCATACTGTGCAAGTTTATAGCCTTGCATATCTGCTGGAGATTGAAAAAATTCTGAAAATGATGCATATTTTGTATCTTCAGGAAGTCCAAGGAATTTGTTGACTTCTTTATTTGAAGTACTAATCATTTTGATCTCACGCCATGCATCGGGACGTATCATCATCCCAAGAATGATCTGGTTTGCATCAAGACCTAAAATCGAATTACTTCTGCTGATTTTATTGACAATCTCAGTTGAAAGTGTATCAAGAGGTTTCATCCTTCCATCACTGTCTTGAACAATAAGTTCGCCAAAAAGCGCTGCATGGGTTTTATCAAAAGATTTTACAGTTTTGATCAAAGGATTGACTTCATCTGCATAAGAGGAAGTATATGAAAAAGCAAAAGCAAGTGCTAAAAATGCCGCAACTGCTCTACTTGATGCAAGTTTTTTTGCTTTGTTAGAGAGCTTTGCAAATCTACCATTTGGCATCAAAAGTGAGCCAAAAAGTCCAACAGCAAGCATTAAATAACCTATGTATGTAATTAATGTTCCTGGATCATTGTTTACTGAAAGTACAGTTCCTTTTTCATCTTGGTCATAAGAAGATTGGAAAAATCTATATCCTCTATGATCTAAAATATGATTCATATAGATTTTGAAAGGTTCATTCATATTTTGTTCCTTATCTATCAAAGTAACCTCACTCGCATAAGAAGAAGGTGACATAGAACCTGGATAACGTGAAAGTTCAAAGCGATTTAATTTCAGTGCAAAAGGAAGAGTAAGAATCTTTGGACCATAATTCACAGAAACATTTACACCATCAACCATTGCAGTCACATCATCACCAAGCTCATTTTTTTTACCATAAACAAGCACTGTTTTAGATTCTTTAGCATCACTAATTTCAAAGCGAAGCGCATCAGTACCGGCATTCTTTTTACCTTTTACCTTTGGATCGCTCACAACCTCTTTACTTGCCAATGGATAAAACTCGCGTAAAACAAAATTTGTTGCATTGTACGTATTGAGAGTGCGTATTGCGAACTCTTCTTTTGTACTTGCTTGTGAAACACCGCTGCTTTTGTCATCCATTTTCAAGTATTTTAAATCCATCGGATGGCTTATCATTAGTTTGCCATTTTCCACAAAAAGCTCAACTACGGGCTTGTCAAACTTCTTTCCTGAATCAAAATCAAGTACTAGATCACCAGCTTCAAAGAAATCACCTTTTGACAACTGAACACTTTGACCCTGACCATCTAATGTCACCATCATATTTGCTATAGGCGTACCGTTTTTATCTTCAACAAGTTTTATAACAGCATCAGGAATATACTCGACAAGCTTTACATGTAGAGTCTTTCCACCCGCTTGAATCTCTTTGTCAAAACTGTTATGTGTTCTTTTTGAAAGATAAAGCATCGTAGAATCTTCTGCATTACCGGCTTTGATATTGACATAAGGCTCAGCACTTTGCATCATAGAAGATGTTTGTCCCTCACGAATATGCATCATACCCTCAAATCCGCTGTAACGTGTTATAGCAGCACCAATTAAAATTACAAAAAATGAAACGTGAAATGTAAGAACAAGAATTCTTTCTTTTCTGTACATCTTAAAATTGATGATATTCATGAAAAGATTAATAGCTAAAAGTCCCAAAAGTACCTCGAACCATCGTGTGTTATAGATATCAGCTTTTGCCGTCATCGTACCGAAATCGTTTTCTATGATAGTTGCATATCCAATAGAAAACGCAAAAATGAGCATTAAAACGGCCATCGTTTTCATAGAACTCATAAATGATAATATTTTTTTCATTATGACACCTTTCTTATTTAGCCTCGCATTGTAATGAAACTATGGTAAATATAGATATAAAAGAGAACTACGAGTGATTTTATTAAGCTTTTTTATATATAAAAATCTTTTATATACCTCTCTATTTAAGCTCACCCCAGTTATCTCCGATGTTTAGAGATGCACGTAGCGGGATTTTCAACTCATAGATAGTTTCCATAATCTCTTGAAATCTCTTACCAAGCTCCTTTGCCACATCTTCGTCCACTTCAAATATCAATTCATCATGAATCTGAAGCAACATTTTTGCTCTTAAGTTTTCCTTTCTTATGATCCTATCTATCTTATTCATAGAGAGTTTGATGAGATCCGCCGCACTTCCTTGAAACTTCGTATTGACACTTTCTCGATCATACGCCGCTTTGAACATCGGCGTTGCTTGTACATAGTCAAAATAGCGTCTGCGACGAAGCAAAGTCTCAACATAGCCCTTCTCTTTTGAGTTTTCAACGATACTAGAAAAATAGTTTTTTACACTTGAAAAGTTGTCAAAATAAGTCGTAATGATCTCTTTAGCTTCTTTACCGCTAATATCAAGCGTATCGGAGAGTTTTTTCTGTCCCATTCCATACAAAAGCCCAAAATTTACAGTCTTTGCGATATTTCTTTTTGCCGCGGCTTCTTCGCCGAAAAGCACTTTTGCCGTGGCAAGATGGATATCTTGATCTTCTTGAAATGCTTTTAGCAAAACTGGATCTTCACTAAAATGCGCAAGAAGTCTCAGCTCAATTTGAGAATAATCGATGCCGATAAGTTTTTTCCCTTTTGGTGCGACAAAAGCTTGACGAATTTTCACACCTAGATCACTACGTGCGGGGATATTTTGCAGGTTTGGATTTTTTGAACTAAGTCTTCCAGTTGCCGTTCCCGTATGGATAAAAGAGGTATGCACTCGGCTGTCTTCACTCTCTCTCGAGAGTTTTAAAAGTGGTTCTATATACGTTGAATAAAGCTTATGCACTTCGCGGTATTCTAAAATATATTTGATCACTACATGCTCATCAATAAGTGAACTCAGAACGTTTTCATCCGTTGAATAACCCGTTTTTGTCTTTTTACCCTTTGAGAGTCCAAGTGTTTCAAACAGCACTGTTCCTAGTTGAGAAGGAGAATTAAGATTGAACTCACATCCACTAAGCGTATAGACTTCATGTGTCAATTCTGCAAGTCGTATTTTCACCTCATCCAAAAACTTTTCTAAAAATTCCCCCTCCACTTTTATCCCTTTTTGCTCCATTCTCAGCAGTGTTGTGACAAAAGGAAACTCTACGTGGTTGGCTTCTTCTAAAAGATATTGCGTAGAATTGAGCTCAAATTTTTGAACTAAAAGGTTATAGAGTCTGAGCGTTATAAGTGCATCTTCTGCGGCATATTTACACGCATCTTCAATCTCAACTGAAGCAAAAGTTTCCCCTTTTTTGACAGTATCTTTAAAAGAGATCATTGTATGATTTAACATATTTGACGCGAGATGATCGAGGGAAAGTTTGCCCTCTGGATTTAAAAGCCAAGCAAGAATCATCGAGTCCGCAAAGATCTCCAAATCTTCATCTAAAAACTTCGTAACAAAGTGAAGATCGAACTTTAGATTGTGCCCGACAACCTTACATGTAAAGATTTTTCTCATTGCATCTTTGGCACTTTGTTGATCTATCTGCTCTGGTGCGCCAAGATAATTATGAGCTAGGGGAACATAATAAGCCTCGTTTTCATTCATACAGAAACTAAAGCCCACAAGCGTATCGTTGTAGTAATCAAGTCCCGTAGTCTCTGTATCAAAAGCGATAATATCCTTACATGTAAGGCTGGATAATACTCTATCAAGTTCATTTTTATCTGTTATAAGTGTTGTTTTAAAATCTTCGAGTTTTGGCTCTTTGATAGTTTCAAAAACCACTTCAACACCCTGTATTGGAGTTGGAGTTTTGTTTTCTTGGACTATCCCTTTTGCGTGAAGTGTTCGAAGGATCGCGTTCATCTCATAGTGTACAAGTTCATCATAGATCGGCACAAAAGGATTATCATAATGCATCGTGTACTCTTCAAAATCCAGATCAAAAAAAACATCATTTTTAAGTGTGACCAACTCTTTTGACATAAAAGCATTCGCTTTGTTTTCCACTAATTTTTTCTGTACTCCAGCGGGCGTTACACTCTCGATATTTTCATAGATCCCATCCAAGCTTCCGTAAGCTTCTATAAGTTTTTGCGCCGTAACTTTTCCTATCCCTCTGACTCCAGGAACATTATCGGCGCTGTCGCCTAAAAGAGATTGAAAATCTATAAACTGTTTAGGTGTTACACCGTACTTTTGCATACACTCATCTTCGTTTATTGTTTTTCTTTTGATGGCATCGACAAGAACAACTTTGTCATCATCTATGAGTTGATAGAGATCTTTATCGTGAGAAACAACTCTCACCTTATAGCCTTTTTCTAATGAGAGTTTTGTGACCGTTGCTATCATATCATCGGCTTCATAACCACCCATTCCAAGCGTTTTAAAGCCCATCTTTTCTATCCATTCTATGGCGATTGGAAGTTGAAGCGTGAGTTCATGCGGAGGCGCACTTCGGTTTGCTTTGTAGTTTGGATCTATCTCATTTCTAAAAGTATTGCCTTTAGAATCTATGGCAAAAACAAGATAATCACAATTATGCTCTTTTTGAAGTGAAGAGATAAAATTTGTAAAACCCGTTAAAAGCCCAGTAGGAAAGCCATCTTTGTTGCTAAGATGCTGTGGAAGCGCGTAAAAACTCCTAAAAAAGAATCCGAAAGTATCGATAATTGTTACAGTTTTTGCCATGAAAATCTCTTTGTATAGTTTTTTTGTAAGTATATCCAATGAAGGTTTATCTATATTTAAGGGAGATTTTATTTCAAAAAAAGAGCTAGAGAAGATAGAACTAGAACTGTAGCTCCATCTTTTGCAAAAATACTAAAGATTATCGAGCATATCATCAATACAATCTTCGAGTATCTCATGATTGTATCCTGCATCGCTGGCAGTTTTGAGTCCTATATTTATAGAAATTTCACCTAAAGGATCATTGATTGGAATAATTGTTTTTACAATGTGTAATGCCATAGCATATTCTTTAATATCTTCTGGTGCATTTGAGGGATCATCCGAATAACGGATCATATCGACAAAGTCTTCATCAAATCCCCAATGTTCAAAGATAGCTGCTGTAACAGCTGCTGTTGTCTCATCAACGTAGCTTTTTTCAACCATTGGAATATTATGAGTCATCTCTATCTCAGAGCGAAAAGTTATCATCTCATCTTTTTGAATAATATGACTCGCGATTAAAATCTTTCCAGTTTCTTGAAGTAATGCCGCTAAAAAAAGTTTATCAGCTTTTTGTTTGTCTATCTTTTTATACCAACTATGAATCAATGTTGCTTGTTTTGATGCCATCTCTGCAAATTTCTCAGATGAAGTGGCATAAGGTTCCATATCAACGTTTAAAAGTTTTCTTACAGAGTTACCAAGGACAATAGAGCGGGTCATACTCATACCAAAAAGTGTCACAGCCTGAGCAACGTTATTTATTTCTGCTTGAAAACTGTAAAGAGGAGAATTTGCGGCTTTTAAAAGATTGGCGATGATCATCGGATCTTCTTCTATAACTTTTACCAAGTCTGCTATGGAACTCTCAGGATTTGCATAAATCTTCTGAGTTTCTGTGATAGTTTTTGACAAAGGTGGAAGTGACTTTATACTCTCTAATATCGCATGATTCATAAAATTGCCTTACATAGACTTAAGTTTTTTAATGATTATACACAAATTTATTTAATAAAATATCTAAATAGAGTAGGAAAATGGCTGATAAGACTGATCTATTTCAGAGAGTTTGAGTGAAAAAAGTTCCTGAACTTTTTTTTGTATATCTAACCAAAAAGACTCCAATATAATACTTGATCCTACATTTCCATCCACTTCAAAGAGCGTACCTTCAAGCGATTCTATAATCTCTAAAACAGTTATCTCATGTGGCGGACGAGAGAGTTTATAACCGCCGCTCGCGCCTCTGACACTGCTGATCAGCCCTGATTTTCTAAGTTGTGAAAGCAGTTGTTCTAGATAACTGTGAGAAAGTGATGTCATCGCAGCGATCTCTTTTACCTGCATCGTTCTGCCATTTGGCGCATGAGAAAGCACGTGCATTGCGGCCAAGCCGTATATCCCTTTTGAACTGACACCGACCATGGTTACTCCATAAAACTTGGATAGATTTTTTTAATTATAAAATATATTTTACAACCAATACAATACGCAAAAACAATCTCAAGTCCTGTACAAAGTAAGAAAATACCTGCTGTTACATAAAGCATTACTTGTAAATTAAAAAAGCTCTCAATTAACAATAAAAAGACAAAAATAACTCCAAAATGTGCTGCAAGTCTTTTTGCACCTGCATCAGTCATCTCTGTTTTAAACGAAAAAATCTTTTTACTAAAAATTGCGAGATTATAAACAATGCTGTATTTTTTGAGTCCATATAAACGCATCAAAAAATCAACTAGGATGAAAAATAAAAACAACTTTTGGGCCGTGAGCAAAAATAAGATGACAAACAAAGAGACAAATACAGCACTTATTCTTGCCACAGTACCATCGATGAGTCTAAATGCTAGGGGACAGCTTTGAGACATTATAAATCCTTTTAGTAATTTTCTGCTGCAATAGTAGTCTTATTTTAATTTAATTACAAGTATCCATACTTGTTTACTAAGGATTAAAAATTTTCTCTATATTTTCTCTTACATGTAGGAGATCTTTTGAGGAGGAAAAACAACTGCTAAAACTACAGGCATAGTACATATCCGCATCTTTTTGCATCTTTGTAAGAATGAAAGGATAGTTGAACATTTGAATCTCTTTTTTATCTCGTAAAAGGTTAGTTTGAGTATTTTTAAGTCCAATAATCCCTATTCTTTCCATCAAATATGCAGTTGCCAAAGCGGGAGCATCCGACTGCTTTTGTGAAAGTTCAGCATTTAGATTTTTTAAGCTTGTGTCTGCTATTTTTTTATCTTCGAGCGATTCATTTAAGATGGAAAGTTTGAGTAGATTTTGTGTCATTTTTGCTAGTGCGGATGTATAGTATTTATCTTTCATATTGGCTCTTACATGTAAGTCTTTATCGCTGAGAAACCAGGTCCCGTTTTTATAAAATTTTGCTATTGCTTCGTTGCTTAATTTTGTTGCGAGTTTTAGCTTTTTCTCATCATAACTTACTTCATATCCTTCTATTAACGCTGAGATTAAAAAACTGTAATCTTCGAGTAAAGCATCCTTTGTCGGCGTATTTTTCTCGATTTTTTGATGATAGAGCTTCCCCTTAATATAGATACTAAGTAAAAGTTTTTGCAAATGATAATCACCCTCTTTACTATATTTTTCATTGAGCACAGAAGCCTTGTAATAGGCTTCTATCATCATAGCATTCCACGCGGTATTGATCTTTTTGTCTCTAAAAGGATATTCTCTTGTTTCTCGGATTTTTTGAAGTTCTTTACGAAACAGCGCAAACCCTTTTGGTCTCTCTTGCGCGTAAAAATTTAGATGGACTTTGCCCTCAAAGTTTCCTTGTAAAGAATTTCCTAGAGATTTTTTTATCTCAACTTTGTGTGGATTATTTTTAAGCGCATTATCAATCTCACACTTGCTAAAAGTAAAGTATCCGCCCTCTCCCATCTTTGAATCAGCATCACTCGCACTCCAAAAAACTCCATCGCTCTGGAATCTTTTTTGCACAAAAGCGATCGTTTCTTCGACAATATCTATATAAAGTTTTTTGCCTGTTTTTTGGTATGCATCTGTATATAAAGGGATAAGTTCGGCTTGATTGTAAAGCATCTTTTCAAAATGAGGTATCTCCCAAGATGCATCTGTGGAGTATCTAAAAAATCCGCCTTCTACTTGGTCATATAAGCCGTGAAGCGCCATCATATCAAGCATCTCATAGCCTTTTTCATCAAGCCCTTTTTCTTTGAGTGATGCAAGCGTGAAAAGTAATTGTAGTTTTGAAGCCTCCGGAAATTTGGGAGCGATACTAAAACCAAATCCAAGATCATCAAAATTTGCATTTATCGAGTCAGCTAAAGTTCTTATACTGATCTTAAAAGTTTTTTTCACTTCTTGCTCTTGTTTTGTGAGCATAAGAGATGAGATCTTCTCTATCTCAGCTCTGTTTTTTTGATAAAGTTTCCCATATTTTTGTAAAAGCGTATCAAATCCTTCTCGATTTTCCACTGTTTTTGAAGAAATGTAAGTCGCCATATAAAAAGGTTTTTGATCTTCACTGAGCATAACATTGAGTGGCCATCCACCAGAATGATCTTTTACTTGTAAGTATAATTCTTGATAATTAGTGTCAATTTGAGGCATCTCTTCTCTGTCAACTTTGATACAGACAAAATATTTATTGAACAGATATGCTAGTTTTTCATCTGTAAATGACTCTTTTTCCATGACATGACACCAGTGACAAGTGCTGTAACCGATGGAAAGAAATATTGGTTTATGCTCTCGCTTCGCTTTTAAAAATGCTTTCTCGTTATATGCCATCCAATGAACCGGATTATGGGCATGTTGTAACAAATATGGAGAATGCTCACGAATCAGTTCATTTGTATATTGCTTTGCTAAAAGCGATGAAATAATTAAAAATAATAATATAATACCCTTCATTGTAATCCTTACATGTAGAACATTATACATATTTTTTTAGCTTGACTAAGATTATTATCTTATCCAGTTATAAGTATTATATGTTAAAATTATAACTATTTTTCAAAAGGAGATTTGATGAACAAAATTGTAGGCTTTATATGTGTCTCAATCGCGCTCTATGCAAATGATATTAACACTTCAGGTTCCCTATCTATGCAACAAGCAATAGAGATAGTGAAATCGGATAACTTGGAACTGAAAACGGCTAAATTCGATGAGCAAATTGCAAGCGAAGATATAGATATGGCAAAAGGCTCCAACTATGGAAGCCTGACTCTCACGCAAGATATTGCAAGAAGTAATGATGCGGGAAATGTGTTTGGGTTTAAACTGGCATCTCGTGAGGCTACTTTTGGAGATTTTGGTGCTCAAGAATTTATGACAGCTATAAATGGAAGCCATCCAGAGACTGCATATACAACCCCATCAAAAAACTTAAACTATCCAGCAGATACAAACTTCTACCAAACAAAACTCAAATATGAACTCGCACTTTTTACAGGCTTTAAAATCTCAAGCTATGAAAATATGGCAAAAGCAATGAAAAAGATGAAAACGCTTGATAAAGATGCGCTTATTCATGAAAAAGTTTATGAAGTTAAAAAAAGTTACTACGATATGGCTTTACTTGAAGATGCAATCAAAAATCTCAGTGTCATTGAAAAGAACATTAATACTTTAGAAAATACAACTCAAAGCATGATTGAAGAGGGATACGCAAAAAATGTTGATCTTCTTGAGGTACAGGCAAAAAAAGGCAATGTCGAACGTCTTTTAAACCAGATGAGATCAAACGAAAAACTTTTGTACCAATATCTCAGCTTTTTACTCAATCAAGATGTCACAGCTATTCAGACACCAAGCGAAGACGTAAATATGCCACAGGTCAGCGATGAAGCGATCTTAGCAAATAACATAGATATCAAAAAAGCCTCTACAGGTCTTGAAGTAAGAGACAATATGGTTCGTGCGCAAAATGCAGCTTACTATCCGACAGTCGGTGCTTTTGGTGAAATTTCAACTGCAGATACTAGTAGTTTTTTAGGCAGTGCTGATGACCATAAAGCTTATACAGTAGGGGCAAGGCTTACATGGAATCTTTTTAACGGTGGAATCGATGCTTCATCAATTCAAAAAGCCAAAATTGAGCAGATGAAAACAAAGACCCAAGTTGAAATCGCAAAAAAAGGGATCATCCTTCAAGCAGATAAAATCAAAACAGAGATTGCATCTTATGATGATGATATCAGCTCTTTAAAAAAAGAGTTAGCACTTGCAGACGAAATTTATAAAAACTATGAAGGAAGATACAAAGAACAACTCACTTCTATGAGTACAGTTATCATTAAACAATCGGAGCAGATTGAAAAGATTGTCAAACTTGAAGAGATCAAAAATAAAAGAAACGAGCGTATTTTCGCTTTAGAAAAACTATCAAACGGAGATAAAGAATGAAAAAAATATTAGGGATTTTATTACTCAGTTCAACACTTTTTGCTGGAGCTGTGACTGTTTCTGGAAGCGTTATTTCAGACAACCAAAAGATGATCACAAGTCGTTTTATGGGTTTTGTAACTCAGGTTAATGTCTCAGAAGGTGATAGAGTAAAAAAAGGGCAACTGCTTTACAGTATTGATTCAAAAGAGGTTGATTCTTCTATGAGTCAAGTTCAGCTTGGAATCTCACAAGCACAACTTTCACTTCAAATGTATCAAAACCAATACTCAAATGTCAAGCTCAACCTTGAGCGTAATAAACGTCTTTTAGAAAAAGATATGGTCTCAAAATATGATGTAGAAAATCTTCAGCTTGCGGCAAAAAATCTTGAAGATATGATCTCAATAGCAAAACAACAGGTAAATCAAGCTCAATCACGTCTAGGCGAAGTTAAAAATCAGTATAACTACCTTAATATCAAAGCTCCAAATAGTGGTGTTGTTATCTCTAAAAACATCAAAGTTGGAGAGATGGCGATGCCAGGGATGCCTGCAATTGTACTTTCTGATTTAACAGATTTGAAAATCTCTGTAGATGTGGCAGAAAATGATCTTCAAAAATTTGCGTATGGTAAAAAAGTAAAAGTAGAGATCCCATCTGCAAATATTACTGCTGTTGGCAAAGTAACAGCGATCATACCAAATTCAAATCCGATGACACACTCATTTAGAGTGAAGATCTCTTTTAGCCCTAACCATCAAGTAGTATATCCTGGTATGTATGCTACAGTTACTGCTGAATAAGGCGGAATTGTTATGAAACAACAGCCCTATGTGCCAAAAGATATAGCTGGAAAACTGGCTAAGGCATTTATTCGCAATCCTCTTACTCTGGTACTTGGAATCTTTCTCTTCGCTCTTGGATATCTTTCACTTGAAGTTATGCCACGCGAGGAAAATCCTCAGATGGTTGTCAGCGGTTCGACTGTTATCGTGGCCCTTCCTGGAGCTACAGCCGAGGAAGTTGAACGTGTTATCGTTAAACCTTTGGAGCGAAAACTTAAAGAGGTCAAAGGTGTCGAACATATCTACGGCAGAGCTATGGATAATGTCGGTATCGTAAATGCAGCCTTTTTTATAGGTCAGAACAAAGAAGATTCAAACCTCAAAATCTATGACAAGATTATGCAAAACTCCAATATGTTTCCAAAGGGTTCTATGAATCCTGTTATTAAACCTTTGGATATTGACGTTGATATTCCTATTGTTTCTGTAGCGTTTTACAGCAATGACAAAAATATGTCTGAAACAGATCTCTATGATCATGTCAAAACTATGCAACACTATATCAATGGCTTACCAAACGTTGCTGTTACTGATTTAAAAGGTGGACATAAACATCAGTTTAATATTGAAGTCGATATCAATAAACTCTCAGGATATAATCTCTCTCTAGGTCAAATTTCTCAAGCTGTACAATCGCTTGCTTACAATGTTCCAAATATCAAAAATAGGACACAGAACAATAAAATCGTTATTTTAGGCGTGAAAAATGCCATTCAGACGATAGATGATGTGGGAAATATCATGGTTGCCGAATATATGGGTTCTCCAATCTATCTCAAACAAGTAGCAACGGTCACAGACGGATATAACTATCAAAATTTCCAATCAGCACAAATAAGTATTGAAACACAAGAACACTCTTTTACACCTATGCAAAATCAAGTAACTTTGACTGTATCAAAACTTCAAGGTACAAATGCGGTTGTTATATCTGATTCTGTAAAAGAGGAACTCAATAAATACAAAGATATGCTTTCAAAAAGTGGTATCAATTATGTTATTACGAGAAATGACGGCGAACGTGCAAATGATGCCGTCAACGAACTCGTTATGCACTTGGTGATATCTATCATTATTATCGCTGTTCTGTTGATATTTGTACTGGGATGGAGGGAATCACTGATTGTAACTTTTACAGTTCCGGCAATTCTTGCCATTACACTCTTTGTAGCCTATCTCACAGGTCAAACAATCAATAGGATTACGCTCTTTGCCTTCTTACTGAGCCTTGGACTTTTAGTCGATGCGGCTATTATTGTTATTGAAAATATTCACCGTCATTACCACTCTGTTGATTCAGCACATAAAGATAAAGATGAGTTGATGATAGAAGCGACTGATGAGATCGGTGCACCAACAAATATTGCCACTTTGGCAATCATCATGACCATGGTTCCTATGGCCTTTGTCGGTCAGATGATGGGTCAGTTTATGAAACCGATTCCTGCAAATGTTCCTGTGGCACTAATTGCTTCACTTTTTGTAGCTTATATTTTCACCCCTTACCTCGCTGTAAGAATACTCAAAAGACCTAAGCATGACGAGGAGCACAAATAATGTTTAAAAAATTTGAAAAAGCCGTTTTAAACGGAGTGCAAAGCAAAAGTCAAAGAAAATTTATTCTTATAGGAACGATTGTCGCTCTCATACTTTCTGTGATGATGATTCCAACAGAGCTAGTATTGGCGAAGATGCTTCCGGGAAAAAATAATGACACTTATAATATTTATGTCAAATTACCTGATGGCAGTTCAATCGAGCAAACTACAAGTGTCTCAAACTGTGTAGCATCTGTTATGCAAAAAGAGAAAGATGTAAAAAATTTAGAAGTCTTTTTAGGTATGGGCTCTCCTCTTGACTTTGCTGGTCTCATCAAAGGATCACAATTTAAAAACTCTGAAAATGTAGCAGAACTTGTTGTTAATCTTACAAAAAAAGATGAAAGAAAAGAGCCATCTTATATCATGGTACAACGTCTTCGTCCTGTTGTTCTTAAAACTTGCCAGCCAATAGTGCCACAAAGTGATATCTCATTTGTTGAACCTCCAGCTGGACCGCCTACTCTCGCTGCAATCGTTGCAGAGATTTATGGAGATAATGCCGATGGCATTAGAGTTTTATCGACTAAAGTTGAAAATATCTTCAAAAAGACTAAAGGTTTAGTTGATGTTGACACAATGGAAGATACTATATACAGCACATTTGATATTAAAGTGGATGCAGAAAAAGCTGCACGTTCAGGCATCGCGATAAAACAGATAAATGACATTATGTATCTAGCCTTTGAGGGAATGGACATTGCAGTTAAAAACTCTGCCAAATATAATGACCAAATCCCAATTTTTTTATCACTCAGTAATGATACAAAAAGATTTACAAAAAAAGATCTTGACGCCATTCAATCAAAACTCTCAAGCCTTAAACTTATGAATAAATATGGGATGATGGTTCCTATAACGGAACTTGTATCAGTTATCCCTGCTCAGTCACATCCTGTTATCATGAGCAAAGATCTACATCAAATGACGAATGTTATGGCTGAAACAGATATGGTTTCACAAGTCTATCCACTCATTGATGCAAGAGCAACTATTTTAAAAGAGCTTACAAATGATTATGAGATCACAAAAACAGGACTCTTTGATCTTGAACTCAAAGATAAAAAAGATGGTGAGATTTATCAGCTTAAATGGGATGGAGAGATGAAAGTAACACTAGATACTTTCAGAGACCTCGGCGGTGCTTTTATCGCAGCGCTGATACTTATTTTCTTACTTATGGTTATCTACTATAAAAGCTATACACTCAGTGGTATTATCCTCGCAGGAAGCTTTCTTTCTATCATTGGCGTTATAGTGGGACACTGGATTATGAATCTTTTCACTGCAGATACTTTCTTTTTAACTGCGACATCGCTCATCGGCTTTATTGCCCTCATCGGGATAAGTTCACGTAATTCACTTTTGCTTATTGATTTTACAAAATCTTTAATGCATGACAAAGGTATGCCAAAAGCTGAAGCGATTGCATATGCAACAGCAACACGTGCTAAACCGATTTTCTTAACAGCTGTAGCTATTATCCTAGCTTCAACTCTCCTTGCTGGAGATGCTGTATTTGGAGGTCTTGGTGTTTCGCTTATATTTGGAACTATTGCAGCGGTTATCGCTTCTTTAATAGTAGTCCCTATTCTTTTATTCAATGCAGATTTAGAAAGACACTTCCAATTCCATGAAAAGAAAGCTGTTTCAATAACAGATCCTCTTTAACTCTTTTACTTAGCATGTAAGCCTTTTTTAGCTTACATGTAAGAACTCTCATTTTAAATTCTACATATAAATTGATATATTAACTGACCTTACGCAGTGAAAACTATCAAGGCACAGAATATGCTTTTGATGGAGCATGAAAACAAACTACCTTGAACTTTATACGGACTATTTAATCAGTAACAGCGGCGCAGCTACAGCGACAGGAC